>Ga0172364_10005125_pt1 | contig 10431 bp, 15 predicted proteins | sample LakKivSesite10cm_FD_114545 | JGI IMG/M metagenome (GOLD analysis project Ga0172364, IMG submission 114545) | Sediment microbial communities from Lake Kivu, Rwanda - Sediment site 10cm | ecosystem: Environmental > Aquatic > Freshwater > Lake > Sediment | place: Rwanda: Western Province, Lake... | reverse complement strand
CTCTTGCCGCCACCGCGGAGTCAAACTCGTTTCGTTCAACCCATTTACTAAGCGGAACCAGGGACCAAATTCCACCCGTGTGTAGTTCAAGTAGCCGATACATTTCGCCTCCTTTGTTGTCATTAGAAATGACCCGAAAACCTAGAGAAAACACTCTAAACTACTAAGAGCGTTTAACAAACAAAAGAACTAACTAATAGTTCAAACTATCACAAAAGGGGTCAAGGTCAAGATAAATTCAGCCAAGATAGGTTAGGATATATTCCGCAATTATTCGGCCTGCTTGCGGCCGCGAGAATTCTCTGGCGGCCTCACTCATTGCTTTCAACTTGGGCTGATTGGCAAGCAGGAATTTTATTCTTTCAAGAAAAAAATGCGGGGTTAGATTTGGTTCTTCAATCACAATCGCTGCCTCCTTATCGGCATAAGCGTAAGCATTCTTTAGTTGGTGGTTTTGGGCTGATCCGGATAAGGGAATTAAAATGCTGGGCTTACCCACCGCGGCAATTTCAAAAATACTTCCCGAACCCGCCCGGCTAACAACCAAACTAGCTGCCCGGTAGGCGTGGCGCAGTCCTTCTTCAGTTAGGAAAGAATATGGATGATAGTACTTTTTAAGATTATCGGGGATGACGACGTTTGCCTCGGCCTTGACTTGTTCGGCATTTTTTGTACCAGTCTGGTGAATTAATTCAACATCCATAAAAATCTCGGGCATAGTTTGGAGGAGCATATCGTTAATTCTTTGTGAACCCTGCGAACCGCCGAGAATCAAAACAATTGGTTTTTCGCCGGTTAATTTAAATAATCCTTTTGCTTCCTCCAAAGAGCCTTGGGTAATTTCTTTTCGAATCGGATTGCCAGTGGCGATCATTTTTCTTTGCGGAAAAAATTCCGTTTCCTTTACGGGAAAAGAAACAAAAATCTCTAAGGCGAACCGGCTTAAAAGTTTATTGGTCGAACCCGGAACAACATCGGATTCATGAAGAAAAATTGGAACTTGTAATATCCAGCCGGCAATAACTGCTGGAATTGAGCCGTAACCACCTTTACTCAAAATAACATCCGGAGCCACCAAAAAGATATGAAAAAATGCCTGAAGTAAGCCTAAAGGAGTTTTGAAAAAGACATCAATAATGTTTTGGAAGATACTGGCAATGCTTAGATATCTTCGTACCTTTCCCGCAAAGATGGTCGTCACATTAATTCCTTCCTGGGTCAGTAAAAGCGAGCTGAACTCGTCTTTGGGTCCGAGATAATAAAACTCCAGCTTATCCGCTTTTGTATAAATGCTTCGTATTTCTCTCACAATGGCAATTATGGGAAAAAGATGACCTCCAGTTCCGCCACCAGTAAAGAGTATTTTCATATATTAATTAGATGGTCTGTTTAGAAATATTTAAAAGCAAGCCGACACCAATCAGTTCACTAATTAGGGCTGAACCACCGTAACTGATAAATGGTAGAGGGATCCCGGCAATCGGTAGGATTCCGGTCATAGCGGCAATGTTAATAAAGGCTTGACTGACAATCCAGCTGCTAATTCCCACTGCGGCTAATCGCAAAAAACTATCAGATGTTCTTCTTATAATTCTAAACCCTCGCCACATAAAAGCCAAGAAGAAAAGGATTAAAATTAGACTACCAACAAAGCCAGTTTCCTCGGCGAGAATCGGAAAGATTGCATCCGACATTGCCTCCGGCAGAAAACCGAATCGTTGACGGCTCATTCCCAGCCCGACGCCAAAAATTCCGCCGGAACCAATCGTTATCAAAGCTTGACTTAATTGATAAGCGTCTGCTGTGGGATTAATCGTTTTATTGAGAATAACTAAAAGACGAGAAAGCCGATACGGTTCAAAGGCAATTAAAGACAGAAAAATGACTGCCGAACCAAGGGATAAAAGAAGAATATGCCAGAAAGGCGTATTGGCCGAGAAATATATTGCTCCAGCAATTATTAAAATAATACCGAGTGTGCTGATATCTTTTTGAAGATAGAGAAAAAAACCCGTTAAACTAAAAATTAATATAAAAGGTAGCAATGTTTCTTTAATCTTTTTTTCCGGTTTACGGGGATAAGATTTTTCATCCCAATTGGCTAAGAGGCTGGCCAGATAAACAATAAAAGAAATTTTCAAAAATTCCGCAGGCTGCAACAAAAAAGATCCGATTCCCACCCAACGTCGTGCTCCGCCAAACTTTAAGCCAATGCCGGGTAAGAAAACCATTCCCATAAATATCAGGTTTAATAAAAACAAAAATGGCGATAGTTTTTTGAGGAGAGTTAAATCAATTTTAAAGGCGATAAAAGCCAGGATAAGACCGGGCAGTAAAGCAAAAACTATCTGGTGCTTCAAATAATAAGAAGTATTGCCAAAGCGGTCGTAAGAAATCGCCGCGGCAATACTCGTTAAAATTAGAATTCCAAAAATCAATAGGCTGATCACAATTCCTGCCAAAAAATAATCAGGACGATGCGAATTTTTAAACATGGTTCGACTAAGCTCACCACAGGTGGTTCGACTAAACTCACCTCTTTATTTTGCTAGTTCTTTTACGTATTTCTTAAATAATTCACCCCTTTCCTTATAATCTTTAAACAGACTGAAACTAGCCGAGGCGCAAGACAAAAGGCAAATTCTTTTCTTGTCGGTATGCTGATAACTCAGAACGACTGCTTCTTCCATAGTCTTCGCCGAAAACGCCTTAATTATTGTCTCATTTTTAATTTTGCATTCTGCATTCTGAATTTGTATCTCTTTCCAGATTTTTTCCCCGGTCGTCGGAAATAATATTAAGGTTTTAATATTGCTTTTTAAAATTGCCGTGGCGACGTTTTTAAAGCTCAATCCCCGATCAAACCCGCCAGCAATCAGCGTCGCTATGTTTTTGCCCAGTGCTTCGATAGCAGCAATGGTTGCTTCGGGCATAGTCGCCAGAGAATCATTGTAAAAATCTATTCCTTTGAATGTACCAACAAATTCCAAGCGGTGCGGTAAAGGTTTAAAGGTTTTTATTGCTTCACGGATTTTTTTAGATGAAATATGGTACAGCTGACCGACTTCAATTGCCGCACCAACGTTATAAAGATTGAATTTCCCTTTGAGTGGAATATTTTTGATTTTGATTATTTTTTCAATTTTTTTGGGGTTAATCGGGATTTTTTTTGCCTTAGATTTTTTAGATAGCTCTCTCGAGGTTTTATTTTCACGATTATATATCAAAAAATCAGATTTTTTCTGGTAACGGCAGAGGTTAGCTTTTGCCTCGGCGTATTTTTTGAACGTACCGTAATAATCAAGGTGGTCGGGGTAAATGTTTAATAAAACGGCAATCGGCGGACTTTTCTTTAAAGTTGAGAGTTGATGGCTGGAAAGTTCATCAACATAAATATCTTTTGGCGTTGCTGAAAGCAGAAGCTGGAGAACTGGTTTTCCGATATTGCCGATTAAATGCGCTTTCCGTCCGCCTTTTTTTAAAATCCGGTAAATTAAAGACGAGGTTGTCCCCTTCCCTTTTGTTCCGGTTATGCCGATAATTTCTCCCGGACAATTATCAAAAAAAATTTCTGTTGGCGATGTCAGAATTTGTTTTTGTGAAATAAACGGAGATAGAATTCGCGGCGCGATGCCCGGCGAACGGATAATGACATCATAATCTTTAACCTTCGTTAAATAATCTTTTCCCAGATGGAGTTTCGTTGGTGGATATTTTCGGATTATTTTTTTTGCCTTTTTGCTTAACTTCTCCAATTTTAATTCATCAGCAATACCAAAAACTGCCGCAGGAAACTTTTTCCTCAAAAAAAGAAAACTGTCAATCCCCTCTCGACCAAAACCAAGAATCAAAATTTTTTTACTCTTAAAATTTTCTAACATTATATCTTAAGATACCATATTTTTCCTTTTTTCCGAAATAAAAAAGTGTTTGAATATAATTTGATTTTCTAGAAACAAAAAGGAGAGCAAGATTTCCTTCTCGTTCTCCTTATGGGCTTTCTCTAAGCCTTGCCGCGGAGCTTACACGATGATCTTTCCGAGGATTTTTTCCAGGAAACGACGGAAGCCGTCGGACAACAAGACTAGTACGGCGATGACCATGACAGTGCCAAGGCCTATTATGAGCATCAATACCCCGAACTCTAGTTCTTGTGGATCTGGCTCTGGCGGTACTAGCCTTACCCTCACCACTGGTTCTGTCGGACGTTCCTCTTTGGTAAGGCCTCCTGGTCCTGGTGAAAGTGCTGGCATCGACAGAAGTGCCGTTACCAGTATAACTGCGCCTACAATTCCGAGACCCCAGAAAACATCTCTCCTTTTCATGTCACCCCCACCTTTCATTTTCTTGTAAGATAGTCTATCGTCTGTTTTATATTATTACAAAATTTTTGTTTTGTCAAGGTATTCTTAAATCCCTTAATGCTGATATTTTCTTCCAAAACAAAAAAGCGGTAGGACCTCATTATCCAACCACTTTTGCCGAGATTGCTCGAATTAGGAGAGAGGTTTTTTAGTTGTTTGTCTGTAAAACTCCTCCATTTCTTCTGGAGAAATGTCGATAACTGCGGCGGCAGCCCCTCTCATCTCTGGCGACCGTCGGAACGACAGACTGTTCGTATCAAATCTTCTTTTCGCCAATTCTGCGGCAATCTTAGCTTTCCGTGCCTCGTCCACCTTAATTACTCCTGATAGTGATTTTGAGACAGTGTTAATGAATATAGCAAACCAAATATTCTTGTCAATAGCATTCTTTTCCACACCAGTTCGAGAACTGTTCTGAACCGTTTTAAAAACAAAAAGTCGTGGAGGATTACTCCACGACTTCTAGGGATTGCCGCTTATTTCTTTTCGTTCTCGTGACAGCTTGGCCAGGCGGCCTTGCTGTCAGCTTGTTTTTGAGCAGCGGCAATGAGTTCGTCCGGATTTTTACCCGCTGCCCTAGCTGCTTGCCGGAGCTTCTCCTCGGTCTTGTGTGATAAAACAGCATTGCCTTTCTTTTCACCAGGTTTGGCCCTTACGCTATATTCAACCCGGATTCTCTGCCCAGTGACAATACCAAGAGTCTGACCATAGAGGAACATAATTGGCATGCTTTCATCCCCTTTTATCTGAACTATCTCTTTGACTCTCCGTTTCCTTGCGCTTCAAGGTTTTTAACTTCTCGTTTTAGCCTCGAGAAGAATCGAACTATCGCGGATATTCCGGCGATAGCGAGACAGAGGACTAGGACCGTTCCCATAACCAACAAAACCCACGGACCAGTTGGAACTTCTCCCATCTTTTCACCTCCCCAATTCTTAATTGATCTGAAGTGTTTTTTTTGGTGACACTTCTTAAGTTCTAATTTTACTATGATTTAATTTCAGTTTTTGTCAAATTTCGTAATCTAGCTTAGATTACATAAAATAAAAAGATGGAACGCAGAGCGAACCATCTTATGTGGCGACTTTACCGTCCCCTTAGATTAGAGATGATTGAAACTGCAGTCTTTCCGGTCGCCATATCTATTTCTATAAATAAGTTGACACTCGACTAACTGCAGTTGACCGTCTTCGAGAGTCGCAGTAACAATCGCCTTGCCCTTGGCTTCTTCGATGGGACGAAGCACCGCTTTCGCTTTACTCACTACTTTGGCGAGAAAGTCGGCAGTCACCGTTTCCGGTATCCCGGCCGAATGTGCTTCTCTGACGACGCGATCGCGCGCCTCGTCAAGGTTCACTTGGCCATTTCGTATGATTCCCGTGAACTTAATTGTGTTCATTGTTCCTTTTCCCTTCGCCTTTATCCTAACTGGGACCAAGTCATATTCGAGAGAATGTGTCAATAACGAGACAAGATACTATTTTCACTATACTGATATTTATCTAATTTGTCAAACAAAAATGGCGAGTAGCGAGGCTAAGCCTTCTACGCGCCAATCTTGAGAAAGAAGGATATTATCATCCTTTGATGAATTTCCATTCTTCCTGCCTTTGTTGGTTTTCCGCTTGCGATTGGACCGCCGCAGCCAGCGAAGAACCAAAAAGTACTATTAGACCGGTTAGCAAAACAATCGGAATTACCAGCCAAATCCATCCCATATAATTCCTCCTCTCCTAATTAGTTCGAGCTACTCCGAATCAGTTGGGCCTTGATGGAACGACCGATGAGCTTGTTCTTCTTCCCATTGGGAGACCTTTCCAGCGCTTTTGCATAGTGCCAGAGCCAAGATAATAACGCTTACAATAAATAAACTAATAATCCCCCAGCAAACAGGTGATAGTGACATCTAGCTCCTCCTTCCTTTACCTTTCTTTCCTTCCTTGTTCTGGTTTGGGCCTAGCCGCATTCGATAATGCGCATAAAGCCGTGAAGACAACCCCACCGATAAGAGCAAGTTTTCCCCTTTCGGTGGTCAAGAGGATTCTTACCACCTCTTTCGCTCCCGCCACAATCCCCTCGATTATCTTTGCCATCATTACCTCCTATAACGATTTGATTGAAGCCAATTTCATTATAATGATAGGGATTTATTTTTGTCAACTTAAATTTTTGCCAGATATCAAAAATAAAAAAGCGATCAGAAATTTCGACCGCTTTGCCACCCCCTGCCAAGAAATTTCATCTGCTTCGTCTATTTTGATAATGCAGAGGCATAAACCAAGCAGATTATTACGAGAACTACGAAAAGAGGGTAGAGAATCGCCGGCGTCCTTGGTCTCGGTTTTTCAGCTTTTTTGTTGCATATCGCCGCAACGCCGACGAGCAAAGCATCGCGATCGCTTGCCCCTTGCCTTCTACCAATCCGTTCAACCGAACAGGTGTACGAATGAAATTCGTACCACTTTCGGTAAGCTAAACGATGACCAAGGATGATCGTTGCGAAGACCAGTGCCCCGAAAATAAGAGACTTTTCCATCTCACCCATCTCGCTCTCCTTCATGACTAATAGTCTTTAGGGTGTCGCCTTTATTATAATTAAACTCTGTTATTTGTCAAGATTTTGGAAAACAAAAAGCTGGTTCGTCGAAATCTTCCAACGAACCAACTTATCTTAGTCGTCTGGGAGTTTATGCGTTTTGCCGATCCCCTTCTTTCTTCCTTTCCTCGAGTTCCCTTCTCTGCCAGTCCTCGGCAACTTCCTGGAGCTGACGACTGACAGATAGTTTTGGCGAACCTTTTTGCTGGCGCTGGAAGACAAATGCTACCGCCGCCAAGATTACGCAGGCAAGAATTAGTACGCCGAGGCAGATCCCGTCGACGAGATCCATACGTCTGTCTCTCCTTTCATTTACTCATCTACAATCAAAATGGTACTATTTTTTCTATATCGAATCATCTTTTTTGTCAACTTATCCGATTTTTACACGATCGTGTGAAAAGTGAACAAGTTTCCTCCGGGTTATTTGTTTGAGTTAATAACAATTCAAAAGAAAAAATTGCTTGTTTTCTTTTCTCGTTTTAATTTTACAAAGATTGAACGCAGCCAAACTTTCTTTCCTGGTGCCCACACATTCAAAAGGCTTTACTTTGGTTAAGCCGATGAGTGCTTTCAACGTTGGCAGCAAATCTTTTTTATCCAAAAGGTTTTCGCCGAAAATTTGATTCAAAGTTTTTTCCTCCAAAAAGGGATATAAAATCAAAAAAATAAACAGACACTTGGCGCACTGACCGCACCACCGATTTATTTTTGAGGATATTTTATAGGCATTATTGCAACCGACGAATACTTTAAAATATTGAGGGTATTGAGAGAACGTCTTAGCAATTTTGATTTCCGAGAAGGACCGGAGAAAACTAAAATAATGCACATCTCTGGCTAGATATTTTTTAGAATAGAATCTAAATTTTTTTTCAAATTCCAGAGTTTTTGACCACTGATGATTAATTTCTTTGCCTAAATAGTTGGTATTTCCTTCCTCGGTGCTTTTTTCGTTGGAAAAAGCAATGTATTTATAATCAAAAAGAACGGCACAGAAAACGCTTAAAAACGATAGAACAGCCGTAAATGGTGTATGGCCATTGAGGTATCCCCTATTATTTAGACTAAGTAGTCTTCTATCAATTTCCCGTCGTACAATTATCGGATTTTTTACTCCACTTATCTTTACGGTTTCCAGAGCCGGCTTTTTCGGATTGACCAAAAAACAGTGCAAAGCCTGCCACCGTTTTTTTAACAACTCCAGGGTTACAATCGAATCCTTGCCGCCGCCAATCGGCACGATTACCCGTTTTTTCAATTTTTTCTGGTAAATTGACCTCGGTAAAAAATCCACGATCGTAGCTTTTTTATATTGACCAATTTTTTTAAATTGATCGTAGCCATTAGTAATTTTCAGAAAATTCGGCTGGCGGAAATCAATTTTGTTTTCGTAAAAATATTGGCCCATTCCGTTCATCAGTAAATCTTTCCACCACTTAATTTGTCTTTGATTTAAATAACCGGCTTCAATAACAATCTCTGGTGAACAAGTAGCCTTCCAGTAGCTGGGAATTTCCATTAAACCCAAATGAAAGACTAAATTGTCCAATACCCTCTCCCCTATTTTCGCGAACCTCTTTTTATCAATATTTTCAATGACTATTTTCGGTGTAAAAAAAATATCTGGTTGAATCTGGAAATAAAAAACAATCTCCAGATTGGCTCTTGAGATTTTATAAGAGTATCTTTCGTAAACAAACTGCGGATATTTCTTCCGCAATTCATTATATTTCATAATTCATTATTCTAAATTTACTATTCTATTATCCCAACAGCCGTATCACCACCCCCACGATTGCCATTACTACGCCAACGACCCAAAACCTCATTGTCACCTTGTATGGCGGCCAGCCTTTGGCTTCGAAATGATGGTGAATCGGAGCGGCCAAAAAAACTTTTTTCCGCCTGATTTTTTTCGAAAGAAGCTGGATAATAACTGAACCAGATTCAACTACTAAAGGGAAGCCAATAATCGGCAGAACTAAAACCGAATCGCTTAAAAAAGCCACTACGGTTAAGGTGGCACAAAGACCTAAGATGCCTGTCTCGCCCATATAAAATCTGGCTGGAGGAATATTAAACCACAAAAAAGCTAAAATTGTGCCTAAAATAACCGAGCAAAAGGCGGCTAAATCAATTTGACCCCGCCAAAGACTAATCGCTGCATAGGCAGCAAAAATTGAAGCGAAAGTTCCACCCGACAAGCCGTCAATACCATCAATCACCCCCCCACTGTAGGTTGCCAGCATTACTAATACAAAAAAAGGAATATACCAAATGCCAATTTTGAATTCTCCGTTTCCCGGAACATGAATCGTCTGCCAACCCAGTTTAGCGTAGAACCACCAGGCGCCGATAAGACCAATAATTATTACCATCGCTAAGCGTTGCCGCAAAGACAATCCGGTATCAGTTGATGTGCCTCTTCGAAAAACTTGTAAAATATCATCGGCCAGACCTAATAAAGAAGCGGCAACCAAGGTGAAAAGCGGCAGCCAGGTTTGTGATTTACTCAAAAAATTTAATTTTTTTAGCCACCAAATATCTGTCTTTGAGAGAATAAAAAAGACAATGGCCGTAAAAAGAGTTCCTAGCCAAATCAATACTCCGCCAAAACGAGGAGTTTTTACCTCGCCTTCCGCATGGAATTTTTGGAAAACCGGCAAACTACCGCCGTCTAAAGACTTTGTCCTGACTTCCTTGCGCCAAAGCTTATATTTATACAAAAAATGCGTTAGGGCGGGGGTAAATAAAAATGCGCTCAGAAAACTGAATGTCCCCACGGCAAATATTTTGATAACATTTATAGCTAATCCGGGACTTTCGTAAATTGGCATATAAATAGTTAGTAGTTAGTAGTTTGTAGTTGGTAGTGTGTTAGATTTATAGTTTATGGTTTATGGTTCATTGTAGCTGATAAGCTTCATATATCCAATTTACCATTTTTTCCATTTCGCCAAAACGGTCGGCTGATCCCAAAATGACGTTTATCAGGTAACCATTTTTGATCGGTGATTTAAGAACCAAAAGAAGACAGCCTTTAGCTCGCGGCGTCCAGCCCGTCTTACCGCCAATAATTTGGTTTTTCCAGGAAACGAGCCGGCTTCCTAAAAATTCATTAGTATTTAAAATCTGATGGTGGAAAACACCATCGCTAGAATAAAATCTAGCCGTTGGTGTCGAAATGATTTTCCAGATTACTGGTTTTTGAAGCAAGTATTCGGTGAGCTTTACCAGGTCTTGCGTTGTCGAATAATTGATTGCTTGATTCCCATCAAGACCAGTCGGATTGGCAAAATGTGTATTATTTAGTTGTAGTTCGGCCGCTTTAAGATTCATTAATTTCACAAATTCTTCAATACCTTGCACTTCGGCTAAGGCATAAGCAGCGTCATTGCTGGATTCCATTAAAAGCAAATACAAGAGGTCTTTGACAAAGAACTTTTCGCCGATTTTTAAATTTCCGAG
>Ga0172364_10005124_pt1 | contig 10433 bp, 7 predicted proteins | sample LakKivSesite10cm_FD_114545 | JGI IMG/M metagenome (GOLD analysis project Ga0172364, IMG submission 114545) | Sediment microbial communities from Lake Kivu, Rwanda - Sediment site 10cm | ecosystem: Environmental > Aquatic > Freshwater > Lake > Sediment | place: Rwanda: Western Province, Lake Kivu... | reverse complement strand
GCGCCAGATGGGTGCGTCCTCTGCTATCTGGAGCTTGAGGATATCGCCTTCCTGTGTGGCAACGACTATGGTGCGTGCCTTCCGCACCAGGCCTGAGACCACGCCCGACACGAAGGACTCGTCTGGGACGACGGCGGCAGCCGTTATCACCAGCGCTTTGCTGGTCTCGGGGTCATAGCGGAGCTTCACCCGCGCGTTGAGGGGCAGGAAGTCGAGGGTAACTTCCTGGTCAGAGACGATGAGCTTCGTGTCAGGGGAAACGGTGAGGACTAGAGTGCCTCCCCCTGTCAGAGCGATAGTCACGGTGGGGGGCGTGGCTGAAGAGTTGATCTGAGTGACACGCCCCTCTGCCTCGCCCTGCATGGCTTGTTCCAGGATGGTTTGCAGGCGTTTGCCCGCGAGCTCGCGCGTGACGACTTCGAGGGACCTTACCTCGAAGGAGACGATGTCGTACTGTGCCTTGATGCGCTGGCCCAGCGCCAGGTCTTCGAAGGTGCCCTTCTCCCCTTCGATGGTTATCTCGCTGCCATCGGTGACGGTGAGTTGCAGGGGGCGCCCTATATCGGGAAGCAGGGTGATGGTGTGCTGTAGGGTGTCGCGGAGGACGATGAGCCCCTCTATCTCCATGGCGGGCGGTCCCATGCCCAGGTCATCGAGCGTCTGACGGTAACGCTCCTGGTGAGTAGCCAGCACCTGTTGGAGCGCAGCCTGCGCCTGAGGCGCTACCCGCTTGGCCACCTCCGAAAGTATAGATAGGTGACGCGCCGTGCTTGCTTTCAAGGCGTTTTTCAGGTTGTTGACCCGCGTCTCCAGATTGTTGGCCTCTGCCTCTTGGAGAAGCCCTTTGAGGAAGTTCACCGTCTGCTGTGCCGTGCGTACATCTATCAGGATGAGACGCCCGGTCGACGGGTCCTGCTGCACGATGGCCACAAGGGCCGTTCCCGTCTCAATATCCTCAAATCCGATGGGCAGGTCGATGGTAACGCTCTCGCCCTGCGGATTGGTCAGCGTAATCTGGTTGTCGTCTTTGCTGGCCACGACCCCGACCAGATGCCTGTAGCGGGTGGGCTCCTCGGGCTTCACCAGGGCTTTGACCGCCACCAGTTGCCCGGCCACATCCTCTACTGTGGCCGCTAGGAGCTGGCCCACTGCCAGGTCGTCAGTAGAGGGCGCTTCGTTCCCCGGTATGACCAGCCCCGTCTCAGCGGTGACCTTGACCTCCTTGATGCCCTGCTTGGTGTCCAGGGTGACCGTGACGGTGCCATCGGGAAGCGCGGTCACCGCGGTGATCTGGCCGAAAACGCCGGAGAGCGGCCCGTCTCCAGGGGCGGCCGATAGCTGCCCCACCGCCACCAGGGAAAGCAACGCCGCCGCCAGCAGGAGAAGCGCTTTGACCTTCCAGCCTTTCATGTTATCTCTCACTTCTGAGTGGATTCAGCTCCTTTATACCATCGTGATGTTAAGGGCCTGTTAAGGGATGTAGATGACTGAGAGAAGTCGGTACTCCTCCTCCCCGGCGAGGTTTCTGGAGAGGACCTCCACCAGGTTGGGGCCTTCGCTCAGGCGCACCGTGGTTGTGAAGGTGCCGTCGGCGTCCACGCTTATCAGCGTGCCGTTGATGCTCACCGCCGCGTCGGGCGACGTGAGACCGGAGACGGGTATCTCCGGCGTGCTGACCACGGTATCGTCCAGGGGTGAGAGCACGATCAGGAAGAGGTGCACTGGGAGCAGTGTGGGTGTGGGCGTCGGGGTGGGTGTAGAAGTTGGAGTAGGCGTCGCTGTGGGCGTCGCTGTGGGCGTCGGTGTGGCCGTAGGCGTGGGCCTTGGAGTGGGCGTCGGCGTCGGCCTCGGAGTCGGGGTGAACGTCGCGGTAGGCGCGACAGTCGGCGTGGGAGTAGCGGTGCTTGTAGGCGTGGGCTCTGCCTCGGTTGGAGTGGGAGTCGCTGTTGGGGACGGCTTGCTGCAGGCGGCCACGATAAGGCAAATGGATAGCGATACAGCTATGCCTGACCACAATGTCTTTCCATTGAGAAGCCGTTTAATCAAAGGCTCATACCTCTCGGACCCCGTGCAACGCTCTCAATCGCGATATCTCCGCCGGAGCCCTTTCCCCGAGTGCGCTAAAGAGGATACCATAGTCGAGGCGTCGGTTTCCACAAAAACGCATGCCTTGAATTGTCAGACCAGCGGCCTGCTTGCATGATACAATACATGCTGTGAAGAGTTATCGTTGAGGCTGTTAACGAGCATGAAGGCCACTCTAAGTCCGCTCCGACCCGATGATCTACCCCAGGTCAAACAGATAGAACGGGAGGCGTTTCCCACCCTTTGGCCCCCAACATCCTTCAAGCGCGGGTTCAACAGCGACCGGTATTCGTACGTCGTTGCCTGGGCACCGCGAGAGGAGCTCTTCCCGGAAACGGGGGCTCGGGAAGAGCCCGGGGAGCAGAAGGGGGGGCCCTTCCTCACCGCCCTCGTGCGGCGGGTGGGGCGGTTTATCTCGACCGAGGCGGCCGGGGGCAACCATCGCTTCGCCTTGGGCTACGTTGGGCTCTGGTTTGGCGCCGATGAGGCACACGTGACGGATATCGCCGTCCGAAAGGGCTGGCGTGGGCGCGGCATCGGAGAGCTCCTGATGATCGGCGCGGTGGAGATGGCCCGCTTCCGGAGTTGCAGGTTCATCACCCTTGAGGTTCGGGTATCCAACGTGGTGGCCCAGTCCCTCTATGTAAAGTACGGGTTCAAGGAGGCCGGTCTGCGTAGAGGGTACTATATAGACAACCACGAGGACGCCATAATCATGACCACAGACTCCATCGAAAGCCAGGCCTACCGGGATAACGTGGAGCGGTTGATAGCCGCTTATAAGAGCCGGAGAGGCGATTTCCAGCTGAGCCTCGCCTAGTCCGGGCGGCCCGCTCCCGTTGTTGACTGGGGTGGGAGATACCGCTAGAATGGAATTCGTAGTTGTGCCGACGCAAGATGCTGGTCATAGGCCTCACCGGAGGCATCGGTACGGGTAAGAGCGAGGTCGCTCGCATCCTGGGCGAACTGGGAGCCGAGGTAATCGATGCCGACAAGGTGGGACACCAGGTGTACGCACCTCACACCAAGGCCTGGCGCGAGATCGTCAGGGCCTTCGGGCATCAGGTGCTGAAGTCCAGCGGAGAGGTCGATAGAGAGAAGCTGGGGGCCATCGTCTTCGGGCAACCCGAGAAGATGGCCAGGCTCAATGCCATCACCCATCCTGTGATAGCGGAACGGATTCGCCATCGCATCGGCGAGCTTGAGCGCCGGGGTGTCAGGGTGGCGGTGGTGGAGGCGGCCTTGCTCACGGTTACTCCGCTGGCTGGACTGGCCGACGAGGTGTGGGTGACTGATGCCCCCGAAGAGCAGGTGGTGGAGCGTCTCGCCCGCCGGGGCCACCTGTCGCCCGAGGAGGTGCGACGGCGAATACGCATGCAGGAGCCCTTCAGCGAGATGGCGAAATCGGCACAGGTGGTGGTGGAGAACCGGGGGAGCCTGGACGAGTTGAGGGAGAAGGTACGCGCTCTGTGGGAGCGCAGAGTAAGTGAAAGGACCGGATGAGCAATGGCACAGCGCGTCAGGACGCTGTACAAACAGTACGCCGTAGAGGAGTACGTGCTTACCGAGGAGCCCTTCTACCGTGCGGTTGGAGACGAGGTGGAGCTCTTCGAGGCGGCCTATCGTCAGAAGATACCGGTCCTCCTTAAAGGGCCCACCGGCTGCGGCAAGACGCGCTTCGTGGAGTATATGTCCTGGCGGCTGGGAAGGCCGCTCTCCGTGGTCAAGAAGCGGAGCAAGGTGTCGAAGGATGGCGAGGGGATCCCCGTGGTCACCATCGCCTGCCACGAAGACCTGACGGCCAGCGACTTGGTGGGGCGCTATCTTCTGGAGGCCGGCGGCACCCGCTGGATAGACGGCCCTCTCACCCGCGCGGTGAAAGCAGGCGGAATCTGCTACCTCGACGAGATAGTGGAGGCGCGAAAGGACACCACCGTGCTGATACACCCTCTCACCGACCACCGGCGTCTCCTGCCTGTAGAGAGGCGTGGAGAGCTGATAGAGGCCCGGGACGGCTTCCTCCTCGTCATCTCCTACAACCCGGGATACCAGAGTGCTCTCAAGGACCTGAAGCAGAGCACGCGACAGCGCTTCGTCTCCATCGAGTTCGGCTACCTGCCGCGCGATATCGAGGCGGAGGTGATAAGGCACGAGAGCGGGGCCTCGGAGGAGCAGGCGCAGGCCCTTGCCAAGCTGGGCGAGAAGATCCGCAACCTGCGGGAGCACGGACTCCAGGAGGGGGCCAGCACGCGTCTGCTCATATACGCAGGCCGGCTCATGGGGCAGGGGATATCTCCCCGCAGGGCGTGCCAGGCTGCCGTCGTCTGGACCCTTACCGACGACCCGGAGGTACAACGGAGCCTTGAAGAGGTGGTGTCATCCATCTTCGAGTAGCCTCAGAGATGTTTGACGGCTTGCTGGAGGAGCTGAAAGCCACCCTGTCCGGGCGCAGGAGCCGCACATCGGGTGACCCCCATCTGACGCCCTCTGCTGTGCTGGTGCTCATCTACCCGCGAGACGGGGAGCCGTACGTCCTCTTCACCGAGAGGACTGAGGAGGTGGAGCACCACAAGGGCGAGGTCTCATTCCCTGGCGGCGCCCGGGAGCCAGGCGATGCCAGCCTGCTGGACACGGCGTTGCGCGAGGCGGCGGAGGAGCTGGGTATTGTGCCGGGCGATGTGAACGTAATCGGCACCCTGGGCGATACCTCGACAGCCAGCGGCTTTCTCATACGTTCCTTCGTGGGGTCCATAAGGGAAGGCTACCGGCTGCGTCCCAACCCGGAGGAGATAGCGCAGGTCATCGAGGTGCCGCTGAAAGCCCTGGCAGGAGCTGAGGGCCGCAGGTCGGAGACCCGCTGGACGGGCGGTCAGCCGAGGGCGTTTTCCTCCTTCGCTTATGGAGGTCACTTGATATGGGGCGCAACTGCGGGTATCGTGGAGCGGCTGGTAGAGGCGTTGCATACGATGGAGCGGAGAGCCGGGGATGGTTCCTGAGATGGAGCGCATAGAGAGGGACCTGGGCAAGCTGCCGGTTGGGGTGGATGCCGAGTTCCGCCGCACCAGAGGACTGTTGAGTGACATGCTGGCGGAGGAGGAGCTCCTCCTCTGGGCGCGCGAGGCGCTTGACATCGGAAGACAGTCGGCCCGTTCGCAGGAGGCGGTGCTGGAGTGCTTTCGGGCCAGCCCCGATGTGGCCAGGTACCTGACCCTGCCGTCCTTTCTCCAGTGGCTCCGTAGCGGTCGAGAGCTGTGCGCTGAGGCCCCTTCCCTTGCTGCCGCCTACTTCCGCGCCGGGCCGCTGGCGATATCTTACGTAAGGCCTCGCAACATACATCGGTGGGCCGAGATGGGACGGCAGCTGTACAAAGGGACGTGGAACTCCACGACCCTGGCCACCCGCTTCTTTCAGTTGAGCCCGGCGCTGCTCCAGCACGTGCCGTTCTGGGACGTGGAGTTCTTCTCCGCGGTGCTGGAGTTGCTTTCGGGGAAGTCGTCTGACCTGGCGTGTGAGTGCCTGGAGGCCTGCGCCGGACTGCTGAGGGAGATGGGTAGGGAGAGGGAGGCCTTCCTCTCCATGTCCCGCGCTATTGCGGAGGGGGACTGGAGGGAGATGAGGGATGTGCTGGCGCTCACGCCAGGGGTGATGGCCCGCCTGCAAGGCGAGCAGCGGGTGCGTTTCTTCCGGCTTGCCGAGGGTTCTGCCCGGTCGGCCACGTCGAAGGTCTCACGGCTCTTCAGGGAGGCATCCCGGACGCTGGAGCTCGTTCCGACCTCCCGGCGCGACTACCTGCTCGATCTGTGCGAGATGGCGGTGCCTATCAACGAAGAGGCGGCGTTCTGCCTCCTGGAGAGCCTGCCGCAGGTGGCGCAGCGCGTTACCTGGGATAGGGTGGACCCGTGGGCGCAGTGGGGCGTGAAGCTGCTCAAGGAGAATGTGGATAGCGGGCTATCCTATCTGAGGCTGGAGTCGAGCACCTCAGACCAGGCGCTGGAAGCCCTCTCCTCCACCCTGGAGCTGGAGCGTGTGCGCTCCGTCATGCGGATGTACTGCCGCGCTCTGGCCGGGGAGCATATCGAGATAATGAGCACCCAGGAGCTGGCTGACAAGGGCATAGGTTGGGTTGCTGAGGCCCAGGCGGCTACCGATGGGGCCAGAGTATACCTTCCACCAGAGGTGGGGCGTTACAGGGATAAGGGGCGGAATTTCCTGTGGTACAAGGTGGTGGCGACCCACCAGTCAGGCCACCTGGAGTTCGGCAGCTTCGCCCTGGAGTTCGATAGGCCCTCGCGCCTGTTCAAGGACCTCAGATGGAGGCTTGGGGGAGACGGAGGCCGAGCGCCTTCACAGGAGCCGCCGCAGGAAGCGGTCAGCACTCCCATAGCCACGGATATGGGCCGTTTCTTCGCCCTTTTCCAGGACCGGCAGCTTGCCCTGGACGCGTTCACCGTGGTCGAGGACAGCCGGGTGGACTACAGGATCAAGGCGGAGTACCCGGGGCTGGCCTCCTCTTACAGCGAGACGCAGAAGGAGGCGCTAACGGAACGCCCCTCCATGGAGCAGCTGCCCCTGCGCCAGGCGCTGATGGAGCTGTTGATAAGGCTGAGCCTTGACCAGGACACACGGCTTTCCCTTCCCCGCGACTATATGCGGGAGGCCACCCTTCTGGCGAAGATAGCGTCGCGGCTCCGGACGGTCGAGGCCACCGTGGAGGATAGCGCCGAGGCGGCCATCCGCGTTTACGCCATTATCTCTCGGCTGCCCAACGCGAAGCTCGCGCCGGAGGAGTGGGTGCAGCAGGACCTGGACGTGAGCCAGGAGTACGTGGAGGAGGAGCTCGCCGAGCTCCTGGCCGAGCTCATGCGGCGGGGCATGGAGGAGCCCGGTGGAGGGCGCGAGGAGGACCCCTACGATTCGCCGGAGGAGGTGGAGTTCCGGGGTGGCTTCAAGCCGGAGATGGTGCAGATACTGAACCAGCTCCGCTTGATCAGGCTCGATGACCTCTCCCGCGAGCAACTCGAGGAGTTGCTCAAGAGGAGCGTTGAGCTGGAGATAAGCCCCGACGCAACAGAGGCGGGGAAGGAGCTGGAGAACGTCGCGCAGAACCTGTTGCGGGAGGCGGGGAAGACGGCCGAGAGGAGGCAGGAGGGCCAGGGCTACAGCCCTATTGGGCATGTGGATGAGCAGGGCGGGGGCCTTGAGGCGACGGATGAGCTCACCTTCACCTATGACGAGTGGGACTTCCGGGCAGGGGACTACAAGCCGAATTGGTGCATGGTGCGAGAGCGCCCCGTGGAGGGGGGCGACAGCCGCTTTTTCGACGGGGTGCTCAAGGAGTACGCCTCGCTCATGGCGGATATCCGGAGGCAGTTTGAGTTGGTATTGCCGGAGCGGTTCAGGAAGGTGCGGCGGATAGAGGACGGGGAAGACCTCGAGCTGGATGCGGTGATAGAGGCCGAGATCGATCGGCGCTCCGGCGGCATGTCTATGGAGAGGGTCTACTGGCGCCGCAACAAGGTGGAGCGGGACGTCGCTGTGGCATTCCTCATAGATATGAGCGCCTCCACCGCGGAGGCGATCGACGAGGCGAGGCACCTTGAAGGAGAGGGCGGGTTAGCGGGCGCTGCGGCCGACCCGGCGGCGCGCCTCCAGGGCCGAAGGGGCTACGGGGGGCGGCGGGCGTACAAGCGCATCATCGACCTGGAGAAGGAGAGCGCGGTCCTGTTGATCCAGGCGCTTGAGGCCATCGGCGATACCTACGGTATCTACGGCTTCTCGGGCTACGGACGGGAGAACGTGGAGTTCTACGTGGTCAAGGACGTGAACGAGAGCTACTCCGATAAGGTCAAGCGGCGCCTGGACAAGGTGAGCCCCCTGCACGCCACCCGGATGGGCCCGGCCATACGCCACGCCACCAGCAAGCTGGAGAGCCAGGAGGCCAAGACCAAGTTCCTGTTCCTCATCAGCGACGGGCGTCCGCAGGACAGGGGGTACAGCCGTGAGGGCGTGGAGAGGGCCTACGCGGTCCACGATACGCACATGGCCCTGACCGAGGCCAGGCAGAAGGAGATCACCCCCTTCTGCCTCACCGTGGACAGGAACGGTCACGATTACCTGAAAGAGATGTGTGGGGACATCGGGTACGAGGTCCTGGCGGACATATGGGCCTTGCCCAGGCGGCTCCCCATGCTTTACAGGAAGCTCACCATCTGAGGGTCATATCGTCGGCAGCAACCGGGCCAGCTCCAGAAGCGCCAGGGTCACGGTGCGGCCTTTTACAAGCTCCCTCCTCGGCGGAAGCCTGAAGGGGTAGTGCTTCTCCCTCCGCTGCCAGGCGATGGCGACGTGTACGGTCCCCACGGGTTTCCCTTCCAGCGGGTCCGGGCCCGCCACGCCAGTGGTGGAGATGCCTATATCCGCTGCCAGGCGCTCCCGGGCGGCCCGCGCCATGGCCAGCGCCACCTCGCCGCTGACGGCCCCATACTCCTCTATCAACCTGGCGTCGACGCCGGAAGCCGTCTTGAGCTCGTTGGAATAGGCGACTATCCCGCCCTTGAAATAGGCCGAGCTCCCGGGCACATCGGTGATGGTGCTGGCAAGGAGTCCGCCGGTGCACGACTCCATCGCCGCCAGGGTGAGGCCTCGTTCCTTGAGCATGCTCCCCACGCTGATTTCGGGCGTCTCGTCGTCGTAGCCCCATATGTATGGCTCCAGGGCCTTCTTGATGGACTCCTCCAGCGGCTGTAGCAGCTCCCGGGCCCTCTCATCGCTGTCGCCCCGTGCGATGATGCGCAGGTGTATGCCGTCGGGCCTGGCGTAGATGCCCAGGTAGGGGTTATCATGGCCGAAGTGAGGGGCTACCATCTCGGCCACGCCCGCCTCCGTAAGGCCAGTCGTCTTTATGGTGCGGGTCACGATGCTCTGGGTGCCGACCCGTTCCCTGAGGCGTGGGAAGACGTGGTTCTGCCACATCTCCATCATCTCGCCGGGTGGGCCTGGCATGGCGACGAGTATGCTCCCGCTGTGCTCCACCCACCATCCCGGCGCGGTGCCCCGCGGGTTGGGTATCGCCCGGGCTGATGGTATCAGCATCGCCTGCTTCAGGTTCTGCTCGGGCATGGAGATGCCGCGCCTGCGGAAGTGCTCCCTCAGCTCCCTTTCCAGCTCCTCCTGCAAGCGCATCTCCTCGCCCAGCACCCTGGCGATAGCCTCCCGTGTCAGGTCGTCCTGGGTCGGGCCCAGGCCACCGGTGCTGAGGATGACCCGGGAGCGCAGCAGGGCCTGCTTGAAGGCCTGGGAAAGATGGTCGAGGTCATCCCCTATCTGGCTCGTCTGCCGCACCTGCAGGCCCAGGCGGGCAAGCTGGGAAACCAGGTAGGGCGAATTGGTGTCGGTTATCTCCCCCATGAGGAGTTCGTGGCCGATGGAGAATATCTCGGCTTGCATGGCCGGTAAACCTCCCGTGCTCTAGCCGCACGAAGTATAGTGCCAGACGGCCACGCCTTCAACGGCCGCGGGCCGCAGCCTGTGGAAAGCCAGGGGTTCAGCATGCCCGGAGGAAAGGGCGGCCATCTAGCCACCAGTCTGATGTGAGGGAAGCAGGGGCGGGTCCGCCACCAACTCAGCCAGCACCGGCGCCCAGCTGGAGTCCACCACGTATACCTCGTGCCACTCCTGCAGGCGGACGTACTGCTTCGTGTGGCCAGCGCTCAGGTCGCCTATCTCGATTGTGAAGGAGAGGCTCTCACTGGTGATGGTAACGGTACCCTGCGGGTCGTCAAAGCCGTACGTGGCGGGGTCGCCCGGTTCCTCCAGCACCCGCTCTGCTGAGAGCCCGGAGAGCATCGACAGTATGTAATCGAAGCGCTCCGGGTCCATCGGCGTGTGCTCGGCGTCGTCGAAAACCCATCCGTCCTCGGTGCGGATGAAGCCCGCCTCATCGCCCGTGTAGTTGACGTGGATGCTGTTGATATCGCCGGGCTCCATGCTGTATATGACGACCGGGGCTTCATAGGGCGGCTCCGTCGCCAGCTTGGTTACCACGTCTGTCCAGGCGGACTGGATGAGGAACACGTCGTCGCTGCCATGCAGGTGCACGTACTGCAGAGAGCGATCGGCGTTATAGTCGCCGAACTCCAGTATGAACTTCTGCTCCAGCCTGTCGGTGATGGTGGTAATGGTCTCGGGTTCGGTCAGCCCGTATTTCTCCGCCTCGCCCATCTCGTCTTCGAGGACCCTGTCGGCCCGGGGCCCGGCCAGCAGGTACTGCATGCCCCCGAACCTGTTCTGGTCCACGGGCGTCTTCTCGGCGTCGTCGAACACCCACCCGTCCTCGGTGCGGATGAACT
>Ga0172364_10005123_pt1 | contig 10434 bp, 8 predicted proteins | sample LakKivSesite10cm_FD_114545 | JGI IMG/M metagenome (GOLD analysis project Ga0172364, IMG submission 114545) | Sediment microbial communities from Lake Kivu, Rwanda - Sediment site 10cm | ecosystem: Environmental > Aquatic > Freshwater > Lake > Sediment | place: Rwanda: Western Province, Lake Kivu... | reverse complement strand
TAGGGAAAGGGTTTGCTTTCTGGGATGGAACGATCTGGGAACCGTTGGGATTAGCTTTCTATGGACAGAATTTCTACATCGCTTCAACCTATGTGTCTGGAGACAAACTCTATGTCGCAGGGAGCTTTGAGATGGTCGAAGGAAGACCTTGTAAAAACTTAGCGATCTATGGGCCTTTTGGTGAAAACGGCACCTATGACTGGTCAGAAGAATCACTCATAACCGACATCAATGGCCCTATCCTTTGTGTCGACGAATATCAAAATGATCTCATCGTCGGTGGATTTTTTACCCAGATTAATGGGATTACAGTCAACCACATCGCCCGATGGGACGGAACAACCTGGCATGCGCTGGAAAGTGGGGTCACTGGTGTAAACATCTCAAGAACTCGAGTCGACGATATTTTTGTGTACAATGGTCATCTTATCGTCGGAGGTGACTTCGAAACTGCTGGGGATGTCCAAGCCTTTTATCTTGCTTTGTGGGATGGAGCCCACTGGTCCTCTATGGGAAATCCATTCAACCAACCATATTCGGTGAATTGGTGGCATGGGATTTACACTATGGAAAACTATCAGGGAGATCTGATTGTTGCTGGGAATTTCATATCCCTGAATCGAACAACGCTCTCCATTGATGTTAAAAAACAAGAGCGAAACCTTACTTTTGTTTTTCAAAATCATGGTGATACTACTGCGGTGAATGTACAGTGGGAGGCAGCTGTGGCGTTCCAAGGGCTCTTCAGGTCTGTTCAAAAAAATTATTCTGGAAACATATCGAGTCTTGTCGCACAAGGTGAGTCTACGGCTGCATTCAACCTACCAATCTTCGGTCTTGGAAAACTGGATATTCAAGCATCCATTGTCGCGCTCAATGCTGATGTGAATGAAACAACTGCTCATGGATTTCTCATCGGACCTTGGTTCTTCTTACGATAACCCCGCCAGGTCAGGAATTTCAAAAAACGACAGATTGACCTGTGCCCAATCATTGTTATCTCGTTTTCCATGGGTTCCATCTGAATAATCAAAGATTTTGTACGTGTACCGGTAGTTCATTATGCTCTGGTAGTTTTGATACCACCAATACCCAAGCTGCCATGGGAATTTTGAGCGTTGTACATCAACCCCGGGTGGATTTCCCCAGCGCATACTAAAGTGATGCCCCATCTCATGCATGATCGCTGATCCATAGAAATACGGCAGGGATTTCATCGAGGAGAGTTTCGCGTTTCTCTCCATGCGCTTGCTTGAGATCATGAAGCAATTAGTACCTGGGAGATATCCTGAGTAGGGTTCTACATCAGCACTGAACGCGTATCCTTTGGGGGTACAGTCGTAGACAATAATCCCATAATGAGAGATCCCTCGTTTCCATTCTTGTACGTTATCATGGAGAAAATAGTTATTATAGATTTCACGTGCTTCATCGAAGTTCACGCTTTCGTCAAAGGGGAACAGTTCGCCGCCATTGAGTTGTCCGGTATCAACATGGAAGACGATGTTTTTTTTATGGAACGGATTTTTCAACATTTCTCCTGCTTCCTGAGGAATAACACTGGGATCACCATCAGGGGTTTCTTCCATGAAATCAAGTTCTAAGAACACGTCTCTTCGAAACGGATCTGCTTGGAACCCACGGACAAGGTATTCTTCAAAGTTGGTGAGACTGTCATTATCTGGATCAAGTGATGATTGATTCTCACTAGAGTATGGGTCAAGTCCCCACCACCATTCCCACGTGATTGGAATTCCATCACCATTCGGATCGTAGGTTGAATCGTCAACCTCTGGGTCGGTATGGTACACGTTTAGCTCCATCCATGGTGGAATACCATCACCGTCAACATCAGTTTGGGTAATCGAAAACCAGAGCTCGCACTCGCGGTACTCACTTTGATTATTTTCTTCATCACCAACGCCATTGAGCCGTCCATATCCGCTTTCATCCCCATGATAATCGTCCCCTTGCCAGTACCCTGTGGTGAGATTGTACGTGAGATTAATGTCTCGTTGTCCTGGGTGAGTTCCCTGGATATCGCACAGATGATCTCCGTCCCAGAGTTGGAGACGGATAGGGACGTTCTCGATGGAAGCGGAAACAGATCTGGTAGTAGACCATTGTGTATACACATAGTAGGTTTGAATCCATACTGGGCTCATGATCTCTTCATTGTTCAGAAATATTTTCACATAAAAACTCGGGGGAATTATATCATACCTGGGGCACAAATCTCGAATGACAGTTAGCATTACCGTGACATTGACGTTTTCATTTGTAGTTCTGAGTGGGAGATGTTTAACGAATACTCCAGAGCTGACTGATCCAGAAACACTGACGAGAATCACGACGAACACTATGGAGAAGTTACCTACCTTCATAGAACCCCTGGAATTACTATAACTGGTCTTGTTAATAAATTTGTTCCTAGTCAAACGAGTGGGTTATCGTCGTCTTTTGAACAGCTTCGCCCACTTCCCTGAACCACCGGTGAGCAGCCGATCGGTTTTGAAAATCCATACTACAATACTGATAGTGACGATAGCAAAAATAGCAACGTAGATAATACCGCCAGCCACCAGGAGATAGTCATGGAAGAGTAACGCTCGTGGCGCAAGCATCGGATGGGAGAAGGGAATCGCAAAGGTAAATATCTGCATTCCCAGTGGAAGTGTATCAAAGTCAAGGAACATGGTGAGAAACATCGGGATGAGCGCAAGCATCGTGATTGGGAAGGTCAGGGTTTGTGCGCTCTTGTAGTTTTTCGCAAACGTTCCAAGCAGCATGCAGAGAGCAAGAGCAGCAACCAAGGTAACAAACAAAGACAGACCAATGATCAGGAAATCTTGTGTCGTCAGACTCAGACCAAACGCAGCAAGATTGACTCCTTCTGACATTTGTAGTCCGGTGAAATAAAACCCCATGCCGATCATGTAAATGACCGCCAGGAGAAGACCGATGACAGCTGCAGCAACAATTTTTCCTGTTACAATACTTGTTCGTTTCACTGGGACGGTCAGGAGTGTTTCTAAGGTCTTATTTTCCTTTTCGAGTGACATCGAGGTGATGACGATGCTACCAGACATAATAATGATCATCATCATGACAATAGGAATGAGCATGGATTGCGACGCGAGCATACCTGAAATCGCATTCGGTGACAGACCAGCAAATTCCCTGTTTTTGAAGTAGGTTGTCTCAACTCGTTGGGTCGGAGAGAGCACCACGGTTGCATTAATGGTCGCATTTCCCTGAATAAGCGCACGAGAAATATTGATGTTTATGATGCTGATTAAATATTCAACGATACTCGAGGATACCGAATCAAAGAGCCCAGCTCCTTTCATGATCCAGTAGACCTCCAGAGTCCCAGGTTGGTTACCCATGATACGCTCAGAGAAATTACTCGGAATCACAATGAGAGCAACCCCGTTGTGCTGTTTGACGGTCTCAAGTGCTGCTTGTTTGTCGTCGATGGTTGTGGAGTTAAACATAACTTTTGCATGATCATAGAGAACATCAGAGGCGATCAAGGATAAGGTTTGGTTATCCTCATTGATGACCCCGATGATTGGTGCTGCTTTTGCTTGTTCTTGAATCCCTGAGATGCTCGTGCCCATGGTTGCAAAAATCAAGGCGACAAGGATAATCGGTAAGAACGTGGCTGGGGTGAGGAGTTCTTTAATTTCTTTTTTTGTAATATTTCCTAGTCCGCTCATTGATGCACCACCCTGGTGAAGACTTCTTCGACGTTTCTCACCTTATATTTTTCCATTAAGGTTTGTGGTTTGCCTTCTTCGACGATCTTTCCATCAGATATTAAAGCGATCCGGTCGCAGAGGTATTCAACTTCGAGCATGTTGTGAGAGGAGAGAAGAACTGTTGTTCCTTGCTGTGCAGTTTTTTTTATGAGATTTCTGATCTCCTGGGCATTGATGACATCCAGCCCAGAGGTCGGTTCATCAAGGATAGCGAATCGAGGGTTCGTCATCAGCGCTCTCCCGACGAGTAACCGTCGCATCATCCCTTTACTGTACGTATCCACCCGGTCGTCGATACGCGTTCCAAGATCAGTGATTTCTATTCCCTTCTGCACCATGGTTGGTGCTTGTTTTGCATCAAAGAAATGTGCAATGAATTGCAGGTACGCCCTACCTGTCATGTTTTTATACGCACCTGCGTCCTCTGGTAAATAACTAATAAGTTTGCGTATCTCACCTGCTTGTTTTTCTAGGTCGTACCCAAGGATAGTAATGGAACCTGATGTAATGGAAAGCAAGGTGGATATCGTGCGAAGCGTAGTCGTTTTTCCTGCTCCATTCGGGCCGATGAGACCAAAAATCTCTCCTTCTCGAATAGAAAAGGAAATACCTTTGACCGCTTCAAACGTTCCGTATCTTTTTATAAAATTTTTTACTTCGACTGCTGCCATACTCCCGGACTGTGGTATTATGTATTTCTTTTTAAGGCATTCTCCTCAGTGAAGATTTTTTATACGAGAACAAGAATATTTATATAAGATGACTTACAATAATATATAACGTATATATATCGATGTAGGGGGAAACAATTCTATGACGAAAAAGCACAATAGAATTTTTATGTGTATGCTGCTCTGTTTACCACTTGTTGCGACAACCGTCTTGGCAGATCCAATCCTTAATATAGAAGTTACTGGTGGATTGGGGATTCATGCTACTATAGAAAACATTGGGACTGAACCATTACTACAAACCGATTTTATCCGTTGTAAGTTTACACCAAAATTCTTTGACCAATCGATGCCTCCAAGCTTTGCTGGTAACAGGGTTGATGATCTGAATCCTGGTGATTCACTTTCTTTTACATGGATACCGCCCTTTTTCCGTTTTCCAGCACCAGGTGTTAACATCTGCACCATTGATGTAGTAGTCTACGAAAATGGGAATGATAACACCATCTATGGTGAAAAAGTAATCAACTGTTTACGGCTTGGACCGTTTATCCTCCTTCTCTCTGATTAATCATTTCTTTTTTTTCTTTTATTTCAAAGTGATACTTGCCGCTTGTGTGTTTCTGTTTGTGAAAAATAATACAGCTCAGCAACAACCTATCTAGTAACAAATTGAAAAATACCTTTTTTTGGGTGTTAAAAATCTTTAAGTAACGTGAACTCCTTTACAGCATTGAGGGGTACACCGTGCAACACGAGCTTGAGGGACTGCACAAACACATTTCATTCTTACAGTCACTTGATACCGATGACTTTTATGAGAAAGATGAAGACGAGGTACGACAGTATGCCCATGAGGCAATCACTTCTTTAGTTCACATGGGTGCTGAGGCAACATCCGAGGTTGTCGAACTGTTGGAAACAGAGTTCACCTGGAGCAGTTATTTTGCCCTCAAGATTCTCCGAGAAACAAAAGATCCCCATGCGGTCCCGTATCTCATTGAATTCCTTCGACGGGAGTCTGATGACGCCATGGCAAATGAAGAAGCAATGTTTGCCCTGCAGGACATCGGTGACGCCTCCATCGACCCCTTATTAGAGGTCGTGGAAGAGGAATTTAACCACAAGCATTACAATTTTTATCTGGTAGGAGCGTTTACCGGCATCATTGGGCCTGCCCCGTATGATTTCATGGTCAATATCACCAAAGATTTCCTACAAAATCATCATCACTATCATGGGTGGTTTCACATTGATGATTTCACCTACAATTTCGTGAAGCAAGAACGAAAAGACGTCTTACCCCTCTTGAAACAGATTCTTGAACTCAATGTTTTAAGTGGGGATGAGCGACGAGAGATCCGTGACACCATCGATGTCCTTGAACACCCTGAACAATACTATCGAGACATGCAGGATATGATTGATGATCTCTCAAAAGAGAGCTGATCATTTTTTTTATCGGCCGCCTCCACCACCGCCACCGAATCCTCCACCACCACCAAAACCACCGCCATGACCCCCACCGTGACCTCCGCCACCAGCACTAGTCATGACCGTTGTATGGGCATGATGGAAACCAACCATCATGATCGGTACCATAGTTGCTTCAGGCACTGACGGGATATGGAATTTTTCGATAGCGTGAGCAACCTTCTTTCCGACTCCTAAGGCGGTCCCATACGTAAGCCATTCCTTCCACATGGAGAAATCCTCAACCGAGTATTTCTCAAGATGCGCCATGTCACTAAGGAACCGTCGGAACGCATCCCACTCCAGTTTTTCTTTATAGTATTCTTGTTTCCATCGTCCAAGTAAGGTCGGTGTCGGTATCGTAATGATAGCTGATTGTAGGGTGAAAATGAAGAACGAAAGAACTGTCGTTGACAGCATTGTGTACACAGAACCAAAAGATAAAAACAGGAAGAGAGAGATGAAGAAACAGAGGGCACCAATACCGGTGAAGATCGCTGGTATTTTCCGGCCACTGATAATAAATTCGTCAGCAGTGGCTCTGTCTGCTTTTTTTAATAAATACGTCATTTCTTTATTGACTTCTGAGAGCGTAGAATAATTATACTTTAGCTCTTTGATTTTCACTTCAAAATTTTTCACATAGAAGGTGTCGCCATCAGCCCAATGTTTCAGAAACTCTACTAGCCGCGCTTCGTACTCATCAAGTGGTTCGTTGGTGTCATGCAGTCGAATCAGAAACGCTCCTTGATATCCTTCGGTCAAGGTGATAACCTTTCTCTGGTGAAGGTCGAGTAAGGTCGCGTAGAATCCATCATCGTTGAAATCCACTGCACTTTTGTTGAAGACCAGGTTTACGAGCCAGGGTTTTCGTTTCTTAGGAACGGTACTGAGAAATTCAGGGACTACTACCGATGGTTCCCTTCCTCTCCAAGCATAGAGAAGCAGAAGAATCCCAGCAAAACCAAGGGTGAGCACCAGCAGGATGTTGTTGAGGGAAAGAAGGATGGATGTTTTGAGCGAGTAGTCATTATTCGCTGAGGTTGTTTTTTGAAGCACCTGACCAACTTGTGAGGGAAAACCATAGTGAATGTCGGTTGAGACGAATTCTATCTCAAGTAGCGTGTTGCTCGCACTTTCCCCCGTGATGACGTAGGAGGATGCTGTTTTTGTGATCGTAAGCGAGGGGTGGGTGTAAAGAGTAACAATCGTATTGGAAGGATCATCAATGGTAATGTGGATTTGTTTGTAGGGGACGTGTTCCCGTGCTAGCTGAAGGTTCAGATGGTAGTACTGCCCGTCGGTTTCCACAGGAGGGGCGATCTGATACGTGATGGTGAGGTTGTAGGTTCCAGCAGTAAAATACGCAGGGTTGTAGCAGCCGATCTCAATGTCAAATGCCTTGTATCAGATGAACGATTCGTATTGAGAGTTCGGCATTTGCAGCCAGACGCTGCCCTGGTAATTTTTTATGTACGAGGTGTACGGGCTTTCAACATTCGTCACTTGAAGATACGGGGTCGTGAGTTGTCCGTTAAAGACAACATCTGCATCCCAGTAGCGATACAGCATCCGGTACTGATGATCATTTTGAACATGGTACAGAAATGTCTCGGTGAGTCTACCGTCGGTGGTCAGATGTACGTTATAGTGATCTGCCCAGAGATCGCCTGTGATTTGAACAGCGGAAAAAAGTAGGTAAGTGCTGCAAGCAAGAACCGTAACCACAACAGCAAGTAGTGCTATCTGTTTAGATTCCCTCACTGGTTCCACGTTCCCTTCGGTGCAGTGTTCACCTCGTCTTCAAATTTCAAGTAATCGAGTTTTTTAAAAGAACATAGTCGTGCAACAACGTTGGAAGGAACCGTGGTGCGCCTGGTGTTGAACTCCTGCACGATGTTGTTGTACGTGTAGCGTTGGCGTGCGATTTCATCTTCGACATCGGTCACGGTTTTCATGAGGGCTGCGACATTCTCCGATGCTTTCAACGTCGGATAGTTTTCTACCACCGCAAGAATCTTATCAAGGATTCCTTTGGACTGCTCATCAACATGCCTGATGTTTTCCGCGTTTTCAGCTTGGTTGATGCGGCTGCGTAGTTCGGTGATTTTTTCAAAAACACCACGCTCGAACTTCGCATAGCTTTTCACGATTTCTATGAGCTGTGAGATCATATCAAGTCGTTTTTTCAAAGCGACTGCTATCTGGCTCAGACCCGCCTCTGCTCCATTTCTCAGGACTTGGAAACGGTTGAACAGGATGATGAACCAGACAACTAGAGCAACAATAATCAGCACAAAGGCAGCCAACAAAAGGGTCTCTATCATGAGAAACCGTAGTTACAGAAAAAATTTAAAGTTACGCTTTTTACTTTTTTTTATTGAATGATACCGTGTTCCTTCATTTTCTGATAATGCGTGGGGTGCTTCTCAAAGTATTGATGAATCGGTGCAAGCAGCAGGTTGATATGGTCAGCAGTCGCATTCTTCAGATCAAGCGGATGCAGCCCAGCAGTGTACGCTTGTTCAAGATCTTTGTAGGATGTAAACTCAAGGTTCCCACCGAATTTCTCTGGTCGTTTGATCGAGAACGTTGTTCCTTCTAAGTCTGGGAAGATGACGTATTTACATAGTTCGAGGACCGGGTTTCCCTCGACTTGTTTTTCAGGGCAGAAGGCTTTGCTCATCTTCTTTTTCACGAGGTCCGGTGCATCATGAATCGAAATCATGGTCTCTGGTTTGCTTTTGCTCATCTTTGCTTCAATTGGATTCATCCGACCACCAGCTTGTAAACTGGTGAGCAAGGGTGTGTGGAGTGCAACCGGTGAGGCTTTTCCTATTTTTTTTGCAACATCGCGGGCAAGCATGTGAGCATGACGCTGGTCCATGCCTCCGTACGCGACATCAAGATTCAAATAGAAGATATCGGAAACTTGCATCGCTGGGTAGAATAATTTAGAGAGATCTTTTTCTGCTTCCTCTTCGCCTCGTCCCATGATGTCCATAGCTCGTTTCACACGAGCAACCGAGGTCGCTTTTGCTGTTTTCAAGACGAGTTCCCAGTATTTCGGATCACTCACATAGTCACTTGCGTAGATGAAACGTACCTTGGTGGGGTCGACGCCCATGGCAGCAAAGCAGTCTTCCATGTACTTGCCGCACAGTTTTATTTTTTCAAGGTCTCCGCCGAGTTTGTCGTTAATGTACGCATGCCAGTCTGCAAGCAGGATCGTGAAATCAAACCCACAGGCAAGGAAATCTTGTATCTTTTTCGTGCAAATCTTCCAGCCAAGATGCACGGTTCCCGAGGGTTCAAAACCTATGTAGGCCTTTGGTTTTGGTTTGTTCAGAACCGTAGTGAGTTCTTCGAGGGTCACGACCTCTTCTGTATTCTGTGTGAGACGCGCTAGTTTATCCATATAGGACCATGAATGCGCCTTGGTGTTTATGGCAATTTCGATGAAATACTTGATAAAAAGGAAGACAATAAATTATATATATCTGTAAAATAAGATATAATTAGTATGAAGTGCACTCATATTCAGATACTTCTTAGTTGTAGTACTCTTCTTCTCATACTGCTTTCTTGTGTATCAGTTCAAGGTTCATTAAATAACGGTGCGAGAGAAACCGACTGGTGGGGCATGGAGCACCATGACACCTGCAATAGTGGTTTTTCAACGGCAACCGCCCCTGACTATGGTACTCTGTTCTGGCAACAAGAAACAGACGGACTCTGGGTAACCTCACCGGTAGTGGTAAACGGCCGTGTCTATGTGGGAGCAGAAGATAACGCACTTTCCTGTTACCATGGGCTTACCGGTGAACTCCTCTGGGAGTATCCCACTGTTGCAAAGATACAAAAGACACCAGCGGTCTGGGCTGACAAGGTGTATTTCGGAGTCGATGAAGACTACGTTGGAACCATCTATTGTCTGAATGCGACCACTGGTGAGTTCATCTGGAGCTCCCAGATGGGCGTGGTCGGGTGGTTTAACATGGTCACCACCTCCCCAGTTATCAAGGACGGGTTGCTCTTTGTTGGATCGTTCAACGGGAATGAATATTGTTTTGATGCACTCACCGGTGACTCTCAATGGAGCTTTCAAACCTATGGGTATGTCTACTCAGCAGCTGCGGTCGCTGATGGGAATGTGTTTTTTGGTTCCTACGATGGTTTTCTGTACTGTGTGAATGCAGAGAACGGTGATTTCCTCTGGAACTTCAACGCCAGCGAACCAGGCGATGAAGAAACCGAGGGATACACACGACAGATCACATCAGCACCAAGCATCTCTGGTGATAAGATCGTGTTCAGCACCGATCAAGGCATGGTCTTCTGTTTGAATCGTACTCTTCATGGGCAACTGATATGGCAAGTACAAGCAGGGAACGGCGGGTGCGGCATCTCACCAGCGATTGCGTACAACCGTGTGTACATGGCAACACGCTACCTCCAAATGCAAGAACCACATTTCAATTTCGCTCAAGTCTATTATATTAATCTCAGCACAGGACTTGTTGACT
>Ga0172364_10005113_pt1 | contig 10444 bp, 8 predicted proteins | sample LakKivSesite10cm_FD_114545 | JGI IMG/M metagenome (GOLD analysis project Ga0172364, IMG submission 114545) | Sediment microbial communities from Lake Kivu, Rwanda - Sediment site 10cm | ecosystem: Environmental > Aquatic > Freshwater > Lake > Sediment | place: Rwanda: Western Province, Lake Kivu... | reverse complement strand
TACCAGGACCTCGGGCTGTCGCTCCAGGCCGCCCGCGCGAGCGGCGTCGCCGACCCGGCCGTGGCGGCGCTGATGGGCGGCATCGAGCAGATGCTCAACAACCAGCTCCAGCAGCTCCACGCGCAGGGCCTGCTCGACGCGATCGAGCCGCAGCCGTCGGAGCTGTTCGCTCCGGCCCTGCACGAATCGATAGGCACGGTCGCCAGCAACCTCGCCGCGGGGCTGATCGCGGAAGTCGACTCCATCGGCTACGCCTGCGCGGGCCGCACCGTCAAGAAGGCAAAGGTCATCCTTGCAGCTCCGCCCGAGCGGGGCACGTGAACGCACACGAGGGAACACCATGGAATGCAAGGTGGGCATCGACCTTGGGACGACCAATTCCGCCGTGGCCTACGTTGACCGCGACGGGGCCCCGGAGATCATCCCGAACGCCGACGGCGAGAACACGACGCCGTCGGTGGTGGCCTTCGAAGACGACTGCGTGCTCGTCGGCCGCGCCGCCCTCGCGCAGGCCGTGATCAGCCCCGAGCGCACCGTCATGGCCATCAAGCGCCACATGGCCGAGCCCGGCTACGTGGCGAAGGTCGGCGAGTCGCTCTACAGCCCCCAGGAAATCTCGGCCATCATCCTCAAGAAGATGAAGCAGGACGCCGAGCAGGCCCTCGGCTGCACCATCGGCGAGGCCGTGGTCACGGCCCCGGCCTACTTCAGCTCGGTGCAGCGGGCCGCCACGCGCGAGGCCGGCGAGATCGCCGGCATCAACGTGAAGCGCATCCTCGACGAGCCCGCCGCCGCCGCCCTCGCCTACAGGCTCAACGAAGAGGACCGCATCAACATCCTCGTCTTCGACTTCGGCGGCGGCACGCTCGACATCTCGGTGCTGCGCGTGGCACGCGGCCGCTTCGCCGTCTTGAGCACCAGCGGCGACAACCTCCTCGGCGGCAAGGACCTCGACGACTGCGTGATGCGCCTGCTGAACTCGATGTTCCAGCAGGCGACGGGCATCAGCCTCTTCGAGTCCGGGGCGGTCGCCGTCGAGCGGCTGCGCGAGGCCGCCGAAGACGCCAAGCGCAAGCTCTCGTTCAAGGAAAAGGTCCGCGTGAGCGTCCCCTTCATCCTCCCGGAGAAGGCCCTCAGCCTCGACCTCGCCGTCACGCGCGAGCAGTTCGAGAGCGTCGCGGGGCCCCTCTTCGAGCGGATGATGGGGCCCCTCAAGGAAGCCCTCGGCTACGCCAAGCTCCAGCCCGGCGACATCGACGAAGTCCTCTTCTCCGGCGGCTCCACGCGCATCCCCAAAGTCCGCCACATGATCAGCGAGGTGTTCGGCAAGCAGCCGCTGGCCAAGATCAACCCCGACGAGTGCGTGGCGCTCGGCGCCGCCATCGCGGCCGCCGAAGGCACCACGAAGGTCACCTTCAAGGCCTCGCGCTCGCTGGGCGTGGAGCTTGCCGACGGCAGCTTCTCGCCCCTCATCGCCCGCGGCAGCACGCTGCCCACCGTCGCCGAAGAGTCATACACCACCTCCTTCGACAGCCAGACGGTGATCAGCTTCCCCATCTACCAGGGCGAGAACCGCCACGCCGACAAGAACACGCTGCTGGGCGAGATCGTGATCGACGGCATCGACCAGGCTCCCTCCGGCTCGGCTCGCGTGAGCGTCAGCTTCGAGATGAGCACCGAGGGCATCATCCGCGCCATCGCCAAGGACGTGACTACCGGCCGCAAGATGGGCATCGTCCTCGAAGGTGCTATCATGTCCGACACCGAGCGGCAGGCCGCGATGGAGCGCATCGACAAACTGGCACAGAAGATAGAGTAGCCCGAGAGACAGGTGTGAAGATGAATGACGTGCAGACTCCTCTTCCCGGAACCTGTGTGCACGGTGAGCCCGCGCCCGGCCAGGCCGTCACGCGCGACGAGGACCTGATGCGCAAGCGCTTCACGGCCGCCGCCATCGACTACGCCCTCGCGTTCGGCGGTTTCGCACTCCTGTTCCCCGTCCACTGGTTCTTCGGGCTGTGCGTGCTCACCCTCTATCTCATACGCGACTGGGGCGAGTGCTACAGCCCGGGCAAGCGGGCCTTCAACCTCGCGGCCGTGGGGCCGACCGGCCGCCCGTGCTCCGTGCATGCGTCGGTCCTACGCAACGTCACGCTGCTGCCGCCGTTCGTCATCGTCGAACTGCTGCTGTTCATGTTCTCGCGCCGCACGGAGCGCCTCGGCGACAGCCTGGCCTCGACGAGGGTGGTCTGGCTCGATGCCGAACCCGCGCCCGACAAGGCCCTCGGCCCCACTGAGAGCATCGGCGCCGTCGAAGAGTCCGGCGCGACCATTGCCGGAGAGGACGCCGAAGCCGCCGCCACCTCCACCGCGCCCGCCGGGCAGACCGTGGCCGTGGACATGTTCAAGACCGACGTGATCGACGCCGCCATCATCGACGCCGGCCTGATGACGCCCGACCGCCTCACGCCCGAGGAGATGACCTCGCTCAACAGCCTCGACGCCCCGGTGCAGGCGGAATCCGTGGACATGACGCCCTCCCTCGACGGCCTCGACCAGATCGCCGCCGCGTCGGAAGCCATCGACGCCGCCGTGGCGGCACGCTGCCTCGGCATCGACAACAACGTCACCTACGACACACTCGACGACGCCTATTGGCAGCACGTGGAGCGCTACAGCCCCGACGCCGTGGCCAACCTCGAAGACGAGGAGCTGCGCGCCCGCTGCAGCGAGCTGGCGGCGGCCAAATCGAACCTGCCCCTGCCGCAGCCGGCGCTCCCGTCGCAGGACGCCGACCGCCACGCGTTGCTGACCTACCTCAACAAGTGGTTCATCCTCATCAACCAGTGCCGCGACGTGCTGAGCTGACGGGGAGACCGACCACCCCGTTCCCCGAGCTCATCCGCCCCGTGCCTCCACAGCGCTGCGGGGCCGGGCCGCCGCGCCGCATCCCGCCGAGCGTCAAGCCCCGACATGCAGCCCCGCGCCCCTTTCACCGATGAAATCGTGCGGCGGCTCTCCGCCGCGCTCGCAATGCCGCCCGCCGAGATCGAGGCCCTGCTCCACGTGCCGGTCGACCCCGCGATAGGCGCTGGAATTGACAGGCCGGGCAGCAGGGCGCTCCACAGATAGGCATATACGTGCAAGGCCTCGGAGGCAGTTACCAATGGCGTGAAGATACGCCGGGAGGGCAGGCTGGCGCCTTGTGTTCACGCAGTGGTGATAGTGCAGGATATCCCTGATCTCTCAGCCGCCGGTGCTATCGCCCGATCAGGCGGGCGACGATCTCGCGGTCGATATGTCCCTCGGCCCAGACGGTGGCCCAGCGGCCGCGGTAGGCGTAGGCGGCCCAGCCGATGCGGTGCTCGGCGAGGATGCTGCTTATGTCGGCGTGCCAGCGAAGGCGGTCGTCCCGGGCCACGTTGTTGTAGCAGCCGAACTCCCCGCAGTAAAGCGGCAGACCAGTCCGCGCGGCCACGGCCAGGGGCGCGGCCATATGGGCTGCCATGGTCTGCCGGTTCTCGGGGGCGTTTCCGATGGCGATCGATTGCCGCTGCTCGGCGGTGAGGTTCGCGAGGTCCTCCTCGGCGATCGGCCGGCCGGGATAATGCACCGGCCCGGTGTGGAAGGGCGCCGCGTAGGGCGATGCCCCGTGATGCGTGACCAGGAACGGGTAATAGAAATGGAACGTGAGGATCAGGTTGTCGTCGTGGGGCACGGCGAGGTCGGCGAAGGTATCTGGCCCGCTCCATTTGTTGGAGCCGAGCACGATGGTGCGCTGCGGCTCCAGTGACCGGAGCAGTTGGATGCCGGCGGCGGCAACGCGGTTCCAGTCGGCGGGGTCGTCGGCCACCGGCTCGTTGAGCAGCTCGTAGGCGAGCATGCTGCACGGGCGGTCACGCAGATGCGCCGAGAGCCGCCGCCAGCAGTTGAGGAACTCCTCCAGGCAGCCCGGCTTGTGAAAAAGCGGGCGCTGGGGGGCGTTGAAGAAGTGGGTGCGGAGCACGTGGAGGTCGAAAACGGCCTTGAGGCCCAGGCCGCTGCAGGCGTCCAGCAGCTCGTCCACCCTGTCGAACGTCTCGCGGATTGGCCGGGCGGAGTCGTCCCAGAGGTGCTGCTCGTTAACGTTGACCCTGATGTGGTCGAAGCCCAGTTCGGCCACGCGAGCGGCATCGTGCGTGTCGAACCACAGGTCGGGGCTGAGCCAGCCTTCGATGTTCACGCCGCGGAGGAGTTCCAGCGGTGAGGCGGGTTTTGCTGAGTTCACTCCGCTAGCCTCTTGATAACACGGATTGGCCGTGCCGCGCGGGCACGCGGGTCGTGTCGGATATCATTGATGATGGCGCCTATTGTAGCAACACGGCCGAGGGGAATCAACTGCGGTGTTCAAGGACGTCCTGAGCTCTGAGTTCGTTGCCTCCCGTCGGCACGAAAGGAAGGAGTTCCCCGAGCGCGTGATTGCTCCCGATCATCCTGGCAGCTCGCTCTCCATTCCCGGCGAACAGGGGTTGACTTTGCCGCCCGATGTGCTAAAATTAAGTGTGGTTCACGTATGCCGCCCGCCGGCGGGCGGCCGGTCTTGCCCAAGAGGAGAAGCGATATGACTAACGAGGCCCTCCGGGCTGAGCTGGATCGTCTTCACGGCGAGCTGGCCCAGCTGAGGGACTCTCTTTGACCTCGACGTTAAGGAGAGAGAACTCAAAGAGATACAGCAGGTGATGGAGCATCCCAACTTCTGGAAAGACCAGGACGAGGCCCAGAAGAAGGTCGGCCGGCTGAGAACGCTCAAGGCCCTCGTTGATCCTGTCCACGAGCTTGAGGTCGCAGTCGAGGACGAGCGCGTGATGCTCGAGCTGGCCGAGGAAGCTCAGGACCAGCAGGTGGCTGCCGAGGTGCAGGCCGCCGCGGGAGAGCTGAGCAAGAAGGTCGGCCGCCTGCAGTTCAGGACGATGCTGTCGGGCCCCTACGATTCACGCAACGCCTACGTGAGCATCCACGCCGGGGCCGGCGGAACCGAAGCCTGCGACTGGGTTTCGATGCTGATGCGGATGTACTCGCGCTGGGCCGAGAACAAGTCGTTCGACGTGCGCATGATCGACAGCGTCCCTGGCGAGGAGGCAGGCTTCCGAAGCGTGACGCTGCACGTGATCGGCCCCTACGCCTACGGTCTGCTGCGCGCCGAGATCGGCGTGCACCGGCTGGTGAGGATCTCGCCCTTCGACGCCAGCGCCCGCCGGCACACGTCGTTCGCGTCGATGGACGCCGTGCCGGAGTTCGACGAGGACATCGAGGTCGACATCGGCGAGAAGGACCTGCGCATCGACACCTACCGCTCGGCCGGGGCCGGCGGACAGCACGTGAACGTGACCGACTCGGCGGTGCGCATCACGCACCTGCCCACGGGCATCGTGGTGACGTGCCAGAACGAGCGTTCGCAGCACCAGAACAAGCGCACGGCCCTCAAGATCCTCCAAGCCAAGCTGCTGCGCCTGAAGGAGAAGGAGCGCGAGGCCGAGCTGGCGGCGATGCTCGGCGAGAAAGGCGAGATCGCTTGGGGCAACCAGATCCGCTCCTACGTGCTCCAGCCCTACACGCTGGTGAAGGACCACCGGACGGGCTTCGAGACGGGTAACATCAACGCGGTGCTCGACGGCGAGATCGACGAATTCATCGAAACGTACCTGAAGCAGAAGAAATAATACGGAAACTCCACGAGGAATCCAGGCAAGGCACGGCAACACGGTCCAGGCTGCAGGAAACACGGCATCAATGAAATCCCTCAAGAGCGTGGATCCCGAAATCTACGCAGCGCTGGCGGCGGAGGTCGAGCGCCAGCGCAATACTATTGAGCTTATTGCGGCGGAGAACTTCGTCAGCGAAGCGGTGCTCGCGGCCAGCGGCTCGATCATGACGAACAAGTACGCCGAGGGCTACCCCGGCGCCCGCTACTACGGCGGCTGCGAGTATGTGGACGTGGCCGAGAGGCTGGCGATCGAGCGAGCCAAGCAGATCTTCGGCGCCGAGCACGCCAACGTGCAGCCCCACTCGGGCACCCAGGCCAACATGGCCGTGTTCTTCGCGGTGCTCAAGCCCGGCGAGACCGTGCTGTCGATGGACCTCGCCCACGGCGGGCACCTTTCGCACGGGGCACGCAAGAGCTTCTCGGGCCGGCTCTACCACGTCGCCACCTACGGCGTGGACCCCACGACAGAGATGATCGACATGGGCGAGGTCCGCCGCCTGGCCGTGCAGTCGCGTCCGAAGCTCATCATCGCCGGGGGGAGCGCCTACCCGCGCTTCATCGACTACACGGCGTTCGCGGCCGTGGCCGAGGAGGTGGGCGCGCACCTGCTGGTCGACATCGCGCACGTGGCCGGCCTCGTGGCCGCCGGGCTGCATCCCAGCCCCGTGGCGTGCTCGGACTTCGTCACCGCGACCACGCACAAGACGATGCGCGGCCCCCGCGGCGGCATCATCCTCTGCCGCAAGCGATACGCCGCGAAGATCGACAGCAACATCTTCCCCGGCATCCAGGGCGGCCCCCTCATGCACACCATCGCCGGCAAAGCCGTCGCCCTCAAGGAAGCCCTCGACAGCTCGTTCAAGGACTACCAGCGCCAGATCCTCCGCAACTGCCAGGCCCTCCTCGGCGAGCTGCAGGCCCGCGGCTACCGCATCGTCACGGGCGGCAGCGACAACCACCTGTTCCTCGTGGACCTGCGCAACCGCGGCATCACCGGCAAGAAGGCGTGCGCGCTCCTCGACGAAGCCGGCATCACGCTCAATCACAACCTCATCCCCTTCGACCCCAAGCCCCCCTCCGAGGCCAGCGGCGTGCGGATCGGCACCCCCGCCCTCACCACCAGGGGCATGAAGGAGGACGAGATGCGCCTCGTGGCCCGCTGGATCGACGCGGTCCTCGACAGCCCGGACGACGAAGACCTCAGGAGAAAGATTCGCAGGGACGTGCGGGAGCTGTGCGACCAGTTCCCCCTCTACGAGAACCTTGCGGCCGACGAGCCGCCTCCCAGCGGCCGACCGGCCGCCCACGACGAGTGATCGCCGCATGTAGCACTGTGCCCGAAGGCAGTTTTTGAGATGGAGCTGACCATGAAAAGACGTGACTGCGTTCTTCTGCTTGCGATCGCAACAGTAGCCGCCGCCGGGTGCATCGTCACCGAGCACGCCGAGACGCACGAAGCCAAGGGAGGCACCGGGGTGGGGTTCATCGACAACTCGCTCGACTCCTTCACTCGGCTCGAAGGCAGCGTCGGCTCCGCCGTCCACTCCGGCGTCGCGTCGTCCGACCAGGCCGTCGCCGACGCCTACCACTTCACCGCCGGGCTGGTCACCACCGACTCCGCCCCCGACCTCAACAAGCTCCAGCGGGCCCGCCGCGCCGAAGCCAAGCGCCACACCAGCAAGGAAGAGATCATCGAAAAAGTCGAGAAATCCAAGATCACCATCAAGGCCCCCATCCTCGACCCCAACACGCTCGACAAGCTCGGCCTCTACCTCGTCTGGAGCACCCCGCTGGCCGAGGAAGAGATCCGCAACATCTGGCTCAAGGACGACCTCATCCTCCTCGAGACACAGCGCGACAAGCTCTTCGGTCTCAACCTCTTCGACGGCTACGCGAGGTGGAGCTACGGCTTCCTCAGCCCCATCGACGCCCGGCCGACCGTCGGTAACAACACCGTCTGGGTCGCCACCGCCAGCACCATCCACGCCATTGACGCCGTCGAAGGCACCGCCCGCTGGAAGAACCGCGTCAAGTTCACCATCACCTCGCCCATCTACACCATCGGCGACAAGCAATACGCCGGCTCGCTCGAACGCACCGTCTACGCCATCAACGGCAGCGACCCCTATCCCGACTGGCATTTCAGCCCCCACGGCACCATCACCTCCACGCCCATCGTCGAGAACAACGTCGTCTACGTGGGCGCGGAGGACGGCAAGCTCTACGCCTACAGCTACACCCGCCACGACAACCTGTGGCGCGTCAAGGCCGAAGGCTCCATCACGGCCGACATCGTCCACGACGCCAACAACATCTACTTCGGATCCGAAGGTGCCGACGCCTACTGCGTCTCCAAGGCCAGCGGCACACGCATCTGGAGGTTCCTCGCGCAGGGCGCCGTGAAGTCGCCCGTGTGGCTCTTCGACGACGCCACCGTGCTCGTCGCCGCATCCAGGATGGGCATGTACGCCCTCGACCGCGGCACCGGCATCGAGAAGTGGCACGACAAGACGGCCATCAGGCCCGTCGCCCGCGGCCGCTTCCTCTACGTCCTCACGCAGGACAACACGATCAAGGCCCTCAACCCGGCCGACGGGTCCGTCGCGTGGGAGCAGAGCGTTGCCCCGTTCAAGCTCGTGCCCGAGAACCTCGCCACCGACGCCATCACGCTGTGCTCGGCCGACGGCCAGATATTCCTCATCCAGGAGAAAGGCGGCATGAGCCTGCGGTTCGAGAAGCACGCGGCCGGCACGCCCGCCACCAGACCCGCGGCTCCACCCGCCAAGGTGGAGGCGGAGGCCCCGACGCCCGCCGCCGGCACCAGTGCCGCAGAAGCGGACCAGCCGGCCGACACCGAAGAAGCCCCCGAGGAAACGACCGAGGAGTAGGCGCCCAGAGCCCGCAAAACAACACGGCGGCCGTCGCCACCGGAAGCTCCACGGCAGCGACGGCCGCCTTCTCATGCCCCAGCCATATTTCCGTTGACGGCTTCCGCCGCCGCAGATATCATGGCGGCCGTTGTTGATTGGCACGGCCGCTCACGCGGCGTCAACCTGCAGGTGCTGTTGCACACGCGCCCCCGCGCCGGAAAGGCATCACGAATGAAGCGAATCGCAGAGTACCTTGCACGCGACAGGGTCCTCTTCCTCACGTCGACGGATAAAGCCTCCGCCCTCAACGCCATGGTGGACGCCATCGCATCGTCCAAGTCCATCGAGCAGCCCGACGAGTTCCGCAAGGCCGTCTTCGCCCGCGAGCGGATCCTCAGCACCGGCATCGGGCTGGGCATCGCCGTGCCGCACGCGAAGATCCCGAGCGTCAAGGACTTCGTCCTCGCGCTCGGCATCTCCCACCAAGGCATCCCGTTCGACGCCCTCGATGGCAAGCCGGTGAAGATCATCGTCATGATCGCCGGCCCCGAGCATCGCCAGGAACAGTACCTGGGCATCCTCGCCCGCTCGACGCTCATCCTCAAGAGCGAGAAGAACCGCTCGGCGATCCTTGCGGCAGCGTCGGAAGACGACGTCTACCAGCTCTTCACGCAATCGAGCTGATCGACTCAGCCCTCCGCGAGCGCGGCCGCGCCCACATCCTCCGCGTGAATCTCCTCGAGGCATCGCAGGTGCGGGCAGGCGGGATTCGTGGCCCCGCAGGGCCGGCAGGGGATCCGTGCCGCCACGACGGTCACGTTCCGGCCGGCCGGCGCCCACGTCACGGGGTCCGTCGGCCCGAAGATGGCGACCACGCGCGTCCCCGCGGCCGCCGCCACGTGGCTCACGCCGGAGTCGTTTCCCACGAAGGAGCGGCACGCTGCGAGAACGGCCGCCAGCTCGCGAGGCCCCAGGCCCCGCAGCACGGGCAGAGGAAGACCGGCCTCCCGGCTTACGGTCGACACTGCCGCGGCATCGGCCTCGCCCTCGATCAGCGCGGCCTGCCGGCCCGCCTCACGCAGCAGCCGGATCAATTGTGCGAACCGGTGCGGCGGCCAACACTTCCGGCGCCCGCCGCTCCCCGGGTGAACCGCCGTCAACGGCCTGCCCGCGTCGATGCCGTTCGCCCCCAGGACCGCGGCCGCCGCCGCCCGCTCCTCAACCGGGATGATGATGCGCGGCACGTCGAACTCCGCCTGGCGCAGCAGCGGCACCGATTCGAAGAAGAACCGCGATGCGGCTCGCCCCGCCGGCGGCAGCGGCGGGACGGTCACGATCTCGGTCCCGCCGGGGAAGGCTTGGCGGAGCGCGGGCGTCCACGTGACGACCAGGTCGAACGAGGCGAGCGAGGCCGACGGCTCGGCCCCGGCAAGGTAGAGGGCGGCCACGTCGGCGACGTCGAGGTCGCCGGCCGCATCGGCCCAGCCCAGCGCGAGCGAGGCGATCCTGCCCTTCGCGAGCACCTCGATGCGGGCGTCGGGGTGCAGCCGGCGCAGCCCGGCTATCACCGGCAGCGAAACCACGAAGTCGCCGAGCGCCCCCGGCCGCACCACCAGGATTCTCTTTGCCATGCCTGCCATCATAGGCCTCTCGCGCGGCGATTCCATGCAAAACTGCATTCCGCGGCCGCCGTTGCGTGCCGGCGGTGTTCCATTTCGCCGCCGCACATGGTAGAATCGCGGCCCTCTGGCGGGCACAACCGGTCCAGACTGGAGCGACTATGGCTTCCGCATCCGTGACGGGCAACGTTCTCGCAGCCGACTGCGGCGAT
>Ga0172364_10005111_pt1 | contig 10447 bp, 10 predicted proteins | sample LakKivSesite10cm_FD_114545 | JGI IMG/M metagenome (GOLD analysis project Ga0172364, IMG submission 114545) | Sediment microbial communities from Lake Kivu, Rwanda - Sediment site 10cm | ecosystem: Environmental > Aquatic > Freshwater > Lake > Sediment | place: Rwanda: Western Province, Lake... | reverse complement strand
TTTGATGCTGTTAAGAATACTGCATTAATCGAGCAGACTGGCGGAGGAGTCGGGTTTGACTTTTCAAAATTAAGGCCGCACGGCGATATAGTAAAGTCTTCAAAAGGAGTTGCATCTGGGCCAGTAAGCTTCATGAAAGTTTTTGATATGGTCACTGAAGTAATTAAGGCCGGAGGAAAGAGAAGAGGCGCGATGATGGGAATACTTAGAGTTGACCATCCTGAAATTCTTAACTTCATTGATGCGAAAATCAAGGAAGGCAAACTTTCAAACTTCAATATCTCTGTTGCAATCACAGATAAATTCATGTCAGCTGTTAAAGAAAATAAAGATTATGATTTAATTAATCCAAGAGATGGAAGTGTTGCTGGAAAATTAAATGCTCCAAAAGTTTGGAATCACTTAGTTCAGCTCGCATGGCAGACAGGAGATCCAGGAGTAATATTCATTGATGAAATTAACAGATATAATCCAACTCCAGAAGTTGGATTGATTAGTGCTACAAACCCTTGTGGAGAGCAGCCATTGCTTCCTTACGAGTCATGCAATCTTGGCTCGATTAATCTTTCAAAGTTTGTAAATGAAGGAAAAATTGAATGGCCAAGACTTGAAAAAACAGTAAGGCTTGGTGTTAATTTCTTAGATGATGTTATTGATGCAAACAAGTATCCTCTAAAACAAATTGAGCAAGTTACGCTTTCAAACAGAAAAATCGGACTAGGAGTAATGGGCTGGGCAGAGATGCTGATTAAGCTAAAAGTTTCATATGACTCGAGCAAAGCAGTTGCTATTGGAGAAAAAGTAATGAAGTTTATCTCCGATACAGCAAGAAAAGAGTCTGAACGTCTCGGAAAGGAAAGAGGATCATTTGCAAATTTTAAAAAATCAGTTTTAAGCAAAAAATACTCAGCAATGAGAAATGCAACTGTCACAACAATTGCCCCAACAGGAACAATAAGCATAATTGCTGGATGTTCATCTGGAATTGAGCCACTGTTTGCAGTCTCTTATGTAAGGCATGTTCTAGAAGGCGCTAAATTATTTGAAACAAACTTCTTGTTTGAGGAAACAGCAAAGGCAAGAAAGTTTTATTCAATAAAGCTGCTTGAGGAAATAGCTAAGCAAGGATCAATAAAAGCAATTCCAAGAATTCCAAATGATGTTAAGAAATTATTTGTTACTGCTCTAGATATTTCTCCAGAATGGCATGTAAAAATGCAGGCTGCTTTCCAAAAACACACAGATAATGCAGTAAGCAAGACAATAAATTTTCCAGAAAGCGCAAAGATTAATGACATCAAGAAGGCATACGAGTTAGCTTACAAGCTGAAGTGCAAAGGTATAACTGTTTACCGTTACGGCAGCAAGTCTCAACAGGTTCTTTACATTGGTGAAGACAAAAAATATGTTACAGCAGCACAAGAATATTCAGGAGGATGCATGACAAGTTCATGTATTGATGGATAATGAAAGGAAATATTTATCTTTATACTGGAGATGGCGGCGGAAAAACAACGACAGCACTTGGATTAGCCATGCGCGCAATAGGCCATAATCAAAAAGTAATTATGATTCAATTCATGAAGGGCAGAAAAAATATTGGCGAGTATAAAATTCAGAAAAGATTAAAACCAAATTTTGAAGTTTACCAGTTTGGTAGAAAAAGTTTTGTAAATCTCAAAAAGCCAGATTATGAAGATACTTCATTGGCTCACGAGGGTTTTGAGTTTGCACAGCAAGTTTTGAAAAATAAGAAGCCAAACATTTTGATTTTAGATGAAATTAATCTTGCAGTCGCGTGCAAATTACTTGACGAAGAGATTGTTGTAAACTTTTTGAAAAAAGTTCCAGAGAGTGTTACAGTAGTTTTGACTGGCAGATATGCAACTAAAAAATTAATTGACGCATCTGATTTTGTTGTTGTAATGCAAGATAAGAAACATCCATACAAGTCTGGACAAAAAGCTAAAAAAGGAATACAATACTAAAAATCGGCATACTGCAAGGTAATAACGAGTATATAAATACTCTTTGTCACAGGTGAGTTATAGAAAATCGTAACCCAGTAATAGATTACACAAAAGTTTATAAATAAGCGCATTCACTATACTTTTATTGAGGTGCTTAAATGGCAAGACGAAAATCAAAAACAAGATACTTCGTTTTAAGAGACAATAAAGGAGATACAGAACATGTATTCACTGGTAGCTCACCTAGACGGGGAGCTCTAAAAGCTGCTACAAGAGGATTTACAACAATCCGATTGAGAGAAAGAGGAACCAAAAAGGTTCATAATTACACTGGCGCAAGAAAAATGGTACAAGCTCCAGCAGACAGACCAGAATGGTTGCCTGAGAAAGTTTGGAAGCCAGTAGTCAAGAAGAAAGGAATTGAACACTTAGAAAGAAAGTAAACTTTCTTCCTTCTTTTATTTTTATTTTAATTTCTTAAAATTTTCAGAATTCAAAATTTTACATTCATTAAATCATGTGCAGCAGAAGTATTTTCAAAAACTTTTCTTGTCTCTGCCAAAAGTTCGCTAACTGATTTGTATCTTTGACTGAAATGCGTGATTATCAGCTGCTTTGCGTGAGCTTTCTTTGCAAGTTTGCCAGCTAGTCTTGAAGTCATGTGTCCTTTTTCTTTGGCTTGCTCGCTTAAGTTATGCATGAAAGTCGCTTCGCAAACAAGTACATCAGAATCTTTTGCAAAGTCAACAAGCGATTCATCATAATAAGTATCAACAATGTAAGTTATTTTTTTGCCCAGAGTTATTGTTGTTGCATCTTCAGCCCTGATTTTCTTTCCCTGCCAAACAATATCCTTACCAGCCTGAAGCTCCCGTAAGATTGGATCTTCTTTTAATCCAAATTTTTCAGTATAATCTGTGTTTATCCTGATTTTGTCTTTTTCCTTAAAGTAAAATGATATGCAAGGCACAGTATGTTTTACTCTTAATGCAAAAACTTCATAATTTTCTTCATCGCATATTTTTGTAGGGCTTTTTGGATCAACTTCGTGTACATTTATCTTATATTCAGGATACATTTCAAATGCCTTGAGCATTGTCTTGAAGTTTTCCTTTGTTCCTTTTGGGCCGTAAACATTTAGTTCTGCAGATCTTCTGTTCATCTGCAGGCTTTCAATAAGCCCTGGAAGTCCAAATGTGTGGTCTCCGTGCCAGTGAGTTATGAATATTTTTGAGATTTTCATCGGACTGAGTTCAGAAAATGTAATTTGTCTCTGTGTAGCTTCCCCGCAATCAAACAAATGTATCTCTCCGCTGTAAGATAGAGCTACAGCTGAATGATTTCTTTCTTTTGTTGGGAATACTGCACTTGTGCCCAAAAACGTTAGTTTCATGATATGGATACTCTTTTATACTAATATAAAGGTTTAGAATTACAGGTGAGAAGCAATCCAAAGCCTCTCAGGCAGTAGCTTGACTGGCGGATTTGCATATTTTATGCCTAAGAAAGAAAAGAAAGTTGAAGCAGAAGAATCTGATTTTGAAAACGACAGTGAAGATCAAGACAGTGATTTTGAAAACGATAAGCAGCAACAAACACCTAGCCCAGACACTGGACTTGGAGAAGAGACAAAAGAACCAGTTAAGGCTTATCTTATCGGCAATAAAGTTCTTGTTAGGGAAGATTTTCAAAAGGCTCAGCAGTATTATGACAAAGGAACTTTTGGAGAAATTCACGGCGTTAAGGAAAAGCGGTTTGAATACTCGCTTGTTGAAGCACTTTACTTGCTTGAAAGAGGAAGGATTGATCTTTTCAAGGACAAAAAGAAGCTTACTTTTGAACAGTTCTTATCATTAGCCAAGAAAGAAGAAAGCGACTTTTGGACAAGATACCAAGTTTACAGAGATATTAGAACAAGAGGATACATAGTAAAGACTGCTTTGAAGTTTGGAGCGGACTTTAGAGTTTACAGAAGAGGAGTTAAGCCTGGCGAAGACCACGCAAAGTGGGTATTATTTTGCGCTGCTGAAGGCGATTCTGAAACTTGGAGAGAGTTTGCAGCTAAAAACAGGGTTGCGCACTCAACAAGAAAAAGATTATTAATTGGAATTGTTGATGAGGAAGGCGAGGTAACTTACTACGAGATTCGCTGGAAGAAACCTTGAGGTTCAGCAATGGAGATCCAAGAAATAAAATCAATTTTAGACTTTGCAGCTTTTTGCAAAAGAGCAGGAATAGTTTTTCAAAACTCAGAAATTTACGGCGGATTTGCTGGCTTTTATGATTTCGGCCCAAGGGGCGTAGAAATAAAAAATAAAATCAAGCAAAGCTGGTGGCAGAGATTTGTCCATGAAAGAGAAGACATGGCAGGAATCGACGGAACAATTGTTACTCATCCAAGAGTATGGGAAGCTTCAGGCCACTTAGCAGGGTTCAATGATATTCTTGCAGACTGCCCAAAGTGCAAGACAAGAGTTCGGGCAGATCACTTAATTGAAGATGTTCTTGGAAGAGAAGGGGAATTGCTTTCACTTGAAAAAGTAAAAGAGCTTTTCTCAACATACAAAAAGCAGTTAGTTTGCCCAAAGTGCAAAAGCGAACTGAGTGAGCCAAGACTTTACAATACAATGTTCAAGACTTTTGTAGGCCCAATTCAAGATGACAAGAATGCAGCATTTATGCGGCCAGAAACAGCGCAAGTAATTTTCACTAACTTCAAGACAGTTGCAGATTCGTCAAGGCTCAAGTTGCCTTTTGGAATTGCGCAAATTGGAAAATCATTTAGAAACGAGATTGCACCAAGAGACTTTCTTTTTAGGGTCAGAGAATTTGAACAAATGGAAGTAGAGTATTTTGTTCACCCTAAGAAAGTTGATGAATGCCCAGATTTCAAAAAATTTGAGAAAGTAAAGCTAAATGTCTGGACATCTGATGCGCAAAAGAAAAAACAGCCACACAAGCAGATGACATTCAAGGAACTTGTTGATAATAAGCAGGCAAACAAATGGTTAGCTTACTGGCTGGCGCAAGGCTACACTTGGTTTGTTGATAATGGCGTAAAGCCAGAGAACTTGCGAATACGAGAACATCACAAAGAAGAGCTTGCTCATTATGCAATGGCTTGTTTTGATCTTGAGTATAACTTCCCATTTGGATGGAAAGAGCTTTTTGGCGCTGCAGACAGAGGACAGTTTGACCTTAAACAACACAGCAGCTTTTCAAAGCAAGATCTTTCAATTTACGACGAGGAAACAAAGGAAAAAGTCCTTCCGCATGTAGCAGCAGAGCCTTCATTTGGAGTTGAAAGAGCATTCTTAGTCTACTTGATGGATGCTTACACTGTTGAAAAAGACAGAATTGTGCTAAAATTAAACCCAAGGCTTGCTCCAATTCAGGTCGGAATATTCCCATTAATGAAAAAGGACAAGATGCCTGAGAAAGGCAGAGAAATTTATGAGTCCTTGAAAAAAGAATTTATTTGCGAGTATGATGAAAGCGGGTCAATTGGAAAAAGATACAGGAGAATGGATGAAATTGGAACTCCTTTTTCAATAACAATTGACTATGACAGCGTTGAAAAGGACATTGTTACTGTAAGGCACAGAGACACAATGAAGCAGGACAAGGTCAAAGTAAGCGAATTAAGGGATTTCTTAAGGAAGTCCTTTGTTTAATTTTGCTTTTAAAGCCAGTTTAAGCTGAGTATTCTTTGTTTTCGAAATACTTATAAATTGGCTTACTGACTCTCTTTTTAACAAATAATGTTAATTTAAAGGTGCAAAAATGGCTAAAACAACAACAGACAAAGTGCTTGAGCTTATGGCCAAGCAAGAACAAATTAGAAACATAGGTATAGTTGCTCATATCGATCACGGTAAGACAACATTATCAGACTCCCTATTGGCTGGGGCAGGTATGATTTCAGAAGAACTTGCTGGACAGCAAAGATTCCTTGATTTTGATGAACAGGAAATTGCAAGAGGAATCACAATTAATGCTGCAGCAGCATCTATGATTCACAATATTGATGGAAAAGATTTCCTGATTAACTTGATTGATACTCCAGGTCACGTTGACTTTGGAGGAGACGTTACAAGAGCAATGAGAGCCGTTGATGGCGCAATTGTTCTTGCATGCGCTGTTGAAGGAGTTATGCCTCAGACAGAAACAGTTCTTAGACAGGCACTTAAGGAAGGAGTTAAGCCAGTTTTGTTTATTAATAAGATCGATAGATTGATTAAAGAATTAAAATTAACTCCAGAAAAAATGCAGGAGAGATTAATTAACATTATCAACAATGTCAATAAATTAATTGACAGCCTTTCACCTGCAGAGTTCAAGGGAAAATGGAATGTAAGCGTTCAATCAGGATCAGTTTGCTTTGGATCAGCATTTCACAAATGGGCATTAAGCATTCCTATGATGCAGAAAAAGAAAATGACTTTTGCAGATATTATCAAGGCATACGAGACAGAAGATGATTGGAAGAAACTTTGCGGAAAAGCACCACTTCACGAAGCACTTTTAGATATGGTTATTAAGCACTTGCCAAATCCAGTTCAATCACAAAAGTACAGAATCCCAAGAATCTGGCACGGAGAAGTTGATTCTGAAATTGGAAAGAGCTTGATAAGCTGCAATGCTAACGGGCCTTTAGTCTTTATTGTAACTAAGGTTACTGTTGATCCACATGCAGGAGAAATATTTACTGGAAGACTTTTCTCTGGAAAGATCAAGAAGGGAGATGAAGTTATCCTTAACACTGCAAAGTCAACAGAAAGAGTTCAGCAGGTTTCAATTTACAAGGGACCTCAGAGAATATTGATTGATGAAGCTCTTGCAGGAAACATCATCGGAATCACTGGATTAAAGCACGGTGGATCTGGAGAAACAGTTTCAAATGTAGAGATGACATCATTCGAGGGAATCAAGCACTTGTTTGATCCTGTTGTTAACAAAGCTATTGAAGCTAAAAATCCTAAGGATCTTCCAAAGCTTATTGAAGTTTTGAAAGACATTGCAAAGCAAGATCCTACAATCCACATTGAGATTAATGAGGAAACAGGAGAAAACTTAATTGCAGGTCTTGGAGAACTACACTTGGAAATTTGGGAATACAGAATCAGGCACGACAAGAACCTTGAGATTGTAACTTCACCGCCAATTGTCGTTTACAGAGAAACAACAAACACTAAGGCAGGACCAATTGAAGGAAAATCACCAAACAAGCACAACAAGCTTTACTTTATTGTTGAGCCAATGGATCCAGTTATCTATGCTGCAATCAAAAAGGGAGAAATCCCTGAAATCAGGCTAAAGAGAAAGAAGCCAGAGATAATTGAAAAAATGGTTAATGCAGGAATGGACAAGGACGAAGCAAAGTCAGTCGTTGACATTTACAAGGGAAATATGTTGATTGACGAGACAAGAGGAGTCGTCCACATTGGAGAAATCATTGAAATGGTAATGGATGGATTTGAGGAAATCATGGATTCAGGCCCAATTGCAAAAGAGCCATGTTATGGAATGAAGCTAAGATTAATGGATGCAAAGCTTCACGAAGACTCAATCCACAGAGGTCCAGGACAGCTGATCCCTTGCGTAAGACAGGCAGTTTCAAATGTTATGCTTACAGCAGGAGATATATTGTTCGAGCCAGTCCAAACAATCAGAATCGATGTACCTATGACATACATGGGATCAGTATCAAAGCTGATTCAGAGCAGAAGAGGACAGCTATTGGACACAAGCCAAGACGGCGATAACTTGACAATTACTGCAAAGCTACCAGTTGAAGAAATGTTTGGCTGGATGTCTGCATTAAGATCAGCAACATCTGGAAGAGGTTCATCTTTCTTAGTTGACCAGATATTTGAAAAGCTTCCAAATGAGTTGCAAGGCCAGATAGTTGGTAGAATCAGAGACAGAAAAGGTCTACCTAAGGAATTGCCAAAGCCTCAGCTTGATTAAGCTGAGCTTTAATTTTTTATTTTATTTTAGTTTTCTATTTTTTGACTTCCACTCTTTGATTGCCTTTCTTGTAAGATCATTTAGAAACTTATTTTTGTATTTTTGGTAAACTCTTCCACGGCCTTTTGCTATCTTGACTGCCTTTCGCTTAATCTCAGCATATTTTTTGGCAGACTCAGGGTGATTCCGCAGATAATCCCTTGCTGCAATATGGCTGAGCCATACATAGTTATCAGAAGTAGTCAAATGAATGTGGATTCTTCTAAGCTTGCCGCCAGAAGAATAATCCTTTTGAAAGAAGTATCTCTTGTATATAAAATGCCTGAAGTCATAGCCGTTTTTTATCAGTATTTTCTTGACCTTTAGAATATTTTTTTTATTGGCACCAATGATTATATCAATGACTCCCTTTCCACCCAAACCAGGCACTGCTGAGCTGCCCACGTGCTCAACAAGAGTATTTGCTGGTAGAATTTTATTCAATTTTACTTTTTCCCTATAGAATTGCGCCTTAAATTTTAAATCATAAGGCCTGAACTTATATTTTTTGAACATCTTCTAAATAAGAGTAAAGTTCAGCCTATAAATTTTTCCTAAGTTGTTTGTGACACTCAGAAGCCAGATTTTAAGCCTTGTATGCTTTTAGTTGCTCATAGTTTTTTCTGGCTGTCGCATCTAAGTTGCTTGAATCAACTAAGTAAATATATCTGGCGCCCTCATTTAGACAAAGGTCTCTATCTTCTTTGAGTGATTGATATTTTCGTTTAAATAATGTTAAATCTAAATTAGTTATTAATCCGTCTTGGTCAAGTTCTGATGAAACAATTACATCATCAGATAAAGAATCATCCAAGGATACTTTAATCTGACTTGAAATTTTTGGATCCCGAAGGTTAAAGTATTGCCCCCTAACTGATTTTTTCTCTAAATCTTCTATTTCATTGCCTTCAAAGAAGACATACAAATCACTATTTTGTGCTGTGTAGCTTAACATTTTATTCCTCCTTAATTTTCCTCTTACTTCTTATCGCTTTCATAATTTCAAACAGTTCTTTTGATCTAGCTTTAACAATTTCAGTGCTTAGCTGTTTCATATTTGCTGCTTCTGTACCAGGCCTTGGATAAAACTTTGATATATTTATTACTTCTGGCTTTATTTTTTTAACTATTGCAAGTGTTTGCTTGAAATCCTTTTCTGTTTCAGTGGGAAATCCACAGATAATATCTGTGGATAGAATAAGATTTGGAATATTTTTTCTAAACAAAGCAACAACTTTTACAAAGTCTTCTACTTTGTATCCTCGTCTCATTGCCTTAAGCACTGAATTACTGCCTGCTTGAACTGGAATATGAATAAACTTCATTATCTTTGGGCTTTTGTAAATATCAACCAGCTGTTTGGAATATTTTAATGCATAATTTGGGTTCATCATACCGATTCTAATCTGAAAGTCTCCAGTAATTTTTATTAGTTCATTTAATAAGTTTGGCAAATTTGTCTTGATGTCAATCCCATATGCGCCAGTATCCTGCGCTGTCAGCAATATTTTCTTGGCTCCAGCCTTGACAAGCTCTTTGCATCTTTTAGTTAATTCTTCAACAGAAAAACTTTGAAGGTTTCCTCGCGCAAATTTTGTTGCACAATAAGTGCATTTTGACAAACAACCCTGAGCAATTACTAAAATTCCAGTTTCCTTTTCAACTTGAGGAACAAAAAAGCAAGGCATGTTCCTTGTTAAGTCAATTACTCTTTTCCCTTGCTCAACTTGCTTTACAACATCAACAATCTTGTCGCCATATGATGGGCCAAGCAATGCAGAGTAATTTATTCCTTCATCCCAAAATCTTCTTTGGCAAATAAGAGGCAAACAGCCAGTGATAATTATTTTCTTGCCCTTGGAAACATTTTTCAAAGCATTGAATATTTTGTTTTCAGTGCTTTCTTTTACCCCGCAAGTATTGAATATGACTATGTCAGCATCTTTCTCAGCAACAATCTTATAGCCAGCCTTAAGCAAGGCAGCTCTAAGCAAGTCAGAATCTCCCTGGTTTGTTGCGCATCCGTAGGTTATGATTGCTATTTTAGCCATATGATTATAAGACAAGAGAATTTGCTTTTAATATTTGTGATTATCCGCCAAAACTTCAGTATTAAGGATGTGCACTTCACAAGAAGTTTGTGTGCACTCAGCGCGCCAGCCTAGCTATAGGCTGCTCAGCTGAAATACTCTGGAATCTGTTTATGATGAACATTCTTTAGCTTGACTATCTTGACTGGCAAGTTTTGATGAACCTCTTCAATTTGATCTTTTAGATGTTCTTTAAGATATAATGATACTGTTGATTTCTTTAATCCAGTTGCCCTTGAGATTTCCCTGACCCACAAACCCTTTTCGCTTAAGCTAATTGCCTTTAGGATAAGCTCTATTTTCTTTTCATCTGGTCCAGGTTTACGTCCCGCCATTTACCTCAACTCTATTAATTGGACAACTTTCTAACTAATAAGG
>Ga0172364_10005108_pt1 | contig 10448 bp, 8 predicted proteins | sample LakKivSesite10cm_FD_114545 | JGI IMG/M metagenome (GOLD analysis project Ga0172364, IMG submission 114545) | Sediment microbial communities from Lake Kivu, Rwanda - Sediment site 10cm | ecosystem: Environmental > Aquatic > Freshwater > Lake > Sediment | place: Rwanda: Western Province, Lake Kivu... | reverse complement strand
TGTGCAAGGGCGTTAATCTCCTGGTGAACTTCCCTCGGAAGACCATCTATTCCAATGACACTCACCAGCTCCTCAAGCTGCCTTCTGATGGATTGCAAAGCGTCGGTAAGTTGACGTTTGTTTTCCTCCACAGCAGCTCGCAATAGCTCTTGGGCTTCGTGGATCGATGGTATTTGTTTTGCCATAATACTATTCTTTGTGTACGGTCTATCCTGCTACACAGTATACTATTACGTCCGCAAAAGTCAACTCAAATCGGCAAAACAACAAACTTATTTTGTGGTCGCTCTTGCATTTCGCTGTGATTTGGTACAATTGTTAGTGTGTCTTTGCCAACCAAATCGCATTGCTGAAACACGAAACGTGGAAACGCAATGCAATACATTCATGCAAAAGGATTGATTGCCTTTAATTTCAGCAACTAAACTGTTGTTGTGTATACTTCTCCGTGGGAATGTTAACTCATTAATTCAATTCGTGAGGAGAAATACATGAAAATGAAAACAAAAGAGATTTGGGAATGTTTTTGGTGTTGGCTGCGATCTCAAGACCAAACGTGGAACAACAAAACGGCGTTTCTTAAGTGGACAGAAAACCAGCCAGAAGTTGATTGCGCCGCCAACGAAACTTGGATTACCAAACTTTACTCTGAGGAAGAATGGGGACCGAATAACTGCAGGCTGGTGAATATCTGGAGCAAAAGCGATTTCAATCAGATTCTTGAGGGCGCTTTCACAGAAGGAGACCAGCATGCAAATGTATAAATCAGAAATGATTCGCGAAATCTGTAAAGAAAACCTTCAATACAGCAATCGAGAGATCAAAAATCAAGTTTGGCGACGTTATGGACGAAGGGTCGAGAGTAATGAAATCATTAATGCGGTTGGAAGTGAGAAAGACCGCTTTAGCTATGGTAGAAGTTGCCAACTAATTCTCAATGCTGGAAATGAATTCATCAACAAATGCGGAAGCTATGACCAAGCTAAAAGAATTCTAGCCGTTTGCGGAGGCCCTCAATCATGCTGAATATGGGCGGTCACTTGGCGTTAATGAGTCGGTATCAAGATGAATGGTTGAGGAGCGATACGTACAGGAAACTAGAATCTGACGCTTTTGAAAGTTCAAAGGCGGCCCGGTTTCTACGGCTTTGCTATAAAGAGTGGGAAAAGATGCCACTAAGCGGAACTGGAATAGTAGAAGATCATGCTTGTTTGATTCTTGAACCGCACAAGCTTACGTCTCAATATTGTTCATTTACAGATTCCGTCAAGCTCACGCTTCTTTGGATTGAACCAAAATACAGGCGACAAGGACTTGGGAAGAAGATCGTTTTTAAGCTAGCGGATATTGCGACGCGTAGCGAATGCGTTTTGATAGCCGTATCAAATCCAGTTGATTTCCCAAAAAACTTTTCAGCCAAAGATGTATTGGAGAACGACAAAAAGCCGACTTGTGAGTCGCAAATAGAGTACATTAAGTATGGTTATAGAAAGCGGCAAAGAATCACCAACGCCCTTTTTAAGGAAGCTGGTTTTCAGAATATTGACTTATCGGACTCTATGGGTTCCCCAAAACGTTGCCGGATCAAAGACACGTGGGCGTTAGTCCCTGAAAATTATTCGTCGCATTTGGACTGGGACGAAAAGGGATTGTCGGCGCGGCTCGTTAAATGAATGTAATTGAATTGAAATCGAACTGTCATTGAAACTCACTTGTCACCACCAAACGTGGTATAGAAATCGTGAACATAGAAAAAATATTTTCTGAGCTGATTAAAAACTCACCAGAAGAACAATTTCTCCAGGGAAAGCTGTTGCGCATCCCCACCGCGCTAAAATATGCCGTTGAGAAATTCAATTTCAGAGTGGAAAAAAAAGAATTAGCCTATTTAATTTGGTCAACAATAAAAGGAACAAAGCCAGATCCAAAAACAGGGTGGCGTAGAATTCACCACAAGAGATTCGATTTTAAATCGGGACACAAAACAAACGCCGCCGTTCTTCAATGGCTGGAGGAAAATAAGTTTATTCTTGTTAACAAGAGTTATCGTAACGATAAAGACAATGGTTTTCCAAGGGGCTATTGTTTAATCAATAAGTCTCAAACGGAGTTAGTTGAGCTTCAAAACAAATCACTAGTAGACAATCTGAACTGCTTTACGCAGATAGATCCAGCTTGTAAACATACGAGAGACTTTCTAGACTTTCTTCAAGTTGACCGCGAAGCGATCAAAGTAGATTTGCAAAATCTGTTGCGATACGACGAGAAAAAACCAAAAACGGTCAAAAAAAACAAGAAAAAAACCGAAAACTTAGACGTCGCCGTTGGATTGTTACAAATAGGACAACCGGTTTTTGAGCTGGTAAATAAATCTGGAAGAATTAAACGGGGACCAAAAGGAAATAGACTTTATAACCCCTTTGTGAGGCTGAAGAAATCCCTACGGCGATTTTTCACTTACGAAGGTGAGCCGCTGGTTTACTTTGATATGCAGGCCGCCCACCCATGTTTACTGGGTAATTTCTCACAAGATGAAAGGCTGGTTCAGGATTGTTGTGATGACGGCGATTCTTTTTACCAAGGGCTTTTGAACAACCTTGGAACAGATAGAGATACAGCAAAACGCCGCTATAACGCATGGGCTTATGATCAAATCAGAGAGAAGTCAAAAGTTGGGCAATATATGATAGATTATTATCCCGCCGCTGCCACGTGGGTAAATGAAAACAAGAAAGGCCAAAACGGAAACAAAAAGTTTTGCTGGGAAATGCAAAAGAAGGAAGCGGAGATTTTTGTAGACGGAATTTATCTAGCGATTTGCGACAAGGGAATTCCCGCGATAACAATACACGATGGCATAGCAACGCTAGAAAAAAACAAAAAACAAGTAGAAACGATAATACAAACAGAGATAAAACGGCGCGATCTTAAAATAAAAATAAAACAACAGTTTTTTTAAAAACAAATTAGACAACGGCAATACTATATGATTACACTTAGAGCCAAACAAATAATCATTAATTGTATTTTGGGGTGAACCAGTCGTGAACAGGAGCGACTAACTGACGACTTCGCACGAACCATCCTAGCATCCCAGACGCGAAGGCGGAAGGTTCTTTTCTGAAGATAAAACCCCACCATCTAGAAATCTGATTTTTAATTGGAAGGACCTTAACGATGCCAATCCCTGATTTTCAGAGTTGTATGCTTCCTTTGCTGAATGTGCTCAAAGATGGGAAAGAATGGGCAATGAAGGACCTTACCGATCAGTTAGCGGATGAATTCGAACTCACTATAGAAGAACGGGAGGAACTATTGCCAAGCGGTCCGTCACGTGTTTTGGTCAATCGTGTTGCTTGGGCAAAAACATATCTTAAAGAAGCCGGCCTCGTCGCCCCGGTACGTAGGGGCGTAATAAAAATAACGGCAACAGGCTCGGATGTTATTAAAGCCAATCCAAATCGCATTGACGACGCATATTTGAGACAGTTCCCGCCTTATCTAGAGTTCCGGAATCGCGAAGGTAGGAGTCCAATGGCCCGGAAAAGGAGGGCAACTAAATCGGATGAATTATCACATGTAGGTGATTCTGTTGTAGGTAGCTTGCAAACTCCCGAGGATTCAATAGAGGAGGCCTATCGCGAACTCCGCGATGCTTTAGCAGACGAGATTCTACAACAGGTTTTAGAAATGTCGGATAAATTTTTTGAAAGACTTGTTGTCGATCTTCTTGTTGCCATTGGTTACGGGGGATCTATAGAGGAAGCTGGGAAGACGGTTGGAAGATCTGGAGATGGGGGTATAGATGGTATCATCAAAGAAGACAAATTAGGCCTTGATGTGATCGTCATTCAGGCGAAACGTTATACAACAAATGCCGTAGGGCGACCTGATATTCAATCATTTGCAGGTAGTATGGAAGCGCAACGTGCTAGCAAAGGTGTTTTTATAACTACTTCAAGCTTTTCAGCTCCAGCACAAGATTATGTTAAGCAAATTCAACGCAAAATCGTTTTAATCGATGGGGAGAATTTGACTAACTTAATGATTGACTATGGGGTCGGCGTTTCTCCTTATAAAGTCTTGGAGCTGAAAAGACTGGATTCTGATTACTTCCAGGAGTAACGACCAAGATGGCAGCCTTTGAGCACCTGACACAACTCTTTCTTCAATGTGTGAGTAAAAAGCTAGCTTGGAAAAGACAACTAACATAGGGCAAGTTAATGAAAATGAATATGAACCATTTAGATTTAACCGTGATTTTGCTCCGAGTACCTTGCGGTTTTGGACAACTTCGAGCATTACTTGAACCGAAGATAAAACACCCCCTAAACATCACGCGAAAAAACCTCGGTTTGTACTATGGCTAGAGATAAATCGCCCAATACCATCATCGCGAAATGCGCTTCGTGGTCTCAGTTCGTGCAAGCCGTATCTTTCTTTTCCGCCAAGGACAAGGGAGATGCTTTTGAGCGATTAACCCAACTCTATTTGCAGACCAAACCCGAATACCAAACATCTCTAAAGGAGGTGTGGCGTTTAGCGGATGTTCCCGGCAGGGTTAGACGCAAACTGCCTAATCTTCCGAAATCAGACGAGGGCATCGACCTTGTCGCGGAAACGCGAACTGGTGAATTCTGGGCTGTGCAGTGTAAGTACAAGGGCGATAAAGATACGGCACTAACGGTACGGGAGTTGTCCACTTTCACCAATCTGGCGTTTAACTCTTGCGCCGGTCATTTTGCGAGAGCTTTGGTTGTCCATTCAACCAACAAGCCAGTCCGCAAACATAAGCTCCTTGGGAACACTTCGGAGATCGGGCTACAACGCTGGCTGGAGCTTTCCAAAGAAGAGTGGAAGCTAATCCACGCGAAGCTTGCAAACAAGCCTCTACGCCCCAAGCAACGCTTTCCAAGACCGCATCAGCAAAGAGCCATAGCCGCTGCAGCAGAGCATTTTCTAAAAAACAAGAAGACCCGTGGAAAGCTGTTGATGCCTTGTGGGACAGGCAAAAGCCTTTGTGCGTTTTGGATCTCGCAATCCCTCAAGTCCAAGATAACTCTCGTTGTTGTGCCTAGTCTCAGTCTCGTTAAACAAAGCGTAGAAGATTGGACGCGAGAGCTGGTGGCTCAAGACATCTCGCCGCTCCCCGAATGGCTCTGCGTTTGCAGCGATCAATCCGTGAGCAACGTCTCTAAAGATAAGTTTGTTAAGAATGTGTATGACTTGGGATTGCCAGTTACCACGAACCAGCAGGAGATCACGGCGTTTTTAAAGAAACAAACGCTGGCCCAACGAATTGTCTTTGTAACTTACCAAAGTAGCCCGATTTTCGCGAAAGCTGCGCGGTCCGCAAAGGTGACAATAGACTTCGCGATAATGGACGAGGCGCACAAAACAGCCGGGGAAAAGAGCAAGACTTTCTCCACTCTTCTATTTGACAAGAACTTGAAGATTAAACGTCGCATGTTTATGACTGCCACGGAAAGAGTCGTTCGGGGTGCAAATGATGACGTCGTTTCGATGGACGACACGAATACTTACGGCGATTGTCTCTACCATCTCTCGTTCAAAGAGGCGATTCACTCAAAACCCGCGATCATTTCCGATTACAAAATTCTGACCTTTTTTGTGACTGAAGATGAAATCAAGTGCGCGATTCAGGAGCAAAGCTACGTTACAGATACAAAGTCGGGAGTTGAAGCAGAAAATGCAAAATATATCGCCGCAGCGATTGCACTCCGGAAAGCTTGTCGAAATTTTGAAATCAAGCACACGGTGTCTTTCCACCGCAGTATTCGCGCGGCTAGCGATTTTGCTACCCTTCAGGACAGGTTTAATAACCTGAAATCTTTGCCTCCAAATATTGAATGTTTTCATATATCAAGCCAAAAAACAGCAGGTGAGAGAACGGAGTTGCTCGAAAACTTTGCGGCTTCCGAAAGATCGTTAATTACCAACGCAAAATGCTTAACGGAAGGAGTTGACGTACCGGCGATTGATTGTGTTCTGTTTGCCGATCCCAAGAAAAGCACAGTGGATATCGTTCAAGCGGCTGGGAGGGCGCTGAGACCCTACAGCGGCAAAAAGTTTGGATACATCATGGTGCCGATTATTGTTCCCGACGGAATGAGTTTTGAGGCATTCGCTGAATCAACAGACTTTCGGGCTGTTTCTAAAGTTATCACGAGCCTCTCTACACAGGACGAAAGAATCGCGGAGGAGTTTCGCATAAGCGACAAAGCAAGAGCAGGCGGAGACTGCATTTTTGAGTTTAGCGGTACTGTGCCAGTCGGTATTCAACTTGACTTAAAAGATTTTGCTGCGGCTGTGTCAGCGAAGGTTTGGGAGCGAGTTGCGAATGTCAACTGGCGAAGTTTTGAGGATGCGAGAGATTTCGTACATGGATTGAATCTTAAATCACAAAAAGATTGGAATAACTTTTGTGCTTTAGATGTTCTGCCCTTGGATATCCCGAAAACTCCGCACCGTGTTTATGAAAATCATGGATGGAGCGGTTTAGGGGATTGGCTGGGAACAGGGCGTGTTGCCAATCAGGATCGCGAGTTTCTTCCATTTAACCAAGCTCGTGCTTATGCCCGTGGCTTAAATATGGCTGGGCAGAAGGATTGGTACAATTTCACAAAATCAGGTATGCTTCAAAGCGATGTTCCAGCTTATCCTGATGGCGTGTATAAAGACGATGGTTGGCAGGGTTGGGGGGATTGGCTTGGGACAGGACGAGTCGCATATAAAAACCGTCAGTATCGTACGCTCAATCGAGCGAAAGAGTTTGTTCACGCCTTGGGTTTAAGTTCGAGAGATGAATGGCTCGACTTCACGAAGTCTGGTCGTTTGCCCAGTGACATCCCTGCGTCACCAAGCGTATTCTATATCAATAAAGGGTGGAAAGGTTGGGGAGATTGGCTCGGAACCGGTTCCGTAGCGACACATCAACGAGAGTATCGTCCTTTTGAGCAGGCTCGAGCTTATGCCCGTAGTTTGAGTATCGTAGGGCAAAAAGAATGGAGGGTATTTGTCAAAACGGGTAGGTTAGCAGACGATGTGCCAACTAATCCTGATTTAGTTTTCAAAAAAGTTGGTTGGATTAACTGGGGAGATTGGCTCGGAACCGGTTCCATAGCGACACATCAAAGAGAGTATCGACCTTTTAAACAGGCTCGAGCTTATGCCCGTAGTTTGAGTCTTTCAAATAGGGTTGATTGGCTCGTCTTTACAAAATCAGGTAAGCTTCCAAACGACGTTCCGGCTTATCCTGACGGTGTGTATGAAAACGATGGTTGGCAGGGTTGGGGGGATTGGCTTGGATCTGGAATCATCGCAACACATCAACGAAAGTATCGATCTTTTGTGCAGGCTCGAGCTTATTCCCGAAGTTTAAGTTTCACTTGTAGGAATGATTGGGTCGCCTTTTCGAAGTCCGGTAATAAGCCAGATGACATACCCACAAGTCCCTGCCATGTCTATAAGGATACGGGGTGGAAAGGTTGGGGAGATTGGCTTGGAACAGATTTCGTTGCCTATTTTCGAAGACAGTATCGCCCTTTTGTGCAGGCTCGAGCTTATGCCCGAAGTTTAAGTTTCACTTGTAGGAATGATTGGGTCGCGTTTTCGAAGTGCGGTAATAAGCCAGATGACATACCCACAAGTCCCCCCCAAGTCTATACGGATACGGGGTGGAAAGGTTGGGGAGATTGGCTTGGATCGGGCATCGTCGCGACAAGGAAAAAAACGTTTCGCGGCTTTGAGGATGCAAGAGACTTTGTTCGGGGGTTAGGTCTTAAGTCCCAGCATGAGTGGTTCGCGTTTTCGAAGTCTGGAAATCGACCAAGCGATATTCCTTCAAATCCACGAGTTGTCTACCAAGACAAGGGGTGGACCAGTTGGCCTGATTGGCTTGGCAAAACTAGTGGCAGTTGAACCGTCCCAGGAGTAAAACATGTCGAGTAAATTCGCTACCGTTTTCCAAACTGGACTTCAAGAATTGGTTTCTCGTCACATATTGAGAACACACCCATGAGGTACACTCTTCTCGTCTCCAGTGCCACAAAAACTCATAGTTGGTTGCCGAGTTGCCATGCATAGCGTGGAAGGGCATGGGTGATTGGCTTGGGAAAACATGATCAAAACATGATTTCAGCCCCAATCTTCAACCGGAGATCTGCCAGATGTCCGCAATCAAATACACGTAAGTATTTACTGCTTAGGGATTTCCGGAAGATCGCCGGAAAACAGGTTTAGCACGCCTTGGTGCCTTAAGTGGATTCAAAATCCAGTGTCCGCAAGGACGTGTGGGTTCAAGTCCCACCTTCGGTATTGACCCCGATTTTTACGGGGTTTCTAAAGTGTTTCTCGCGTTATTTCGAAGGGCTTTTCTCGCCGTTCCCGGTGAGAAAAACATGATTAAAACATGATTATGGAAAAATCGTGTTGATGATTGTAGAGCGATGGGCAACAGTGGAATGTTGGTATCGCTTAGCCATCTCCGAGGAACACCAGCCAATTTGGTTCTCAACTTCGTTTTGGGAATACCCTTCCATCAACAAGTGGCTTGCTAAAGTGTGACGATACAAGTGCCAACTGGCTGAATGCTCCCATCGGGTTGTTGCTAGTGACTTTTTGAGCAGGTTGGTAAGATAATTCGCCTTTTCAGGGACTCCAGTCTCTACGCTTTCGTCAAATGAATCACCAACAATGTGACTGTCATCAGAACAGAAAACGGATTTCTGGTTTGCTGGTAGGATGCGGAATAGCTTTCTAAGGTACGGAACGTGTGTGATCGGTAGGGCCGAGATTTGACGTAGGTACGGATCGGTGCCCCGCCCCTTCAGTTTTGTGATCTGTAACGTTGGTATATCTGCATCGAGATCAAAATCTGATCGGCAAAGCCTGCACAATTCAGCACGCCTTGCACCGGTTGCGACTGCAACGAGAACAGCGCAGAAAACTCGGATGGATACTACCGAACCGTCTACAAACAACTTCTGTTTGAGATCTTCGATATGTTGCATAAACTGTTTTTTGTCAAGGATAATGTTCTTAAATGCCCCCTCTCGATCAAATTCGATTCCAAGTTTCTGAAGCTGAATACATCGGTTGTCGAAATCGTCGTACTTATTAAGCTTGTCCAGCGAAGTTGCGGTTTTTACACCGATGGAAACAGAACCAAAAGCCTCTGGTCTTAGGTTTGGCACGCCATGCGAATGAAACCATTTCACCACGGATTTGAGTTGGTTTAACTTCTTTTTGATAGTCGTGGGCGCTAGTAGCTGCGCACGATTTTTGCCGTTAGTAATCACTGTACTCGCTTGGTTATCGGCCCAATCTTGAAGTTTCCTGGCACTTAAATCCTCAACCGCAATGTCACCAAAGAAATCTTTTGCGGCTTGAAGAAACAGTTCGTAACCCTGCACGGTTACCGGGGCTTTGTTCGTGGCTCTTTTATGAGTGAGAAAATCGTCCACTGCGGAGAACAGAGTTAACGGTCCCGAGTCGGTTCTTGGTTCGAGGCCCGTTTTTAGCCACTTGACCTGCTCTTTCTTGGGCCATGAATGGAAAGGATGTGCGCCATCAATTTTGACACTGTCGATCCTCGATTCAATTTCACGGAGAATACGATTGGCATGTTTCGTGCTGGTCGTGCGCGCTGAAAACGTTGTGTTGAATCCAAGTGATTGAATGCTGATGGACCAATCACCGTTTTGGTTCTTCCGTTTCGTCGCCATAATTCATTGCTCCTAGAGATAGTGCCTGCCCCGCTGCCTAACCAACTTTTCAACTCTTAAGTACTCTGCGGCGTCAATTTCGTACTGGTTATTTACAAGGTGCGCCTTAACCTTGGCGGTTTTGATGTACTTCTTGCGGCAATGATCCAAAGAGCAGTTCAATAATTCCGCTAGGTCTTTGATGTAGTAAATCTCGCGATCAAAGTACCTTGTCTTCGCCATTTCCGCTTCAAGTGCAACTAGCTTGGCCTTAACCAAGCCGAGCTGCTTGTTGTTTTCAGAAAGTTGGTCCTCAAGCTGGTTGACTTTCACTTCCAGGTACATCAGCTTTTTCCTCCTAGCTCGACTGTGACGGTACCGTTATCTTCCTTCCGAACCCGGAACTCTTCACAAATTGCGCGATCTAGAAACTGCTGGCTGATATTTCTACCAGTCCAATGCCTCCTTGCTGCGTCCATCAGATCAGCTTTTGGCATTTCACCGCCATGGGTCTTCAGTTGCTCCCTGATGAACTCCATCTTTTCAGAGTTGCGTACGTACAAGGAGGTAACTTCCTCTCCTTGTCGTCGTCCACGCAGTTGTGCAAGGGCGTTAATCTCCTGGTGAACTTCCCTCGGAAGACCATCTATTCCAATGACACTCACCAGCTCCTCAAGCTGCCTTCTGATGGATTGCAAAGCGTCGGTAAGTTGACGTTTGTTT
>Ga0172364_10005107_pt1 | contig 10450 bp, 10 predicted proteins | sample LakKivSesite10cm_FD_114545 | JGI IMG/M metagenome (GOLD analysis project Ga0172364, IMG submission 114545) | Sediment microbial communities from Lake Kivu, Rwanda - Sediment site 10cm | ecosystem: Environmental > Aquatic > Freshwater > Lake > Sediment | place: Rwanda: Western Province, Lake... | reverse complement strand
GTTGTTCTTATCATTCCTGTTGCACTTTCATCATGGACAAAAGATGCATCCTCATCTCTTACTGGAGCCCACCTCTTATAACATAATAATCTTTGCCAGTCCATAAATAATAAATGCCCCCAATCTTAATAAACTTTTACTTATCAGAATATACAAATCAAACCTTTTCCTATTATTAGATTATCTTGCTCAACTCTTCGCTTATCTTCCCAATATTCTGCATAATATATGCATGCATCTTTTGTATCATCAAGTTCTGAATCCCTTCTCTTAGCTCTCCATGGCATTTAGTTAAGTCATTTTTTGGGTCAACTACCTCCCCAATATTCAAGTAGCAATCCATTTCCTGATTTTCCAATGCCACAAGGTCAGAAGAGCCCTCTTTAACTGTCATAAGCATTATATTCACAACGCATCTGTCACTTTTAACCCCTTTGATAGAATAATACCAGATAGAATCCTTTGCATCATTTACAAATCTTGCTTTATTGCATTTTCCTAAATATGTATTAAAACATGCAAGGTTATCGCATCTTTTTGTATAAAAAAATACCCCCATCAAGAAAATGAGAACTAAAACAGTAATACCTGCCCTTATTAGCCACATCCTCTTTTGATTCATTCTATACCCCCGAATTTAGTATTTTTATATCTTATGCTTTTACTCTTGCATAGCTCTTCGGATTTTAAGGATTAACAGAAATAAGCAGACAAGAAGTTTAATCGAGGAGGTCACTTAATCCCCATTCTTGTAATAATCTTTGAGGAACAGGAACTAGAACTTTGTGTTCAGATAAGGGCATAATTAATTCCTCATTAGTATTAATCACTCTGATAGCCCCCCCACTTTTTTTGAATTCTCTTAACGTGCATGCTGTAAATTCCTTCCCAAAGTCACATTGGTGCGGAGCCAAGGGCTGATCAACTTGATATGCTAAGTCAGTTCTATTTGGGTCTATCCCCCATTTTTCTGCATCTTTTGTCCTATATGCATATACAAGTGCTGTTTTAACACTAGTCCTGAGTCCCATAAACACTTAAAGATTCCCATGTATTTAAATTAATTTGTATGCTCCATAATATAACAAAATACAAAGATGCCCTCTGTAGGTATTAAGCTCTTCTTGAAATATAAAATAAAAAAAAGAAAAAAGTAATAAGCTTAACTTTACAAGCTTATTAGCTTAACTTTTCCTTCTCGCACAATGCCAAAGTTTCTTGCTGCTATATTCTTGACTTCCTTTTCTTCTGCAACTTTCATAACACTTGTATTAACTGTTCCATCTATGACTATAGAGTGAACAGCTTTAATAGATCTTTTAATAGCAGGTATGATACTGCCTGCATTTACCTTTTTTATTACTTTCATTCCTTTATCAAGTAAAACCGCCATTTTGCTTCCTGCAATTTCTTCGCCAATTTCTCTCATTTTCTCTTCCACATTTCCGGTATATTCTTCGCTTTTCTCTTCTTCTGCATTTTCTGTAAATTTTTTCTTGGTAGTTACTCTTTCTTCTCTTTCCTCAAATTTCTCGCCCCTAAAAAATTCTTTTGAGGTCATTCTTTTTCTCAAAGCAGCCAAAATTTCTTTTTTGCTTAGCTCTTCAACTTCCTTGCCATCTGGCGCAGACACAATCCCTGATATTCTAGCATTTTCTACTGCATTTTTTGCAATAAGTCTTCCGCCCCTATCTCCATCAACAAATAACACAAAGTCTTTTTCCTTGCTTAATTCTTTTATTGTTTCTGGCAGCTTTGTGCCGTTCATTGATATCACATTCTTTATCCCATTTTTCAGCAAGTTTATCACATCTGCTCTTCCTTCAACAACAATTATATCTTGTCCGCTTATGTCTCCTGCTGAAAGTTTTTCAGGACCGTACTCTATAAGTTTTGCAAGTTTTGTTCCTTCTTTCAGCTTTTCTTCCATTTCCCTGCTTACAGGGGCATTTTCTTCCATTGCTGCAAGAAGCTTCTTTGCTCTTTCAAGTATGTAGTCTCTCTTGCTGCCTCTTACATCTTCTATTCTTTCAACTGTTATTTTTGCGTCACTTGGCCCTATCCTTTCTATTGTTTCTATAGCAGCCCCTATTAATGTGGTTTCTGTTTTGTCCAATGCAGTAGGTATCTCTATCTTTCCAGAAGTTTTTCCATTTGTTGATTCTATGCTTACTTCTACTCTCCCTATTTTTCCTTCTTTCTGCAGTTCCCTTAATTCAAGTTCCTCGCCAAGAAGGCCTTCTGTCTGGCCAAATATTGCGCCAATAACATCGGGCTTTTCCACAACGCCTTCTGCTTCAAATTTTGCGTAAACTACATATTTTATTGAAACAGGACTAATTTTTGCCATGTTTAAATTTACCTCCTAAATTTAAATGTTTAAAAATTTGCTTACAAATTTTTGCCATTTTATTAGTTTTAATTTCCTCCAAATTGTTTAATTTTATAAAAAGAAAGATACCCTAGTACAGATACTGCAGAAGCCCTAGCCTCTACCTTTATTTTGATTCTACCTTACTAAACAGCAATAAAGCTGATTGTGAGTGTGAAATTAATGTGAATTAATTTGATACCTATTATAGATATCTTTACTTTATTATACTCTAAAATATATGCTAATGTTTATAAATCTTTCTGAAAAATACAAAAAAAGAAAAATAAAATAAAAGTTAAGAAATAATCGACTTTTGTAACCTTACTTTTTCTTTGCTACAAGGTCTATGCAGATTCCTGCAGCCACTGTTGCTCCAGCATCTCTTACTGCAAATCTTGCCATGTGAGGGTTTACCTTTTGTGTTTCAATCACAAGATTTCCGATTGGCTTGATTTTCACAATAGCAACATCCCCATTCTTTATGAAATCAGGCTTTTCCTGTGCTACTTGCCCTGTCTTAGGGTCAAGCTTTTTTGTAAGCTCTATAAACTGGCAAGGTACTTGCGCAGTATGCACATGGAATACAGGTGTATAACCTTTTGCAATAACAGTTGGATGATTTATTACTGCGACCTGAGCAGTAAACTCTTCTACTATTGCAGCAGGTTGTGAGGCATCGCATACAATATCTCCTCTTGCAATGTCTTTTTTTCCAACTCCTCTGATGTTGACTCCGACATTGTCTCCTGCAAGTGCTTCTGGCATTGTTTCATGATGCATCTCTATTGTTTTCACTTCCCCTTCTACTCCTCTTCCTGTTCTCCCTGGCAAAATTATCACTTTTTGCCCGATTTTCATTTTTCCTGTTTCTATCTTACCTACAGGCACTGTGCCTATTCCCGTAATTTCATAAACATCTTGCAAAGGCATTCTCAGAGGCAAGTTAACTGGTTTTTGGGGCTCTTTGAATAAATCAAGTTGTTCGAGTACTGTTGGTCCTTTGTACCAAGGCATATTTCCTGATTTCTTTGCTACATTATCTCCTTTAAATCCAGAAGATGCAATAAATGTTACGGTTTCGGGCTTTATTCCAACAGCTTTTAAGACAGTTGAAACATCTTCCTTTACCTTGTTAAACTTGGCTTCTTCATAATTTATTGTATCCATTTGGTTTATTAGTACTGCTATCTGTTCTACTCCCATTGTCCTCAAAAGCCACAAGTGCTCTTTTGTTTGGGGCATTACTCCATGCTGTGCTGCTACTACAAGAAAAGCAGCATCTGCTTGGCTTGCTCCAGTAATCATGTTTTTGACAAAGTCCTTGTGCCCTGGCGCATCAATTATTGTTATCTGGAATTTCTGTGTTACAAGCTTTTTGTATGCAAGGTCAATTGTAACTCCCCTTTCTCTTTCCTCTTTAAACTTGTCCATAACAAATGCAAACTCAAATCCAGCTTTTCCATGTTTCTGGGCTTCTTCCTTAAGTTTCTGCAACTCTTGCTCTGGAACCATACCAGAGTCGTACAAAAGTCTGCCGACTGTTGTAGACTTTCCATGGTCTACATGTCCGACAAATACTACATTCAAATTTGGTTTTTGCGCTGCCATTTTCAATATTTATATTTAGTTGTTAAACTAGCATTTTAAAATTTAGGATGTTTAAAAAGCTTTCGTTAAAGCTTTTTAAGTTATTTAGGATTAATCTGCCCAAGTAACACTAACTTCCAAATCTTTTGCAATTTGAGAATTTGTACCTTTAGGGCTCATATGAATAATGCGCTGTTCTCCCCACAAAATCATGCCTCTTTCTTGAAGTTTAATGCCCCTGCCTTTCACGCCATTTAATTTTTTGTCAGGATATAAATGATGCCACCAAGAGCTTGCAACCCCAGGAAATCCTGTTGTTTCAACTTCAAATCTCACTTCCCTTGGACTAACATATACCTCTCTGCCTGCAGTTTGCATTCTTCTTCTATGAAATCTTTCGCTCCCCGGCTGAACTCCTCTGTAGCCAATTCTTTCTGTTTGTTCTAATGCTGCCAAGGAAATATAATCTGACATAAATCTTTTTGATTATTTGAGTTTATATTAATTATTGTTGTTTATAATATTCTTTGGTTAAAAGAACTAAAATTTTACTGTGTCTCTGCAAGCCCCTTTCTGCTTCTTATGTTTCTTATCAATACCGCTTGCATGTCATTTGGCGCTTTCTCAAACATCTGGTCCACAAGGCTGCAAACTCCTCTGCCTTCTGTCGCGCTCCTTAAATCACTCGCCCATCCTATCATTTCTGAGACAGGCAGTTTTGCCTTGACTGTTATGCCTGCGGGCTCTTGCCTTACATCCAAAAGTTGGCCTCTTTTGCTTGAAACCAATCCTGTCAATGCAGACATAAAATCTGTAGGAGCCTCTAGCAAATAAATTTGTATTGGCTCAAACATTACAGCATTTGCGTCTTTCATAGCAAGATGAATAGCATCTCTTACAGCAGGATAAACCTGAGCCGGGCCTCTATGGATGGCATCTTCATGGAGTTTTGTATCAGTCAAAGAAACTTTGAGTTTCATGCAGGGCTCTCTTGCCAAAGGTCCCTGGTCACATACTTGCTCGAAAGCATCGAGTACAAGTTCTATTACTTCTCCAATATGAACTTCCCCTCTCGTCTTGTCCAGAAAGACACTTCCTTTGTAAACATCTCTATATTGCCTGATTTCTTCATTGTCTATTCCAATCTCTCTTAGTTTGTTTATCAGTTGCTCGTCTTTTTTCTTTACTCTGCCTTCTCTTATTTCCCCATTCTTGATTGCCTCATAAACACCTTCTTCAAGCGGCTCAACAGTTATAAAAAAGTCATTATGTTTGTTTGGGCTTCTTCCTCCTGCCACCCCTGATTTTTTCATTACAGTTTCCCTATACACAACTATGGGGCTTGATGTCTTTACATCCACTCCTTTTTCTGTCCTGATTCTGTTCTCGATAATCTCCAAATGAAGTTCTCCCATGCCAGAAAGCAAGTTTTCGCCTGTTTCTTCATTGATTTCAACTTTAATGCTGGGGTCTTCTTTTGCAACTTTTCTTAAAACTTCTATAAGCTTTGGCAAATCTGCAGGCTTGTTTACTTCAATCGCCTTTGTGATTACAGGCTCAAAAATATGTTTCAATTCTGTGAATGCCGTCTCTGGCTCTAAAGTGATGGTCTCGCCTGCCTCTCCCATGACTCCTGACAATGCCAAAACATTTCCAGAAGCAATGCTTTCTATTTGCTCTGGCCTGACTCCGTTATAAATCAGAACTTGTTGTACTTTTTGTTTTTGTTTTGCCAAGTTAAGCCACACATCCATCCCTGGCGAGAATGTGCCTGAAAATAATCTTCCAGCAGCAATTTCTTTGCCTGACTTTGGCTCAATAACAACCCTTGTAATAACAAACGCCGGCTTTCCCCGAGGGTCGCAGTTCAAAAGGCCCTTGCCAAATTCAGACTCCAGCTCCCCTTTCCATATCTTTGGAATCCGATACTTCTGTGCTTCAAGAGGGTTTGGCAAATGCTTGACTGCCATATCAAGCAGAATTTCATACAAGGGAGCATTTTTCCAGCACCATTCTTTTCTCTCCTCTTCTTTCATTTCGTAAAGTTTTGTGATGTCTTTGAATGTGATATTCTTTTTTTGCATAAACGGAACAGAAAGCGCCCAATTGTCTCTTGCACTTCCGAAGGCAACACTGCCATCTTTGATATTAACCGCCCATTTTTCTTTGTATTCAGACTCTGCGATTTTTTCTATAAGAGTATTGAATTCATTTATAATCTTGATAAAACGTTCTTGCATCTGCTCCGGGCTTAGCTTGAGTTCTTTAAGCATCCTGTCAACTTTATTAATAAAAAGAACAGGCTTTACCCTTTCCCTTAATGCCTGCTTTATGACTGTTTCTGTTTGTGGCATTATTCCTTCTACAGCGCATACAAGAACAATTGTTCCATCAATAGCCCTCATTGCTCTTGTTACATTTCCTGAAAAGTCAACATGCCCTGGAGTGTCAATCAAGTTAATCAGATATTCTTTGTCGTGGAATTCATGGACCATGCTTACATTAGCTGCATCCACTGTAAGAAGTCTTTCTTGTTCATCTGCATGCTGCCAAGTCAGCATTCCTTGCTCCAAACTCCCAGCATATTTTGCAGCCATGAATCCAGAGGCTGCAAGCAGGTTGTCTGTCAAGGCTGTATTATGAATTATTATTCCTTCAGAGACAAAATTATGATTTTCTGAGACTGTAAAGTCATAAACAACATCTTCAAAACCAGACTCGATATTTTTTACTTGTACATATGCCAAATCTCCTGTTAAAAATTTTTGGGGTAACTTAAGTTGCAAATATTGTGAGCCTGATTTTACTTTAACGATAGGACTAATTTCTTCTTCTATAAATTTACAATTTTTTATGAAATATTTGCCCAATTTATTTGCACAAACTATTATATCATTAATCCTAATTCTTTCAGCTTCTTTTTCGATAAAACCACCCTTTTCAAGAACAACGTATTTATGCTCAGGTGTTGTTGTTATTTCAAAGCCATTTCTCAGCTTTATTTTTATTGTTTTCCCACCTATAAGCCTCCATGCGTGCTGGACTTCTTTCTTTTCAATTTTTCCATTATCCTTGTTAAGAGAAAAAATTTCTATCTTTTTATTTGGAGAGAAAATTGTATGCTCTTCATTCTCCCTAAATAAAGCCCCGTTTTTTGAGATTTCTTCAAAAATTTCTTTTGCTGTTTTTACGCTTCCATCTGCAAGCATAAGCCTTGAATTTCCAGCAATACATTTGCCATGGTGTATATGGGCAGATGTGCAAATATTTCTGATTTGCTCTGGCAACTTGCTGATTCTTTTTATTCTGTCTAGCTGTGATTCTTTCTCGACCATTTTACCTCGAAATTTTTTATATGTCAGAAAAATTGCTTTGTATATTGATTTTTCTAAGCATAGTCAAAAACCCCAAATAAACCTCAGAAGGTTTTTGATATAGTTTTATCTAAAAATTAGTTTAAAAACTTTCCCCCAAGGGATTATCTCGCAGAATCTGCCTGCTTCTCGCTTTCTGTCTTTTTCTGTACCGCGAAACTCTCTGGAGTTTTTGCGCTCGCTGCAAGCATTTCTGTCGCGAGGCCTGCTGCAGCGCTTGCTTTCTTGTTAAAAGCCTTGTCATACCCTCCATGAACAAGATTTCTTAATGCTAATGCAACTCTCCTTATTGGTGAAACATCAACTGCCTGAGGGTATCTTGCTCCGCCATATTCTATTGTTGTAATCTCATTACAGGGCGCAGAGTTCTCTATTGCCTGAACAAGAATTTGTATTGGGTTTGTTTTTGTTTTCTCTTGTATTATCTTCAAAGTTTCTAAAAGAATTTTTACATTTTTTGAATATTTTCCAGATGCCCAGCTTGTTATTATCCGGTGTTTCTTTCCCCTGTGCCCCGCTACTCCTAAATAACCAATAATTCTTTCAATAATATTGACTTTTGTCTTGCTGAATCTCTGAGTGTGTCTGCCGTGTGTTTTAATCACAAGTTTCTCATTAAGGTTTATGACTGCTTTAAGTCCAGGGTCCTTTACATTAACCCCTGCTGTCTCATAAACATCAAATATTTTCATTCTAAGCTGCCTCTCCTGAAAAGGCATTTTGAATAATGCCTTCTTTTATTGGAACAGTTTTTTCAACTTCTATATCCAGCCCTGTTCCACGTCTCATATCTAGTGTCATGCTTCCTTTATCCCCTTTAATTTCTATATAAACCTGAACCCAATCTCTGCAATCTTCTGTATTATAAACAAAAATTCCCCTTCCAGTTTTTCTATTAAATCTCGAATAGCTTGGGGGTATGTGTCTTCTTTCCATTAATTCATTAATTCTAGCTAAATACTCCTTTATTCTGCTTACCGGAATTCTGGGCTGTGTATCTGATTCTGTTTTTGTACTCATTTTACCTTCTTCCCTTCTCTATTTTTCCTCTCCACAAAAGATGAAGGGGCTGGTCATTTACCTTCATGACTTGGAACCTTACACAAGGAATATCACCCTTGCTTCTTCCTTGGATTCCGCCAATCCTCTCTATGATAACTTCGTCGTGCTCTTCAATAAATTTTTGGGCGAGATTTCCAGGAATAAATGCAATCACATTTTTGCTGTTTTTAATCAACTGCACCTTGCAGCATTTTCTCATGGCTGAGCCGGGCTGTTTTGCTTCTCTTTCAATCTTTTCAAGTACAATTCCTCTTGCCTGGCTTTTCCCCTCTAAGGGATCAGCTTTAGCATAAAGATTCAGGGCTCTTTTCTTAAATCTGGCATCATTCCATCTAAATTTCTTGTTTTTCTTGATGTGTTTCAATGCATTATATAATCCCATTTTTCTCATATATGTTTGTTAATTTAGTTATATAGGTTAGTTATAAAAATACTTTAAAAACTCTTCGTTTTTGATGATTATCCCACTCCTCCTACAAAATTCTCAATTCCTTGCCAAACCAGTCTTTTGCTATTTTTTCCAGCTCCTTAAATTTTTGTTTGTCTCTTCCTAATAAACTTGCTTTGCTCATCTTGTTTCCTGCTGTTATTATTATCTCTTTTTCTGTTATATCTATATTCTTTGGCTGTATAGGATTTATTATGTCAAGAATAAAATGGTTAATGTCTTGAAGATTAGTCTGGTCAGGCATGCTTATTATTTTAATTCTCTTTCCCAAAATTTCAGAAAGTTTCTTTACATTCTTCCCTTTCTCGCCAACTGCTTTGTAAATCAAATTTTTTGGTACAGCAAAAAACATAATATTGTTAAAGGTAAAGCAACTGTCTGTCCTAACTTGGGCAATCTTTTCAAAAAGATTCAAATATCTTATCAAGCTTATGTCAAGAGTTTTTGTAACCATTTGATTATTCTTTTTTCTTCCCCTTTTCTGTTTCTTGGCTTTTAGGCTCTTTAACCTCTTTTGTCAATGGTCCGACTACTTTTACAAGCAAGCCAGGCAAGCCAGTCCCTACAGGCACGGGCTGATTTAAAATTATATTTTCAATGACGCTTGCCAGCTCATCCTTTACCCCCTTTATTGTTGCATTCACAAAATGTTTTATAGGCGTTTCGAAACTTGCCCTCGCCAAAATGCTTTTTTTCTCAGATATTATTCCCATTCTTGTCACTCCTTTAATCTCTCCTGTAGAAGTCATGGCATCTGCCACAAGACTTATGTATCTTTCATTCACTTCAAGTCCCTGTTGATTCAGAACTTTTTTAACTTCTTCTATAATAGACTGTCTTGCAGCTTCTATTCCCAAAACTGCAGCGACTTCATAAATATTGTTTGTTCTTGTCTTGTCTTTATCCACTCCTTTAACCTTAAAAATCTCTTCAAGGTTGGAGCCATGAGTCATGATAATATACTCTTTCTCTCTTTTTATTACAAGTGACTGTCTTATTCCTTTAATACCGGATATTATAGTATCTTTCAATCTCTCTTTTAATTTGTATAATGTCTTTACATCATATTTCTGGCTCGAGATTATAACACTATTGTCTTTTACCCTGCCTTCCTTTAATCTCTCCGCTACTTTATCAGCAGAAAGTTTTAATTTTTTTAATGCTTTATCATTAAGTATTACCTCAAGTTTCTTGTTTGTGAAGTCTATTTTTATTTCCGAAACAAGTTCTTTAAGCTTTGTCTCTTTTATTTTTTCAGCAAGTGCTTGCGCATCTTTTTCATTGCTGTAATCTTTTTCTAGATAGACTTCAGTAATAGGAGTAGAGGGTGTCTTTCTCGCATCAAATATTTCTATAAGCCTTGGCAGTCCTAGTGTAATCTGCATCTCCTGAACTCCGGCAAAGTGGAATACGTTTAATGCCATCTGGGTTGAAGGTTCTCCAAAAGCCTGGGAAGCAACAATTCCGATTGCCTCTCCTGCTTGTAACTTGCCATTTTTATGCAGCTCTGAAACATCAATACCATCTGCTCCAAACTTATACTGTACTATGTTCTCGCTCGCGTCTCTTACTGTACCATCATATTCTGTTTTTAAGTCCTGAAGC
>Ga0172364_10005104_pt1 | contig 10454 bp, 15 predicted proteins | sample LakKivSesite10cm_FD_114545 | JGI IMG/M metagenome (GOLD analysis project Ga0172364, IMG submission 114545) | Sediment microbial communities from Lake Kivu, Rwanda - Sediment site 10cm | ecosystem: Environmental > Aquatic > Freshwater > Lake > Sediment | place: Rwanda: Western Province, Lake... | reverse complement strand
GTAGTGATCGAACTTTTGTATATGTCTATCTTCCCCACCTTCTTAGCTTATACTTTCTGGGATAGGGCCATGCGAAAGGGCAAGATTATTCTGGTGGCTTCTCTTTCCTATTTTACTCCTTTCCTTTCTATAATTATTAGTTCTTTTTATCTTCAGGTGGTAGTAAGGGCAAACTTATGGATCGCTTGTGCTTTAGTTATTATGGGAGCTGTTATTTGTAAGTTTTCCATTTATGATATAAATGGAAAATCAACTAGCTTAAAATAAAATTGAGCATACATTTTAGAATTGATTGATTTGAATTGGTTAGTTATACCAGTATTTTTAAGAAAATCTTTTTAAAAAAAGTTATAAAAAAAGAATTTGCTAAGTAAATATAGTGTATACTATTTAGTAGTAATAATAAAATTTAATATTAGTTAGGTGAAGATTAAACGAAAATTGAGGTCAGGCAGGAATAAATATGAGACAAAAAATATCTGAAGAATTCAAAAAGTTGATTATCACCACCGGGCTTGAATTATATAAACAAAGTTTAACCCTGGGAACCTGGGGGAATATTAGCGCATTAGATTCGGAGACAAATCTTGTTTATATTAAACCGAGTGGTAGGGAGTATAATGAAATTGAGACCAGAGATATAGTTGTGCTGAATAAGAAAGGGGGAATAGTTGAAGGATTTAGAAAACCATCTATTGAGACTTCCATGCATCTGGCTATATATAATGCCCGGGATGATGTCGGGGCAGTAATTCATTATCACCCTATTTATTCGAGTGTATTAGCCATTACCGGGGTTGACCTCCCGGGAATCAGTGAAGATTTTGTGCAATTAGTGGGAGAAAAAGTGATATGCGCAAAATATGGTCTGCCTGGTTCAAAGGAGTTAGCTAAAAATGCGGTAATTGGTCTGGGAGAAAGGAAGGCAGTCTTTCTCCTTAATCATGGTACTCTCTGTGTGGGTAAGGATATAAAAGAAGCGATGAAAGTCTGTTCTGTGGTAGAGAAAACAGCTCATATTTATATATTAAGTAAAAATGTAGGTGAGTGCAAGGTAATCTCCGAAGAAGATATAAAAGCAATGAAGGGTTTTAAAGAGGATACCCCAGGCAAGCAAAATAAAAGATGAAAAGAAAATTATGACTTCTTCTTATTTACCAATGATTTTTTATAATTTCTTTATCTTTACAGGCATTACATTCTATTTGAATAGTAGTGTGATTTATACCAAATTCATTAAATAATATTGAATTGATATTACTTCGTATCTCCTCAACTTGGCTTAAATTTATGTCTTGTTTAACATCTATATGGCCTTCGAAAAGAAATTCCTTGTCATTTACCTGCCAAACATGAACATGGTGTAAATTATCTACTTGAGGAATTTTTTCTATTACTTCTTTAATTTTTAAAATATCAATCTGAACTGGGGTTTGTTCCATTAAAATACTTGTAGTCTTTTTTAAAATTTCAAATCCCTCTTTTAAGACATAAGCACCTATAGCAAAAGTTAAAATAGGATCAACTATGGTTAGATTAAAATAATATATAAATATTCCCCCAATGATTACTGCTACAGAAGAAAGAGAATCTGAAAATAGATGTACATAAGCAGATCTAATATTCATACTGTCTTTTGAGCCAGACTTTAATAGAAATACAGAAATTGTATTTGCAACAAACCCAACAAAAGCAACAGTAATCATAATTTTACTTTCTATATTCTGAGGGTGTTGTATCCTTAAGTAAGCCTCTTTAAATAAGAAAAAAGATATTATTATAAGAAAAGAAGAATTAAATAGGGCAGCTAAAATTTCTGCTCTTTTGTAACCAAAGGTATTTTTTAAAGTATTTTCTCTTTTACTTAATCTTAAAGCAATAAAACTTACAATTACAGATATTCCATCACTAAAATTATGCAGTGCATCTGATAAAAGAGCAAGACTTCCAGATAATAAGCCGCCGATGACCTCTACCAAAGTAGTTATAAAATTTAATACCATAGTAATTATTAAATTTTCTTCTCTAAAATGATGATTGATATGATTAGAGTCCATCTTTCTTTTGCTTTCAATGCTTTTCATTTAATTTATCTCCGTCTATTCCTATACTCATATAAAAAATATTTTAAATTCTTATTCATTTATTTTTTCTCTTCGATCTATTTAGTGATACCTTTTAGTAATTCCTTTTTTGTTCTATACTATATTTTCTGTAAAAGTTACCTAAAAAACTTGAAGGGGCCATCAAAAACCTCCATAATAAAAAACAAATAACAAAATCATTAAGGAGGTAATAAAGATTACCCAACTAAATAGTACGTCATTAAGAGAAATATTTCAAGAGGCTTAGCTAAAGATTTGGGAAGCAACTTCAGGAGTTAAAAGGCTTTACTTTTGGCGATTAAACAGATGGTAATCATGAAGTATCGACCAATCGATACCTTAACCTTTTTTAATTATCCGGATATCCACCGTACAAGGTTCTATTACCAATTAAAAGAAAAAAAATTGCAAAATAATAGTTGACATTATTTTTTATTTTGATATTATATATTCATATAATCGTATATAGATATATAAGGACATTAGCATTATGAAACAATATCTTGATTTGTTTAAGGCACTTTCTGATGAAAGCCGGCTAAGGATTATGGTCTTACTTTCAGGAAAAGAACTCTGTGTCTGTCAGATTGAGGCTGCCTTGGAGCTTCCACAGGTCAAGGTTTCCCGTCATCTTGCGGTTTTAAGATACGTTGGTCTGGTTAAAAACAGGCGAGATGGCTTGTGGATTTATTATTCCCTTACAGAGCCAAGAAATAAGGTCGAAGAAAATCTATTTGAATGCTTCAGGAAGTGTTTACGGAAAGAGAAATCTTTTAGGACAGACTTGGCTAGTATGAAAAAATGCATTGCTCAACCATTAGATGTGATTGCTGAGATGGTGAGAAAAAGTTAAAGGATTTTTAAGGATGAAAGATAGATGGCTATCGTAAGTTTAGCCTTGGATGATAAACAAAAGATGTGGTTTGATCAAATAACGGCAAAAGAGAGGTAAAGAATATGTTTAGTATGTTTAGAAAACCCAACAGAAAGCAAGTGGTTTATCTTTTATTCGTTCTTCTTACTGGCTTGAGCGCTACTATTTATGTCTACACACATGGCCTTTCGGCATTTGCCCTTTTCAGATATGGGCTTTTGCAGCCTCAGGGCATTACCGGTGACGAAGCGAAGATTGTAGAAATCAGTACACCTATCTCGTGGAACATCCCGCAGGTACTCTGGTTTATTTATTTAAAGGGAGCGGCGGTTCTTACCGAACTCTTGCCCTACTGGCTTATTGGCATGTTCATTGCTGGTTTTCTTGTGGTCTTTGTCCCGTGGGAGGAGGTGAAAAAGCGAATGGGACACGGCCATTTTGGCGCCAACGCTTTAGCGGGTGCTATCGGAAGCATCATCCCGATCTGTTCTTGCGGCATTGTACCGGTCCTTGCCGGAATGGTTCAAGCTGGGATTCCACTTGGCCCGACAATGGCATTTCTAATTATGGCGCCGATGGCTAATATCCCAACCGTCGTCTTAACGGCAGGAATCTTAGGCTGGAAATTAGCCACTGCCCGGGTCTTAGGTGGCTTTGCCATTGCCCTTGGTGTCAGTTCGGTTCTCTCTTATTGGCAAAGGAAGGAAAGATTCTTGAGAAGGTTTATAAAACTCAGCATTACTCCAAGTCTTTCTCCGGCACTTCAACAGTTTGCATTTCAGGTAGCCACTAAATTGTTGAAAAATCCTTATAAACTTCCGACCGATAACCTCGCTCCAGGGCAAGAGGAGAAGCTCTATCTTCTTGGCGAAGCGGGCATTCTGGATCGGGATAAGGAAGGGATGTGGCATCTTCCTCAGACAAAAGGATTTTCTTCGGGTGGGACAGCTGCCTGTTTTGTCCTGCCAACCGGTGATCTGAATATAACTTTTTCTCAGAGGTTAAAGAAGACGGTTTCAACCGCTTGGGATTTTTTCATCCAGTTAAACTATTACCTTATTATGGCGATGCTGATTGCCGGATCGATAAAAGTGCTTATCCCGACAAGTGTCATTTTCAATTTTGTGGGTGGTAAAATTTTGAATTCGGTATTAATGTCTGCTGTTGTCGCAGTTTTAGCTTATGTTTGTACCTATGTTGAAGTACCTACCGCCTTGGCGCTTATCCATAAAGGTATGGGCGGAGGTGCCACACTTGCCTATCTTTTGGGCGGTCCAGGACTCTCGCTCCCATCCTGGATATTGTTATCTGGGGTATTCAAACTAAGGGTATTAGTCCTTTATGTGGGGCTAAGTTTTATTGGTTGTGTAGTCGCCGGATATATATTTAATCTATTTTAGAGGAGAAAGGAAATAATGAGCAATAATAACAAAGTCGTAAGTATTTTCACTGCTCCACTTCAGTTTCCCTGTGGCCCGAATTCATCCTGTTGCGGGCCAATAGGACAAAGTGAGGACGATGTAAAGAAGCTTTCTGATGCTATTAGAAATTTGGGTGTAGACGTAGAAATCAATAATATAATGGAAGATGGTTTTGCTGAGCGATTCCCAATTATTGCGAACTTATTAGGTAGCTTTGGTCCAGGAATTGTGCCCATATTGGCTATAGGAGATGAAGTTGTTTCTATAGGTATCCCTACGCCTGAAGAGGCAGTCCAGGCAGTAAAAGAAAAATTTTAGTTGGGGGTGAGAAAAGATGCCTAACTATGAGTATGTTTGTTTAGAATGCCAGAATAAGTTTGATGTACGGGCTAGTATTACTCAAAAAGAACAAGGGTTAAAGCCCGAATGTCCTAATTGTCATAGCAAAAAGACCATTCAGGTCTTTAGTAGCTTTGCAATTGGGGGTAGCTCAAAGGGTGGATTTAACCCTGGTGGTGGCTTTATGCCGGGTTGCGGCCCAACCGCAGGGCCAGGTTGTTGTTAAATAAAGGAGGTGTATTAAAATGGAAGTCATATCGTATACCAAAGTAATGGAATCGGCAAGGGAGTTTGGTGAGGCCTTGGCTGATTGCGATGAGTGTCGGGCAGTTAAAGAGGGACAAGAGACATTAAGAAAAGATAAAGAGGCAAGTAAGCTATTATCTGACTATCAATCAACCCAACGTTCTATTCAGATGAACCAGATGTGGGGTGGAAGGATAGCAAAAGATGAATTGAATGAGTTAAGGAGTCTTGAGGCGAAGGTCAAATCAAATAAAATTATTAAGAATCTTTTAGATGCCCAGACCCGGCTCCAAGAGATGTTAGGAAGCCTTAATACCGAAGTTTCCAATCTGTTAGGAATAAACTTTGCCTCAAATTCAAGCGCTGGTGGCTGCTGCTAAAGGAGAAAAAATATGGAAAAACTTAATGGCAATTTAATTGTGGAGAAGGCAAGGTCATTTGCTAAGATTTTAGCTTCATCCCGAGAATTTCAGGAATTCCATTCTGTCCAGGAGAAACTTAAGCAGAATAAAGAGGCACAGTCTCTTTTGGAACAATTTCAGAGGAAACAGAGGGAAGTCCAGGAGGCACGGATGAAAGGCAGAGGCTTTAGCGGAGGTGGATTCGATGAGATAGTAAGGCTCCGGCGTGAACTCGAAAGCAATTCTATAATTATAGCTTGGGCAAGAGTGCAACAAGAGGTAATTGGCCTGATTCAGGAGGCTAATCAGATAATCTCTCGTGCCGCAGGCTTTGACTTTGGCCAGAATTCATCCAGTGGAGGCCCTTGTTAAGTAAGTTTAAAGAGGGAGAATCTTATGCTTATTGGAAAGACAGTTGTTTTAGGGGTGAGTGGCGGTATTGCTGCCTGGCAGACACCAGAGATTATTGGCCGACTGAGAGATTTAATGCTTAATGTCTATTGCATTATGACTAAATCTGCCACGGAATTTATCACCCCTCTTACGTTGCAAGTTTCTGCCCAAAATCCTGTAGCGGTAGATATGTTTGAAAGGCGCAAGGAATGGAATATTGCCCATATTGCTTTAGCAGATATAGCTAATCTTTTCTTAATTGCACCAGCTACTGCCAATATCATTGCCAAGATAGCCCATGGTATTGCCGATGATCTGCTCTCAACTACTGTTTTAGCCACTAAAGCTCCAGTGGTCATTGCCCCGGCAATGAATCCCAATATGTATGCAAACAAAATTACCCAGTCCAATATCAATAAATTAAAGAAAGGAGGATACTATTTTGTCGATCCTGAATACGGCAAGACCGCCTGTGGCACAGAAGGCGTAGGCAGGTTAGCCAGGATACCGGTTATTATAAATAAGGTAATAAGTTTATTAGAAGCGAAGGATAAAAAGGAGAAGCAGGAATGAGTAAGGTAAAGATTTTTTCACAAGAGAAATGCCCTACTTATAAGGATGCCCAAGAATATATGAAGTTTTTGGGTAGAGAGAATATACCTTTCGAATATTGTGATGTCAGTACTTCGGACGGTTTAGCTGAGGCTGCTTATCACGACTTATTGGGCTCAGGCGGTATCATCACACCATCCGTGGTAATTGTTGATAACAATGGGGAAGAAGTAGCATCTTGGGAAGGGAGGCTCCCAGTATTAGATGAAGTTAGAAATAAATTGGAATAATCCTTATTTGTCATTTTGGGTCAAAGGAGGAGTCTTGGAAAATACAAAAACAAAGGTTAAAATATTTGGTGTACCAGTAGCTGGCTGTAAATCAGGAAAGAGCTGGCAGGATGCAGCCGCGTTCGCTAAAAATTTGCTCACCTTAAAGTTTGGTAATCAGGTTGAGGTTGAATACATAGAATTCCTTCCTCCTAAATGGAAGGAATTTCCCAAGATAATTGATCTAATAAACAAAGGGAAGGCAAAGATTCCAATAATAGTGGTGAACGATGAAGTGCTATCTACTGGTGGTAAGGTAAATATCAGTCAAATTGAGAGATATCTAATAAATATTGGGCTTAAAAAGTTATGATTAAACTACCTGCTTTGGAGATAACTGAAAATGAGGGAGAAAGAAATAAAGAAAGTCGTACTGGAGCGGTTTTGACGGCGGTTGACCGTAAACCCTGGATAGTTGGCGAAGTGAGTACACCTGTTGGCACTGTCCCCCGGGTAGCAACCCGTCTCAATGGGGCTGACTACTGGGGAGCTGTCAAAGTTAGATTGGGAATGAACCGGATGGGTTATACGGTCGAACCGGGACTCTACGGTATCGGCTCGCCGGCCGAGGATTCGTCTGTTTTTGTCTCCGCCAATTATAAATTGTCATTTGACCATCTGCGCCGCGAACTGGATGAAATTAACGGCTGGATAATGGTCATTGAAACCAAAGGAATCAATGTCTGGTGTGCCGCCGGTGTTGGAACTTTTGGAACCGAAGAAATAGTCAGCAGGTTAGAGAGTACCCGCTTATCTAAGATAGTTAACCATAGACAGCTTATTGTCCCCCAACTTGGCGCTCCGGGTGTGGCCGCCCATGAAGTGTATCGTCTCAGCTCTTTTCGGGTAATATATGGACCGGTACGGGCCAGCGATATTGGGAAGTTTCTTAAAAACGGCATGAAGGCCTCTCCGGATATGAGGCGGGTACAATTCAATATCGGTGACCGTCTGGTTCTGGTTCCTTTGGAACTTATCCAGTGGAGCCGATATGCCTTGTTCATTGCAGTGGTTCTCTTCCTTCTGAGCGGACTGAGTCGAAACGGCTATGTCTTCCCCGGACTGGCCGGGGGCCGTGCGGTACTGCTACTCTTCCTTGCCTTTCTCGCCGGTGGTGCCCTCGTTCCAGCGTTTCTGCCGTGGCTGCCCGGACGGGCCCTTTCCTGGAAAGGGATGGTCACGGGATTGCTACTGGCAGCGGTACTTGTTATTGTGGGATTGATACCATCTGTCGGAATAGCCGGTCAACTGGAGACAGCGGCATGGATGCTACTGATGCCGGCAATCGGCGCTTTTATGGCAATGAATTTCACCGGTGCGACGACCTACACGTCGCTTTCCGGTGTCAAGAAAGAGATGCGCTTCGCCGTACCCTCACAGATCGTAGCTGCTGTACTCGGTTTCGTTCTGTGGATGGTAGCGAGATTCTTCTAGGAGGAATGAAAATGCTTAGATACTTAGAAAATGTTGTAACCCTGCGACTTGATGCCAAGGCCTGCAACGGCTGCGGTATGTGTGCCGTTGTCTGTCCCCGTGGAGTATTCGAAATAGAAGATCAGCCATTCTTTGGACTGCTCCGGAAGGCGGTTATTGCCGACCAAGATGCCTGTATCGAGTGTGGCGCCTGCGCCATTAACTGTCCGGTAAACGCTATCCGGGTACAGGCAGGTGTTGGTTGCGCCACGGGCGTTCTCCTGAGTGCCATCGGTAAAGGGGGCGAGTGTTGTTCCAGTGTCTGCGGCGTATCTCCGGCAGATACTGGATCAACTCAGGCCGGCTGCTGCGGTCCCAGAACTGAAGACACGAGGGCCACTGGCGGTAAGGTAAACATGAGCCAGATTGAAAAACACCTGATAAATATGGGAGTAAAAAAGAAATGAAAAGGATATATTTAGACCATGCCGCTACCACGCCAATGAGGCCTGAAGTAGTTGAGGAGATGATGCCTTATTTTAGGGAGAAGTTTGGAAACGCCTCAACCCTTTATTTCTATGGGCAGGAGGCAAAAGACGCTGTTAATGCCGCAAGAGAAAGGGTAGCCTCGGTTATCAATGCCGAAGCATCTGAGATTGTTTTTACTTCAGGCGGCACAGAGTCAGATAATTTTGCCATCGCAGGGATTGTCTGGGCTAATCAGAAAAAAGGTAATCATATTATTACTACTTCTGTCGAGCATCATGCAGTGCTTAATATCTGCAAGTTTTTGGAGAAAAGAGGATTTGAAGTAACGTATCTTCCTGTAGATACTCAGGGTTTAGTTAACCCTGAAGATGTTAAAAGGGCCATTTGCAAAGAAACGATTCTTATTTCCGTAATGCACGCTAATAACGAGGTTGGCACTATTGAGCCCATAGAGGAGATCGGTGAAATTGCTAAAGCCAAAGGCGTATATTTTCATACAGATAGTGTCCAGACATTTGGCCATATCCCGATAGATGTGACTAAATTAAAAGTAGATTTACTCTCTGTCTCAGCTCACAAGTTATATGGTCCAAAAGGGGTTGGCTGCCTTTACATTAGAAAAGGCGTTAAAATTGTGCCTTTTCTTTATGGCGGGGACCAGGAAAATAAACGCCGTGGCTCTACTGAAAATGTGGCTGGCATTGTCGGCTTTGGTAAGGCAGCAGAATTAGTGAAGGATGAGATGAAAGAAGAGATAAGCAGACTCATTCCTTTAAGAGACAGGCTAATCAAACAAATTCTGGAAAAGATAAAATATGCCAGGATAAATGGCCATCCCGCAAAGAGGCTTCCCGGCAATGTGAATATAAGCGTAGAATTTGTAGAAGGAGAATCAATGTTGCTTCAACTTGATATGAAAGGTATATGTGCCTCTTCTGGTTCTGCCTGTACCTCAAGTATCTTAGAGCCGTCCCATGTCTTAACTGCAATGGGCATACCTCCGGAAGTGGCTCACGGCTCTTTACGTTTTACCCTCGGAAGAGGCAATTCTTCAGAGCACATAGACTATGTCCTTGAGGTTTTGCCTGAGATAGTGGAAAGATTAAGGGCAATGTCGCCGCTGTATCAGGAAAAGAAAGGATAGAGAATAGTATGCCTTTATATAGTGATAAGGTGATGGACCACTTTAGCAATCCGAGCAATATGGGCGAGATTAAAGAACTTAACGGCATAGGCAGGGTGGGAAACGTTATCTGCGGCGACGTAATGAATTTATACATCAAGGTGGAAGATGAAAAGATTGTTGACGCCAAATTTAAGACGCTGGGCTGTGGCGCGGCTATTGCCACGAGCAGTATGGTTACCGAAATGGTAAAAGGAAAAAGTATCAATGAGGCATTGGAGATATCCAATAGAGCCGTTGCTGAGGCCTTAGACGGCCTTCCTCCGCAGAAACTACATTGTTCGGTTTTGGCCGAGGAGGCGCTGCAGGCTGCAATTAAAGACTATTTTGCCAGAAAGGAAGGCGCAAAGATGGCCCGCGACTTGGTTTGCAAAATGGATATCGTTGAAGAAAAGGCGCTAAAAACTGAATATCAAGGCAAGGCTTACTACTTTTGTTCCCAGATGTGCAAGGAAAGATTTGAGGCTGAGCCGGAGAAATTCCTGAGTAAAGAAAACAGTAGAGGCGGAGTTAATTGATTAAAATACCTGTTTTAGCTGTAGATAAAGATAAAGGTGTGTTGGTAGATTTGGAGCTTGAATCAAAAAGATGATGTCCAAGATGATGGGCCAGAAATTTTAGATAATAAGAGGTAAAAATGATTACTAAAGATCAGGTATTACAGGCTTTAAATGAAGTTATTGACCCTGAGATAGGAATGAGTTTGAAT
>Ga0172364_10005103_pt1 | contig 10454 bp, 14 predicted proteins | sample LakKivSesite10cm_FD_114545 | JGI IMG/M metagenome (GOLD analysis project Ga0172364, IMG submission 114545) | Sediment microbial communities from Lake Kivu, Rwanda - Sediment site 10cm | ecosystem: Environmental > Aquatic > Freshwater > Lake > Sediment | place: Rwanda: Western Province, Lake... | reverse complement strand
TAGGTGCATAGACGGAAGTATGATTCTAAGTGAGATTAGAGAGCTTAAAGAGATGATGGGTTATCTTGCTTCAAAAGGTATAAGTCTTGGCTATTCCAGTGGCAAAAGCCAAGCTAGCTCTGATTTGACCATTGAAAAATTATTTGAAGCTTTCAGGATAGAGCTTAGCGGCAGGCTCAGAAAGCCGGTTTCTTCTTATAATCCTTTATCTATTATCCTTATTTCTATGAATGAAGGCCTTCCTATAATAGGATGCAGAGGCTATAGTGTGATGGATAAGCAGCACAGATGCAGAAAAATAAAGGTAAATGGCAGCTGGGTAAATCCCTTTGATACTCTTGCTGAAAGGATTGAAGAATATATAAACAAAAATCACTGCTATAAATCAATATGTCCTGATTGTTATTATATAAATTATCCTGCAGAAAGCATTACCCACAGATATAAGATGAGTATGGAGACTGTTTAACTAAGATAAAAATAAATAAAAAGAAAAAGCAGATGATTATTCATCCAGCATAACTTCTCTTCTAGGATGCTCAGGCCTTCTTAATCTGCCTACTTCTTTCTTGAGTATCTCTGCTTTGTCTGTCCTTTCCCATGTAAAATCAGGATCATCTCTTCCGAAATGGCCATAGCTTGCAGTCTTCCTGTATATAGGCCTTCTAAGATAAAGCTTATCTATTATATCTGCAGGCTTCAATGGGAAATACTTTCTTACTAATTCTGCTATCTTATCTTCAGGTATCCTGTTTGTATGGAAAGTATGCACCAATACAGAGACAGGCTCAGCTATTCCTATCGCATAAGCAAGCTGCACCTCGCATTTGTCAGCAAGTCCAGCTGCTACAACATTCTTTGCTATGTATCTTGCTGCATAAGCTGCTGACCTGTCTACTTTGCTAGGATCTTTTCCTGAGAATGCTCCTCCGCCATGGCTTCCGTGTCCTCCGTAAGTATCAACTATTATTTTCCTTCCTGTAACTCCTGCATCAGCATATGGTCCGCCTCTGACAAATTTTCCTGTCGGATTTACATGGAATATTGTATCTTTTCTCAGCCATTTGCCGCACACAGGCTTTATAACATGTTTTATAATATCCTTTTTTATCCTGTCATGTGTTGCTGCCTCATCATGCTGTGTTGATACAACAACTGTTGTAGCATATAACGGCTTTCCGTCCTGATAAAGGACTGTGACCTGACTTTTTCCATCCGGTCTTAGGTACTTTAATATTTTTTTCTTTCTTACCTCTGCTAGCCTTCTTGTAAGCTTATGCGCCAGCAATATTGGCAGAGGCATATATTCTGGAGTCTCATTAGTTGCAAAGCCGAACATCATTCCCTGGTCTCCTGCACCCTGCTCTGCTCCTCCTTCTTTTCCTTTTGCAGCAGCAGCATTGACTCCTTGAGCTATATCTGGAGACTGCTCCTCTATATGAACTAGAACAGCGCATGTTTCATAATCAATTCCATACTCTGATTTTGTATATCCAATTTCTTTCAATACTTGCCTGGCAATTTTAGGGATGTTCACATAAGCAGTTGTTGTTATCTCTCCTGCTACCATAATCATTCCTGTCTTTGTTAGGCATTCGCATGCAACCCTTCCATAAGGGTCTTCTTTATATACTGCATCCAGGATAGCATCTGATACTTGGTCGCATATCTTGTCTGGATGGCCTTCTGTAACGCTTTCAGAAGTAAATAGATATTTTCCACTTTTCATTTTGGATTAACCCCCTTATTATTTTTTGTTTATCTTTGATCTATAATTTCAAAATCTAAGACAGATTATATTTAAGCTTTTGTATTTACACCCTTATTGTCTGATAGCCTATTCTTGGATGATATTGAGTTATCTCTCTTCTTGTATGGTTATTGTTATATCCTCTGTAAGCATTGGAGAATCTTGAACCTGCCTTCACCTTGCCAAGTTCACTTTCAAGTCTATCTTTAGCAGAACATATCCTTTCCTGACATGCTCCTGTTGCCATATACATTCCTCCTTCCCTGTTAGCGCGCCTAAGCAGTCTATGGGTATATCTAATAGCTTCCTGAAGCCTTCCAACCTTCTGGTCAAATACCTGCGCTTGTGTCCTTAGTCCAGAATATGCCGAATAGTCAGTGGCCTTGCTTACAAATTCTGAAGGATTAAATCCCAATACATCTTGTCTTGTCAGTTTTTTTCCTTCTATCTCTTCAACAAATCTGTCTATAGTTCCGCAAATCATTTTATTTACCTCCTCAAGCAGAAATAGCAGTTTGCGGATTATATATAAATGCTCTTGACAAAAATATTCTTATAAGAATATTATAAAATTATGAATCAATCATGCAACATATCTCTCAGACATTCTGCATTTTACAAGACCATCAATCTTAAGCCAACCCTGTCTCCTATACTCATCAAACACTTCATACGCCTGGCCCCACGCATTTACTATCCTTAGCTTTTTACCATCTCCAAGATACTCTCTTCTGAATCTCTCGATCATCTCAGGAGCATTTGCCGTCATAAACTCAAGACCTCGTACATCAATTACACATTCATCATATCTTGTTCCTTTCGTTCCTTCGACAAGCCTCCCATATATTCCTGAGATATCATCTCTGTTTACTGTTCCGCCTATATCAAAAACTATAGAAGTTTTTACTCTTTCTTTTACCCTTAATTTGTACATATTGATACTTGATATATCTTAATCTTATATATTGATATATATCAAATTAAAAAGAAACAACCGCTTATATTTAAAACTTTTTTATTAAAAACTAGCAGAATACCCTGCCGTTCACGGCAGGTTGTAGTCAGCTAGAAACTTTTTTCTATTTCTAAAATAAAAAAATACGTGGCGAACGAATTTTGCGCCACGCACTAACCTACCAGAGTTAGCGTGAGCTTTCTTCGCCGGGGACACAAAATGGAAATAACAAAATTTGCGCACGGCATCGGACAAAACAGCTATCATTTGGTATGGAAACCAAAATATTCTTGGGATTGTTTTAAATTCCCTTGGGTAAAGCAGGATTGCGAAGCAATTCTGCACGAAGCTGTTTCACGTTACAGCATGACTCTTTATGAGCTTGAAGTCATGCCTGATCATATTCATTGTTTTGTGGAAATTCCACCGACAATGAGCGTATCTAAAGCATTAAACCTGCTTAAAGGATACAGTTCTTATAAACTTTTTGCAAAACACACTTGGTTAAGGAGATATTTTAGGAAAGGGCATCTTTGGAGCCCCGGGAAATTCTTCAGAAGCGTGGGAAACGTGACGGCGGAAGCAATCAAGAATTACATTGCGTGTTCAAACAGGAAATATCCAATGCAACAGTCACTTACGAGATACTCCGCCCTTTAGGGCGGAGAGGTTCATTTTGTAAGGGATGATTAAAGAAAAAAAATAAAATAAAAAAGAAGAATTTACTTCTTCTTTTTCTTTCCGCCTCTAGCCATCTTAGCTCTGCATGCGTTTCCTTTCTTATCTATAAAGTACAGATATCCTGTCTGTCTCTTTATTCCGCACTTGCAGATTGTCTCCTGTTTCTTTGATGTTTTCTTTCCTTTTCTTGCCATCTGCACTCTTGCAGCGTTTCCTTTCTTATCTATAAAATATAGATATCCAGGCTGTCTCTTTATTCCGCACTTATGTAGAACTTCTGCCATTTTATACGCACCTCACATTTTTACTGTTTTTGATTTATTAGAGGAAAAATGCCCCCATTCCGACTATAAAACATAACTTATTTATAAATTCTTCTATTTTTTATCGAGGGAAACGCCGTATTTTATCGTCTAAGAATCTTGCAGATGGATGTTGGTTTTAAGCAGCTAAAATTCTTAACCTAATATTTATATATCAGCTGTTATTCCTATGATACATGCCTTACGAGATCAATGAGATAAAAGAAATAAGAAAGAAGCTTGGCCTTACCCAGTCCCAGCTTTCAAAAAAAGCAGGGGTCTCCCAGAGCCTTATAGCAAAGATAGAGGCAGGCTCATTGGATCCTACTTATTCAAATGCAAAGAAGATATTTGCAGCGCTGGACGATCTTTCTAAGACAAAAGAGCTTAAGGCCTCTGATGTGATGAACAAAAGGATTGTTGATGTTTCCCCGGATGAAGATATCAAATCAGTGATAAAGAAGACAAAAAAGTTTGAGATAAGCCAGCTGCCTGTTATAGAAAACAAGAATGTAGTCGGCCTTATGAGCGAGACTATAATAGTCGCAAAGATGGCATCTGAGAAGGATCCCAAGAAAGTTCTGGATATGAAGGTAGCTGATGTGATGCAGGAAGCCCCACTGATAATAACTCCAAGCACAGTCGTGTCAGTAATACAGAGCCTTCTCAAGATATATCCTGTAATTATAGTTTCTGACAAAGGAAAGATCGAAGGTATCATAACAAAATCTGATGTCCTGAGAAAGATAATATGAATCTAATCAACCATCATTAATTTCTTTTGTTCTTCAAGAATCTTTTTAATATTAATACCCTTTGGTTGGTAAATTAAACCAATCTTCCTTTTAGTTTTACTATCTATATTAATTATATCACAATATAATCTTGGGTTAATATCACAATTGCTTTGTACGAGTATTGCTATCTTATCTCTTATCTCATCTTTATCTAAAAGAACTTTGTTTGGGTCAACGCCAGTATGATATATACAATGACTAATTTCAAGATTATTTTTAATTATAAATTTACACTTTTTATACTCTTCTAAAAATACACCATAAAGAAAGTATTCTGAAAACTCCCATCCAAATTCTAAATTTTCTAAAATAGCATCAATAAAACTTAACTTATATTTCTTTTCAATCAAGGATATTATTTCTTTAACTAATTTAGAATCCCACATTATTAATGGACCCATATAAGTAGGTGCTTTAGAATATGTTCTTTTAATGATTTTTCCAAATATTAACTTTTGTGATTTATAAAAACGAAACACATTAAGATTCACCTTACCTCCAGTTTTATACATACGTTTATTAAGGTATATCTTATTATCTTTAAAAAAGTCTTTATATGAAAATTGATTACAGAAGAAAACATCTGAATCAACATTCACATATGATCTACCTTCAAATTCTCTTGCAAATAAAATTTTGACAAACTGCTGAAGTAACCAACCTTTTCTTTCAAGTTCTTGATAAGCTTCTTTACCTACAATTTTAGATTTTTTTATTAAGATGGGTTTCCATCTTTTTTTGAATAATCCTAAGAATCTTTCATAATCTTCATCATCTACAACCAAATACCAGTTTATCTTTCCTTTTCCAAATTTTAAGATACTTTCATACAGGAGAAGGCAACGACAGGCATCTGGCCAGAAGCTTACTGTAAGGATATTTAGACTATCTTCCATCATATCAAACAAGAATTAAATAATTTATAAATATTTGTATAATTCTAGACAACGCTGAACAATCTCAATATATCCTTGACTGTTATTATCCCTGCAGGCTTTTCATCCTTCATTATTACAACATCAGAAAGATTCTTGTCAACCATAATATCTATTACCTTGACCAGGTCATCATCTTCTTTGACAACCTCGACATTCTTGCTCATATAATTCTGGATAGGCATCTTCATTAGGTCATGTTGTTTCACGGAATCGCTTATATCGCCTCTTACCCTTTTCCCGCCTTCTCTTTTTGCAGGAAAAAGCATGAACTTTTCAAGTATATCTATTGTGCTGACCAGCCCGACAAGATGTCCGCTTAATTCTATTATGGGAATATGACTTACATCATTGTGTCTTATGGTATTTATGGCTTTTCCAACAGGATCATGATAATCCATCTTGACTAGGTTGGTCCTTTCAATATCTTTTGCTTTATATCCTATTGCATGTTTTCTAAGCCTTCTTATAAGATCCTTTGCAAGCACAACGCCCTCGACTCTCTTGTCATCATAAAGTACAGGCAGGATATGGCAGTCGCTTACTACCATCTGCTCACACGTTTTCTTTAGGCTTGTCCCCTTGTCAAGCTTGTTTACATGCTTTATGAATTTCTTTATCTTTACTTCATCAGCTTTTAGCCTTGAATCAAGCATAGCCTTTTTTGAGACTATTCCTACACACTTTTTTCCGTCCAGCACGACAGCTTCCTTCTGCTTTCTTGTTATGAATCTTCCAAAAAGCCTTGAAACAGTCTCATTTTGGTCAATAGAAATATAATCCTGAGTAATTAGTTCCATTACTTGCATCAGTATCAACCTCTTTTTAGATAAATAGAAAATTGGAGTTTTTAAATCTATCTGTGCATGCCTGCATATCTTCTTAGGCATTCTATCGCTGTTCTTGGGTCCTTATTTTCATAGAGTATCCTGTATGTCTGTGTCAAAAGAGGGAATACAGCGCTGTTCCCCCCCATCTTTATCTTCATGTCAGGATCTTTTACAATATTATGGAATGCTTTTGTAGCAGCATAGCCTTCAACAGTCTTTCTTTCAGTTCTCATCTCTTCATAGACACCAGCAGGGCTTTTTCCCTCTTTTCTTCCTCTTACAAGCCTTCTTCCAAATTCAAGGTTCCTGCTTTTGTTTCCCATGCATGTTGCCATAACATCCCCCCCGCATGCATATACACCTATATCAAAAGTTTCTGGTTTTCCTCCTAATAAACACACCATCTCTTTCATTTCTCTTGAGTATGCAGAAAGGAACCCTGCTCTGGATGATAACGTCTTCCTCAGCTCTCTCCCTATCCCATCGCTTATTGCTTTGACATTTTTTATAGCTCCGATAAGCTCAACTCCTGTCCTGTCATGCCATGGCTGAGTATAATAATCATGTGCTTTAAAGATATTGCAGAGATCTTCAGCTACATTAGCATTTCCTGATGCCATGGTTATATACACCTCTCCGCCTCTTGCCATGTCTGAAGCAAACATTCCGCCGCCTGCAGCAGCTATATGGCAGTTCAGTCCGTCAGCAAGCCCTTTTTCATTGATCTCTTCCCGGATAACTTCAGAAAGCACTTTAGCTTTTCCTTCAGCATTATTCTCCCCAAGCTCAAGCCCTTTTGCAAGGTCAAGTATCACTGCATATTTCTTAAGGTATTGTGCAATATCTCTTGCAGCGTTTCTCACAAACTGCGAAGATACAGCCATGACAACAAGGTCTGCATCATGCACAGCTTCCTCAAGGTCAGCAGTAGGCCTTACATTTTTGTTCATCCTCAATTGCCTGAAATGATAAGGATGTTTTCCTTCATGCTGGAGGCCAGTTATAATCTTTTTGTCGATATCATATAAGAAATGCTCAAATCCCAGCTCTCCAAGATGCCTTGAGTTCATATAGCCGAAAGGGCCTGCTCCGACAACAGCGATCTTAATATCAGGAGAAAAATATTTCAATGTTTTGTCAGTTATCTGTTCTTTCCTCATTATCTAGAACCAATATACAGATGATTTAAAAGTTTTTACTTTAGATTCCTGAGTTTTCCGAAATCATAAACCTTGTCTGCAACAACATAGCATGAGAAATTATCAAGATCTCCCTGCAGATAAGGGCTTAACAGCTCTTCGCTTAATATATCAGTTCCTTCTGTGACAGTATTCATCGAAGGCATGACAATAAGGTTTTTTCTTTTATACTTTCCTTTAAGAAAACACTTGTATCTTTCTTTTCTTCCGTCCTCTTTTAAGGTGACAGCAGTATGCTCATGTCCGATAACTATAGTCTTGCAGTCTGAATCAACAATCTCATCTCCATGCGCGATAAGAGCATCCCCTATCTTATAATGCTCAACCAGTTCAATATTTCTTTTCTTTGATATAGGTCCTAGGATAGTATCATGATTTCCCTTTACAAGAACAAGTTTTCCCTTTCTCCCCAGATAATCTATAACCTTTAATGTATCTCTCCATTCCTGCTCAGATATTGTTCCGAACTCATGCTTTAAATCTCCATTAACCACAATAGTTTTTGGCTTGCATTTAGAAAATATTTTATCAAGTCTGTCAATGATATCCTTCAGCTGATGCCTTGGGATAAGAACACCCTGCTTGTTAAGCATCTCTTCATAGCCGATATGCAAATCAGCTATAACTAAAACCTTCTTTTTTTTGAAATAAAGTGCAAGATTGATTATCTCTACATCAGGCAATATATCCATTTTAATTTATTAGTTAACACCAGAAATAAAAAACAACGGCCTTTTCTTTGCCCTCATAAATATCAGTCCATCTTTTAACTCTATCTGCTTATGGATACGCACAAGATTTTTTACCTTAAAATAATCAAATTTCATTTTCCCCCCTCTTTCTTCTTCAGATATTCATTGACCAATCTTTCGATAAGTTCATTATAGCTTGTGTTCTTCCTTGCAAAATCAAGGCTGTCAAGCTTCTCTTTGGTCGTAGCTCTGATTCTTATAGTAGTATCTCTTTCAATCACCAATGTATAAAACCCCCACACAGCATACTTTGTATACATCCTATATAAACATTTCTATTTTGTATGCTTAATATACAAAGCATACTATTTATATAATATATACTAAATATACTTTGTATACATTATATACAATGTATAAATAATATTAGAATATCATTAAATTTGTTTATTCATTTCTTTCATTTAGATATAAGGTAACGCCTTCTTCAAGATCCAGGGCCCTGTCAACAACAGCAGATGGTATACTTGTTGCATAATTCTCAATAAATCTGGCTCTGTCATAGACCCCTGAAGAGCCATTGCTTCCCCTGCCGCTTCTGTCTACTCCAATACTATCTCCTTCTTTTTTGAATCCATAATAGCATCTTACAAATATATTGCCGCCTTTAATCTTTGTAAAACTTATTAAGGTATGTTCATTCCTGGACTCTCCAAAATGACATGCTACTTTGTGCTCTAACATAATAAAGAAGAAAGAAAGAGGAATATATAAAACTTTCTATTGTTTTTACTGTTTAGTGATTAATGTTTTCTCATAAACCCTATCCATATCAGTGCTATCAGTCCAACTATCGCCAGTATAGCAGGCAGAGAAAATTTAGGGATCTCTCCTTCTCCTCCGCCGCCCCCATTGCCATTGCCGCCATTACCTCCATTATCGCAGGCATCACCATATCCATCTCTATCATAATCAGCCTGATCTGGATTATATACATCAGGGCAGTTGTCGCACACATCTCCTACTTCATCTCCATCGCTGTCAGCCTGGTTTGGATTTGATATTGTAACGCAATTATCGCATGCATCTCCATAAGCATCATTGTCATTGTTCTGCTGGTCTGGATTATTAGTATTAAGGCAGTTATCACATACATCTCCTATATCATCTCCATCGCTGTCAGCCTGGTTTGGATTTGATATGATAACACAATTATCACAAGCATCCCCTATCCCATCACCATCTGAATCCGATTGCGAAGGATTTGCTGTATTTATGCAGTTATCACATACGTCTCCAATCCCATCTATATCACTGTCAGCCTGGTCTGGATTATAAACATAATCGCAATTGTCACATGCATCTCCATATGCATCATTATCATTATTCTGCTGATCTGGATTATAGACAGCTGGGCAGTTATCGCAAGCATCCCCTTTTCCGTCACCGTCAGAATCCGATTGCGAAGGATTTGCTGTATTTATACAATTATCATTCACATCACAGATTCCATCACTGTCTTGGTCACTGCACGGAGGCTGGCATTCCTTGTTTATGGATTCTGTGTATAACAAAGACCAGGAATAAGAAGACCTTTTGTAAAGTTTCGCTTTTCCGTTTATTATGTTTACATCAGAGTCGCATTTTATTATAGAACCTGTTGTCCCGTAAGGCATCTCACATGACTTTATCAATGTGTTATTGCTATAAAATATATCTATCTTTAGCCTGTACTGGCGTGATGAGCTGCACGTTCCATTGACAATAACAGTGCCGTCAACATCACAGTATGTTTTTATATCATATGTGCACGCATATGCTGAAACACACATCGCAAGCATAAGAACGATAATAAATATAATCCCTTTTTTCATCTAAAATCACCTTTTTGATTTATTATTAATATTATATACTTTTTAGTACTATTTATTATTTAAGCTTTTTCTTTTTTTCCTTCTGCCAGGGCGATCTTCGCTTTTACCATCTCATACATCCTTTTCACAAACTCTATCTTGTCATCCATCCTCATCATATCAGTATAACCCTGTATTATAAGGTTGAAGGCAAATGGTGTAGGTATTGTTGTTGTTATCTCCTCGATCTTCATCTTTCCTTCCTCTATCCAGCCAAGGACTTTGCCTGCATTTTCTATATCCATAAGATCTTCAAGCACCTCCCTGCGCGCCTCTTTCAGTATGCTGAACTCCTGGCTTATCCTTTTGACAGCGCTGATCAGGATCATGCTGCTGACCTGCTGTCTTCCCACCCTTTTTGTATGTCCTTTATACTGCCTCAATATCATCAGAGCCCTTG
>Ga0172364_10005099_pt1 | contig 10461 bp, 10 predicted proteins | sample LakKivSesite10cm_FD_114545 | JGI IMG/M metagenome (GOLD analysis project Ga0172364, IMG submission 114545) | Sediment microbial communities from Lake Kivu, Rwanda - Sediment site 10cm | ecosystem: Environmental > Aquatic > Freshwater > Lake > Sediment | place: Rwanda: Western Province, Lake... | reverse complement strand
GGCAATGCATACTAATGACAGAACGACCCGTCAGGTGGCAGAGCCAAGTTCTCTCCTTTGCCAAACATCAACAGCTCTGCTGGTGCGGATATAGATCAGTCAATGGAATCACTGAGGATCCTTTATGAGAACAAGCTAATCCCGTTTGACTATAATCTTGGTATCCGTCCGATCAATGTCTTCACTGGTGGACTTGCCGAGGAGAAAGAAGACGTCGTTCAGATGCAGACTTCTGCGCGGTACCTGGGTCTACCTTCACAGGGAGTCTTCACTGTGAACCAGACTACGAAGGGAGCAATGATGTATCATACCTTCTCGGGTATTGACATCACTGCTCTCGCTTCACTGAATACAGTGGTATCTCGTCTCGATCACATAGTATCTCTCTCGTGGTCCATTCATAAGGGAACTTCAACCAACCGGACTCTGGGAAAGTCTTCGCCTATAGGGCGTGTGGGGGGAGGAAGAACCATTGCGGGAACAATGATATTCACTGTATCAGATTACCATCCCATGAGAGATCTTATTCCGGACAACTTCAAGGGGAGAAAGTCACAGATCCTCAATGATCCCGACGTATGGAAGCCACTTGTGATGGCAGACGAGATTCCCCCGTTCGATGTCGTTCTCACTCTGACCAATGAATATGGATATGGAGCCATAACAACACTCTATGGGGTTCAGGTCGTCGACGAAGGTGGAGTCTTTGGTATGGACAACCTTATCACTGAGCTTGCTATTCAATATACCGCTGCGGCTATGGACCCTATAATGGAAGTCAAGATTGACGACAATGGCTTCATCGACCCCTTTGGAATCATGCAGGGTGGGTACTCCCAGATGTGGCGCAAGAGGGAAATGATAGCCGCAGGAGTCGGATACTCGGACCTCGAACAAGCGTACGAGGCCCAGTACGATGCCGTATTCGACTCGCTCGAACGGATGAGGAAGCGTATCATTGCTGGAAGAAGAGGCTCCCCTCTCCCCCCGTAGACTGTGATAGTTTGTATCCTATAACTGTTCGAGCCCTTCGTAAAGGTGACTGATGCTCTTGCTGCCAACACATCCGCCCTTTGCCTTTGTCACGCTGGTGATGATACCATCCGTGATCACGAACGTATGGCCTGTTCGTGGCAGTAGTGAACTTAACTGTGCAAGGTGTTTGCGTGCTTCAGTAGCCTTCGCTTCCAGAGTAAAGCCCTTACCCTTGTTCGAGATATAAGCCTGGTAGTAAGCCCAGATCTCAGTTCTTACGTCATACTCTCGCTCGACCATCCAGCCTCTCAGGTTGGGGATCTGGCTGTGACTGAACTGCCCTTCCTTGGACCATACACCAGTGTATGAGGCAAGGGGCAAAGTGATGATACTGCTTTCAACGAACCGGGTCATTCCCGGCATGAGCTTCGAGTAGAAGGCAGCGCCGGTCACATTGGACATCGAGCCATACATGCACATAATATGCTCGGGATCGCGCAGCATCAATACCGCCCCCGATCTTCCCTTCATCCATCTATATGGCCAGTTATAATAGGTCATCGACAGTGGATGCATAAGTGCTGACGATATTCCGGGCCGGAACCTCAGCCACTTCGGAAAGTCTTCCGGTCCTGCGGGATGCTTGCGGAGCCTGCCTCCTGCTACTGCGACCAGAATGTATCCCTTTGGCCTCGCAAGGTAACCGTAGTCAATCAGCATCCAGTTGGTTTGGGATGTGTGTTTCTCCCAGAGAGCAGACATGATGGCATCTCCAGTACCTTGCTTTCCTACTTCGAAGTGCCACACCAGGTGACCATCACCTGTACCAGACATTCTCTCACTCGTCTCGAGGTCAAATCCCATTAAGGACTTGAATATTACCTTCAGGTCATCCACATGTTTGTAGTATGCCATGAACAGGTTCGGATTCATGGCAAGCCACGGTATTCGTTCGGAGATGAGGACCTGCAGTTCATGCTGGCTGCCGACCTTCTCAACCACGCCCTCTCGCTTCATTCTCACCAACTCCTCGATGAAGTCAAGGTGCCGCGGAGTCCGCGGCATCCCGAAGAAGCGCTTCGCGAAGTAGTCGTACGCGATCTCCCGCCTGGTCTTTATTTCCTTATCCGTAAGCTCATGGTGGGTGTCTTTGAACAGATAGGCATGTCCCATGGTCTTAACCAGGTTATTGATCCATTCCTTGTCCCCCTCATCGCCGACGCTGTATCTAGCATAAGTCCATGCAAGCACCCTTGACGCCCTGATTGTCGCGTTCGTTATGTTGGTGACGATGTACTGAGGATATCCATAAGGGGTCGTCGGAAGTGTGACGTACTGGCCTATCTCATCGGGAATGAACAGTCTCCCATGATTGCCATCACACAGATAGCGCACGCTCTCGATCAGGAAGGTCTTGTTCGGGTAGCGAACGGGCTCGCCTGGCCACTGACAGCTGAGCGTTTCCTTCCTCGAACTGAGCATTTCACCCCACTTGTATTCCTTCGGACCATACAGTGGCTTCGGATACTTGGTATGGTACGGCAGGTAGTTCATCATTCTGATGGACATACCCGGGAACTGCTTCTCGTCCTTCGCCAGGGCTTTCGCCACATCCCTGAAGATGTGGTCGTAGGCGCCTGCCTTGAAGTGCTGGGTGCTCGTGTCCTTGGGCCTAATCGCCGGATCGGAGGTGGGGTCCCTCATCACTCTGATGGGATCGTAATCGGTGTCGGCCACCTTACTTACCTTCGTCAGCGTCATCGAGGACACGGACTTCATGGCGGCGGTGCCGCGGATATCCGCAGGACCATTCTTGTAGTAGAAGTAGTCCATATCGATGAGCTGCTTCACCAGATCGGGATCGGGATTCAGGATCACCCGGCTCAGTGATTCAAGGACCGCACCAGTGACGTCGACCTTCTTCAGCGGGTGTCCCGCCAGCTTCTCAAAGTAGGCGTGTCCGTATCTCGCGTACGTCCGGCTGGATACGATCATGAAGGGCCCGTTAAGCGCGTCTGTCCATACCTGATCGGTGGATTTACCTACCATCGAGCAGTAGTTCTCGAACTCATACTCGTCCATGTGACCCGCATACACGAGTCCCGCCGTATTAGTGGGCGCTCCCGTGAAGGCGCAAAACTTCTTGTCGTATGCCCCGGAGATGTGCGAGTTCCCCCGCTTATCCTTCCTCTCGAAGTAGGGATAGTAGTGCTTGATCCCGCCTATGAACTGGTGCCGGTGATCCTTACAGCTTGACATACCGGACCAGAGCGCGATGGAGAGCCACCTATCCGAGCGATACACCTTCTCATCAAGGGCCTTCTGGATGGGTGAGCGCACGAACATCTTGTAGATGTAGAAGTCCCGCATGGTTTCTGAGAACTGGGTTTCCTTTGCGACCCGCTTGATGGTCGTCCAGTCCTTCGACTTCAGGGCTTCGCTTACCTCGGTGGGAATCTGTACCTTGTCCTGAATGACCTCGAAGTACGCCTCGTTGGGACACTCGGTGAGCAGCTTCACGTACTGGGGCATGGTAAGCCCCGCCTTGGTGGCGTTGTTGGGATCGATCTTGCCGACCCACTCTTTGTTATCCCGGTATGAATACTTGGTGGTGTAGTCACCCTTGTCCTCCAGCCATTGGGGTGCAGGGTGCAGGAGCTTCGCAATGCGAAGCTTCGCCAGGTAGAGCTTCAGGAATATCTGTACCCGGATCGCCCGGGCGGCAGGATGGTTGGCGTTGGTAATCACCGGGCCGTAGCCCAGCCTCGCGGGATTGTTGATCTCTTCCCTGCCGTAGGCCTCCCAGCCATGAATCAGAGTGTCATGGACCGTCCATTCCCTCATCCTCTCCCGCAGTAGATCGAAGTCATAGACATAGAGGAAGGGGCCCTTCTTGTTATGGGTCAGAACGGTCTTGAAGGGATTCTCTTCCCTGAAGTCATACATGAGGTCATCGTCTACGATACCGCAATAGGGAATTACCTTCTCCTCAAGGTCGACGGTGGGCTTTCTCCATGGCCACCATTCCTCGGGATAGAGGTTATACGCCGAGATGGAATGGGACACCGGAACGACGTGCCACTTCCCGCCCCCGAAGGGGCTGACGAAGAGGCCCTGCAAGGTGTGATCATCATCCCACCCTATGATCTGTTCCATGTTATGAAATGGAGCGCCAGTGACCAGGGTCTTCCCGCTGGCCCTAAGCTCCTGCTGGGTCTTATAGTCCAGTGAGTAACGGAAGGCAAACCCTTTCCACACCAGGGTCTTATACCCATAGGCCGATCCATCGCCCTCGATATACGTCAGCTTCTGTGCCTTGAACTTGGCTATCCGATCATATGTATCCTCATATGATGCAATGGGATTCCTGCACGGATAGTATTCATCTGGTTCGTACTTATCCCAGGTTACCGGTCCATGCCACCGCATGTACACTTCACAGAAGTGCTTCAACAGAAGTTGCTGGTGGGTTATTTCATAAGGATGGCCCTTATAGAATATATGCCGGCCGCCCTTGGTGTGAAACATCTCATCAGTATGGGCCCTGAATCCGAACCATCGTCTGTGTGGTTCGGCGTAAGCCGGCCATACGATACCCATAGCCAGAATGAAAGCTACCAACCGTTTCATGATGCGCCTCCAATAGGGAATATACGGCTTTGTGCCATATGCTTCCAGAGGTACTGTCTATGACCGGAGACTAGAGGGTACATAACCCAGTTATTCCTTCAGTGCACGACAGGTGCCGCGAGAATCTGAGCTTCTTGCTACGCAGGAATAAGGGTAACTGACCGCAACGGACAGTAAATTCTTTATCCTCTAAACTTTGAAAGCACTTGTATGGTTGTTCATCTACCCCCTCGGTGTGCAGAAGTGAGCGAAGTGAAGCGGAGCGAAACGGATGCACACCTCGGGAGAGGTCATACGCCTTCCGTATCGGAAGGAAACACTGCTTTCAGATGTGTATTATCTTGCTGATGGATGTGCTCGATAGCAGCTACGAGCCATCTTGCATTTGTCATCCATCTCTGTATTAAAGTTCCTCTTCACGTGGGTGAACGTGACGTTGACTCCAGTAGTGTCAATCAGAGCTTTTACTCTCTCATGGTGTGGCCTCAACTTCATGTCCTTCACTGTGTAGATCCCAGACATCTGGTTTATGATGAGTTCAGAATCCCCTATGACTCTGACAAGAACGGTCTCTTCATCATGCTCCAAAAGCATCTCTATTCCAGTAGCCGCCGCATCCCACTCAGCCTCATTGTTCGTGTGAATCCCTTCCATCCTCCAGCTGTCCTCGAAGACTTCCCCGAGTTCATTCACAGCTTTGAATGCGCATGACGCTATGCCTGGGTTTGGTGAAGCGCCACCATCGAAGGTGAAAGTCCACCTATGCTTCTTGAGATTACCCATCCTTGGCCTCCTCTACAATATCTGTACCAGATTCCAGGGACTTCTTTCGATAGGGATTAGGAAGTGCCTTATTACATAGTGGACACTTCTTCATGAGAAAGTCTGTGTGTATAGTGGCTTTACAGCCTGGGCAGACGAACTTGACAAAGCCTCTAACTTCCTTTGGCTTCTTCTTGGTCGGGCTCGTCGTTGGTGATGCTGAGATACTTTCCATAGATCATCCTGTCTGTGATAGTTGCCGACAGTGAAATGGTAAAGCCATTGAGTATAGCTCTCACAATCTCCTCGGCTATACCAGAGGGAATACTCAGAGGTATCCACTCCGGATAGATAAACACTGCTCCAAGAGTTCCAACCCAGAAGCCGGCACATTGGGAGCAGTACATGAGTGTAGCAATCCAGTCCTCTAATCTCTTGGGAGCGATCCACAGGACTCTGTCTTTGATCCAAGTAAAGATCTCTCCCCTGACGGCCGTGATTGTTACAGCCGTCCAGATGATGATGCTTATCAGCATCTTAATGAGTAACACCATATACGACCCTAACTCTTCCATTCCTTACAGTATCTCCTTGTCTGGATGAAGGGCTCTCCGTACGAGAGATGAGAGGTTGAACAGAATATCCATCGATGTTCCAGCTCTTAACGCATACTTCAGTGCGTCATACTGATGGCCACATCCCGTCCAATCGTCATCTCTTCTTAGGATACATCCCTCACATTGTTGGTCAGCATGGAGAAAGCAGAGCGGACAGAACTCAGCTCGGGAGACTCTCTCCGCATCAGCTCGCTCCTCTTTGGTTAGGCCTGCCATTGTCGCATACTTGCCAGCAAGGGTAAATGCCTCGAGAATATGATCAGGAAACTTCCCCTTGAACTCCTTTGCCACGGCTACTGATAGTGACGCAATGAGCTCAAGGGTTTCATTGGCATCCACGCTTACACCTCCGAACGACCGGGAGCTCCCACCTTCTCCTCAGTGGCCTCCTCCCTATTGAGATAGATGTGTTTGTACACTTGGTAGACATTAAGGATACCTCCAAAAGGTATGGTTGTATTATACTTACCGGACGAATTTAGCGTGCTACTAAGGTGTCTGACCCGTAGAACAGACTTATCATAATCGATATCTACCACCTTAACCGTAGATATCATATCATACAGGTGAAGGCGATCGTCATTATATCTTATGCGGTATGTACTTCCAACCGAGATCTTCCCTATGTGAATGAGCTCGGTTACGTTGAGCCAGCTATCCGATGTCGATGTCATGACGTACCTTTACTGGTACAACCCTGCAGTACCTGATATTCATCTGTCCATACTTCTCCAGGGCCTTTCGATAGACGTCCTTCTTAAGCTCTGGTCCTGACTCTCCAAAGAACTCTGAGACGTCTATGATATCGTAGATCATGCCTGCCTTTGAGCTCTTCCGCACCAGAATGAATTCCTCTTCTGGCATCTGGATAGAACGAGCTTCAGGATTTGGCTGGCTCTGACGTTCCTCCTTTGTCATTCTCGTCCTCCTTATGTATGATACCAAGCTGCTCCTTGGCCTTGGCCAGTTCGACCCGCATCTTCTCGGCATCTAGCCATCTCTCCTTCTCGTCCTCGAAGTGGCTGTTAAGTGCCTTGGATGCAGCATTGTGAAGTATCTTCAGGGGTGCCCTGTTGTCACTCTTGACGGTTATGCCCATCGAGATTCTCCTCTGGAGCCTATGGAACTCCCCGGGCTTTCCAGCCACGGGGACGTTCACATCAAGCTCCTCGGTATAGTTCAACAGGATGGAATCAACCCACATGTGATCAGCCATGGCTTTGGTAGCTTCATCCAGCTCTGATGCTGGAGAAGCTCCTTGCTCACCCTGCTCGCGAATCTTCTCGAACAGGTTGCCGTCCCCGTTGCCCGTATTACCCATACGTCCTCCTTATAGCACGTCGTTGCTTATTGCCGCAGTCTTTCGGTACAGAAGCTTTGGATCGCGGCATAACTTGAGTATGGCATCGACCCTCTTCGGCTCCTTGATCAGAGCTTCTACAGAGTTGGCCAGCCCGTTTCCGAGCTTCTCTCCGTTGAACTCATACCAGTTCCCAGACTTGGAGACTATGCCAAGCTGTGCGCCTACTTCCAGAGAGTTGGCAGCGACCGTCCTGGTGGCATCGTAGAACATAGTGAAAGTTTCCTCTGCGAACGGGGTTCCAACCTTGTTCTTGATGACTTTTGCCTGTACCTCATTGGCATATGCCTCTGAACCAGACTTGAGAGTCTGCTTCCTCCGCATGTCAATTCGAATACTCGCGTAGAACTTCAGAGCGTTACCGCCTGAGGTTGTCTCGGGATTCCCATACATCACACCTATCTTCATTCTCAGCTGGTTTATGAATACCACCGCACAGCGTGACTTGCGGATGATACCAACGAGCCGGCGAAGTGCCTCACTCATAAGAGCTGCTTGCCTTCCTGGCTGGGTGTTACCAATGCTCTTCTCCTGTTCGAGCTTTGGACTCATGGCACTCACCGAGTCAACCACAATGATATCCACAGCGTTGCTCTTGACGAGATCTTCTACCATCTGAAGCGCGTCCTCGGCTGTCTCCGGATAGAAGATATCCAGGCGGTTAATGCCAATCGATTTCATGTGCTTTCCCTCGAGAGCATTCTCAAGGTCAACGTAGGCCGCCTTCAGACCCATCGCCTGAGCCTGTGCAATCGTGTGAAGACACAGAGTAGTCTTTCCGGAGCTCTCAGGTCCAAGGATCTCAGTTATCCTTCCACGGGGTATTCCACCGACTCTCGTTGCCCGGTCAACCGAGAGAATCCCCGTGGGAATCACCTCGATGGAACATACGCTCTTCACTGTTTCGTCATCCAGGCCAAAGGCTGTGGCTGCCTCCGGGCCATACTTCTTCCTCATACCGTCAAGGGCATCGAGGAATCTCTGCTGTTTCTCCTCTGCGAGGCTTTTAGGCGCCGCCACTGGTTGTGCCTTATCAGTCTTCTCTGTCTTTGCCACTGTGCAAGTCCTCCTTGATTAGATCGGACAGTTTCCCGCCCAAATGCTTCCAGATGAGTAGTCTCCCATTATGGCAGCATGGTACAATAACATGATATTCACCACTCCATGTCAAGACATAATAGGTAGGTTGAATGGGTAATAGACCGGTCAACTCAAGGGGCCAGATGCTTGCAGACCCCGTCACTTGGAACGTTTACGACCGCGGCTACCGCGGTGGTGCCCAGGCGTCACTATTCATAGGCCCAGTGTGGGTGGAGGAAGTTCTTTCCATCCAAGTGTCCACTCAGACTTCGGACATGCCGGTCTATCCATATTCAAGCCCATACTTCGGTCAGCTGATGCTTGGTAACTACCAGGTAACTGGTCAGATTGGGATTGCCTACACCGAACCGGACTACCTTCTCCGGATCATAGAAACAGCCAGGAATGCCAGTATCCAGGACTCTGAACTTCGCGAGCTCATTGAGGGCAGAAAGAGCATCTTCATGGATACCGTGAAGTACCGCCTGCTCACCAGCAAGCTTCTTGACCAGGGAGAGATCTCCCTTGAACAGAATATTCTTACTGAGTATGCAACCAACTATGTCCAGAGAATCACCAGGGAGATCGAGACAAGTTCCCTCAATCGTGGAGGACTGAACCCCCAGAACTTCGAGCTGACTGTCGTGACTGGAAGTCTGTACGGGGACACCCAATCCATTGAGATCTTCGAGAACGTCAAGATCATAGGGACCGGCCGTGTCATCGCAAACGATGATAGCTCGGCCATGGAGGTCTACCAGTTCATCGGAAGGAAGAAGCCAGATAGAACCCAGCGAGTAATTGCTCCCCGAGACTCGTATCTCCTATCCCGGTCGAATCTTATCCAGCTGGCAACAGAAGTAGTAACTCAACTGGTGGACGCAATGCTTGCTCCACCCAAGCGGACAGTGTATGCCACTGAGGTTAGAACATCAGAGATGCTCTCGACGGATAAGATCGCGATCGCAGGCCTTCTTCCCCGGACTCCACGTATGTACGGAAAGCAGTCGTCATTCGCTGAGATCGTATACTCGCTTGAGTTCCCATCCCTGTTCAAACAGTTCAAGAAGCTTGATGGAACACTTGAGAATATCAAGTCCATCGACAAAGTGAAGCTCATTCGTGCAAGCAACCGGACGGAATACGAAGTTGATGCGTACTTGGGGTGTCCCCTTGTCATCCGTGATGGAAACGTGACGGAAGAGCAGGGATTTGACAATCGCTTCGGGCGAATAATATTCCCCGATAGAGAGCAGCTGGCAAAGCATATTAAAGCTGTTGCTCCAATCAAACCAATCCAGACGAACTTCAAGCGTGGGGGTAGCATCGCTCTCCCAAGGTACTCCAACAAGGAGTTCGGCATGGGATCATATTACCCGCCCGAGATCGTTGACCTTACCACGTTCGACTATGATGAGCGGAAGCTTGACACTATCACCTATGGTACCCTATGGTGCAGCACGCTGGGGGCAAGGTCAACAAACGGGACTCTCAAGGAGAAGAGAGAAGCAGACACTGAGGAAGAGCGCCTGGACAACCTCATTAGTGAGATCACCCAACCTCTGAACACAATGGCGCTTGTACATCAGATAGAGGCTGACTGGGAAGAGTCAAAGACATACTTTGAGATGAAGTTCTCTGCTCCAAGACCGATTGACTTCTGTAACCTGCACATACCAGGCAAGGGGAAGCGGGTTAAATCTGAGCTGAAGGTGGGCAAGCCGGGCAATAAGATCGTCGTGACCTTCTCAAAGTCAGGAACGTTCTGGGGAGACAACAGCCTCGATATGGTTACCTTTGAGGGACCAATCAAGGATGAGTACAGCGAGCAAGTCAATGCCGCGGCAGATGCCGGCAGAATGGGTGATGTACCAAGTGCTGACTGGTCAGTATTCGAAGAGTCGAGATTCGACATCAAGCACTTCTCTCATGATGCACCACCACCGTCCGCAGACAATCCGTCAACTCTAGACCCACACTACTTCGAGCTAGAGCTCAAGCTCTCTATGCCGGCTCTTGCATCGACCATGAACAAGT
>Ga0172364_10005096_pt1 | contig 10465 bp, 5 predicted proteins | sample LakKivSesite10cm_FD_114545 | JGI IMG/M metagenome (GOLD analysis project Ga0172364, IMG submission 114545) | Sediment microbial communities from Lake Kivu, Rwanda - Sediment site 10cm | ecosystem: Environmental > Aquatic > Freshwater > Lake > Sediment | place: Rwanda: Western Province, Lake Kivu... | reverse complement strand
TGCCCTCCCGCTGACGCGCCCTACTCCAGCTCTTTGATCCGGATGTTGCGGAACTCCAGAGTCGAGCCGTGGCCGAGGAAGCCGATGTGTCCGGAGGCGCGCTTGAGCCCCGGGTGCTCGTTGCCGTCGATCGTGCCGTTCGCGGCCGCTTGGTCGATGTCGGCGTCGACGACGACGGCGCCGTTGACCGCGACCGCGATGCGGCGGCCCTTGGCCGTGACCTCCTCGGCGTTCCACTCGCCGGCCGGGCGCAGGACGCCGCGCCGGGCCGGGACGACGCCGTAGATCGAGCCGTGGTACTGGTAGGGCCGGAGGCCCCAGTAGACGGGCGAGCCGTCCTCGAGGATCTGGATCTCCATGCCGGCGTAGGCCGCATCGCCCTCGAGCGGGGCCCGGATGCCCAGGCCGTTGTTGGCGGCCGGAGCGAGCTTGAACTCGAAGCGCAGGGTGAAGTCGGCGTATTCCTTTTCGGTGTAAAGGTTCCCGCCGCCCCGCTCGGGATGGACGACGATCTTGCCGTCCTCGGCGACATAGCCCCCGCCGCCGCCCGTCCAGCCGGAGAGGTCGCGGCCGTTGAAGAGCGAGACGAACCCCTCGGCGGCTTCGGCCGCGGCGAGCGGCAGTGGCGCCGCCGTGTCGCGCGGGATCTCCCGGATGTAGATATTCCTGAAATAAAGGGGATTGCCGTGGGCCTGGAGCTCGATCTGTCCCACGGGATAGATCGGCTTCGCGCGTTCCCAGTAGTTCTCGAGGACGACGTTGTCGACGACCATCTTGTCGTTGAGATAGACGGTCACCTTCTCGCCGATCATGATGACGCGGAAGGCGTTCCATTCGCCGACGGGGCGGTCGGCTTTCTCGAACGGCTGGCTCTTGCCCTTTTGGTTGTTGTAGAGGCCGCCCGATCCGACCGGATTGGCCGCGGGGTCCCAGATCTGGACCTGGGGCGAGCCGCGCAGGTAGAGACCGCTGTCGCCGCCTGTCTCGATCTTCCAGTCGACGAGGAGCTCGAAGTCGCCGTAGTCGGCGGCCGTGCAGAGGCTCTCGCCTTTGGCGTCGAAGACGAGGGCCCCTTCGACGACCTTCCAATGGGCCCGCATCCTCTCGTCCGCGTCGGCCTGGGCCTTGAGGAGCTCGGCGGGCGCCATCTTGGCCCGGGCCGGTGGGTCGGCGACGAGCCCTTTCCAGCCGGCGAGCGACCGGCCGTCGAAAAGCGGCACGAACCCGGCCTGCTTGAGCCGGGCGGCGATGAGGCCGGCGGCCTGCTCTTTCTCGGCGGGGTCGGCCAAGAATCCCTCTACACGGCGGAGGACCGAGTACGCTTCGTGGCCTGAAAGCCAGCGCTCGTGCGGTGCCTGTTCCGAGGCCAGCTCGAGGAGAGCGGCCGCGGCCGCGTCGCGGAGCGTCGGATTCCCGAGCAGGCCGCCGAGCAACCGGAGCGATTCGGGCTCGCGGACGGACGCGAGGCCGGCGACGACGGCCTTCTTGTCGGCGTCGTCGAAGGACCGGGCCAGGAGGTCGGCGAAGAGCCCGGCCTTTCGCGGCCCGGACATGTTGGCCCGCCCGACGAGGCGGACGTAGCCGTCGAGGGCCAGGAGGCGGAAACGCTTGCTCGCGGTCGTCGTCGCGATACGCAGGAGGTCCCCAGCCGCGCTGTAATCGGGCCACTGGGACAGGGCATAAACGGCGACCGTCTGCACCTGGGAGTCGGCGTCTTCCGTCGACTCCAGGGCGGCGCGAAGGGCCTGCGCCCCCGCGACCTTGGGCAGGACGCGGAGGATGGCCACCTTGCGCCCGGGGGCCGCGTTCTTCAGCATCTCGACCAGGGCGGCGCCGCGCCGTTCGCTCGCGGGGGCCGGGCGGGACGCGGCCGCCACGGCCTCCTGGAGGCGGATGATGTCGTCGGCGTCGCCGGTCGCCTCGAGCATGCCCACGAGCCGCGGCAGGTCCTCTTCGCGTGCCAGCTTGGCCAGGGCCCCTAGGGCGGCGGTCCGTGTCGCCGGCTCCCGGTCCTCGGCAAAAGCGAACAGCCGGCCGATCTCCGTCCGGGCGCCCTTCTCGCCGAGGATGTCGATGAGGACCGTCCGGCCGGGGAGAGGCGTCGCGTCGAGGAGCTCCACGGCGGCCGGGACGACGGTGCGGCCGTCGAAGCCCAGGAGGGCCGTTTTCAGGACCGCCAGCTCTTCTCCGTCGGCCTGGCCGACAAGCCTCATGAGGTCGGCCAGGACCTCGTTGCCGCCGAGGCGCAGGGCGGCCGGAATGGCGGCCATCCGGACGGCCTTGTCGCCGTCACTGAGCGAACGGCGAACGTAGGGGAGGGCCGCGGCGTCGCCGCGCCGGCCGAGCATCTCGACGATCGCGGCCCGGACGTCCGGCCCGGAGGCCGCGGCCTTGTCGACCCACTGTTCCGTGGCCTCGGGGCCGCCGAGCGCCGTGGCCAGATCGAGGGCGGAGCCGCGGAGGGCCGCGGCGGGGCATTCGACGGCCTTGAGGAGATCGGGCAGGGCGCCGTCCTTGAGGGTCGCGACGATGAGCGATAGAGCGTCGCCGGCGATGTGACTTTCCCCGGGCTTGGTGTAAGCGGCCAGCATGCGCCGGGCCGCCGCGAGACCTTCGGCCGCCCGGCCCGAGCCCGCGAGGCTCCGGGCGAAGCGGAGATAGAGGACCGGAGCCTCCGCTCTTTCCGCGTAAGTGGTGTCGACCGGGACCCTGGCCAGGACCGGACCCGCGGCCGGATCGCCGATCTCGGCCAGCGCGGCCCGGGCGGCGCGCCGGAGGCCTTCGTCGGGGACCTCGGCCAGGGCGAGGAGCTTTTTTAGGCTCTCGCGGGCGCGCATCCGGCCGAACGCGTCGACGATCTCGATCTTGGCGGACCGCGGCGCGCGGTCGAGCGCCCGGAGAAGCGCCGCGACGGCCTCGGGCCCGCCGATCGTCTCCAGGGCCGCGACGGCCGGACCGGCCAGAGCCTCGTCGGCGAGAGCGGCCGCCAGGGGGCGGACCGACTCCTCTCGTCCGGCGATCTGGAGCTGGGAGATGAGGAACGCGGCGACGTCCTTGTCCGGGCTCCCGGCCAGCGCGGCGGCGAGGGCCCTGACGAAGGTCAGGCGCTCCGCCTCGGCGCCGGTCCTGGTCGCATAGACGGCCAGACCGTTCACGGCGAAGCGGGCCTTAGAGTCGTCCGGGCCCGCCGGGGGGAGGACCCGGGAGCAGACCGCGAGGACGGCCTTCGGGCCGAGGGCCAGGATCTCGGCGGCGAGCGCGTCGCGCCCGGCCGGCGTATCCGCCGGGAAGCGCTCCAGGACGGAGGCGACGCGGGCCGCGAGGTCCGGGGCCGCGGCGGCCGGCTGCTGGGGCGCCGCGGACATAAGGGGGACGGCCAGGGCCGCGAGGATCAGGGCGCCGGCGAGCTTGTTTGTCATCGTTCTTCTCCTCACGTCCGCAACCGGAAATCGCGTATTCATGAATGGCCCAGGAGGTGCCAGGGCGCGCGCATGGGCTGGGTGACCAGGCGGTTGGCCGCCTCGTCGCCGGGGAAGATCTCCCGCTCCGGGTCGTAGCGGAGGGGCCGCCCGAGCTGGACCGCGATCTTGGCCAGATTGACGAGCGTCGCGGAGCGGTGCCCGTTCCGCTCGTTCAGGGCGAAGCGGCGCCGCGTCCGCACGGCCTCGGCGAAGTCGGTGAGCTGCGGCGCGGGGTCCGGCAGCGAGGCGACGGCGTCCCTCAGGTTGGGGATGTCGGACTCGAAGCCGCGGAAGAGCTTGCCCTTGGGGCCCTCGAGGAAGGGCGCCGAGGTGTCCCGGTTCTCCCCGTCGAGGACGATCGCGCAGCCGTCGGCGTAGCGCATCTCGATGCGGCGCCAGCTGCCGCAGGCGTCGGGGTGCTGCTGCGGTCCGTCGGCGACGATCTCGACCGGGCTCGTGTCGTCCTTGTCGAGCAGGTATTGGACGGGGTCGAGATAGTGCTGGCCCATGTCGCCCAGGCCGCCGCCGTCGTAATCCCAGTAGCCCCGGAAAGTGACGTGGACGCGGTGCGCCTGGTAGGGCTTCCAGGGCGCGGGGCCGAGCCAGAAATCGTAGTCGAGCTCGGGCGGGACCGGCTCGGGCCGGGCGTGCGTCAGGCCGCTCCAGTAGAACTTCCAGTCGAAGCCCGTCGTCGCGCTCACGGTGGCCTTGATCGGCCAGCCGAGCAGGCCGCTTTCCACGACCTTCTTGATCGGCCGGACGTCGGTGCCGAAGCCGTAGAAGCCCCCGTTGAACCGGAACCAGGTGTTGACGCGGAAGATCCGGCCCGTCCGCCGGAAGGCCTCGACGACGGCCCGGCCTTCGCCGATCGTCCGGGTCATGGGCTTCTCGCACCAGACGTCCTTGCCGGCCTCGGCGGCCGCGATGGAGATGAGGGCGTGCCAGTGAGGCGGCGTCGCGATATGGACGATGTCGATGTCGGGGCGAGCCAGGACCTCGCGGAAGTCCCTGTATCCGGCGACGCCCGGGCCGGCCAGCTCCAGGGCGGAGGCGAGGTGGCCCCCGTCGACATCGCAGACGGCCCGCAGTACGGCGCCCGGGTAGCCGAAATGGCCCCGGCCCATTCCGCCGACGCCGACGACCGCGCGGGTCAGGGTGTCGCTCGGGGCGAGATAGCCCTGGCCGCCGAGGACCCGGCGGGGGACGATGGTCAGGGCCGCGGCCGCGGCGGCTCCGGTCTTGAGGAACCGGCGGCGGGAGAGCGTTCTATTACGCGACATGGGACCTTCCCTCCGGAGAGTCGTTTTCGGGACATTATAGTACAATTTCGCGGAAGAATAGGGAATGACGCGAGTCTAAAGGAATGCATGGCTGAGTTCTGTTCGTTCCCCGCGAACGCCGTCCCCCCGGAGGGGCGGACTTGTCCGATAACCCCGATCCGCTGAGGAGGTGCCCGTGCGCTTTTTTCAAGCCAAATCCTCTCGGCCGGCGCTCGTCCTGCCGGTCCTCATCGTCCTCGGGCTCGCCCTGGCCGGTCTTCCGGCCCGGGCCCAGGACGCCCCGAAATACCGCGATGCCGCCGCGCTCGGCTCGGCGCTCCAGGCGCTGGCGAGCTCGAACAAGCCGGCCGCCCGGCTCGAGTCGATCGGCAAGTCCCGCGGCGGCCGCGACATCTGGGCGCTCGAGATCGCCAATCCCGGCCCCGTCCCTCCGGACAAGCGCCCGGCGCTGCTCATCGCGGCCGGGCTCGAAGGCGACCATCTCGTCGGCGGCGAGATCGCCCTGGCCGTGGCCCGGGCGCTGCTCGACGGCCGGAGCTCCGACGCCGCTATCAAGGACCGTCTCGACGCCGCCACGATCTATATCCTGCCCCGGCTCAACCCCGACGGCGCCGAAGGCTTCTTCGCGGCCGTCAAGACCGGCCGGCGGACGAACGGAACTCCGCGCGACGACGACAACGACGGTCGCGTCGACGAGGACGGGCCCGAGGACCTCAACGGCGACGGGCTCATCACCGTCATGCGGGTCAAGGCGGCCGGCGGCGAGTACATGATCGACCCCGACGAGCCGCGCCTGTTGAAGCGGGCCGACCCGAAGAAGGGCGAGACCGGGACCTACCGGCTCTACACGGAAGGCGTCGACAACGACGGCGACGGCTTCATCAACGAGGACCCGCCGGGCGGCGTCGACCTCAACCGCAACTTCACCCACGAGTATCCCTACAACAAGCCCGACGCGGGGCCGCACATGGTGAGTGAAGGCGAATCACGGGCCCTGATGGATTGGGTCCTCGGGCACCGCAATATCGCTGCGATCCTGACCTTCGGCGAGAGCGACAACCTGATCGTCGCGCCGACGAGTGCCGGCCGACTCGGCTCGCCGCGGGAGCTCGACCTCGTCCGCTTCGCCGAGGCCGCCGCGGCCGGGGCCCGGACCTCCGGGTTCATCCAGACCGGCGGGGGCTTCGGCCGGGGCGGCCGCTTCATGGGCGGCGAGTTCTCGATCGAGATGCTCATGGGCGGCGGAGGCGGACGGCAGGGCTCGCGCCAGCAGGCTTCCCAGCCGGCGGCCTCGGGCGGCCGGATGATGATGCCCGACCGGCGTCCGGCGACGACCGTGGCCGCGGCCGACTACGACTATTTCAAGTCCGTCTCGGACAAGTACATCGAGCTGACGGGCCTGCGCCAGCCGCTCTATGTCCGCGAGCCCCAAGGCGCTTTCTTTCAGTACGGCTACTTCCAGTTCGGCGTGCCGTCGTTCTCGACCCCCGGCTTCGGCCTGACAACGGCCGAATCCCCCGGCGGGCGGCGGATGGGCATGATGCCGCCGGGCGCGGGCGAAGCGGGGGCGGCCGGCGCGGGCGGGCAATCCGGCCGGCCGGCGGGCGCGACAGGCGGTGTTAACCCGGAGATCGCCCAGATGATGCAGATGGGAGGCGGCGGCGGCCAGGCGTTCCGCCTCGGCCAGGGCCAGACGGGCGCCTCCGCCGAGACCGCGGCCCTCGCGCCCGGGATCGACCGCCAGGTCCTCCGGTGGATGGACGCCGAGAAGATCGACGGTTTCGTCAAATGGGCGGCCGTGAAGCACCCCGAGTTCCGCGAGGTCGAGGTCGGCGGCTTCAAGCCCTACGCCGCCACCAATCCTCCGGCGGAGAAGCTCGCGGACCTCGGCGCTTCCCACGCCAAGTTCGCGGTCTATCTCGCGTCGCTCTTCCCCCGGGTCAAGGTGGCCAGCCTCGAGTCCGTCGCCCTGGGCGGCAGCCTCTACCGGCTCAAGGCCGAGGTTGAGAACGCCGGCTTCTGGCCGACCTCTCTCGCCCAAGGCCAGACGGCCCGGGCGGTCAAGCCGACGCTGGTCCAGCTCGGCGTCGATCCCGGAGACGTGCTCTCGGGCAGCGCCAAGACGAATTTTCTGCCGACCCTGGCCGGCTCGGGCAGCCGGGCCAAGTACGAATGGCTCATCCGGGGCAAGACCGGGGAGACGGTCGAGCTCCTGGTCCGATCCGAGAAAGGCGGGTCGGCGACGGCCCGGGTCACCCTGAAGTGAAGAGGAGGACCACGATGAACACACGCAAGATCCTGTCCTTCGTCCTGGCCGGATGCGCCGGCTTGGCTCTCCTTGCCTCCTTGGCCCCGGCCCAGAGGGCCTCCGACCCGGCCTTCAAGGTCAAGCTCGACTGGAACCGCTGGCACGACACGCACGAGCTCTACGCCGACATGAAGACGCTCCAGGCCGCCTTCCCCAAGTTCCTCAAGCTCGAGTCGATCGGCAAGAGCCACAACGGCCTCGACCTCATGCTCATGACCATCAACAACCCGGCCACGGGCCCGGAGAAGGGCAAGGCCGCCATGTACATCGAGGCCAACATCCACGGCAACGAGATCCAGGGCGGGGAGGTCTGCCTCTACACGATCTGGTACCTCATGGAGAACTACGGCCGCATCGCCGACGTCACCCGTCTCGTCGACGAGCGCGTCTTCTACATCGTCCCCACGGTCAATCCCGACGGCCGGCAGTTCTTCATGGAAGGCCCCGGCGGCAACGCCCGGTCGGGGCACGTCCCGGTCGACGACGACAACGACGGCCTCTTCGACGAGGACGCGCCCGAGGACATCAACGGCAACGGTGTTGTCGAACAGATCCGCAAGTTCGTCCCCGGCCAGGGCAACTATCGCATCAGCCGGACCAATCCGCTGGTCCTCGAGCCCGTGCCCTTCGGCGAGACGGGCGACTGGATCATGCTCGGCCAGGAAGGGCTCGATAACGACGGCGACGGGATGGTCAACGAGGACGGTCCCGGCAGCTATGACCAGAACCGGAACTGGGGAGCCGACTGGCAGCCGAACTACATCCAGAGCGGGGCCATGGACTATCCCTTCCAGCTGCCCGAGGCCCGGGCCGTCAACGACTTCCTCATGTCCCACCCTAACATCGCCGGCGTCCAGACCTACCACAACAGCGGCGGCATGATCCTCCGCGGGCCGGGGGCCGAGGCCACGGGCGAGTACCCGATGACCGACGTTCGGGCCTACGACGAGCTTGGGCGGACCGGCGAGCGCATCCTGCCCTTCTACCGCTATCTCGTCATCTGGAGCGGTCTCTACACCGTGCACGGCGGGGTCATCGACTGGACCAACGACGGTCTGGGCATCCTGTCGTTCTCGAACGAGCTTTGGAACGGCGAGCAGTACTTCACCAGCCCCGAGCTCAAGGAGCAGCAGGCCGACCCGGCGAGCCCCATCGCCCCGAGCCTGTCACGCTACTTCTTCGACAAGTATCTCGAGTTCGGCGACGAGTACCTCGAGTGGAAGCCCTTCGACCACCCCCAGTTCGGCAAGGTCGAATTGGGCGGCGTCTGGAAGAAATACCAGGGCCGCGTCCCGCCCCGGTTCATGAACGAGGAGCTCTGCCACCGTAATATGGCCTTCTCGCTCTATCAGGCCGATGAGATGCCGCTCGTCCGGCTCGGCGAAACGTCGGTCGAAAAAGTCGGCGGCGACGTCTTCCGCGTCTTCGTCGACATCACCAACCCCAAGGTCGTGCCCACGGTCCTGGCCAAGGCGGCCCAGACCGCGGTCGTCCGGCCCGACCTGCTCCTCACCGAAGGCAAGAGCGTCGAGGTCGTCGCGGCGAGCTTCATCGACAACAAGGCCGTGTACAAGGCCAACCCGAGCGTGACGCCCCTCGTCGACCAGAAGGACCTCAAGCGGATCCTCATCCGCAACGGCCAACCTGGGAAGACGACCCGGACGGCCGTGCTCCTGGTCAAGGGGTCGGGGACGGTGACGGTGACCTACGACAGCGTCAAAGGCGGCACGAGCAGCAAGACGGTCACCCTAAAATAAGCCCTGACGGAAGTCGTCCCCGATAACCCCCCGGGGGGCTCTCTCTACGGCTTGGCTCGGGATATCGCCCCTAGCCCCCGGTCCCCCCGGGAACCAGTCCCGGCGATCAGGGACCGGCTGAGGCCGCCTTAAGTGATGCCGCCGACCACGGCCGGGGCGACGCCCTTGCCGATCATGATGGCCAGGAAGCCGCCGAGGCCGATGTAGGCGCCGGCCAGGAAGCCCGAAACGAGGAGCTTCCTCCAGGGGAGCCCCGTCTTGATGGCGCAGGCCGCTCCCATCGTCTCAACGACCTCGGCGGGCGACTTGAAGGCCGTCAGAACAGGCCCTTCACCTTGCCGGTCTCGAGGTCGAGGTCGACGTCATAATAAACCGGCCGGGTGGGCAGGCCGGGCATGGTCCGCATGTCGCCGCAGAGCGGGTAGAGGAAGCCGGCGCCGACGCTGGCCCGGATGTCGCGGACGGGGATCTTGTAGCCCTTGGGCACGCCCTTCAGGGCCGGGTCATGGCTCAGGCTGAGATGGGTCTTGGCCATGCAGATGGGCAGCTTGTCGAAGCCGAGCCGGGTGTAGAGAAGGACCTTGGCCTCGGCCTCGGGCGAGTATTCGACGCCGTCGGCGCCGTAGATCTCCGTCGCGATCGTCTCGATCTTCTTCTTGATGCCCCACTCGAGCGGGTAGAGGAACTTGAAGTCCGACGGCTTCTCGCAGGCGGCCATGACCGCCTTGGCCAGGGGGACGGCCCCGGCCCCGCCGTCGGCCCAGTGCGTCGAGGGGACGGCGTCCTCGGCCCCGGCCTCGAGCGCGCCCTTACGGATGGCCTCGACCTCGGCGTCGGTGTCGGATGAGAAGCGGTTGATGGCCACGACGACCGGGACGCCGAAGCTCCTCGCATTCTTGATGTGGGCGGCCAGGTTGGGCAGGCCCTTGGCCAGGAGCCCGAGGTTCTCGTCCGTGTACTCGGGCGCCAGGGGCTTGCCGGCCACGACCTTGGGCCCGCCGCCGTGCATCTTCAGGGCCCGGACGGTGGCCACGATGACGACGCAGCTCGGGACGAGGCCGCTCGCCCGGCACTTGATGTTCATGAACTTTTCCATGCCGCAGTCGGCCCCAAAGCCCGATTCGGTGACGACGAAGCCGTCCTTGCCGACGAGCCGGAGGGCGATCTGGTCGGCGATGATGGACGAGTTGCCGTGGGCGATGTTGGCGAACGGACCGGCGTGGACGACGGCCGGCGTGTTCTCGACCGTCTGCATGAGGTTGGGCATGATCGCGTCCTTCATCAGGACGGTCAGGGCCCCGGCGACGCCGAGGTCGTCGGCCGTGACGGCCTCGCCGGCCTTGTTCGTGCCGATGACGATCCGGCCCAGCCGCTCGCGCATGTCGGCGAGGCCGGTGGTCAGGGCCAGGATGGCCATGATCTCCGAGGCGACGGTGATGTCGTAGCCGGTCTCGCGGACCAGGCCCTTCTCCTCGGGGCCGAGGCCGATCTTGATGACGCGGAGGAACCGGTCGCTGATGTCGATGACCCGGTTCCAGGTGATGCTGGCCGGATCGATGTCGAGGCGGAACATCCGCCGCTTCTCCTCGGGCGTGAGGTCGTTGGGGTCGGTCTTGGCGATGCCGAGCTTCTTCAGGCGGCGGAGCATGATCGGGGAGA
>Ga0172364_10005095_pt1 | contig 10465 bp, 8 predicted proteins | sample LakKivSesite10cm_FD_114545 | JGI IMG/M metagenome (GOLD analysis project Ga0172364, IMG submission 114545) | Sediment microbial communities from Lake Kivu, Rwanda - Sediment site 10cm | ecosystem: Environmental > Aquatic > Freshwater > Lake > Sediment | place: Rwanda: Western Province, Lake Kivu... | reverse complement strand
AGGAAGACAGATACAATCCTTGATCCAAGATCTGTAAACGTTATTATACTTGAATTTAAGAAGTAGGGCAGCCTCAATTTCCGGACAACCTGTCGTTATCCCGAAATGTTGCTTATCTTTGACGCCTTAAAACAATCAGGTATATATGGAGCTTTTTCATTCGCTGTTAGACTGGTACATGGTCAACCTGAATTACTTAACGGTTGCTCTCCTGATGTTGATAGAAAGCACTTTTATGCCGCTGCCTTCTGAGCTGGTTATTCCTTTTGCAGCATATAAGGCGGCCCAGGGCGATCTGAATGTTTTTCTGGTAATCCTTTTTGGTACGATAGGCGCGCTCAGTGGTTCACTTATCAATTATTCACTGGCTTATTACCTCGGACGGCCGCTGGTCTATAAGTTTGCAGGATCAAAGATTGGCAGGATGTTTTTGCTGTCGGAAGAAAAGGTGGCTCATGCCGAGGCATATTTTGTAAGGAACGGCAAATCGTCAACATTCATTGGTCGTCTTGTACCCGGTGTCCGTCATCTGATTTCAATTCCTGCCGGTCTTGCAAAAATGAACCTGCGCGATTTCATGTTATATACTTTTGTGGGTGCAGGCATCTGGAATATAATACTGGCAGTAGTAGGCTACTACCTGTATGAAATAAGAGACAAGATCTTCCCTTATATCGGACATATACTGCTGGCAGTGGGTGCAGTATTTGTTGTCTACCTGATTATAAAGGGAAGAATGAAAAACAAGAACAATAAGAACATTAAGAACAATAAGAGAGACTAGAATCTTCCTACAAACTCCAGGGTGATCTTGTCCGTATGGATCGGCAGGCTGCCCTTCAGATAATTTTCATAATTCAGCCTTATTTCAGAGTAAAACTGCCGCGGTTCAAATCCGATATTAATACCCAGGGTTACCCGGCTCGCGTCAATTTTATTCCCGAATACTGACTCACCCATCAGATCGATCCTGGCCGTTGGTGTTATCATATAGATCATCTTATTCTCCTGCAGGAAGTTATAATAGGAATGCAGGTAAATTCCATCATCATGCTGTCTGACAGAAAGTGTATCTTTCCATTGGCTCATGATATATTCAGATTCGATAAAAAATGATCCGTTTGTGTACCTCAGCTCGCCGCCGTACATAGCCAGATGATCTTTGTATTGTGTCTCTCCGAAGTAGGTATTTCCGGCAGCCCTGAAACCTTTCTCAGGTCCTGCGGTTATTCTGCTTACCAGGTTTGGTCTGCTGATCCATTTAGGGTTATTATTACCGGTTCCGTTTACAGCTCCAAGCAATATTCCTGCAGGGAATTTTGATGGTAATTTGTATTCGGCATAAAATCCTATATCCCGCATCCCGTCGTTAATGTATTTTGCCAGGAAAGAACGGTTCGCAAAGATATTTTCAGCAGGATTCCGGATATAATCCGTGCTGAAAGGGATTTTTCTCTGTCCCATGTAAAGATCAAGTCCTGAGATCGGAGTAAATCTGACAAATGCATCAAGCATCTTCATCTTTCCTTCATCGGACAGATCGATCTCGGCCTTGTATGACATGTAATTGTTGATCTTCCCTTTCACTCCAAACCTGGCGTTTCTTACTTCAAACCGCATAAGCGAATTTTCAAGGTCAAATTCAATCTTTGTTTTAATCACGCCATCAAGGTCAGGTAGGAATTCTGATGTGGTCTCACCTGCTTGTTGTCCATTCAGGTTGGCAGTGAAAGTGAAATTTAAAAATGCCAGAAGACCAAGGTTAATTACCCGGTTAAATTTCAGCATAGAAAAGTTCTAAATGATTTATGATTCTAAAATAGTAATAGTTTACTGCATATAAATGATATTCTAATGACCTTCTATTTTGCTGATAACCCTATAATATTTACAGGTCCGAGCAGTCCCGAAGGAAGCAGCGGTGAGTCTGCCCTGTAAAATGCCTGGGTAGTGTAAGTATATTTCTTTGCGGCATCCGGCTGCTGATCGCCAATGAGCCTGTTTACCCAGAGGTTTGTCACCTTTATTTCAACTTTATTGACTCCCGGTTTAAATAAGTCTGTTACATCGATCCTGAATGGCTTTTTCCAGACTATTCCAAGAGATTTACCGTCAACGATAACTTCAGCAAGATTTTTAACGGAACCAAGGTCGAGAGATAACCGTTCTTTTTCCCTGAACCAGGATTCAGGCGCTTCGATATTCTTCGTGTATGTTCCTGTTCCCGAGAAATATTTAATTCCCGGATCAGCATTTTCACTCCACGATGACAGGGAATCAAAGGTTGCTGAAGAAGGAGCGCCGCGATCCGGCTGAAAGCTTACCTCCCATGCTCCGTTGATTTCAGCTATCTCGTTTTCAACAATCTGTGGAACTGTGAATGTTGTTGTTCCGGTATTTCTTCTGAAGACAATAAAAACTGCATCATTGGGTTTCAGGTGAAGAGGAACCTTTGTTTTTTCACCGCTGATTTCATACGAAACAGGTTCGATCGTTCCTGTTTCCGGGTTCCAGAGCTCTGCTGATTTCCCGGTTACACGGAAAACAGCATCAAGATCCTCATACTGGCTTCGCCTGTTATTTACCCAATAGACATCAGCTTTTGCTAATCTGCGGTGGACAAATAACAGACTGGTTTTCTCATCAGGCTTTGAATATTCAAAATCAGGAGTCATTTGAAGAGCTGAAAGCACATCTGAAACACTTTTCCCGGTAAATACCTTTCCTTTTCCGATCGTGTTCTCACCATTCTCAGTTTTCCAGAGTTCGTTCACAATATTCTGAAATTCAGCCTGATCATCACTGAGGCTTGGAGAATCGACAGGTTTCGGACCAGCCACAACAGCTCCTGCCTCAACCAAATCGCGGATTTTCAGGAGCACAGGCAAGGGCATATGCCTGCTGTTTGGATCAAGTACAAGAAGCCGGTAGCTCATTCCGCCGGGAGTGACTATATTCCCGTTATCAACCGTCAGAATACTGAGAAGAGCATCTGAGTTTACAAAGTCGTAGTTATATCCTTCGGGTATTGCAGGAAGGTTTTCTCCGAATAATGCAGTTATGTTGTTATCCTCGCCATAGTAGTAGACAATGTCGGCAGCGAATTTTCCCTGCTGCAGCATGAATGAGCTCCGGGCAAGATAAGTTGTCCACGGCAGGGCCTTCTCAGCCCAGGTTTCATGACGGGTAAACCACTGTCCGAACGGACCGAGTCCCAGGCCGGGGATTTTATCATTGACAGGCTGATGTACTGATGTATGTATTACGAAACGGTTCAATCCCATTGCCAGCTCCATATCGGCAGTAGGTTTTAACCTCTCGGGAGAGAATGCCCATGTATTTCCGATGGCTGTCATTGATTCGGCTGCTACAAGGTTCTGTCCGTAAATGTGTGCCACTGAGGCGGATTCGCGGACGTCGGCTTTATAACGTGTGGCAACGTCGCCTCCTTCTTCACCTGCAAATCCGCCCGGTGTCCAGGTTGCGCTCATCGGAATATCTGCTTTGCGTTTCACGTCCATACCGTCTCCGATAAAAGCACGGCCGGATTCATGAGATTCGGTATAACGGCCCATCCCGCGGTCTTTAAGAATATCGGTCAGCTGATCATAGTGATTTACTGCCGTCAGATCTGCGATTGTCTTCCTGAAATCCCAGAGAAAACGATCGCTGGCTTCCGCACTTTCAACAATATGGCCGGCAAGAACAGGAAGCCATGGAAGCATATCATAACCCCGGAGTTTTGAGAATTCAGTCATCATACTGTCGGTCCAGTTCTGGACACCTGCCTCCCAGCTGTCGGTGATAATATACTTCAAACCGCGGTTTCCCATCATGCCGCTGGTTGCATCTTTATACTGATCAAGGTAATTTTCGAAATATGATTTTACATAACCTGCGTTGAGTTTATCCACTTCAAGCCCGGTCGCTTCGGGCGAAGCAGGTGAATTCTGATGGCCTGTAAGCGAATAACCGAAGCGGATTATCTTCCAGTTGCCCTCCGGGGGAGTCCATTCAATCTTTCCGTCAGGCTTCATAAGTGATGTCAGGTCAATTACATCCGATTTTGCAATTGCATCCTCAGCGCTTACCTGGGGAGTTGCCAAATTATACAATCCTGCTGCCGCGGTGAAACCTGCTTTATCTTCAAAGCGATTGACACTTGCTGCAGTGCTGAGAACAATTTCAGCAATATTGATCCCCGGTTTAACGGCAGGCTGCTGAGGAATAAGACCGCCAAACATCGCGGTCAGGCCTGAATTATCCTGGGGTGCCGGAGTCTTGAATGTGATCCGGAAATATTTACCTGTAGCAGGTGTCAATGTTATTGTAGTTTGTGACAAGTCCCCGGACGGGATCTCTGTAACTGTCTCAAATTGTTTCCCGTTATCTGACTTCTCCAGGGACCTGTTGGTCCTTGCGCCTCTCATTCCGGGTAACCGCAAACCGGTCTCACCTGTGACAATTGACAGAGAACGTATAGTGACCGGTTTGCTGAATTCAAACTGGATCCATGCTTTTTCACCTGGTTTTGAAACCGGTAAGAATGTCGTGGCAGCAAGGTCTCCGTCAATAAGCGGAGCAAGATCAAATCTTCCTGAGCTTGAAGTAATTCGCGGATTCAGCTCAAAGAGTGAAAGATCATTTTCCGGTACCCGGAAGGCTACCACTGCTGCATCGGCATAGTATTCAGGTATTGGTTCGGAAGGACCTCTTGCAGAAAATCCCCCTGATCCGGAAATATTCTGGAACCTGCCTGTTGCTGAGGGCGGCCTGGGTACAACACCTGAGAATGGTTTTCCTCCTTCAATTCTTATCTCGTTCCAGACAATCTTTTTCATGGCCTGGGACGGAGGAACCCAGGGACCGCCGCTTTCACTCCAGCCCGGAGATCCGGCAATTGCCATCTCCAGTCCCAGGGAATCAGCAAGCCTGGTTGTGAACAGGAATGCATCTTTCCATTCGGGGGTCATATATATAAGGCGTTTTTCAACGATCTGCGGAGAGGCTAGACCTGCATCAAAGTTCTGAAAACCTCCTATGCCTGTTCTCTTCATCCACAGGAGATCGGCTTTGATTCCTTCCTTGCTTACATTTCCATTCATCCAGTGCCACCATACCCTGGGTTTTGCACCTTCAGGGGGATTTTTAAATCCGGATTCAAGTTTTTTCCCGGCATCTCCCGACGGACCGGAACAACTAATGAGAAAAGAAACAGCCAATAATACCGGTAAATTAAAAAATACTTTTACCAGACGACGATCCCGACAATCAGCATGTGCATTCATTTTAAGATAATTAATGGTTATTATTAGTTTTGTTCCTCTCTCTGTGGCACTCTGTGTCTTCTCTGTGACTCTCTGTGTAAACTTAATAAAATCAAAAACTTACACAGGGCTACACAGAGAAGCACAGAAGTTACACAGAGTATTTATATTAAATTATTCTACTATTTCTGCTTTATCGAATTTTTCTGACTGGTAGTTTACTCGTGTATGCTGAATCCTGCGGACGCCTTTACCACCAAAAAAACCCCAGCCGCCACCGCCAATAAGAAAACCGAGAGCATACAATCCCCCGTTATTGTTCTGTGCATACATCGTTATCTTGTCGTTGAATAACATTCCGATAAAGTCGAACGGAGCAATGAAACCATGCCATAATCCGCCGAAAAAACCATAGGTATGGCCTGTAAGACACTGATCAACTGCTTCATTCCGGGCACATCCTGATAATGTAATGATTAGAATCAGTGTTAAAATGAGGAAGAATAACCGCTGTACGGAGATTGTTTTCATTATCAATGTATTTATTAGGTTGCTAAAAAATAATCAGAAAAGTTCGAGATCAGATGGTTTACCTGAATGTTTTTTTTCATGATTGATAAGCCACTTCTTCCGTTCCAGTCCGCCTCCATAACCGATTAGCTTTCCGTCAGATCCGATAACCCTGTGGCAGGGAATTATAATAACTATCCTGTTTGATGCATTTGCCTGAGCCACAGCCCTCACTGACCCGGGATTCTTTAATATTTCAGCTTGTTTCCGGTACGATATGGTTTTCCCGTACGGGATATTGTGGAGTGCACTCCATACTGACTTCTGGAATTCAGATCCCGGAGTATAAAGGGGAACTGAGAACTGTTTCCTTTTTCCTGAGAAGTAATCTTTCAGCTCCTTTTTCACCTGTCTGAGATACCTGTGGCGCCCCTCTCTTATCTCAGTATCCAGTAATTTTGTAAGGTTCTCCAGCTCAGCAGCCATGCCGGCTTGATCGCTGAATGCAAGGAAGCAGAGCCCCTCTTTCGTTGCTCCGGCGGTCAAGTCACCCAATGGTGTTACTATGGTTGCGGTTTTAATCATTTACCCACCCCTTGCCCCTCCCGGGAGGGGATTTTTATTGGATTATTTACCAAATCTTCCTGATTTTGATTTGATAAACTTGATATTCCTGAACCTCATTGCCGACCAGTCATCATCAATGGAAACCATCCTTATTCCATGGAAACCCGGTTCATTAAGCGCTTTCCATCCCCTGTCGCGTTCCAGATCGGATTTGAATCTCTTTGAGCTTTTTTTCGGATAGCAAAACCACAGTATCCCGTCGGCTGTAAGATTATGCAGTGCTTTTGGCGCAAAATGTTTTACATCTGCCTCGCTCCTGACAAAAACCATCATAAATTCATAAGGGCATCTCTGGTCTATCTCGCTGTCAGTAATTAACTCTTTCAGTTCTTTGGTTATTGCCTGCAGAAAGCCTGGTTCAGAATTGATTACTGCTATTCTCTTATGCCCTTTATAATTGAGCTTTTTCAGTAATTCAGTCATCAGTTTGTGTTAAAAGAGCTAATTTAACAAAAAATTGAAAATAAGGATAAAAGATCGTATCTTTGCTTTATCGCAAAATGGGGTGCCTTAATACTACGGGCTGAGATCATACCCTTGAACCTGATCCGGATAATACCGGCGGAGGAAAAAAGAGAATCAGCATTTTTAAGAACCTCATTTTCGGGAACAAAAAACAATATTGAAAAATGAGGCATGTACAAAGTTTTCTTTTCCTGGTTTTTTTTATTGCCTTGCCGGATCTTTCTTACTGTCAGGACAATAAAACTGTGATCCGCGGAATGGTTACTGATGCTTCAGGCAATGCCCTGGCCGGGGCTTCAGTTGCTGTTGAGAACACCTTTATCGGCACCCATTCGGGTAGTGACGGAAAATACTTCCTGTACGGGCTTAAAAATGGAATATATAATATTCACTTTTCCTATATGGGCTATGAAACACAGGTGCAGAAAGTAACAGTGAATGAGGAGACAGAACTCAACATAGCCCTTAGTCAGAAATCATTCTGGGCAGGTGAAGTAATGGTGAGCACAACAAGGGCAGGGGACCGGTCACCGATAACATATTCGACAATCGATAAAATTAATCTGGCAAGGCAGAATTCAGGCCAGGACCTGCCATTTCTGCTTGGTATGACTCCTTCGCTTGTCGAGACATCAGAAGCCGGAAACGGTATCGGATATACCAATCTTCGTATCAGGGGAACAGATGCAAGCAGGATCAATGTCACAATCGATGGCATCCCGCTGAATGATCCTGAATCGCAGCAGGTGTTCTGGGTTGATCTTCCCGATCTTGCATCTTCAGTGGAAAACATACAGGTCCAGCGCGGTGCAGGCACCTCATCAAACGGAGCCGGCGCTTTTGGCGCTACAATCAATATTCAGACTAAAAATCCTGAGAGTGAGCCTTTTGCACAGGCTGATATTTCAGCAGGATCATTCAGTACTTTGAAAAAGATGGTATCTGCAGGAACAGGTCTGCTTGCAGATAAATTTGTACTGCAGATGAGATTCTCTGAGCTTAAAAGCGACGGATTCATCGAGAGAACAGGATCCGATCACAGATCAGCTTTCATAAGCGGTGTATACAGAAATCAGAAATCGCATCTAAAAATGAATGTCATCCTCGGTGAAGAACATACCGGAATCGGCTGGTGGGGGATTCCTGAAGAAATGCTGGATATTAACAGAAGATACAATCCGGCAGGAGAATACACAGATGAAACCGGAACAATCCGGTATTATGACAATGAAAGTGATAATTACTGGCAGAACCATTATCAGCTCATCTACAGCCTCAATCTGAATAATAACCTGAATCTCAATGCTGCCCTTCACTATACAAGCGGAAAGGGATACTATGAGGAATACAAGGAGGATCGTTCACTTTTGGATTACGGACTGCCTGATATAAATATAGGTGATACCATAATCTCTGAATCGGATCTTATAAGAAGGAAATGGATGTCGAACGATTTTTATGGTATGGTATATTCTCTGAAATACAAAAAGGACAAGCTGCAGGCTGCTTTGGGAGGAGGGATCAATTATTATGACGGCGACCATTTCGGAAAGATAATCTGGATGCAATATCCCGGACTTGTTCAGATTAATCATAAATGGTATGACAACAACGGAACAAAGGGAGAGGTAAGCTTTTATGGGAAGGCGGATTATTCGCTTACAGAGAAAGCCTCAATTTTCGGAGATATTCAGTACAGGTATATCCATTACAAGATGGAAGGTATTGATGATGACCTTAAGGATCTCGGACAAATTCAAAGCTATGGATTTTTCAATCCTAAAGCCGGCATATTTGTGTCAGTGGCCCAGGATCAGGATGCATATCTGTCATTTTCTGTCGCCAACAGGGAACCGACAAGAGCTGATTTCAAGGAGGCATCAGGCGATCCTGAGGCAACTCCCTCTCCGGAAACACTGTATGATCTGGAATCCGGGTATAAGCTGAGAAGTGAAAAATATTCCCTCTCTGCTAACATCTATTATATGTTCTATAAAGATCAGCTAGTGCCGACAGGTGAGCTTAGCAATGTCGGATATCCGATAACAACTAATGTCGGGAAAAGTTACAGGACCGGAATTGAATTAAATACTGAAATCAGACCTTTGCGATTCATTAACTTGAATCTCGGTGTAACCCTGAGCAGGAATAAGATCCGGGATTTTGTAGAATATTATACTGAATACAATACATCGGACTGGTCAGAGGATTATAAAAGTAAGTTTTTAGGGACAGTCGATATCGCTTACTCTCCATCCGTGATTGGCATGAGTGACCTGTATTTCAGGCCAGGCAAAAGCATCGGGCTTCATTTTATCAGCAAATATGTCGGCAGGCAGTATTTCGACAATACCATGAGCAGCGACAGGATGATTGATCCTTATTTTGTGAACAATCTCAGGTTCGATTTTAATCCAAAAATTTCTCGCATAGATAATGCTGGATTTCAGATACTTGTCAATAATATTTTCAATCACAAGTATGAAAGCAATGCATATGGCGGGAACTGGTTTGAGGATGGCATTGAAAAGACATGGTCATATTTTTTCCCCCAGGCAGGTACAAACCTCATGTTCAGAGTAAGTCTGGTTTTTTAACAGAAGCTGAAGTATGACGATTTATAGCTGGCTGTCAGATAATTATATTGAAATCTTCGGTGCAATAACCGGGATCATCTATGTTTTTCTTGAAGTACGGCAGAACATATGGTTGTGGCCGGTCGGTATCTTGACATCAGCTGCCTATATCTGGATCTTTTTTACCGGCAAGCTGTATGCCGATATGAGCCTGCAGGGTTATTATCTGGTAATCAGTATACTGGGATGGTACTGGTGGGTAAAGGGCACAGGCCTGCCATCCGAAGCTTTAGCGAAGGATGGGCGCAGAGCACAGGGCACAGAGCATGGAGCTGAACCCGATAAGCTCCCCTCCCTGGAGTGGCAGGGGGTGGGTACAGATGGCACAGGGCAGGAAGAGGAGAATGGGAGACCCTCCTTCGCTGAAGCTTCGGAGGGTAAAAGAAGGGGTGAGAGTGAGAGACTCCGGGTATCCAGACTTAGATTAAAGACTGGTTTAATTCTTGGAGTAATCTTAATCTTTCTTTACTCAGGAATGTGGCTTGTACTTGACCGGTTGACTGATTCTCCTGTTCCGCAATGGGATTCATTAATTACATCACTCTCAATAATAGCAACCTGGATGCTTGCCAGGAAAATATATGAACACTGGTACCTGTGGCTAGTAGTCAATACCGTATCCGCGATCCTGTTTTTTTCACGCGGACTTTATCCGACAGTTATACTATATATTATATATGGTATTATGTCCTATGCAGGGCTGAAGGCATGGAAAAGATCAATTGAAAAGTTGAATTGAATCGACGCAAAATTTTTTTCATAACATGAGATTCCTCGTCCCGACTACTCGGGACTCGGAATGACAGATGAATGGGAGAATAATAGGGGAAGAAGCGGCGATTTGTAACAGGTCTTCAGCATAAGAAGTACAATACGTGCAAATCGCCGCTTCTTCCCCTACACCCCAAAATGAAACTGTCATTCCGAATGGAGCGAAGCGAAATGAGGAATCTCCCGCTT
>Ga0172364_10005094_pt1 | contig 10466 bp, 9 predicted proteins | sample LakKivSesite10cm_FD_114545 | JGI IMG/M metagenome (GOLD analysis project Ga0172364, IMG submission 114545) | Sediment microbial communities from Lake Kivu, Rwanda - Sediment site 10cm | ecosystem: Environmental > Aquatic > Freshwater > Lake > Sediment | place: Rwanda: Western Province, Lake Kivu... | reverse complement strand
GTCTCCGCCAACCGGAGCGACCTGTTCTCATCGGAATACGGCTTCGACTGCGGCATCTGCCTGTGGAATGCCTGCAACGCACAGGCACTCCACAACACGGTCTACTCGACCGACCCGGCTCACACATTCTCCTCCATCGAATGGCGCTTTTCCAACACTCGGGCCACCATCACCAACGACCTGGTCAACGTCACGCTGCGAGAGCGCGAAGGCGCCAGTGCCACCCAGGCCGGGAACGTGACGAACGCGCAGGCCGGCTGGTTCGTCAATGCCGCCTCCGGCGACCTGCACCTGGCAGCCACGGCAACCAACGTCATTGACCGCGTCGTCGCCCCCCCTGGCGTGACCGACGACATAGACGCCGACCCTCGGCCCATAGGCCCGGTCTCCGACGTAGGAGCTGACGAGTATGGCGCACCACCCCCTGCTGCTGTCAATGACTTGCGCGTGACGCGCGCCGTCACTGCCACCGGCGTCCTGACCGCCACGCTCGGCTGGACGCCTCCGGCCAACGCCGTCACGGTCACGCTGCGCTATTCGCGTACACTCATCACCGGGGCTGGCTGGGATGGGGCTACCCTCCTCACCGGCTCGCTGGCCGGCACCGCCAGTGTCTTCACGGCGAAGGTGCCATACACGAGTGGAACGGTCTACTTCGCACTCAAGAGCCAGAATGCGAGTGGCGCCTGGTCGGCGCTTTCCAACAACACCTTCTGGCCGCAGCGTCGCACCTTCCTGCCAATCGTGATGCGCACCTACACCGCGCTGGGAGTACTGCACTACTGACGTGATCCGCTTGCATTGTACTCCAGTACAACCTCAATTTCGTTCGCCAGGCCGATGACAGGCGGGGCAAACCCTGGTACAATGGGGACACAATGGAAGCAACCGTACAGGAGAAACCCGAAATGCAAACCGGTATCCGTCCCTCGAGCACCAACCTGCAGCGCAAGTTGATGCTCGTCCACGCAGCGGTGACGCTCGTCGCCGTCCTCGTCGCCGAGGGGCTCGCGCTGGGCGTCACGAACCTGGTCGCGCCAGAACTGACGCAGGGCCACCGCCTGGTGCTGGTGGCCGCCGCCGCCGCCCTGTTCGGGCTGCTGCTGGGCGCAGTCGCCAGCCGCAGCCTCACCCGCCGCCTGGCGCGCGCGCTCGACGTCAGTCAAATCTGGCTGCGCGGCAACCTCGCCCCGCGCATCGCCGACCCGACGCCCGACGACCTGGGGTTGCTGGCCGGTCAACTGGATCTGCTGGCCGGGCAGCTCGAACAAGACGAGCAAGACCTGGCCGAGCTGCGGGACTATAACGCCCGCCTCACCGATCAGATCCGCACACTGGCGGTCGTCGAAGAGCGCAACCGCCTGGCCCGCGAACTGCACGACGGCGTCAAGCAGCACCTCTTCAGTCTGGGCATGATCGCCAGCGGCATCCGCACCCGCTTCGACGCGCTGCGGGACGCGCCGGCCGACCTGGCCGAGATGGTGCGCCAGGTCGAGACGACCGCGCAGACTGCCCAACGCGAGCTGAGCCGTCTGATCGAAGACCTGCGCCCCGGTTCGTTCCAGGAGCAAGGGTTGAGTGCCATGCTCAACGACTACACGCTCCTCTTCGGCGCGCGTGAGCACATCCTGATCCACCTGGACGCGCAGGGCAACGACGCACTCTTGCCCCCATCTGTAGCCGAGGCGCTCTACCGCGTGGCGCAGGAAGCACTGCACAACGTGGCTCGCCACGCCCGCGCCGCCCGCGTGGACGTCCACCTGCGTTGCATCCCTGAGCAGGTCGCGCTCACCATCCGCGACAACGGCGTCGGGTTCGACACCGGCCAGGCCCGCCGGGGGTTGGGGCTGGCGAATATGCAGGAACGCATGATGACCACCGGCGGGCGGCTGACGGTCGAAAGCCAGATCGGCATCGGCACCACCGTGCTGGCCGAAGTCGGGCTGGCCCGCCCACTGGGCGCACAACCCGAGCTGGCCCGGCTGGACAGGGACCGCCCCAGCCCGACGATAGAGAATTGGGCCTGGCTGGGCCAGAAACTGGTCATTCCGGTGGGGCAGACCTGGCCCTGGTTCCCCGCCGACCAGGTACACCTGCGCCAGCCGCTGGTCGAACTGGACGACGAACCGCTGCTGGTCAGGCCAGAAACCGGCCTCCTGGGCCTCCGGCGCAGGTACGTCTTGCAGCCGGGTGGGCATCGCACGCCGCTGGCGCGCGTGCGCCGCGTCCAGTCGGGGTACGCATGGGAATCCCAAGGGGCGTCGTGGGCGCTCCAGCACGTGCACGGCCTGAGCGGCAGAAGATTGCTGATGCGCAATGGCCAACCACTGGCCGCCATGCAGCCCCAGGGCCGCCTCCTGAACGTATGGAGCGAGATCGTCTACGACGGGCGGGGCTACCGGCTGTCCTACGTCAAGGATCACCCAGGCCACTACGTCCTGGTGGACGAAGTCGGCGACGAACTGCTCACGGCAGGATGCAGCCCCGCGCCACAGATTGCGTTGCGCCGCGCACTGCCACTGACCCTGCTGGTGATGGTCGCCGCGCACATTGTAGATGAGGGTCTTAAGACTTCGGAAGTCTTCTGAGACTTCCGAAGTCTGAGCAAAACTTTGAAAGGAGAGCCATGAGAACGATCCGATTTCCATTCTACACGCTGAGGCCCTACGAGCGGGGCATCCAGGAGACGCTGGGCAAGTATTCCCGCTTCGTGATGCCCGGGCTGGGGTTCCAGATCCCGCTGCTCCAGGTCATTCGCATCCGCGACATCCGCGAGCACACCATGGAGATCAACCCCCAGCCGGTCATCACCAAGGACAACGTCGAGATCCAGGTGGACGGCATCATGTGGGTGCGCCCCGCGCCGGACGAGGAGGCGATCAAGCGAACGTTCTACAACATTGACGACTGGAAACGGGCCGTCATCAAGCTGGCCATGACCAACCTGCGCCAGGAGTTCGGCGACCTGACGCTCGACGAGAGCCTGGTCGCCCGCGAACGGATCGCGACCAACCTGCAGGCCGTGCTCAACACCTTCGCCGCCGAGTGGGGCCTGACGGTAAGCAAGTTCGAGATCCAACTGATTGACCCGCCCGAGGACATCAAGAGGGCCATGCACAAGCAGAAGACAGCCGAACAGGAGCGGCGCGCCATGCGCTTGCTGGCCACCGGCGAGTTCGAGGCCGCCGAGCAGCACAAACTGGCCACGATCCAGCGCGCCGAAGGCGAACGGGAGGCCGCCATCCAGGTCGCCCAGGGCAAGGCCGAGGCGATCCGGCTGGTCCACGAGGCGGCGCAAAAGTACTTCCAGGGCAACGCCCAGACACTGAAGCAGATGGAGATGACCGAAACGTCGTTGCGCGACAACGCCAAGGTCGTCATCACCGAGAAGGGCATCAGCCCCACCCTCCTGTTGGGCAGCCTCCCGGTCGCGGTCACCCCGTCTACAGAACGGGCGCAGCAGTAGACCGATGCCGTCAGCAGACTTTGGAAGTCTGGAGGGTCCGATCACCGTCTACGTGGTGGACGACCACGACGTCGTGCGCAAGGGGTTGCGCTTCTATCTGAGCGCCCACCCCGACATCGCCATCGTCGGCGAGGCCGGCGACGCACAGAGCGCGGTCGAGGGAGTGGCCGAGCACGTGCCCGACGTGGTACTGATGGACCTGGTGCTGCCCTTGCAGCCAGGAACAGAGCCCACGGACGAGGGCGGCGTGCTCGCCACCCGCCGCATCCGCCAGACCAGCCCGCGCACCCAGGTCGTCGTGTTGACCAGTTTCGCCCAGGATGAGCTGATCTTCTCGGCCATCAAGGCCGGCGCACTCTCGTACCTGCTCAAGGACGCCGAAGCCGAGACGGTGCTGAACGCCATCCACGCTGCCAGCCGGGGCGAGGCTACCCTGCACCCGCGCATTGCCCGGCGGCTCATGGCCGAGGTCACCGCGCCCGCGCCGGGCCGCGACCCGGCCGCCGGGCTGACCGCACGCGAGATGGAGGTGCTCCGGCTCATCGCCCAAGGGCACTCCAACGCCGAAATCGCCGCCGCGCTCGTCGTCACCGAGCGCACGGTGAAGGCGCACGTCAGCAACCTGCTAGGGAAACTGCACCTCTCGGACCGTACCCAGGCGGCCGTCTATGCCTGGCGGGAGGGGCTGGTAAAATAGGTAAGTCGAATTAGGGTCAACATCTTCACTGCCCTGATCGTCAACCCGGTAGTGGGGCGTGTGGTCACTGCGGTACTCATTGGAGGCGGGACACAGTTGCTGCACAAGTCTGCCCGAAGTGATGTCGCCAACAGCTTGCGTGAATACGATCCTGATGCACGTGAGTCGGTTCCTTCTGATCAAGAGAGGTACCATTAAATGAATGCTCATTTGGGAATAGTCGTATGAGACTATACTTCGTACGCCATGGTGAAAGTACCGCTAATCTTCTACGGGAATTCTCCAACAGCGGGTTCAAACACCCGCTGACCGAGAAAGGAGTGGAGCAAGCGCGCGCAGTGGCGCGCGCTTTGTCCGGCTTGCAGGTCGAACAGATTTACTCCAGCCCTGTAATGCGAGCCGTGCAGACAGCGCAGATCCTGGCCGAAAGCCTGCAAGCTCCGCTAGAGGTCACCGAGGCGCTGCGAGAATGGAACGTGGGTATCTACGTATGTTACCGACCATCTTCAGAAACGTGGACTCTGCTTTCGCCCGTCAACATGGCTTCTCGTATACTGCCTATGCCGTGGCTGAGACTCGGTCTGACGGGCTGTGTTGCAGCTCTTGGTGCGGGGTATCGTTAGATGCACCATGCTGAGGCCGTTGTAGCTCGTGCGGCGGGACAGGTATAGCAGTCGCGCGCCCAGTTATGGTCGGCGGGGCGGATTGTCTCTTTCTGCCCGCTGGCAGACCGAAAGCGGGGACCTGATCTGAGAGAGCCTATGGGGAAATCCGCGCGACAGCACCAGATTCAGGTCACAGTCACATGCGCAGCAGTCTTGCTTGGTTGCGTGATGTGTGCATCACCTACCACGCGCCCTGCTCCAGGCCCAACGGCGACCCCGCCGCCTACCCCCCTCGCTACGGTGGACTCCCAAACATACGGTGCTTTGCTGTACGTTGACGGACGTGTGGTGCGGGAAGGATGGGGAGAGGCAACTGACCGGCAGATCACCGCTCTGCCGTTTGAGCAAGTCCTCGCAGCAACACTGGAGCATGACAGCCGCCTGTGGGCGCTGGCCGATGGCCGGCTCGCCGTGGTGGACCTGCCCGGTGGCACAACAGAGGAGGTGGCGAAGATCGAGTCCATAACACCGCAGAGCCAGACGTCCCGCCGCTGGCCTTCGATCTGCCACAGCAACCCAGCCACACATATAGTGCCATCTGGGCGCCGGACAGCCGGCGCCTGTATTTTGTCCTGCGCGCCGGGCCAGTAGGAGGGTACGAGTCAGGGGATGAAAAGACCTATGGCCTGTGGCGACTGGACGTGGTCACCGGGGAACTGACGGAGATTGCCTCGTCCGTTCAGGCAGATAGACTTCCTGTGGTCATATCGCCAGATGGCCGGGCGCTCGTTCTGGCCGGCTCGTACTCTTTCGATCTGGTTGATTTGCAGACGGGAGCCGTCTTCCCTCTGCAATTGCCGACCGGAGCGAGGGTCGTGGCGTGGCTGTACTCATCGGCGCGCCCTGAGTCGAAGAGTTTTACTGCTGGGGGTTAGCGTCCCATGGTTGCAGCGGCGGCCCACCGCGGTTGTATTCCGTCGAATCTAGGACAGCCAACCAGTCGAAATCGGTGAAGCTTTGAGAGGTTAGTGCAAAGTAGGTCAGGTTCTTCATGCTGCCGGAGCGAGTCGGAAGAGCTGCGATTGCCGAGGTTGGAAGCCCTTGGCCTGTGTGGGTTGGAATGAACCGCGCCGGCCCCGGCACGGCAGTCAGGCGCTTCTCAAGAGTGCCGGCTTCGGGCTGGCCGATGCCATTGGCATCAGAAACACCCACTGCCGAGCCGATGACGGCATAGCGCGGGCCGAACATCTCATTGAGGTGCGCTCCCGCCGGCCACCATGTGTATACGTCAGTGCCGAATTGCCAGTGTGCCTTTCCGCGCTGCAGATGGCGGTTGCGCGCGAAGGCCAACACTTTCCCTCGGCCACGCTCACGGGACACCATGTACGCCAGATTGTCCGCATCCCCAGCAACCCCGCCCAATGGATTATCCTCCCCAAACAAAACGATGGTTACAGCAATCATCTCCTTGCATGAGCGTTTTGGAACGTGTCATGGTTATTTTAGGGTTGAACCCCTGACAATCAGCGTAGTCGGTATGGCAGATGAGTAGATATCCAATCTCCGCAGCCCCCATCTCTCGAAACGTCTTGGCCCACAGGCATTCAGTAACTTTCACTTCGAAGGCTTGAGGTGTGTCTTCAACAATCTCAAGGGTTAAAACGTGTTTCCCGAAGTGACTGGGTTCTCTCGCCGAGGCAGTGAAGGCTGCAAAGTCGTTACACGGTAGTTGGCGAGCAGTGTCTTGTCCGGCCTTCAATGCGGATTCAAAAGCAACCTTCTTAAGGGCTTTTAAGAAATGGTCTTCTCCAAGTTCTTTGGCGAGGCCTTGCAGTACTGGAATAAAGCTCTTGAAGGCAAAGTCAAAGACTTCCTGAAAGGTCATGTTCGAGCCTTCCAAGAATTTGTGCTTGACGGTGGTTTCAACATCCATGATTACTAATTTCCTGTCTTGCTGTCAAGTGGCTGTCTACAGCAACACACTCTTAACCACGAGGAAATCTCCTCTTATCAGTTCACAGGCAAGCCACGGATGCTCTTGAAGAAGCTCCTCCGATGGTGTGGGTTCCCGGATGTCTGTGATGACAAACCTGCTCTCGCGCAGCGCAGCGACGTAGTCTTCCAAGGTGCGGTGAAAGCAGTATGTCTCGCTGCTCATCCTTGATTTTACGGTACACTTCCACGCTTGATTTGAGTAATAGCTGCCTACCTGCCACCCAACTACCCTGTCATCCTCGTCCTTTACCCAGCCACTTCCCGGAGTATGGAAACAAGGGTGCAGTATCGAGAAGACAAACACCCCCTGGGCTTTCAGGGTACGGGAAACTTCCTTGATGGCCTGGGAGTAGTTCTTGATATCCATAAGTGCTGCATTGCAGATGGCAACATCGAAGAAATCGGGCGGGATTCCTGCTAGATCGCTCGCATCGGATTGCTGAAAAGTCAGACAATTTGCGAAACCTTGGCTCTTCTCCTTGGCGATTCGGATCATATTCTCTGAAGCATCTACTCCAATGAGGGTGATGCTGTTTTCTGCTTCATCAGCCAAATACCTGGCTAGGTGACCCTCGCCACAAGCCAAGTCGAGTATCGTCTTCCCCTTGAGATCACCCAGTAAACCCAGCAAGCAAGGATTAATGATGTGCTTATGGTAGAACTCGTCCCCTTCGGCAAAGAAGCTGGCGAATTCCTCAGCAGCCTGATCCCAGCTGCTTATTGCATCTTCGTTACTGATATCATCAGCTCGAAGCTGCTGGCGTATCGGCATTTTGCTTCCTCTCTTTCTGAAGAGCAGCCTGCGGCCATTAACCTGCCGGATTTCGTGGGCGACCTGCCGGGAGTGCGATCCTAGCGGTTGTGCCCCATGGTCATGCGGGTGTCAGACACGGGCTATCCGAACGACCGCAAGCGCTTCCACAACTCGGGCCAGGGTTGGCGTGGCCCCCGGCACAGCAGGACGACCGGGTGATCTCTGGTCTCTTCGTTCCTGACGCCGTAGCGGTTGGTGATCTGACCCGCAGGCTCACACGATTGAAAGAGAGACCGCGCCCGCGTTGATTCTATTCCAAGCACGATGAGCGTCTGTGGGGCCGGGTCGCCATAGCCGCGCAGCCAGTAAGAGTTGACGCCGCTGATGGCCTTTGGCAAGCCATAGACGGGACCGTACAGGTTGATCGCGCCCGCTTCGCCATAGTTGCCCGTCAGAATGCCAGCCTGGGGCTTGTCTTCGGCAGGCAGGGTAGCATAGATACCCGCCACGGTCTCCACCAACTCCGGCCAGCCGATCTGTTCCTTCAGCTCGCCGTTGATCTCACTCACGACGTTCCACAAGCGGGAATTGACCGGAGCGATCGGCAAGGCGAGAGGAGCAAAGACGACGCCGCCGACCGCGAAAGCGCCCCACGTGATCCCCCGCACGACACGGGCACGCGTCGCCGACAAGGAGGTCAGCCACTGCTCTACCACTACGGCGCCCCCGGCAAACAGCATCGGGTAAGCCGGCGCGAGGTAGTAGGATCGGCCTCGCGTGACGAGGAACAGCAGGAATGGGACGAGGAACATCCATCCCAAGGGGCGATAGCCCCGCCCCATCCTGGCGAAGAAGTAGCAGTACAGTCCCGCCACCCAGAGTGGGACCGTGACTACGTTGGTAGTAAAGATCAACTGCTCGATCAGATAGCCCTCTGCACGCCCGATACGCACGTCGCGCGCGTGGATGCTCCTCGTGAAATCCAACGAGATAAAATCGTGTTGGAGTTGCCAGATCAGGTTCGGCAGCACGATCAGCAGTGCCAGCGCGACGCCGCCCCACAACCAGGGGCTCGCCAGGTGACGGCGCGCCCGGGTGAGGATCACTCCGACGATGATGCCCACCACCAGGAACGCCAACGTGTACTTGGTCATCATGCCCACGCCTATCACCGCGCCGATGCCCAGCCACCAGCGCGCATCGCCTGATTTCAGCAGCCGGACCATCAGGTAGGCGATCAACACCCACCACAGGTAGTCGAACGAGGAGTAGTGGAAGAGTCCCCCTCCCAGGAGCGCGTACGGCGCGATCGCCGCCGCGACCGCCGCGCTGACCTGCGCCCAGCGCCTGCCCCCCAACTCGCGGGCCATCAGACCAGCCAACACCATCGCCACCGCGTGCGCCAGGGTAGAGAAGAGCCGCACGCCGACCAGGGACGGCCCGAAAAGGGTGAGCGCTATACGAGCGATGAACGGCGCGAGGGGCGGATAAGCGACGTATCCCCAGGCCAGGTAGCGCGCATTGTCGAGGGTGTCCAACTCGTCGCGGTGCCATCCAGACTGGCCGTTGGTGAGCAGGAGCGTAACGAATCGCAACAGTCCGAGCAGGATCAGAATGCCCGTGTCGCTGAACAAGATAGCCTTCCAGGTCCGCCATTTGTTCATGGGGGCTCTCCTTTCGACAACATTGATATATCCGCTGAAACGACCATAAACGAGGAACGCCACTTGGTCGTATTTCCTACCTCCTCCTCACCACGAAATGTTCATACCAGTTCCCCATCCCCTCCTCCTCGATCACCAGCCCCGCTTGTCCAATCCACGCCCGCACCTGCTCCAGCGACGGACAATAATGGTACGCCGCCTCGTCCGCCTCGTCCGCCAACACCGCCGGCAGTCCCAACGCCCGCTCGTAGGCTTCCTCCACCTCGTCTGCTACTTCCCCGAACACCACCGGCAGTCCCCGCCCCTTCGCCCGCTCGTAGGCTTCCTCCAGCTCTTCTGCCTCCGCCAGAACCACCGTAAAATACAGCACCCCGTCCGGCTTCAACGCCTCCCGGAACCCTCGCAGGATCCCCGGCCAATCCTCCGGGCAGACGTGTTCCATCGCGTCCATGCAGATCACCCCATCAAACGCCTCCTGGAAATCCATCTCTTGCAGGCCCAACTTCTCATACCGCGCCTCTGGGAAGCACTCCCTCGCCCGCGCCAGCATTCCCGCAGACTGGTCGATGCCCACAACGCTGTGCCCCGCCTCCAACAACATCCCATCATACCGCCCCGCCCCACACGCCGCGGACAGCAGGGTGCTACGCGGGGCCATCCGCCCCAAGAACTTCAGGAGATACTCCCGGTGCGTCTCGTTCGCATACAGCCCGAACTTCACCCAATACTCCGGCGACAGATGATCGTACAACGCCTCCGCCTTGTCCCGCATCTGCTTTAGCCACTCCGCTCGTTCCATCGCCCTCACCTCTCCTCTACTGATCATTGAGAAACCAGGTTTTTTCCGAAAAACCTGGTTTCTTCTGTCCCGTTATGGGCGTCCTTCCACCACGGCGATTTCTTCCTCCGTCAAGCCGTACAACTCGTACACCAGCGCGTCAATCTGGGCGTCGAGCCACTCGATCTGGCGGGCCAGGTCGTGGCGGGAGTCCAGCAAGCGTGTCTCCGCTGCGGCTTTCTCGCGCTGCAACTGTAGCATTTCCTCGACCAGCGCCGCCAACCGGTCGTGGCGGGCCACGTCCGCCGGGTCGTCGAAGTGGATGCGGCGGATGGGGAGGCGCTCAATGTATTGCTTGTTATAGGCGTACCAGCCGTGCCGGAAAGGGCTGCTGATGCTGTGCAGGTAATAGTCCAACAGGCGGCTATTGAGCAAACCCAGGACGTACAGGGGGGACAAAGCACCTTCTTTGAGCGTGATGCCGTAGCCGCCGCCCCCACCGCCGCC
>Ga0172364_10005093_pt1 | contig 10466 bp, 9 predicted proteins | sample LakKivSesite10cm_FD_114545 | JGI IMG/M metagenome (GOLD analysis project Ga0172364, IMG submission 114545) | Sediment microbial communities from Lake Kivu, Rwanda - Sediment site 10cm | ecosystem: Environmental > Aquatic > Freshwater > Lake > Sediment | place: Rwanda: Western Province, Lake Kivu... | reverse complement strand
CTCGTCATGGCGAAGTGGTGGGGCGAGGGGCTCTGGGAGCGCCACGGCGAGGACCTGCGCCGCTTCGACCGGTTCCCCGACGACGTCGCCTGGTGTTTCGTCAGCCCCGTCGAGGCCGGCCGGATGGGCCTCTCCTGGGACTTCTCGGCCGGCGGCGGCCACGACTCGCGGGCCATAGTCGACGACTGGTCCAGGCTTGACGAGTTTGTCGAGAAGCTCACCGACCCCGAGAACGACCCCGACTTTGACGCGGCCATCGCCGCGGCCGAACGGGCGCGCGTGGACGGCCGCTACGTCATGTTCGGCTGGTGGGGCCTCTTCTTCGAGCGGCCCTGGATAATCCGCGGCATGCAGAACCTCATGACCGACTACTACCTCGAGCCGGAGAACGTCCACCGGCTCCACTCGGCCCTGTGCGACCAGTACCTCCGGTACATCCGCCGCGGGCTGAGGGACATCAGGCCCGACGGCTTCTGGACGAGCGACGACCTGGGCAACCAGCGGCAACTCATGATGAGCCCGGCCACGTTCCGCGAGCTCATCAAGCCGTACTACGTGCGCGTGGGCGCGCCGCTCCGGGCGGCCGGGGTCCACTGGTGGCTCCACAGCTGCGGGAACAACACCGAGGTTCTCGGCGATCTCGCCGATGCTGGGCTTGCCGTCTTCCATCCCGTCCAGAAGGGGACGATGGACGAGCGGGCCGTGGCCGCCGAGTTCGGCGACCGGCTCACGTTCCTGGTGGGCGTCGACGTCCAGCACGCGCTCCAGGAGCTTTCGCCCGAAGGCGTCCGCAAGGAGATCAGGTATCTCATAGACACGTTCGACCGTCCGGGCGGCGGCATGTGCCTGGCGGCGGGGAACGGCATCGTCCCGCCGACGCCGCTCGAGAACATCGAGGCCTTCCTCGAGGAGTCCCTGGTGTACGGGACGGCCCACCGGGCGTGCTTCGCGTAGAATGTCGCCGGCCCGCCTGCCCCAACCAGAATGACACACGCCCTGCCGCCAGTAGCAGTCGGCATTCGTTGTGCTCAACGCGGTCGCTTGACACCGGGCGCCCTCGCGGCCTGCCGTGCGTGTCCGCACACAAACAGGCCAGTCCGTGCCGACGCGCCGCTTCGCCGCGTTTCCAGTTGACGACCGGCGCTGCAAGGGCTAACATCGTTCCTGGCACAGAGTCCAAGGGGCAATGGCGACGACCGACGGGCGCCTGCCTGTGCGGCGGCAGACAGGCAGGCGCCTGCGTCCCGCCGCGTTCAGTCGCCCAGGCGCTGCCTGTCGGGCCGTCCGGGCCGGGCAAAGCCGCGGGGGCATGAGGAAGACGCATGAAGCTGGCGGCACTCTATCCCAACCCGCTGGGCGATGAGCTTGCCGGCACCGCAATGGTGGCCGAGGCGGGCGCGGCGGGCATCGCCGCGAGGCCCGAGGTGTTCGTGGACGACAACTTCAGCCTCCACATCGATCCCGGCGTGCTGGCCTCGTCGCTCAGCGACGCCGGTCTGGAGCTGGCCGCGGTGTGGGCCTCGCGGCCGGTCCTGGACCATGGCAGCCCGGAGGCTGGCGTCGCGTACATCACCTCATGCATCGACCTCGCCGACGCCCTGCGCGACTTCGCCCCGCCCGGGGCGCTGCCGGTGGTCGTCTGCGACGCCGGCACTGGCGACAAGCGCGAGGACTGGCCCAAGCTCGTCGAGGCCCTCAAGGCCATCGGCCAGCACGCCGAGGCCCGCCAGGTGATCCTGGCGCTCAGGCCCGACCGCGCCACGATGCTGGACCGGTCGCGGAACGCGCTGAACCTGCTGACCGAGGTAGGCGCGAGCTACGTCCAGGCCGCGCTCGACGCCGCGGCCACCGTCGGCGACAAGGACACGCTGGACAAGGCCGTCGAGCGCCTGAAGGACAACATAGTCATAGCCTGCGCCAGGGACGTGAAGTTCGACGCCGCCGGGGCGCCGTCGTACCTGCCCGCCGGCGAGGGGATGCTCAACTACCAGCAGTACGTCGCGCTCCTCGGCGGGGCGCCCGGATGCGCATACATGGTGGCGACCGAGTTCGCGCCGGGGGACGGTGCGAGGGCCTCGCTCGCCAGGCTCAAGGGGTTGGTCGGCTAGGGACCTTCCAGAGACCGCGCATGAAGAAGACCTTCGGCCTGCGCGAGACGTTCTCGATAGCGACCGGCGCCATGATAAGCTCCGGCTTCTTCCTCCTTCCCGGCATAGCCTTCGCGGCGGCCGGCCCGGCGGTCGTGGTCTCGTACTTCCTGGCGGCGTTGCTCGTCATTCCAACCCTCCTGAGCACGGCGGAGCTTTCGACGGCCCTGCCGCGCTCGGGCGGGACGTACTTCTTCGTCAGCCGCTCGATGGGGCCGATGGCCGGGGTGATAGACGGTCTCGGCGCGTGGATGTCGATGGTCGCCAAGAGCGCCTTCGCGCTGGTCGGCGTCGGTTTCTACGTCATCATGGTGGTGCACGGGGACCACACCGAGGCCTCCGCCTGGGTCGTCACGGTTGTGAGGACCATAGCCGTGGCCCTCGCTCTGCTGCTCGGCGCCGTGAACGCCTTCGGGACGAGGGAGTCGGGCCTCTTCCAGACCGCCCTCGTCGCGGGGCTCATCGCGCTCTCGGTCTACTTTCTGGGCCACGGGTCCTTCGCCATCGAGACCGCGAGGCTCATCCCGTTCGCGCCGAACGGCCCGGCCGCCGTGGTCGCGACCGCCGGGCTCGTCTTCGTCTCCTACGCGGGGCTGACAGCGGTCGCCAGCGTCTCGGAGGAGGTGGCCGACCCCGAGAAGACCATACCGCGCGGGATGTTCCTGTCGCTCGCGGCGGCGACGGCGGTTTACGTCACGGGCGTCCTCGTGGTCGTGGGCGTCGTGGACGCGGGCACGCTCGCCCAAGACAGGACCCCGGTGGCGACCGCCGCGAGCGCCTTCGCCGGCCGCGCGGGCGTCGTCGCCATGGTCGCGGCGGGGTGCCTCGCGTTCGTGACGACGGCCAACGCGGGAGTGATGTCCGCCTCGCGGTACCTCCTGGCGATGGGCCGGGACAAGGCCCTACCGGAGGCGTTCGGCAGGACCGGCTCGAGGGGGACGCCGCTTTGGGGGATCGCCCTTTCCACCGCCGCGATCGTGGCGGTGGTGCTTCTTCTTGACGCACAGGGCATCGCGAAGCTCGCCAGCACGATAATGCTCGTCGACTTCGCGGCGGTCAACCTCTCGGTGATCGTGATGCGCGAGAGCCGGATGCACTCGTACGACCCCGGCTTCCGCTCGCCGCTCTATCCGGCGATGCAGTTGGCGGGCGTGCTTGTGTCGTTCGTGCTGATTCCTCTCATGGGCTGGACGTCGTCCGCGTTCGCCCTGGCCGTCATACTGTTCGGGCTCGTCTGGTACGCCGTCTACGCGCACGGAAGGGCCGAGCACGCCGTCGCGATCATGCACGTGCTGGAGAGGATCGCCGAGCAGCTCCTCTCGCGCGAGTCGGCCGGGCCGGCCCTCGACAGGGAGCTCCGCGAGATCATGAAGGAGAAGGGTCTCAGGTCCGAGGACCCTTTCGCCGAGGTCGTCGGCCGCGCGATGGTGATCGACTTGGCCGACGCCGCCGAGTGGGACGACGTCATGCGCCGGGCGGTCGAGCATTTCTCCGGGAGGCACCCGGAGAAGGCCGACGAGATCCGAAAGGGGCTCTTCGATGCGAGCAAGGTCGGCGATACGCCCGCGGCCGACGGCATCGCGCTCCCGCACGTCCTCCTGGACGGGGTGACGAGCTACGAGCTTTTCGCGGCGCGCTCCAGGAACTCGCTCCACTTTCCAGGCATCGCCAGCGGCGTGACGGCCGTCTTCGTCCTTCTGGGCTCGAAGGCCGGCCCGCAGCAGCACCTGAGGATGCTCGCGAGCATCGCCCGCAGGGCCGAGGAGCCGGACTTCCTCGCCCGCTGGGCATCGGCCGCGGACGAGGACGGGCTGAGGAGACTCCTCGCGGGCCAGGACGAGGCGGAGGGGTGAGCCGGGCCGCCGCCGCGCGGGCGTCAGTCGCCCCCGTCCCTACCTCGCCCAGCGGTCGTCGAGCGCGGGCATCGCGGGGAAGGGCGCGTGCGGCTCGGTCTGGTACCAGTACGCGACCGATGCGACGTCGTCGGTCAGGGGCTGGAACTTGCCCTGCGGCCACCAGCCTAGCGCCTGGACGGTCGCGCGGAAGTCCGAGCCGAACCGCACCGGGTCCATTATGTGCCAGCGGTAGAGCGCGTGCCGCGGAACCTCGCCCTCCCTGCGGAGCCACAGCGGATACCCCAGGAAGGGGCCCGAGTAGGTGTCCCCGAACCCCCAGGCGCCGCCGAAGTAGTCCTCGGTCCCGGTCCCGCAGTAGGTCGGGTCCTCGCCGTCGCCGTCGATGAAGAACTTCACCTCGCCCTCGCCCCACCAGCCGTTGGACATCTGCGTCCAGGCGAGGAACGTGCCGACGTACTGGCCGCGGCCGCGGACGCCGTCGACTATGACGTGCTCTGGGCGCTCGCGCGCGGTGAGCGACCTCCGCCACTCGGCGTGGAACGACGCGGCGCCGTCGGGCACCTCGCCCAGGGCGTAGTCGATCTGGTAGAAGAAGCCGCCCATGTCCTCGTTGTGCTGGTTCTCGACCTCGATGCGGCACGACTTCCGGAATGGCATCGGCCAGTAGCAGTTGAACCCGCCGGAGGGATTGACCGCCACGGGGAGCGAGTTCACGTTGTACCTGACGCCGTGCCCGCACGCGAAGAAGTCGGCGAGCGGGCAGGCGACCGAAGGCGTCGCCTCGCCGTCCCAGTATATGCGCAGGATGCAGGAGCGGTACGAAGGCTCCCCGCACGTCATCCAGACGTGCTGGATCGCGCCGGGCCCTTCGATCTCGGCCAGCGCCGTCACGGACCCCTTCGGGAGCGTGATGCAGGGCCTGACCTTCCAGCCCCTGCCGAGTTCGCGCGCGGCGCCCTGGGCCTGGTCGTCGCCCGGCGCGGCCTTCGCCCCGCCGCCCTTCTCCCCGCGCGGGTTTTCCGCTGAGATCGACCTGAACCTCATGTCCGACAACAGCGGCAGCGTCCCCAGCCCCCGGCCCAGCGCCCCGAAGATATCCACAGGTTCTTCCTCCCTTACCCGCGTCGATTCGCTTCCCTTGCCCCTCGTTGCAGCGGCCGGCTGTATAGCGCGCCGGGGCCGGGTCCGCAAGGCACTTGCCAGCCCCGGCCCCGCCGCGTATCGTTCGCCCCGCCGGGACGAAAGGGCAGGCGTCTTGAAGATCGACCTCCACGTCCACACGTCCAACCGCTCGGCGTGCGGCTGCGCGACCGAGGATGAGATGGTCCGCGCGGCCGTCGCCGCCGGTCTCGACGCCATCGCCTTCACCGACCACGACCGGCTCGCACCCGCCGAGCGGCTGGCGGAGCTCAACGATCGCTTCGCGCCATTCCGGGTGTTCGGCGGGATCGAGGTGACCATCGCCGTGCCGCACCACTGCATTGTCCTGGGCGTAGACTCCCCGGACCTCGAGATCCGCAAGTGGGTCTACCGGGACCTCTGCGCGTTCGTCCGCGAGCGCGGGGGCTTGCTGGCGCTGTGCCACCCCTTCCGTTTCGGCGACGAGCTCCCCGCCGGCATCGACGAGGCGCCGCCCGACGCGATAGAGCTCCGCTCGGTTCACATCCCGGCGGCCGACGAGGGGCGCATATGGGGCCTCGCCTCGCGCCTGGGGGCGACGCTCCTGTGCAACTCGGACGCGCACAAGATGGAGTTTGTAGGCATATACTCGAACGACTTTGATGGCGTGCCTGGCTGGCCCGCCGACGGGCCGGGGCTGGTCGAGCTCCTCAGGAAGGGAACGCACTCCTGCGCGGCCGACATCAGGAGGCTGGAGTTGCTCGACAGGCCGGCCGAGGAGCGCGACGCGCTCGTCCGCGCGGCGGCTGGCCGCGGCGGCGCTCAGGGCGCGTGAGGGCCCCGGGTGCGCGCTGCACGTGGCCCGGGACGAAACAGCCTCCGCGCGGCATTCCGCCGTTCTGTCTCGACAGCGTCGTACCGGCGGAGTAGGCTGCGCGTTCCGGGTCGCATCGGCAAGGCGAGGGCGTCCAGACGATTGGACACGAAAGGGGAGGACCTGTGGCTGACAAGCAAGCGGACGAGAAGGGCATGTGGGGGAGGATCAGGGCGCGGTTCGGTTCCATCGCCAGGGGGCTGGGCCTCGTCGGGGACGCGGACGTCCTCGAAGCCCTCGACCACCAGGAGAACCTCAAGGCCGAGCGCAAGCCTCACAAGAAGATCGGCGAGATCCTGGTCGAAAAGGGCAAAATGAGCGGCGAGCACGTCGGCAAAGTGCTTGCGGCGCAGGGGAAGGCCGCGGGCGCGAAGGCCGCCGCCAGGCCCGCGACGAAGAAGGCCGCCAAATGCTGCCAGCCGGCCAAGAAGGCCAAGAAGGCCAAGAAGGCCAAGAAGGCCAGGAAGGCCAAGAAGTAGCGGCGGCGCGGCTGGATTCCTGCCGCTGCAGCAACGCCGACCGGAAAAGCGCGTCACGGATTGGACGCGCGCTCCGTCGTGAGTATCATGTGGATGACGGGAGAGGCGGATGGCGCTGGCCCCTGAGGAATTCGCCGCGCGGCTGGAGGCGTGCAAGGGCTTCGCCGAGCGCGTCGGGCTCGAGATCGGCAAGGTCGTCATCGGCCAGCACGGGCCGGTGCGGCTGGTGCTCGCGGCCCTGCTGGCGCGCTCGCACTGCCTGCTGGTCGGCGTCCCGGGGCTTGCCAAGACCCTGCTCGCCAGGACCATGGCCGAGACGCTCGATCTTAGTTTCAAGCGCATCCAGTTCACCCCGGACCTCCTGCCCTCGGACGTGACCGGGACACACGTGATCGACATAGATGAGGAGACCGGCAGGCGGGGCTACCGCTTCCTCACCGGCCCGATCTTCGCCGACATCGTTCTGGCCGACGAGGTGAACCGCACGCCGCCCAGGACGCAGGCGGCGCTGCTGGAGGCGATGGAGGAGCGGCAGGTCTCCTCCGGGCGCGAGACCTTTCCGCTCCCGGACCCGTTCTTCGTGATCGCCACGCAGAACCCGATAGAGCAGGAGGGGACGTACCCGCTCCCGGAGGCCCAGCTCGACCGGTTCATGCTGTCGATCCACCTGGACTACCCTTCCGAGGACGAGGAGCCGGAGATAATCCGCGCGACGTCCTCGGGACGTCGCGCGCGGCTTCAGCCCTCGATCTCGGCGGAGGAGACCCGCGCGATGCAGGAGCTCGCCGACGCGGTCCCGGCCGGCGACCGCGTCGTGCAGTTCGCCGCCGAGCTCGTCAGGAGGACCCGCCCGGCCTCGGCCCGCACGCCCGAGGGCGTCCGCGAGTACGTCCAGTGGGGTGCCGGTCCCCGCGGCGGCCAGTTCCTCGTGCGCGGGGCGAAGGCACTGGCGGCGATGGACGGCCGGCCGTGCGCGTCCGTCCAGGATGTGCGCGAGATCGCCGTGCCCGTCCTCAGGCACCGGATCTGGATGAACTTCCAGGCCGAGGCCGAGCGCTGGGACTCCGTGCGCGTCATTCGCGACGTCCTCGCGACAATGGACTGAGTTTGACGACGGAAGGTTTCACCACGCCTGCCTGTCGGCAGACAGGGAGGCCCGGAGGATACGGCGAACAACCGCACCCGGCGCTCGATCGCAAGCCCTGGGTCTACAGCCTACATGCTGAGCTTCTTCAGCACCGCGTCGCTGGCGCGGTCGATCACGCTGGATATCCGCGGGCCGAGGAGCTTCATCTGTGCATTGCCGACCTTCTCGGACACGTTCGGGAAGGCCAGCGAGACCGCGACTATCAGGAAGGCCGCAGCCACCGCCGCTGCCGCAGCGGCCGCCACGCGGGCGAACGGATTGCGCACGGGGCGGAAGAGCACGCTCGTCCTGAAGCCGGTCGCGGCGGCCGGCTCCGGCGCGTCCGCCGGCAGGCACGGAGGCATGGCCGCCGGCTGGTCGGATCCCTCCTGCCAGCCGAGCGCCTCGAGAATGCGCCGCATCGTCCGTTCGAGCAGCCCCCCTGGCGGGACGACCTCCGGGAGGCCAGCGACCGACCGCGCCGCGATCTCCAGCTCCAGGGCCGCCTCGCGGCACTCAGGGCACGAGGCAAGGTGCGCGCGCACGGATTCCGCCCTGAGCGGCGAGAGCTCGTCGCCCTGCAGCGCGACGATGTTCCCGCGCGCCTCGGCGCAGCCCATCGCGTCCCGCTCGCCTCGACCGCCGTTCCTCTCGCCGTCTTCGGTCGTCATGATTCGCCCCCTCGCGGCGATCCTCCGGGGCCTCGTCGCGGCCCCGCTACGACTCATTCCCTGCCGACGCTGGCCCGCCGACGGGCCGCGTCGCCGTGCTCATCCCGAGCTCGCGCGCCAAGCGCGCCACGGCCCAGTGCACCCGGCTCTTGACGGTGCCGACGGGCACCTCCAGCGCCGCGGCGACCTCCCGGTATGGCAGGCCCTGGTGGAAGTGCAGGAGCACCATGGCCCTGGCGTCGTCCGGGAGCCCGCCGAGCGCCTCGCGGACCATCTGGATCTCCTCGAGCCGTTCGGCCTCCTCGTCGGGCCGGGCGGGCTCGTTTCGACCCGCGATGCGCTCGCGGCGCACCTCCCTTCCGCGGACCGTCCGCCTGCGGCAGGCGTCCCGCGCCAGGTTCGCCGCAATCGAGAACAGCCACGCCCGGAACCCGCGCGACGGGTCGAACACGTCGCGCTTTGCGACCAAGCGGAGGAACACGTCCTGGAACAGGTCCTCCGCCAAGTGCTCGTCGCCCGTGTACCGGACGAGGAACGCATACAGCCCCCGCTCGTAACGTACCATCAGCTCCTGCAGGCCGGTTATGGCGCCGGCCTGCACGGTAAGCATGAGCGCCTCGTCGGTCAGGCTGGCGTAACCCGGCCCGCCGCCTGCCGCCGGCCCCGACCCATCGTCCAGCGGACCGTCAGGCGCGCTCACTATCTCCTCCAATAGTACGCACAGGGCCGGTCAAGGGTTCTCTCCCGGGAGCGCATCTGTTCGGCTGATTTCCGCGTCCCGAACTCTCCGGACCGGGTCCCGTCCCGCTCCGAGGTTGCCCACAGGTTACCACGAAGGCCCGGCCCGCGCCAGTTCCGGCGGAGAGTGAGTGGGGGTATGTGTCCTCCTGGTTGCAGTGCCGCACTTGGCGGAGGGTTGCCGGCCGGCCATGCCTACGGCAGGCAGGCGTTTCCGTCGTCGGCCGTCCTGCCCGCCCCGGTCGGGGAGAACGTGGCCGGTTGCGCGCATCCGCTTCCGCGCTCTCAAGTGCCGGGGTCTCTCAGGACGAACGACCCGACGCGGTGCTAATGGATTCCGTGTTTTCCGCGCCGCCAGACGAACGTGCCCGCGCCCGGGACGTTGACACACTCGGGAGCGCCGCGTAGGCGTTACCGCAACAGGAATGCCCTGCGACGCGGCGGCCCCGTCGGAGGCGCCGGACGGCTACTCTGTTTCGGTGATATCCCCGAGCTTGTCGAGCCCGCCCAGCCTGAGCAGGCGCGCGACGCGCTTCCGGGCGCGCACGGTGACGGCCCGGCCGGTCTTCCTCGCCTCGATCATCGCCATCGCCACGTGCCTGACGTAGCTGCTGCTCACGTAGCCGACGCCCGACAGGTCCACGACGAGCCGGTCATGGCCGGTGTCGAGAAGCTCGTGAATGGCCTTCTCGAAGACGCTCTCCTCGTCGGGCCCAAGCTCGCCGCGGACGGTGAGCGTGCCGCCTTGGACCTGAGGCCGGGAAGACGCTGGTTCCGGTGTCAGTCTAGGCCGCCTTCCGATCTCGCAGACGCGACCCTGCCGGGCGGCGCGGGGCCTACGGCCCCGCCAGCAGTCCCAGCCGCGGCGGTCCCGTCTGGTTCGTGCCCTCGAAGAGCACGCTCATCTTGTGCTCGCCCGGCGCCAGCGGCCTCGATGCCCCGCCCATCGAAAAGCCGCCACCCGCCGGGACCGCCCCGTCGAAGTGCTTCCGGCCGTCCAGGTACGCGGTCCACCGCCCGGCCGTCGGGAACGTGACCATGACGCCCCTATCCTCGCCTGCCAGAGAGAACCGGGCCGTGAACCGGACGGGCTCGTCGGACGAGGCCGTCTCGCGGTTCCATTCCACGTCGAGCGGGCGCGGTCTCGCCGGCGGCCCGGAGAGGACCCCGAGGCCCGCCAGTGTGCCGCCGACGCCCAGGACCGCCAGTAGGGCCGCCGCGACGCCCGCCGAGACGCCGCCAGCGGCGCGATGCCCGTACGCCGCCCGGCAGTCCTCGTCCGACACGGCGGGCAACTGGACGGGCGTGCGTCTCCGGGCGCGGTGGGCCCCGGGTCGGAGGCTCGGCGTGCCGTGCCGCGGGGTCCACCTCGCCGCGGCGTGCTGTCCCCGCGGAGTGAGGCGACGGGCGGACCTCTGCATCGGGTGCGCCCGTCCGCGCTCGACCTGACCGTTGG
>Ga0172364_10005087_pt1 | contig 10471 bp, 11 predicted proteins | sample LakKivSesite10cm_FD_114545 | JGI IMG/M metagenome (GOLD analysis project Ga0172364, IMG submission 114545) | Sediment microbial communities from Lake Kivu, Rwanda - Sediment site 10cm | ecosystem: Environmental > Aquatic > Freshwater > Lake > Sediment | place: Rwanda: Western Province, Lake... | reverse complement strand
GCCATGACGAAGGTATCGGGATTCTTGATATCTGGCGTGTCGTCACTGCAGCCGGAGAAGGGTAATGCTGACAACGATACCAGAATCATGATTATGATGCCTGCTGTTCTCTTCATCATTATCGTCCTCCTCACCAGTGTTTGATAATATGCCGATCGGCAGCGGCATATTATCATTAAGACGGGCTTATGGCAAGTATCAAAGGTTGGTGGATTTATCTGGGATACTGGGGCTCCTCTTGACCACACAGCAGTGAAGTCTGTCTTATCGAGGCTAATAGCGAAACCGAACAGGCGACCTAGGTTGGTGACGTTCGCTCCACGAGTCGCAATGTGAGCGAGCCGATGCCCAGACTGCAGGTGCTATAATTATGCTCAAGCTATGTTGGCGGGGAGTGGCAATGCCGCGTAGAAGAAAACAGGTATCCTTCCGCACCTCAGAGGTGTCACACGTGGTTGGTGCCACCTATGACCAGCTTGTGTACTGGGACAAGACGGGGCTGGTGAAGCCGAGCGTGAGAACAGCATCCGGCAGAGGTTCGCGCCGCCGCTATTCTGTAGAAGACATTTTTGAACTGAAGATACTCATGAAGTTACTCGATAGCTCGGTATCTCTGCAGCGGGTACGGTCCAGTTTCCGCTTCATACGAAGGCAAGCCAGGGCTTTATCGTCATTCGTTGTGCTGACCGATGGCAAGACAGTCTATTTCTATGAGGACCGCGATGTACTCGTGGACACGTTAAAGCAGGGGCAGACCGTATTGCGCGTCGCTGTTCAGGACCTCATCGCAGACGTGCAGGATAGGTTGACCAGAGGACGGTGAGCAAGGTGGCCGCCAATTCAGTCAGAACTGCGGAATACGGCAAAGCCCGATTCGAATTACGGATCGAGCCTTGCTCCTGTTAATGTTCAGTAGGTGGCCGAATGCGATGGAGGATTGAATGAAGCCGATAGGACCTTTGATGTGGGAGCACCGCCTGATCGAGCGCACGGTTGGACTCATCAGCGGCGAGCTAGAGCGAATCTCTGAGGTAAATGGAGCAAATGTCGAGTTCTTGATAGTGGCAGTAGACTTCTTCCGTACTTATGCTGACAGAACCCATCACGGCAAAGAGGAAAGCATCCTGTTCAGGGAGCTTGCTAAGAAAGCGTTGTCCGAAGAGCATAACAGAATTATGAATGAACTGATCGAAGAGCATGTCTTCGGGCGCCAGTTAGTGTCGGGGCTGGCCGACGCCATGGGACGCTATAGAACAAGTGGCACAAGCGCGTTCCGGGACGTAGAGACTTACCTGCAAAAGCTGATTGGTTTCTACCCGGTACATATCGAGAAAGAAGACAAACACTTCTTCTATCCATGTCTGGAGTATTTGAGTAAACAGGAACAGGACAGCATGCTCCAGGAATTCTGGGAATTTGACAGAAAGATGATTCACGAGCGATACCAGAGGGCGGTGGAGGAAATGGAGAAACTGAAAGGTCAATCACCGACAGGTCATATGATGTCTGACACATAACGGCCAGCATCGCACTTCTACGGTGCCATTCTTGGTCTGCGTCCCGGAGGAAGGCAACTCCCAGGAAGAAGCAGGAAACTGCTTGAAGAGGTGGCGGCTGCACCCGAACGGCACGGACAGGCCGTCAGCTGCGGGAAACATTCATTTGTTTGAGAAAACAGCTGCAATGCCCACAATCGCCAGTACTAGCCCGATTGCCATCAGCAGCAGTGGGAAATAGCCACTGCCACTATCGTTGCTGGACAGATATCCCAGGATAAAAAGCACCGCGCTAAGACCGAATGGTGCGGCGATTCTAGCTACCTTCATTTGCCTTCAATGTGCTGCTCCTGCAAATAATAACACGACCAACTAAATACTCGCAAGATATTTCGAACGCCGAAAACGCCCGGCTATTTATATTGACAACCGGCGTGTGAATGGTTATGCTGCGCCCGAGACGCCGATAGTTAGGGGGTCTGCATGGAACTAACGCCAGAAGAGAGAAAGAGAATATACGAAGAGGAGAAAGCGCGGGTTGAGGCGCGGGAGAAGATAGAGCGGGAGAAACTGACGGAGCCGGCAGGTACCAGTACAGGGCTATCGCCTAACGTTGCCGCACTATTGTGCTATGTGGCCGGATGGATAACCGGCATCATATTCTTTGTCCTGGAGCAGAGAAACAGATTCGTTCGTTTCCACGCGGTGCAGTCAATTGTCGCTTTTGGCACCATCACGGTGGCCTGGGTCTTGTTTGGCCTGATACCAGTGGTTGGCGGTGCCTTCTCCACAGTTATAGGGATCATAGGATTCATTATCTGGATAATAATGATGGTCAAGGCTGCTAATGGTGAATGGTATAAACTGCCATGGGCCGGTGATGTTGCCGAGAGGATAGTGGCTTCAGCAGGGATAACGGGTGAGGACTCTGGACCTCCACCTTCAGCATCAACAGCACAATCAGAGGCAACAGCGCTTGAGGCACCACGCACTGCAGAATCGGGTGAACGGACCGAACAAAGAAGACACCGCCACCTCAGGACTAGAAGCGAGAGGATGGTGGCCTCTGCTTTTGCCATCGCCTGGAGTATCGCTCTACTGATATTCTTCAATTTCTTCAACCAGTATGTAGCCTATTATCATTCGGAAAGCGTAGGCGGGGTCACCACATGGACAAGATATCCGCTTTTCACGGGGGACATCCATCTGTGGCTGCCGATTCTGACCACGACCCTGGTCATAAGCGTTATAGGCCACATCATCTTGATTGTCCATGACAGGTACATACTGCGTGAAGTGACCCATATCGTCATAAATGCATTTGCGCTTTGGACGGTTGCAACTCTTTTGTCCATCTTTCCCTTCGACTTCGGTGTGATACCTAACCCTGCCGCGGCTAACGCCACCTACTTGGGTGTCAAGATATTCTTGATCTTTGTTTCGGTTGGCGTAGGAATCGGATTATTAATAAGGGTGATAAGGCTGATTATCAATGTAGTCAGGGGGACTGCTGACTACGAGGGCCATCTCTGACTGGTCGGTTTTGTCAGATTGATCGATTATAGAGAGACGTTTATTCACAAGAACGGTGCGGATCGATTTGCCAGGCACACCGGGCCTGCGAGGTCTACCTAAATGTTCGTCTGTGAATTTTATCGACGGTAGCCGGATACTGAGGAAATGGTCAGAGGTCTATTCTTGCATTCCACGGCTTCCCTGCGGCTGGTATAATGAAGTGAGAACAGGTCAGAGACAACGAGGTGTGCTATGAAGAAAAGGACAATTGCGATAATAGTGGTTGCGGTTATTGCGGCGGTAGTCGGCGGCGTGTTCATCACCTTGAGGTTCTGGCCCGGAGGCCTGATCGGGTCTGGAAATCTCGAAACCAAGGAGTATAGTTTCGCCGATTTCACCAGAGTTGAAATCAGCAGCGCTTTCCAATTTGAGATTGAGCAATCCAGCTCCTACAGCATAAATATCACGGCGGACGATAACGTAATAGACCGCGTCCAGGTTTCCCAGGACGGTCAGACCTTGAAGATAAGGGTAGGGAGAGTCTCATTTCTTGGGCCGGTGACTTTGAGAGCTTCCGTGAGCATGCCCCAGCTGAATGGCCTGACAGTCTCCGGGGCATCACGCGGTACTGTTTCCGGCTTCAGTTCTGGTGAGGCCCTGGATATGACGGTGTCCGGTGCTAGCAGGGTCACCGGCGATATTGCAGCGGGTGATGTTGAATTTGATGTAAGCTGAGCGAGCACTGTTCAGTTGGAAGGGTCTGCTGACAACATGGCGGCCGTTGTGAGCGGGGCCAGCACCTGTAATCTCGCCGATTTCCCGGTCCATGACGTCAATGTCAATGTAAGTGGCGCCAGCACGGGCACCATAAACCTGGACGGCAGGCTCGATGCCAACGTCAGCGGTGCATCGACACTATTGTACATCGGTGAGCCTACAATGGGGACCATCAACGTGTCCGGTGCCTCCACCCTTAGGGAGAAATAGAGACTTCACTGAGTTGACCGAATGACAATTGCCCGCCGACTGTGGTGCGGCTGCTGGGCGACACCCTGCTAGGCAGTTGTTTAGGTGGTGTTCGGCGGGGTGACCTCTTGTCCGCTTCGCCAATATGTATTATCTACGCCTGCTAGGTAGCAGGTTGACATTGGAAGTTGCTATCAGGGAGATTCCAACAATTCCCATCACTGTGGAAATACCTGCGGTGTTTTCTCCCAGGATATGCCCATCGAACATAAAACCAGCGGCTGTTAGCGCTATGACAATCCCTATTATCCATTGTGCGAAGAATGCCTTCTTCCGTTTACTGCTTATTTCTTCCGGCTTTTCTTCGTTTTGCCTCCTCCACACTAATAGCGCGACAGCTACCAGGGCAATAGCGATAACAACAATCGCAGTCAATACAATTGCGGCCATCTTCAATACCTCCAACTATCGTCTTTCCGGTATATTACGCTTCGCCTCACGAGGCTGTAAAGTGGGCTGAATCTCCGCTAGCGGGTCAGTTCGAGAGGATTTGGGGTTTATTGGTGGCAGCGACTGGATTCGAACCAGTGACCAAAGGCTTATGAGTCCTCTGCTCTGCCAACTGAGCTACGCTGCCCGAAAACAGTTTACCATCGGCTAAAGCAGAGGGTCAAATAGGCTGTGCTTCGTGGCTGACCATGACAAAGGGAAGCTGAGTCGCTATAATCTAACGCAGCGGACTGAGCCGTAAAAGGCATAGATTGAAAGAACCGTTGGGCAGATTCGTAGAAGACGAGCTGGGGGCAGGCACTTTGCTCATCACCTGCGGCTTGCCGGGCACGCAGAAAACCGAAACCAGTGAGGAGATTTCCAGAATCAAGGGCTGCCCGATCCTGCGGTCCGACCTGATTAGACTGGAAGTGCTGAAAGGCGAGAATATATTTGAAGAGAAGGTTGCCTCGGACATGAGCAAACGGACGATGGTTTATGATGAGACGTTCCGGCGAGCAGACAAAGTACTGGAGAAGAGCGATAGTCTGATAATTGATGCCACCTTCGTGACCCAGTCGTTAAGGCGACGGGCCGCTGAAATAGCAACCAAACACAATAAGAGGTTTGTCATCCTCGAGACTCATTGCCCGCAGCAGGTATCCATCGCCCGGATACTGAGACGTAGCAAAGAGAATTATGAGTCGAACGCCCTCACGGAGCAGGCTTACCTCAACAACAAGAGGAAGTTCGAAAAAGTGGACGTGGACGATCTGAAGAAGTCATACCCCGAGCTTGAGATTATTCACGTCACGGTTGATACCCAACATGACCTGCCCGAAGAGTGGTATGTCATTGATGTGGAAAAGGGATAGAAGTGAGAATAGACCTGCACATCCATACCAAGACCTGCTCGGACGGCAATTTGACTATCGAAGAGGTCTTTCGAGAAGCCAGGAAAAGAAACATCAATCTAATCTCGATAACCGATCACGATTCTGTGGACTGCCAGAAGAGCGCTGCCGCCCTGGCCAAAAAAGGAGGGATGTCGTACATCACGGGCATAGAGCTCAACGTGACCTTCCGTTATCCGGAAAGCGGGAAAGATGTCTCGCTGGATTTCCTGGGATATGGGTATGACGTCGGCAATCAAGAACTGAAGGACAAGCTTCAATTGCTGAAAGAGCACAGGGAAAAGCGAGCACTCCAGATTCTGGCGAATCTGAATGCTGAGTTCGAAAGGGAGGGTATTGAAAAGTTCACGGAGGAGGACATCAAGAAGATAGAGGATAGCGTGGATGGCGTGTTCGGCCGACCCCATATAGCGAACTACCTGATAGAGAAGGGGATCGTGAAGGATAAGCAGGAAGCCTTCAATAGATATCTGGTCAGGTGCGACGTACCCAAATATCCTCTTTCTCTGGCCGAAGCGTCACGGTTGATCAGGAACGCAGGGGGCATACTGGTACACGCTCATCCCAATGATCCTCATGGGACGTCCCTGGTAACTATAACGCACGATCTGGATGAACAAACGAAGATCATAGAGAGATATATGCTACAATACATCGATGGTGTCGAGTGCTGGCATTCGAGACACGATGAAAGAACCACGGCACACTACATCGAATTTGCCAAGAAGCACAATATGCTCGCGACCGGCGGGACCGATTGTCATCAAAAACCCATCGTTATGGGCACACTGGATATACCTGATTGGGTTGCCGAACAGTTCAAAACGTTGATCTCAGGGGGCTAGAAGGATGAAAAACTACGATGTCAAAGACGTGTCCCTGGCTAAGGAAGGCAGACTCCGCATCGACTGGGCTGCCAGGCAAATGCCAGTCGTCAAACTTATAAGAGAGAGGTTTGGCAGAGAGAAGCCGCTAAAGGGAGTGCGCATTTCGGCGTGCCTGCACATCACCACCGAAACGGCCAACTTAGCGCTGGCTCTAAAGGAAGGCGGCGCGGAAGTAGTCCTGTGCGCCTCCAATCCGTTAAGTACGCAGGACGATGCTGCTGCTGCCCTGGTGGACTATGGCGTTCCTGTCAATGCCATAAAGGGAGAGGATAACAGGACTTACTACAAGCATATCATCGCGGCTCTGAAACATAAGCCACAGATTACCATGGATGATGGCGCGGACCTGGTTTCCATTCTGCACAAGGATTACGTAACGTTGGCGGCCAACGTTATGGGCGGCACCGAGGAAACGACCACAGGTGTCATCAGGCTGAGGAACATGGCCAGGGCCGGCAAACTGATTTATCCCATCATCGCCGTGAACGATGCTCAGACCAAGCATTTCTTCGACAACAGGTACGGGACCGGGCAGAGTACGATCGACGGCATCACCAGGGCCACCAACGTACTCTGGGCGGGCAGGAAGGTGGTTGTTTGTGGTTACGGCTGGTGTGGCAAAGGAATAGCCAGACGGGCCCAGGGGCTAGGAGCGCAGGTTATCGTCACCGAGGTTCGGCCTATCCCGGCGCTGGAGGCCGCCATGGATGGCTATCAGGTCATGCCTTTGCTCAAGGCCTGTGAGACCGGAGAAGTCTTTATCACGGCCACGGGTGACATAAACGTCATTGATAGGCGACACTTCTTGAAGATGAAGGACGGGGCTATCGTGGCTAACAGCGGCCACTTCAACGTAGAAATAAATATCCCGGTTCTGGAAAGCCTGGCCAAATCGAAGGCACGGATACGTTCGTTCGTTGATGAATACACTTTGACCGACGGACGGCGCGTTTACCTGTTGGGCGAAGGCAGGCTCATAAACTTGGCTGCCGCCGAGGGGCACCCGGCCAGCGTTATGGATATGAGTTTTGCCAACCAGGCCCTGTGTGTGGAATATCTTGCCAAGATGAAGAGGAAGCTTGAGCCCACGGTCTATCCTGTGCCCGAGGAAATCGACCAGGAGGTGGGCAAGCTGAAGCTCGCTTCGATGAATATCGCTATTGACTCCTTAACCAGAGCGCAGAGAAAGTATCTGGAAAGCTGGGAGTCAGGAACATAGACAACGGAAATCTTAGGCACGAAATCCTGAATGCTAAGCAATATCGAAGCGCTAACAACCCAAATGAGAAACAAAATGAGTTTTGATGTTTAGCTTCGGAATTTTGGATTTGTTTCGAGTTTAGAGATGTAGAATCAGAGTTTTCCCGAAAGGGGGTAAAATGCCAAACAGTTTTAGTCAATCAGAGTGTTATTTAGCGACCGCGGAGAGCGTCACCGAGGGCCATCCTGATAAGCTGTGCGACCAGATCTCAGACGCTATCCTGGACGCCATGCTGAAGCAGGATCCCTTCGCCCGGGTGGCCTGCGAGGTCTCGGTGGCTATGGGCATGGTTATAGTTCTCGGCGAGATGACTTGTGATTGCTATGTCGACATTCCTGAAATTGTGCGTCGGGTGATAAAGGAGGCAGGCTACACCAAACCCGAGTATGGCTTCAATTACCGGACTTGCGGGGTCATCACCTCTATCAAGGAACAGTCGAGAGACATCGCTGCCGGGGTCGGCCGGTCCTGGGAAACACGGACAGAGACAGCCACCAATGGAGTTCTGGATAAAATCGGCGCCGGTGACCAGGGAATGATGGTTGGCTTTGCCTGTAAAGAGACTCCTGAGTTGATGCCTTTGCCTATTATGCTGGCGCACAAGCTATGCCGGAGAATGGCTCAAGTGAGAAAGGAAAAAATCATATCTTATTTGAGGCCTGACGGTAAGTCTCAGGTAACCATAGAGTATAGTCGTGGAGTACCCAAGAGGGTGGTCTCTGTTGTCCTGGCTGCGCATCACGACCCCAGGGTGAAACGCGATGTCATCGAGCACGACCTCATTGAGCAGGTGATCAAGAAAACCATTCCTGCCAGGCTGCTGGACAAGAAGACTGAATGCTACGTTAACAGCGCTGGTAAGTTCATCATCGGTGGTCCGGTGAGCGATACCGGCTTTACCGGCCGCAAAATCATCGCTGATACCTACGGCAGCGCCTGCAGACATGGCGGCGGTGCCTTCTCAGGCAAAGACCCTACTAAGGTAGACCGCTCCGCTACCTATATGGCCAGGTATGCCGCCAAGAACGTTGTAGCTGCTGGACTGGCCGATTACGTCGAGATCCAGGTTTCCTATACGATCGGGAAGGCGTACCCGCTATCTCTGTCTATCGAGACCTTTGGCACGGGGAAAGTCTCTGACGAAATCATATGCAATCTCGTGAACAAGCATTTCGATTTTCGGCCTGAGGCCATGATAAAGGCTCTGGACCTGCGCCGTCCGATCTATCGCCAGACTGCTGCTTATGGGCATTTTGGCAGGGAAGACCTCAACCTGCCCTGGGAAAAGACGGATAAGGCCAAGGTCTTAAGAAAAGAAGCGGGCTTGTAAAAGTGCCGCCCCAGAACCAGATTAGGAGTCCTCTTAGCGCTACGTCCTAGTACTATCTCGCTTAAGGGATGGGACAACCCGCAGCGTTGGTTCTTAGTTTATTGCCCCTGAGGTTGTTTATCAGGGGGGAGGCAAAGATATGAAAAAAGAACGCCTTATCGTTGTCGGTGGCGTGGCCGCAGGTATGAGCGGCGCCAGTCGAGCCAGAAAGCTAAGGCCCGACATGGAAATCATTGTCTTTGAGAAGAGCGGCTATGTTTCGTATGCCATGTGCGGAATGCCCTATTTCGTAGCAGATAGGGTGAAAACCGTCGAGAGTCTGGTGTTTTACAACGCCAGTTTCTTCCAGGAGAACAGAAACATCCGTGTATTCCTGCACCACGAGGTCAAGCGAATCTTAACGGCAAAAAACACTGTTGTGGTCGAGGATCGCGAGTCAGGAAAGGAACAAACGTATGAATATGATAAGCTACTCATCACCACAGGCGCTCGACCGTTCGTTCCGTCCATAGAAGGCACAAATCTTCGAGGCATTTTTACTCTCAGACAACTTGAAGACGGCATCGCCATAAAAGAATATGTTCTCAATGAGAAGCCTAAGACCGGGCTCATCATGGGTGGCGGTTATATCGCCATGGAGATGGCAGAAGCTTTTTCCGAAGCGGGCGTCAAGGTGACGATTGTAGAAAAGATGCCGGAAATTCTCGGGACAATGGACTGGGAGATTACCGAACGGATCGAGAAAGAGCTGGAAAGAAATGGCGTGACCCTAATCAAATCCGACTCTGTGACTCAGTTCACGGGAAGAGGCTCTCGCGTGGTCGGCGCCGTACTGGGGAGCGGATTGACCGTCAATGCTGATATCGTCCTCATCAGTGTGGGAATAACGCCAAACTCAGCCATCGCCAAAGAAGCTGATATCCGGTTGGGAGTGGCGGGTGCCATAGGAGTAAATGCAAAGATGGAGGCCAGCATTCCTGGGGTCTACGCGGCGGGAGATTGCGCTGAAGCTCACCACATTGTTCTGGGCAGAAATGTCTACGTGCCTCTCGGCACAACCGCGAACAAGCAAGGCAGGGTTGCCGGCGAGAATATCGCCGGCGGAGATGCTGCGTTCAAAGGGATTGTCGGTACGTCTGTCTTCAAGACCTTTGACCTTGAGGTAGGCAGGACCGGTATCACTGAGAAGGAAGCGATGTCCGAACACATGGACTACGTTGCAAATGTGATAGAGCACATCTCGCGCGCCCATTATTACCCAGGAGTCAGCAGAATACTGGTGAAGCTGGTGGCCGACAGAAAGACAGGCCGACTCCTGGGTGCACAGATGGCTGGTACAGAAGGCGTGAGCAAGCGTGTCGACGTCTTTGCCACAGCGATCACGGCCCGTATGTCGGTAGACGAAATCACCGAGCTGGACCTAGGTTACGCCCCTCCATTCGGGCCCGTCAATGACCCGGTCCTTGTCGCAGCCGAGCAATTACAAAAGCAGGTTTGAGAAAAGAGAGAAACTTGAGAATAGCATGAATCCGGTCACAATTGACCCGCGTCACGCCTGGAAAAGAGCGTAAATGAACAACTATATCGCCGGGACTGCGCTGATAAACAAAGGG
>Ga0172364_10005086_pt1 | contig 10476 bp, 7 predicted proteins | sample LakKivSesite10cm_FD_114545 | JGI IMG/M metagenome (GOLD analysis project Ga0172364, IMG submission 114545) | Sediment microbial communities from Lake Kivu, Rwanda - Sediment site 10cm | ecosystem: Environmental > Aquatic > Freshwater > Lake > Sediment | place: Rwanda: Western Province, Lake Kivu... | reverse complement strand
CGTGGCGCGACGATTTCTTCAGCAGCGGCGTCAAGGCTTCAGGCCCCAGTCTCCAGGCTTCAGGCGAAAGTGCTGGGCCGTGGAAAACTCGTTCGCTGCCACCCACCGGTCAACCTGCAGCCTGCAGCCTGTAGCCTGCAGCCATCTTGGGTTGCAGGCGAAGCCCACGCTATGGGGTGAGGTTGGAACTCTCCTCTGTCCCTGGCGTTTCCAGCCCGCCCCCGTCCGACGGGAAACGGAATGCTATCTGCTCGCAGTCAGTCTAACGGTGCAATCATGAAAACATCGGCAGTTCTTCTTGGTGTGGGGGCGTCCCTTCTGTTCAGCGCGATGGGATGTCAAAGCGACAAACCGGCCCAAAGCGGTCTCCGCGGCCAGCCGATGGCCGGCTCATCTGGCAACGGGGGCGCCCGAGTGGGCGGCACGAGCGGCCGCAGTTCCGCACAAGCGGGCGGCTCATCCGCTGCCGGCGGCGCCCGGAGCGGCGGCTCGCCGGGCAGCGGCGGCTTGGCCGCGACGGGCGGCATCGCGGGGCAAGGGGGTGCAACCGGCTCGGGCGGTGTGGTGGCCGCGGGTGGAACGCTCGCTGCGGGCGGGGCCGCGGGAAGCGGCGGCATCGCGACCGGGGGTGGCGCTCCTGGCAGCGGAGGTCAGGTCGGAACCGGGGGTGCGAGCGGCACCGGTGGCATGACGGGAACGGGCGGAACCTCGCCCGGCACAGGTGGCTCGACCGCCAAGCCCTGCGCAGGCTTCGCCGGCTTCACTTGTCCGACAGGGCAGTTCTGCGACATGCTGCCCGTCGGCGATTGCGGCAAGACTGCCGACGCGGCCGGCATCTGCGTGAACACCGGGGCCATGTGCCCGTTAGTCGTTGATCCCGTGTGCGGTTGCGACGGCAAGACCTACAGCAACGATTGCCTGCGGCACAATGCCAGGGTCTCCAAGGCCGCGAACGGTGCGTGCGCCACCACGCTCTGCCCGAGCGACATCGAGCAGATCAGCACCTGGCCCTGCGCCGAAGGCTTGACCTGCGAGTACGGAACGGACCCGCGCCCGAACTGCCGGCCGAGCGCCGTGTGCAGGGGCGCCGCGTGGGTGGTCTCGCAACCCTCGTGCGCCCAGCTTCCGACCGTGACCTGCCCAGCCACCCGTGCGGCTGCCGCGGGGCAAAGCTGTGCGACGGATGGTGCCTACTGCACGTACAGCGGGGTCTCGTGCAAGTGCACCAATTGCCCACCCGGCCCCATCTCGATTTGCAGCGGCCCGCTTACGTGGAGTTGCCCGGACCCCAACACGACCCCCGGCTGCCCGGCCGGGATACCGCTGCTCGGCTCGGCCTGCTCCACCGAGAATCTGACCTGCAACTACGTTTGCGGCGCCGGCGGCGCGCGTCTGTGCAAGAAGGGCGCATGGTATGCCGCAGACGGCACGCCCTGCATCTACTGAACACCTCAAGTCCTCATATCGCGACGACGAGCAACGACGCCAGCCGGGATGGATCGGCCGTCCAGATTCGCACAGATAACTTCGAGCGGGTCCCAGGCCCGTGCTCCGGCTTGCCGCCGCGGTTGCGGCCGCGCTCGGCATCGAGCACGCGCGCCCAAGTCCCATCGAACCCGAAGGCGGCGCGCTTCCACTCTTTCGACTTCGGGGAGCTCAGCCCGGCTCTTCGGCCAGCGCGTTCGCCAGGCGGGCGAAATCCGCTACCGACAGCTCTTCCGGCCGCCGGGTTCCCGCGATGCCGGCCTCGGCCAGGGCCGCGGCCGCGCGACCGCCGAAGACAGGCTCGAGGCTGCGCCGGAGCATCTTGCGACGCGCGCCGAAGGCCTCGCGCACGACCTTCGCGAAGAGGGCAGAGTCGTTCACCCTCGCCGAAGGCTCCGGCCGCGGTCGCAGGCGCAGCACCGTGGAGGTCACGGCGGGCGGCGGCAGAAACGCGCCTTTGCCCACGTGAAACAAGATCTCGGCCAGGGCCGCCTGCTGGGCCATCACGGACAGGCGGCCGTACACGCGGCTGCCGGGCGGCGAAAGCAGTCGCTCGGCGAATTCCTTCTGCACCATGAAGAGGGCGCGATCCACGACCTTGCCACCAGCCGCAGCCTCGAGCACGGCGAAGAGCACCGGCGAGGTGATGACGTAGGGCAGATTGCCGACCACCACCAGCGGCCGGCCGGCCCGAGCCGCGCATGCGGCCCAATCGAATTCGAGCGCGTCCCCCTCCACAACGTCGAGGTTGGCCCGCTCGCCAAGCTCGGTGCGCAGGATGGCGGCCAGCTTCGCGTCGCGCTCGACGGCGATGACCTTGCCTGCCGTCAGAACCAGCCGCGCGGTCAAAGCCCCGAGTCCAGCTCCGATTTCCACCACCACGTCAGAGGGCCCCAGCTCGGCCGCAGCCGCGATGCGCGCTGGCACGCGCGCGTCGACAAGGAAGTTCTGGCCCAGCGCCTTCTTGGGCGAAAGCCCGTGGCGCGCGAGCAGCTCGGCCGCGCTCGGCATGAGCGACGCTGCGGAAGTCATGACAAGGGCAGACCGGGATCGACGCCAAGGTCGAGCCCGCCTCGCTGGCCAGCCGCGATGGCCCATGTTCCCGCCAGGGCGATCATGGCCGCGTTGTCCGTGCACAGCTTGGGCGCGGGAAGGTAGAGCGCAAAACCGTCCTCGGCCGCGGCCGCAACCAGCGCCCGGCGCAGCCCGCGGTTGGCGGCCACGCCGCCGCACACCACGAGATCCCCGAGCCCCTCACGCGCAAGGGCGCGCCGGGTCTTCCTCACGAGTACGTCGACCACCGCAGCTTGGAAGCTTGCGCAGAAGTCCGGCATCTCGTCTTCGCGCGGACGCCCATGGGCGGCAAGGCGCGTGGCCACCGCGGTCTTGAGCCCGGAGAAGGAGAAATCCAGATCGTCCCGGCCGGGCAGGGGGCGGGGAAAAGCAACTGCCTCGGGGTTTCCCTGGGCCGCCAACCGATCGATCACCTGCCCGCCCGGATAGCCGAGCCCGAGGAGCTTGGCCACCTTGTCGAAGGCCTCGCCCGCGGCATCGTCGCGGGTGGAGCCGAGAAGCACGGTCGTGGCCTGGCCGTCGACGCGAAAGAGACCGGTGTGTCCGCCGGAAACCAGCAAGGCGAGGTGCGGGTAGGGCGGCGGGGCGGGGTTCTCCGGGTGGGCGAGGTAGACGGCCGCGAGATGGCCGCGCAGGTGATGGACGCCCACCATGGGCCTGCCCAAGGCGTAGGCCATGGACTTCCCGGTTTCGAGCCCCACGAGCAGAGGGCCCACCAATCCGGGACCGCAGGTGGCGGCGATCCCGTCGAGAGCGGCGGGGCCGACCCCGGCGTCGCGCAGGGCCTGGCGCACCACCTTGACCACCGTGGCCAGGTGCTGGCGCGAGGCCACCTCGGGCACCACTCCCCCGTACGCGGCGTGGATCAAGACCTGCGAGGCGATCACGTCGGCGCGAATGTGCCGCCCGTCCTCGACCACCGCCGCCGCGGTCTCGTCGCACGAGGTCTCGATCCCGAGAATCAGCACGACGGCGACACCGTGGGGTCACATGTTGTCGAGCACGGCCCGCATCTCGCGTGCGAAGCGACCGGTGGGCGCAAGCTCGAGGTACTTCTTGTACGCGGCACGGGCCTTCTCGAGGTTGCCCGCTTCCTGCTCGGCGTTGCCGAGGTAGATGTACCCCTCCGCGAGCCGGGGTTCGGCGGCCAGTGCCTTCTTGGCCAGGGAGCGTGCCTCGCCCAAGCGCCCGCGGTCGAGGGCGGCGCGGGCCAGAATCAGCATGACGTCCGCGGCATTGGGATCCGCGGCCAGGGCCGGCCGACACGCAGCCACCACCGCGCGCGCCCTGCCCTTTCCGTCGTCGTCGGCGTGCAGGCACTGTCGCCGCAATTCATCTGGCCCGGGTGCTTCCGCCGCAACCGGCGAGCTGGGCGCGGCGGGTGCTTCGGGTGACTTCTCCTGCGCAGCCGGCACTGCCGCCGCTTGGTCCTGGTTGACTACAGGTTGGGCCGGCGGCGCCGCCGCGGGCGCCTGCACAGACGCGGCGCCGGCAGGCATCGACAAATCAGACGCAGTCGGCTCCTCAGGTACCGAGGCCCCGTGGATCCACAGGAGGTAGCCGACCACGCCGGCGGCGAACCCCACAAGTGCGACAGCCCACGCCTGCCAGGTGCGGCTCCACCTGAGCCCGGTTCCCTCGCCCGAGGGTCCAGGCGTAAGTCCTTCTTGGCTTGAGCTCGCGCTCGCACCTGGGGACGGGCCCAGGGCTTTACCCCCCTCTCGCACCAGACCGAGGTCCGCCCAAGCGGCGCCGGTTCCGCTTGCCCCTTGCCCGCGTCGTGCTTCTGCCTCGGGCACTTCGCAGGCCTGCGCAGCCTCGGTCTCGGCCGGCCCTTGCTGGCCGGGGCCGGGCTCGGTCTCGGCCGGCCCTTGCTGGTCGGGGCCGGGCTCGGTCGCGGCCGGCCCTTGCTGGCCGGGGCCGGGCTCGGCACTTGGGGCCGGCGCCGCCGTGCTCTCCATTGCACTCTGTTTGGGCTCGTCAACCGAGAGCGACGCCAGGGAAGAAGCCTCGGGGGCCGCAGGCAGTGGCGCGGGACTGGATCCGCTCGCAGGTGGAGCACCGCCGGGGGTGCGGGTTGGCCAGGCTCCCCAATCGACCTCCTTGCTGGGACGCTCCGGCTCGGCCGGCGAGGGATGAGTTTCGATCTTCGACGCGCGCGCCGAGGAGACGATCTCGTAGACCAGGGCTGCCGCCTTCACCGCCGGGTCGCCGTACTCGCGTGTCTTGCTCTCGGCCTTTTGCGGGCTCGTGATCCTTCCGCCAATGTCGCCCAGGCTTTCGCGCATGGCTTCGCCGCGCACCACGGAGTCCTCGCTGAGCAGCCGCTCGGCCAACCCGAGTGGCTTCGTCGATCGCCCGTCGGCAGGGCTGGCGGCGGCGGCAGGGCTCGAATCGGGAGCGGCAGGGGACTCGGCCGCGACCTCGCTCTCCCCGGCCTCCGAGAACAGGCCTTCGATGGGGATCCCTCTGAGGGTATCCGTGGCTCGTGGCTGTTCGCGAGGTGCGCCGCTCGTCTCGCTCGGTTGCGGAAGCAGCGCGGCCCCCAGATCTTTCTGCGGCGAAGGAGGCCCGGCCATGGGCGCGGTCCGCCTGGCCTCGGAGGGCTTCGCCTCCGGCGCGACCGGCGCTGCCGGAAGAGCGGATGGGGCCGAAGGGGCGTCGTCCGGGCCGTGTTCGGCCGGCGGCGGCGTCACGACCGGGATCGATTCACCGTCCGAAAGCAGGTCGACGGAGGCCGCGTACTCCGAGGAGGCGCTGGTTTCCTCGGCCACGATGCCGTCCTCGGTACCGCCTTCGGAAAGCCAGCGGGCCAAGCGGTCGCTGGTCTCGGATTCTCCACCCCGCTCCGGAGCTTCACGCGCGAAGATGATCTGGTCTGCGAGCAGCTTGTGCAGGATGTGAAGAACCTCGAGGTCGGGTATGTCGCTGTCCTCGACCACTTCTTGCAGAGTCCGGGCGCCGTCGCACAGGCGAAGCACCGAGTTCATCTCGTCGGGCAGCTCGGCCAGCTCGTCGGCCAGAACCCGGCAGTCGACTTCCAGCACGCTGCGCAGCGAGGGAAGGTTCTCGAGAAGATGCGCGCTCTCGTCGAGCCGGCGCATGCCCTCCATGAGCAGGGCCGCCATGGGCATGGCGATGGTGTCGTGGCGCCGGATCTGCTTGAACTCGACGGTGAATTGCCCGTCTTGCCAGGAAAAGAGGCGATACAAGGCGTGGGCGCCGGCCAGCCGGCCGACCTCGGCATCAATCACCTTGCCGTCGCGAAAGAAGATCGAGCCGCGCCGGTTGTCGCGATTGAGGATGTGGATGATGCCTGACTTGCGGTTGAGCTCGATGGTTTGCACCAAGTCGACCACGCCGACGTCGGAGAGGGCGCCGGCGAAGCGCGTGCGCCCTTCACGCCGCGATTCCATGCGCTCGCGCTCTGCGCGTTGCAGGGCCGTACGCACCCGGATGCCGATTTCCTTGATGTAGATGGGCTTGGTGAGGTAGTCGTCGACGCCAAGCTCGAGGCCGCGGATCTTGTCCTCGATCGACTTGCGGCTCGAGACGAAGATGAACGGGATCTTCGACCACGCCGGACGACTCTTGACTTGGCTGCACAGCTCGAAGCCGTCCGTCTCGTCGAGGTCGGTGTCGGAGATGATGAGATCGGGCTTGCTCGATTCGAGCAGGGCGAGCGCCTCCCGACTGCTGGTTGCAGCGGCCACATCGAAGCCGGCCTTCTTCAAGCTCACGTCGAGAACGCGAAGGCTCTTGGGATCGCCGTCGATGAGGAGGAGTCGGTTCTTAGGCTGGCTAGGGTCCATTCCGAGCCAGGGGATCTTATCCTTCCTTGGCCGCGCAAGCTACGCACTGTGTGCGAAAGCGTATCTGGCCAAAGCTCGGCCGATAGGGCACTCATGCGCCGTTGCTGCAGTGCGGCTGGCGCGTGGGGTCATCCGGTCGCCGAGCTCTCTGAGGTATAGTCGGGCGGTGTTGGATGATGCGGCTAGCTCCGTCGAGAAAGCGGCCGGGGCGTGGTCCTTCCCCATGGCAAAGGCCACGGCTTCTGCCATCGCGGCCTACCTTCTGGAGCTTTTACGCTGGAACCGGCGGATCAATCTCACCGGGGCGCGCAGCCTTCGCGACCTTGTCGAGGAACATCTCGACGACAGCTTCGCTTTGGCCAAGTTGGTGCCGGCCGGCTCTGCCGTGGTCGATGTCGGCTCAGGCGGCGGCCTGCCCGCCGTGCCCTTCGCCATCCTTCGGCCGGACGCAAACGTGTGCCTGGTCGAGCCGCGCGCCAAACGCGTGGCCTTTCTGCGCACCTTGGCAAGGCTTGGCGCTTGCTTGGAGGTGCGGCACGGACGGTGGCAGGACCTCGGGTCGCGGAGATTCGGTGTAGCCACCTCGCGGGCCGTCTTTCCACCCGCGAAATGGCTGGAGATCGGAGCGAAACTGGTTCGCCCGGGGGGGATGGTGGTGGTTTTTGCTTCCGCTCCCTGGCAGGAGCCGGTCCTCGGCGGCCAGCTCGTGCATTCTCTCGGCTATGCATCTGGAAACCGAATGACGCGATGGGCCGGCGGGTACTGTTTCACGTGAAACAAGTGCATTGACAGGAGCAGCCGCGGCTTCCACATTGCTTGCCGTTGCCTTCTTCCGCCTTCTTCCAGCTCGAGTCGGAGCTCGACGCCCTTCGCCGATCGGGGATGCACCGCGCCTGCCCGTCTCTCGCCGCCACCTCCGCCTCCCCTTCCCGCACCACCGTGGTCCTCGATGGCGCCCATCTGGTTTCCTTTTCCTCCAATGACTACCTGGGCTTGGCCACTTGCCCCGAGGTCCTCCGTGCGGCCGTGGAAGCCACCAGCCGGGCCGGATTCGGCGCTGGGTCCGCGCGCCTCATGGCAGGCAACTACCCCGAGCACCGCGCCCTCGAAGAGCAGCTCGCCGAGTTCGTCCAGCTCCCGGCCGCGCTCCTCTTTCCCACCGGCTACCAGGCCAACCTGGGTGCCCTCACCGCTCTGGCCGGGCCCGACGACCTCGTGGTCGCCGACCGAGCCGTGCACGCCAGCTTGATCGACGCCTGTCGACTCTCCCGCGCAAAACTCGCCCTCTACCCCCACCTCGATGTCGCCGCGGCCGAGAAGCATTTGCGGCGGTTGGGGCCGCGCGCCCGCCGGCGCATTCTCGTCACCGAGTCCCTCTTCAGCATGGACGGCGACAGTCCCGCCCTCTCCGACTTGGCCGAGCTTGCGGCCAACCACGACGCTCTCTTCTTCGTGGACGAGGCTCACGCCTTGGGAACCCTCGGTCCCACGGGTCGGGGGCTGTGTGCCGGCCTTCACCTCCGGCCCGACGTCTTGGTGGGCACCCTGGGCAAGACCCTGGGCGCAAGTGGCGCCTTCGTGGCCGGGTCCTTGACCCTCAGGGAGTACCTGGTCAATCGCGCCCGTGCCTTCATCTTCACCACTGCCCTGCCCCTCCCCGTCGCTGCAGCCGCCAGCGCCGCGCTTCGCGTCGCCCGCTCGCAAGAGGGCAGCCGCCTCCGCGCCCAGCTTCGCGACCTGGTCGCCCTCGCTCGCACGCGCCTCAAGCTTGCGCCCGATCCCATTGCCTCGCCTATCATCCCGATCATCCTCGGAGACAGCCAGCTAGCCGTCGACACCGCCGCCCTTCTCCGCTCCCGCGGCTTCTTGCTTCCGGCCATCCGTCCCCCCACCGTGCGGGAAGGCGGCGCGCGCCTTCGCCTTTCCCTCTCCGCCCTTCATTCCCAAGAGCAGATCTCATGCTTGTGCGATGCCCTTGACCACTCTCTGCCCCGCCCTCCCTCCCAGCCGCTCGCCCCCGCCGCATCTCCTCGTTCTGAAAAGCCTTTTCTGCCCTCTTCCAGGTCATGCGGACTCTTCCTGGCCGGTACCGACACGTCAGTCGGCAAGACCGCCGTGGCCCAAGGCCTGCTTCACCTTTTGACCTCCCTCGGCCACCGGCCTGTCCCGTTCAAGCCCGTCGAAACTGGCGCAGCAAGGTCGCCGACCGACGCGCAGCTTTTGCGCGAGGCCTCCCAGCGCCACGACCTTCCCCCCGCGACCATCTGCCCCTTCTCCTTTCCCGATCCCCTTGCACCTGCCGCCGCCGCCGCCCTGGCTGGCATCCACCTCTCGCTCGACCTGCTTCTCGAACGCGCCGCCGCCGCGGCCGCGTCCGGTCGCCCGATCCTGGTCGAGTCAGCCGGCGGCATCCTTTCCCCCTATGCTGCCGGCCTCACCTCCGCCGATCTCGCGGCTGCTCTCGCATACCCCGTCCTGCTTGTGGCTCGCAACGCCCTCGGCACGGTCAACCACACCGCTCTCGCCGTGGCCGAGATCCGCCGCCGCGCCATTCCCTTGCTCGGCATCGTCCTCGTCGATACAAGCCCCATCCCCTGTCCGGCTCAGACTTCGAATTCGTCTCTCATCGCCTCCATCTCGGGCCTTTCCCCTCTCGGCGTCCTGCCCTTCCTCCATGAGCCCTCCCCCTCGGCCCTCGCCTCCGCACTTCGCGAGCACGTCAACCTCGAACCCCTGCTCTCCTCCCTCGTGCTCTAGCCCGCCTGCCTCATCAAATACTCGACCTATGCGACCGACGAGCAACTAAGTACAGCGCCCCGGAAGTTCGGGACCAGGTGGCCGACGAGGCGCCCCGCTGGCAAGGCGCGCGACCGCAGGCGTACTGGAGGTACGACGGAGGGAGCGCAACGCAGCCAGCGGGGATGGATCGGCGGCCAGATCGGTACGGTAATTCCTGCTCGGGTCCTAAGGGGCGCGACGCAAATGCGCGCTTCTGCGACGGGAGTCAAACCGATTGGCGCTCTAGACTCACGTGCCTGAGGACCGGAAGCCCAGGCCCGACTCAGCCATTGGGCCGGATCCCCAGCTGTCGCCGCCCTCAGGTTTGGCGGCTGCTTCCCCAGCTTCCATCTCCGACCTCTTGGGAAAAACCACTACTCTCCTCCCCGGCCCCTCGCCTTCAGACTCGGTCCTCACCCCCGGGTACTCGGCCAGGGTCTTGTGCACCACCTTTCGATCTTGAGCGCTCATCGGCTCCGCCGGTACAGGTCGCCCTGACCTTATGGCCTTCTCCGCCAATCTTCGCGCCAGATCCGCCAGCGAGTCCTCCCGCCGCCCCCGGTACCCCTCCGCGTCCACCACAATGAAAGCCGCCTCGCCTGGCTTCTTGAATACGATCCTGTTCACCAGATACTGCAACGAGTCTAAGGTCGCGCCCTTCTTCCCGATAATCAGACCCGATTGGCTTCCATGGGCGTCGAGGATGATGCTTTCCCCGTCGTCGAAGGCGCTGACTTCTGCGTCCACGTTCATCTTTTCCAGGATCTCCCGCAGCACCTTCGCCGCCTCCTCGCGTTTGTCCGCCAATCTGCTTCGCTCGCTCATCGTCTCTCCCCGCCTATCATCGTCTCTCCCCGCCTAAATGATGAAAGTGGCGATCGGCACGGGCAGGGCAGGCGGCCCCTCACCTTCTCTGCCTGCCTCCATTGCCCCTGTTGACCCTTGCTCAGAAACCCCAAACCCTTCTCCCAACCCATTCGCTTCCTTGCCCCCAGATCCTCCCGACTTCCGCGAAAGCACGACTCTTTCCGACCACCTGCCGCTCCTTGCCTTGCGCCTCTTCTCTTTCTTGCCACCCCCGCTCTTGCGCAGCTTGCCAGCTCGACGGCGCCCCTGCTTGCGCGGGCCCGCCTTCTTCTTTTCTGACTTCACCGCTTTTCTTCTGCCAGCCACGTGGGACAAAACCCTACCTTTCCTTGCCCAAGCTTGTCAACACAACCCTCCTGTCTCCCTTCATCGTTTTTCCTTTTCGTTGCACAATCTTCCTCGCTACACTTCTGTATATCGCCTCAGAGGTCAATGCTAATCCTGTATCTTCTGCTTGACT
>Ga0172364_10005083_pt1 | contig 10479 bp, 8 predicted proteins | sample LakKivSesite10cm_FD_114545 | JGI IMG/M metagenome (GOLD analysis project Ga0172364, IMG submission 114545) | Sediment microbial communities from Lake Kivu, Rwanda - Sediment site 10cm | ecosystem: Environmental > Aquatic > Freshwater > Lake > Sediment | place: Rwanda: Western Province, Lake Kivu... | reverse complement strand
CTTTTCCCAATGCCCAAATCAATATGAGGGACGACGAGTCCGCAGATCCTCTCTTCGTCCGAATTTCTGGGCGCGCCCGCCCCCGGGCTTTCCAGAATGGAATCCAGAAATGACCGAAGTTCTTCGGGCTTCTCCGGGTAGGAGACTCCGGCGTGCGCGGCGGAACGGACTTCAAGCTTGAGGTAGTCTTGGAGAATCCGCTCCTTTGCAGAGCGGAACCGGCTGCTCTGGAGGAGAAAAGACGAATCCAAATCCTGGACCACCCGGCCGACGGCTTCGCCGTCAACCAAGACGCCGCCCTTTTGCCGAACGAGCTCGAGCTGGATATCCCGGACCGTTCTTTTGCCGTCGATCAGCCCGACGACACTCAGCGCTTCCCCCTGAAGGAGGACCGGATTTCGGACGAGACCCAGAAGATCACGCACCAGGAGAGCGTTTTCGCCCTGGTAAGACGTCGGGATGACTTCGAGGTCCTCTCTGACCCGGGGAATCGGCTCTTCCTTCTTCATTGCCAAGGCTGCCGTAGTAGAACTACAATTTTTCCGGGAAAAATGCAATGCCCGGAGCCCACAGAAAGACTCCCTTGACTCATTTGACTCAAGGGAGCTGAAAGGAGGGTGGGGGGTGGAGAGAGGGATCATAGCCCTCTCTCCCTTTTTCACAACCTCGGCTTCGCCTTGGACGAGAATGAACTCGAGCCAAAGAGGCTGCGATGGCGACATTCTGACATTGACCGTTCCGCCCGACAATCCCCCACCGGGGGGGTTTGCGAGGTGATTTTTCGCCCATTCTATCACCCCCGTTTTGTGGTATAATTGCGGCGTCTGAACTAGAAAGGAGACCCGATGGAAAAAATCCGCCGCGTGAAGACTCAAGAAGACGTTATCCACCTTCTCCAGGTCGCCCTGGAGCACGAATGGGCCGTCAGCTTCGAATATACGATCCATGCTTATTCCATGCCCAAGGGGAAATTTTTCTATGAAGACCCGGTGATGAAGCTACGCATGGACGCCCGAGCCCAAACCATCCAAATCGGCATCGACGAGATGTACCACAGTCTGCAGCTGGGCATCATCATCCGACAGCTCGGGGCCGACCCGTCCTTTCAGACGGACGAAGTTAAGCGCTTTCCGAAGATTATCGACAACTTGAAGAGAGACAAGATGACGGAGGACCTGGTCACCGAGCTCTACCAATCGGCGGAATGGAAAGAGGGGGCTTTTCCCCAGATCCAGAATATGGTCCTCAACATCTCCTATGATGAGGTCCGCCATTCTCGGCAGTTTGAGACTATGATCCGGACGATGGAACAGGACGGGGCCGCGGACGCCCTCTGCTTTCAGGAGAGCCCCGAAGCCGCGTCCAAGCCGGAAGTGCAGCTTCTCCACGAGATCACCCGGATGGAGAACGAGCTGATGCACCGCTACCTCCGCTATGTTTTTCTCTTCAGCGACCACCAGGACCTGACCCAGCGGCTGTTTAAGAACTCCATCAACCACATGCGGCACTGGGACAAGAACAGTGGCCTCCTGGCAAGGCTCGGGAGCGTTATCCGGATCGAAAATGCCCGAAGAGACGCGGACGGAATCGAGGTCAGTCAGAACCCGATGCCCTCTCTCTACAGCGGACATGACCGACTTTCAGCGCTCCAGGCCTTGATCCCGGCCGAGCAGGATCTCATCGCCAAGTATGAAAAGCTTTTGGCCATCATGCCGCCGGGCGAAAGCCGCGACCAGCTCGGCCTCCAGCTGGGCCTCAAAAGGGAGCACCTCTTCACTCAAGAATGGCTGCTCAAGAACGCGGACCGGGTCAAGGGGTTGTCCTGAACCATGAAAACCGTTAAGACACAGCTCAAGAAGTTCCAGCAGTTCTATCCGTATACGGTGGCTTTGGTCGGAGCCCGGTCGGGAGAGCGGGTGAATTTCATGAGCTGCGCCTGGCACACCGCTCTCTCCTTCGAGCCGCCTCTCTTCGGCGTCCTCATCTCAAAAAAACGATTCACCCATGGGGTCATTTCGGAAGCCCGCGAGTTCACGGTCAATTTCCTCAGCTTCGAGCGGATTAAGCTGTCGGCGCAAATGGGCAGAAAGTCCGGTCATGAACTGGATAAAATCAAAGAATTCGGCGTCCGGCTGCGGCCGGGAAAAGTGCTCAAGTCTCCCCTGATTGAGGAGGCTTATGCATCTTTCGAATGCCGTCTCGCTGAAATCCGGCCATTCGGGGACCACGACCTGTTCGTCGGCGAGGTATTGGCCGTCCACGAGGGCCCCCAGGCCTTTAGTGCCGAGGACATCCTCAACCCGATGAAAATCCGCCCCCTGCTTTACCTCGGGAGCGATTTCTACATCACCATCGACGCGGACACTTTCAAGCACGTCCTGCCCGACTAGACCTGTCTTTTCGGCTGCCCGAGGCCCGGCCAAAATCTCAGCGGGCTTTCTTCTCATCGTCGTTTTATAGGCTATTCTTTTTGCTGTTGGAATTCCCTATAATATACACTCTGATGGCTACGGTCCTAAACATCGACAATCTTTGCAAGGCATTCAAAATCGGCTTCGTCCCCAAAAAAAGAGAGATCCTCAAGGGAGTTTCTCTATCCGTGGAGGCCGGTGAAATCTTCGGCTACCTCGGCCCGAACGGTGCCGGAAAGACGACAACATTGAAATGTGTCCTCAGCCTGATTTTCCCGGACCGCGGGAAGATCGAGATCTTTGGCCATCCTTCCCTCTCGGCCCGGGCCAAGGAGCGCCTCGGTTACCTGCCGGAAAACCCGTATTTCTACGACTACCTTACAGGCGCGGAGTTCCTGGATTTCTACGCCCGTTTGTTCGGACTCAAGAAAAAAGAAAAGGAGGAGAAGATCGATTCGCTCCTCCGTCTCGTCGGAATGGAGAAGGCCCGAGACCTCCAGCTGCGCAAATTCTCCCGGGGGATGCTCCAGAGGGTCGGGCTGGCTCAGGCGCTTATCAACGACCCGGCGCTCCTCTTTCTCGACGAGCCGCTGGGCGGCCTCGACCCGCTGGGCCGGAAGGAGCTTCGCGACATCATCGTCCGGCTGAAAAAAGAAGGCAAGACGATTTTCCTCTGCTCCCATATCCTCCAGGACATTGAGATGATCTGTGACCGAGTCGCCATCATTGTCGGCGGCCGGGTTATCAGCCAGGGCGCCCTGCAGTCTCTGATTTCGGAAAAAGTCCTGTTCACTGAAGTCACCCTGTCGGGCGTCGACCCCGCCGACCTCGTCGACCTCGGCGAGCCGGTCTCGACGCTCGGCGACAGGATCCTGCTCAAAGTCCTCCAAGAAGACAATATCGATAACTTGATGGCTCTCATGCACGAACGGAAAGGGAGAATCCATTCCCTCATTCCGAGAACCGAGACCCTCGAGGATATCTTTGTAGATATGGTCAGACAGGGATGAAGACCCGAGCGATCGCCCTGAACACGTTCAAGGAGGCCATCCGGGACCGGATCCTGTATCTTCTTTTTTTCTTCGCCGCCGTTTCGCTCGCCTTCTCACGCCTCCTGGCCGTGCTCACAGTTGGGGATAGGCTCAAAATCATCAAGGATGTCGGCCTGGCTTCGATCTCGATCTTTGGGGTGCTCATGGCCATTTTGATCGGAACGGGCCTCGTCTACAAAGAGATCGATAAGAAAACGATCTATACCCTGCTCTCCAAGCCCATCGAGCGCTGGCAGTTCCTGCTCGGCAAGTTTTTGGGCCTGGTCCTCACGCTCTTCATCATGACCCTGGCCATGAGCGGGATCTTCCTGGCCATTTTGTTTCTCCATACGGGAAAGCTGGAGGGCCAAATGCTTCTGGCCATCCTGTTCATCTTCCTGGAGCTCGTCCTGATCACGGCCGTGGCCATCCTATTTTCCTGCTTCTCAACTCCCATCCTGAGCTCGATTTTCTCGCTGTCTTTCTACCTCATCGGGCATCTCTCCTGGGGACTCGAGACCCTCATCCAGAAAACTCGGCCCGGGGCGGGCCGGGCGGCGCTCCGGGGACTGGCCGCCATCCTTCCCGACCTTGAGAACTTCAATTTCAAGACCGAGGTCGTTCACGGGCTGACTATCGACCCCAGATTCTATCTCTTCTCGGCCTTCTACGGGCTGGTCTATACGCTCTTCATCCTGGCCCTGGCCGTGCTGATCTTCAAGAAGAGGGATTTCGTTTGAAGGCGATGAAGACCGAAAACCGCCGGCCAAACGGAGCGGCGAGAACCGTCATCCTCCTTCTCTTCCTTCTCTGCGGAAGTATCGTCTCGCTCAAGTGGGCTGTCGAACGGATTCCCAGAAAAAAAATTCCGGGGGCGTCGATCATTTACATCCCCTCGGGCAAGTACCTGAAATTTGCGACGTTTGGCTATTCCTCTCTCGTAGCCGACCTCATTTACCTCTGGGCAATCCAGTATTACACGACCTACACCATTGTCGACCGCTTTGAGAACCTGGAGCACATCTTTTCGATCATCGCCGAGCTCGACCCGCAGTATACCGACCCCTATGAGGTGGGCGCTCTGATCGCTGTCACGGAAGCCAGAGATCTCAAGCTCGCCCTCAAAATCTTGGATCTGGGCCTGGCCAAAAACCCCGACCAATGGATCTTTCCCTTTGAGGCCGGACACCACGCCCAGCGGGCCGGGGACTATCACACCGCGCGCGAGTACTACGAGAAGACGATGAAGATTCCGGGCGCTCCGGAGATCGCTAAAAGGCTCTATGCGGCGGCCGGGTTCCGGGTGATGGACCTTGAGGAATCCTGGAAAACATGGCTTGAAGTTTACAACACGGCCCCGGATGAGCGCACCCGAAAGATCGCCAGTAAACACCTTTACCAGGTCAAGGCGGCCTCCGACACAATCCTTATTAACCGGACCGCCGCGACATTCAAAGAAAAATATGGACGGCTTCCGGCGGACCTTGAGGAGCTTGTTCGCGTCGGGCTCCTCGCTTCCCTTCCCAAGGATCTGGACGGCAAGGACTACATTTATAATCCGAAGACGGGTGAAATCAAGGCTCCGAGCGTCTGGTGGAAAAGATAATCATCGTCCTTTTTGGGTTGGCCTGGGGAAGCTTCCTCAACGTGGTCATTTACCGCCTCCCCCGCGGCCAGAGTCTGGTCTGGCCCCCCTCATCGTGCCCCGAGTGCCGGGCCCGGATTAAGCCCATTGACAATATCCCTCTCTTATCTTACCTCCTCCTTCGCGGGAGATGCCGGTCCTGCGGCTCAAGAATCTCTCCTGTCTATCCGCTCGTCGAGGCCGTCACGCCGTCCTGCTTTCTGTTGCTTCACGGACAGTTCGCCCTGAGCACCCATTTCTTTGCCTCCTGCCTTTTCTCGAGCGCCCTTATCCTCCTTTGCTTCATCGACCTCTCCCACCAGATCCTGCCCGACGAGATCACGCTCCCCGGACTGGCCCTGGCCCTTGTCTATGGGGGATTCCGGGCTGACCTGAGCCTTCGCCAATCCCTTATAGGGGCTGTTGTCGGTGCCGGCTTCCTGCTCGTCATCTACGGCGCCTACTGGCTCCTCCGGAAAAAAGAGGGAATGGGTATGGGCGATGTGACTATGATGCTACTCGTTGGGGCATATCTCGGCTGGCAAAGAGCGTTTTTCACCCTTCTTCTTGCCTCATTAGCCGGAGCTCTGGCGGGGATTTTCCTGATGTCTTTCCGGAAAAAAGACCTCCAGTACTCATTACCCTTTGGGACCTTTCTGGCGCCAGCCGCCTTTGTGGCCCTCGTTTGGGGAGACCGCATCATCCGCGCCTATCTCAGCCTCTACCGCAGATAGGATTGCGTTGAATTTTGCTTGGGACTGTGATATTTCACTAAAGACAGGCCGATTCCTATGCTCGAGGACAGAGCTCAGCCGAAAACGAGCGCGCTCGTTATCGTCTTTCTGCTCTTTTTATTCGCACTCGGGTTCTCGCTTTTCATCAACCTGCCCTCGCTCGAACAGGGTTTTCTCTTTGCCGACCAAGCCGTCTATTACGCCCTCACCCTGAGCATCGCCCACGATCTTGACCTGGAGTATACCCAAAAGGACCTGGTCCGCTACTATCACGATTTCGACGCCGGGCCGCAGGGCATCTTCCTCAAAAAGGCCAAAAACGGCAAGATTTTCTTCGCTAAGTCCTGGGCTTATTCTTTGTTTGCCGCGCCGTTTGTCAGGGTGTTTGGGTCTAACGGCTTTCTCGTCTTTCACTCCTTCCTCCTTCTGGCCGTCATGCTGCTGGGCTTCGCCTATCTCTCCCTGGCCAACCCGCCTCTCACCTCAATCCTATACCTCTTGACCTTCATCTTCGCCACGGTGGCCGGAGTCTACTATTTCTGGATCTCCCCGGATTTTTTCAATTTCTGCCTGGTCTTTATCATCGTCTTCCTCTGGGCATATAAAAATAAAGTCCGGCCGATCGCGCCCCTTTCAAATCCCAGTCGAGTCCGTCATCCCTATTGGCTGTCCCCGGGCGCAGACTATCTGGCCGCTGCGCTCGTCGGAATCGCAGTCTTCTCCAAACCACCCAACATTGTCCTCCTGGGCCCCCTCGTCCTCTACGCCCTTTATGAGAAAAAATTTGTTAAAGCGCTCGTCCTGACGGCTGTCTTCGGCCTGATTATCGGGCTCCTTTTTGGGGCGAATTATCTCCTCACTTCAGACTGGAACTATCAGGGCGGTGAACGCAAAACTTTCGTCGGAAGCTTCCCGCTGGAAAAACCCGACCGAACCTTTGACAGCCTGGGCAGCACGATGACTTCGGAAAACTACTTCCAGCGTTTCCTCATTCCGCCCAAGTTCATTCTCTATAACATTTTTTATTACTTCTTTGGACGCTTCACCGGGATCGCATGGTATTATTTCCCCGCGTTGCTCGCTCTCTTGCTTTTTATCGGGGCCAAACGCCGCTTCGACGACTGGCTGATTCTCGCCACGCTGGCCGGCGGAATCCTTATTTATATTGTCCTCACTCCGGAGTTCTACGGAGGGGGCGGAGGCACACTGGCCAACCGATATTTTCTCAACATCTATCCCCTCTTCTTCTTCCTCCCAGCCGAAAGAAAGAGCTGGCGCCAAGTCGCTGCGTCCTGGATGGCCGCGGCGATTTTCATCTCCCCAATCCTCGTGAGTCCCATCCGCTCTTCCGCCCGGCCCGCCACCCACGCCAAAAAATTCCCGATCAAAGCGCTGCCGCTCGAGATGACCCAGGTCAACCACTTCCCCACCAACACCAACCCCGACGCCTTCCGCGTCCATATCTGGCCAGACAAGCCCCATCCCCAGAGGGAGTTCCTCCACTTCCTGGACGACAACTTCCATCCCAAGGAAGAGCCCACCGGCATTTGGACCAAGGGCGACAAGACCTGCGAGTTCATCCTGAAAACCTATTACCCGCTCCGAGAAGTGGGCGTGAGGCTCCTGAACAACCCCCGGAGCGACAACGAGATTACAGTCAGGGTGGAGGGCCGGACGCAGCGCCTGGTGCTCCAGCCCAAGCAGTGGGGAGAGCTGCGCTTTCGGGTGGGAAACGGCTTCCAAGTGGAGCAGAGATACCACTACCGGATCAAGATTAAGGCGGCTAAGGGCTCTATTCCCTATCTCGAAAACCCGGCGGGGCAGGAGCGGAGATACTTGGGCGTATTTTTCGAGCTCGACCTGGTGCCCAAAGAATAATGTGCGGCATCTGCGGAATCGCGTCCCCCGCCTCATCTGAGCCGGTATCGGCCGCCCTTCTCCGGGCGATGTGTCGGACGATCGTCCACCGCGGGCCAGACGACGAGGGAATTTATGCCGGGACGAGAGTCGGCTTAGGCGCCCGTCGCCTGAGCATCATCGACCTCGCCGCCGGCCACCAGCCGCTCTCGAACGAAGACGGATCGATCTGGATCGCCCATAACGGCGAGGTCTATAATTTCCCGGAGCTCCGGCAGGATCTCCTCAAGCTCGGGCACCGGTTCTCAACCCGGACCGACACGGAGACCATCGTCCACGCCTATGAACAGTGGGGCGAAAATTTTGTCCGGCATCTCCGGGGGATGTTCGCCTTTGCCCTCTGGGACGGAAAAAAACAGACGCTTCTGCTGGTGCGCGACCGCCTCGGGATTAAGCCCCTTTACTACACTCTTCTCGGCGACGGGAGTCTTGTTTTTGGGTCCGAGCTCAAGTCCATACTGGCCGATCTCCGTGTCCGGCGTGTGGTCGAGCCGTGGGCGCTGGATTTTTTCCTGACCCTCGAATACATTCCCGCTCCTTTCACGATCTTTCGGGGGATCCATAAGCTCCCGGCCGGACATTGGCTCTCCTACAAGGACGGCCGGTTGGAAGTGAAAAAGTATTGGGACCTCGAGGCCGCCGGCGAGCCGCAAGAGAGGACCCTTCCGGAGATCATGGATAAACTCTATGATTTGCTCAAGGAATCTGTTAGGCTGAGGCTTTTGAGCGATGTCCCGCTCGGTGCTTTCTTGAGCGGTGGGATCGACTCCTCGACCATCGTCGGGCTGATGAGGGAGCTCGGCGCCTCCCCATTAAAGACCTTCTCCATCGGCTTTGAAGAAACTTCTTACAACGAACTTCACTATGCCCGCCGAATCGCCCAGAGGTTTTCGACCGAACACGAGGAGTTCATTATCGAGCCCAAGGTTCTGGACCTGACCGAAAAGCTCATCCGCCATCTGGACGAGCCGTTCGGCGATTTCTCAATCTTCCCGACCTATCTCGTCTCCAAGATGTCCCGGCCGCATGTCAAGGTCATCCTTTCCGGGGACGGAGGGGACGAAGTCTTCGGGGGTTATGAGCACTACCAGGCCCAAAGGGTTGCCTCCTGGGGGGCGGCGAAGCTGGCCGGAAGGCTGGTCTCTCCACTCATTAAACGCCTCCCACCAACTTCCAAGAAAAAAGGCGCCTGGAACAAGGTCCAGCGATTTCTCCAGGGATTTGAGCACGAACCCGAAAACAGGCATCTCCGCTGGATGATGTTCCTCTCCCACAAAGACAAGTCCGGCCTTTATTCAAGAGCGTTTCGGAATGAGCTCGGCTCTTTCCAAGAGTACTGCCGGATATCGCCGTTCGGGGAGGTCTTTGAGAGAATGGAGGAATTCGATCCCGTCACGGCCGAGCTCTATCTGGACCTCAAGACCTACCTCGCTGACGACATTATGGTCAAAGTCGACCGAATGAGCATGGCCACGTCTCTCGAAGCCCGGGAGCCTCTCCTCGACCACAAGCTCGTTGAATTTGTCTTCGGCCTCAGCGGCCGACTCAAGGTCCATGGGCTCACCACCAAGTGGATTTTCAAGAAAACGATGGAACGCCTGCTGCCCCGGGAGAACATCTACCGCCCCAAGGAGGGATTCAGCATCCCTATCAAGCACTGGCTGAGGGAAGAGCTTAAGGAGATGATGCAGGACCACCTGAGCGAGAAGCGGATCAGAGAGGCCGGGTTCTTCAACCCCGAGCCGATTAAAAGAATGATGGCGGCTCACCTGGCCGGCCGGAAAAACTACAGCCACCAGCTTTGGGCGCTTTTGGTTTTTGAAATCTGGAGAGAAAATTATCTATAAAGGGGCCGCCTCCCCTCAGCGCCCCTCCCCGTCCCTTTTGATACCTGCGATTCGGCAGTGGGCCTATATTTTTTCGATGACAAAGATGCGACGGGCGGAGGGGGTGATTTTGAATTCCTCGGCGACGGGAAGCCCCAGAACCCAGACAATTTTGCCGCCCGACAAAAACACCGGATGTCGGTCCCTCTCCACTGCCGAAATCCCTCTGGCCCGCATGATCTCTTTGAGTTTCTTGCGTCCGGGAGCGCCAACCGGGCGATAGCGGTCCCCGGTATTCCGGTTGCGGACAAGCAGGGGAAATTTGACGGCGTCCGCATTGAGAAGCGCCCGTTTATCATCATTATAGGAAAGTCGCATCATTCCTTTCCCTAATATCTTTCCGGTGAAGGAAAGCCCGACCTCAGGAATTTGGAGGCTCGCTTCGCCGTCCCATTGATATTCGTAATGGCAACCGGATTTGCTCATCTCTTTGACCGAGATGAGGTTTGTCTCCCGTCTGAAAATGAGCCCTCCAGCAAGCGTGGCTTCCTTGCGCTCGCCCAGGCAACGAATGGCCTCAACATCGTGGAAGGAAAACCTTCTCAAGTCGCCTTTGATTGTTTTTAAGAAAAGCCTCACCAAACGCCGGCCTGAGGCCGTCGGCAGGGCCGAGAGACGGTCCGCTTTCAGACAAATTTTGCCCTGCTTGCGGACGATCGCCCGTTTCGCTTCAACCCGGCAATAGGCATCCCACGCCTCCTCCTCCCCGCGGCTAATCTCGGCCAATCGTCCCAGTTGCCGGACAATCCTGGGCTCAAAATGTCTTTGAAGATAGGGGACGAGCCGGCAGCGCACCCGATTTCTCAGGTAGCGGATGTCCCGGTTGCTTTCGTCCTCACGAAAGAGGATCTTGCGAGCTCGAAGATAGGCTTCCAG
>Ga0172364_10005079_pt1 | contig 10480 bp, 10 predicted proteins | sample LakKivSesite10cm_FD_114545 | JGI IMG/M metagenome (GOLD analysis project Ga0172364, IMG submission 114545) | Sediment microbial communities from Lake Kivu, Rwanda - Sediment site 10cm | ecosystem: Environmental > Aquatic > Freshwater > Lake > Sediment | place: Rwanda: Western Province, Lake... | reverse complement strand
TTAAATCTCCAGCTCAGCCAGCTGAATGAAATCATTACCCGGGCAAATAAGCCAGTGGAGCTTATCGCCCAGTGCGGAGTTTTTGCAGAGAGCGAGGTAATCAGTTATGTCAATCAAGGAGAGGAGGTCTCCAATATCATTGCAGGGGTATGCGCTACGGTTGCCAATATGGTGGTGGCGCAAGCCAGAAGGTTCGGAAATGTGAATTATTGGACTCTTACTGGCGGGGTAGCTCTGATAGAGCCATTAGTAAAGAACATAAGCAAAAAATTATCCGCTAAGTTCATTCCCTTTCCTCATCATCCCCAGCTGGCGGGGGCAATTGGCGCGGCTCTGCTTGCCGGCTCGGAGTAAAAATGGGGCTTTTTGATGAGCCATTCAGAGAGGTTGAGGATTTTCTTAGAGAGAAGCAAGGTTTAAAACAAATCAGGGAGCTCCTGCTGAAACCTGGCTTGAACTGGCTTGAAGAAGCGAGCCTGATTCTGGAAGAGGAGAGCGCATTGGAATTAGGGCATCCCAGTCAAGGCTCTCTCTCATTTTTGGTCTGGTCGCAAGCGATAAAGAAAAATCAAGACCGAATTCTAATTCTTGGTCCGGACTTAAGCGAGCTTAAAGAAAAGAAAGTCCTGTTTGGTCAAATCATCCGGGTTTATGGCTCTTTTCCAGATGAGTATCAATGCTATTGCCAGTTAAGAGACGCTCTTTATCAGACCCGGCTCAAGGGCTTGATGGTGAGATTAATCCCCAGCCAGCAAGTTATCTGGTGCCGGGTTAATCAAACCGCGCTTGCGCAAGGATTTTCATTATCCCATTTGGGCTGGGCATTGATTAAAAAAATTAAAGCGTTATCCTTTGTCGCAAGCGTGGAAGTGATTTTTATCACCTCCGGAAAAAAGGATTTAAACCGGTTAAAGCCCGCAGGAGAAAAAGTAGCAAGGATTTCAGGCGCATTGGTCAAGATGGTGGAGGAAAAAAATTTTGAATGCGAGTCCTGCGAGTATTGGGAGGTGTGTGAAAAGGTTTTGGAGCTGAAGCAGATTAGAAATAGGCTTAATCAGCCAGCGAGAAGATGATGCTTAAGGTAGTGGCAATTTGCGGGAAAGGAGGCGTGGGAAAGACCACGGTCTCAAGCCTGATTGCCAAAGCTCTTTTCCAGAAAAGGGACCGGAAGGCGCTGATTATTGATGCGGACCCAGCAGGAGGACTGGGAATGGCATTAGGGATTAAGCCCAGGCGCTCTCTCAGCGACATTAAAAATGAAATGATAGGGTCAATCAAAAAAGGAAAAAGCGATAAGAAGGATATTGCTTTTATGGGGGATTATCTAATAATGGAATCCCTGACCGAGCTGGGCAATCTTGCTTTTTTATCCATAGGAAGACCTGAAGAGAGAGGTTGCTATTGTTCAATCAATAATTTGCTGAGAGATTCTTTAAAAGCTCTGGCTGAAAAGTTTGAGCTCACCTTGATAGATGGGGAAGCGGGAATTGAGCAGGTGAACCGAATGGTGATGAGAGCGGTGCAATTCTTAATTTTAGTTTCTGACCCTACGGTGAAAGGGATTCAGGTCGCACAAGCCATTCAAAAGGTTGCCCGGAAAATTTCCCCCAGAACTAAAGCAGGTCTTTTATTGAATAAAATTCGCTCGGAGGAGGAGCTTAAGCAAATTCGCGCTCAGACCAAGCTCAACATTATTGGCTGGGCGCCAGAAGATGATACCATCAGGGAGTTTGACGCCAATGCGTTTTCTTTTTTTCAGCTCCCGACCTGCCCCGCTTATAAGGGAGTGATTAAGGCATTAGAAAAACTGAAAATTTTATAAATTCAGGAATACGCTAAAAAAGTGAAAATCCAAAAGCGGATTGAAATCAAGGTTGCTCTGGGAAATGATAATAAGGTCGGAGCATAAAATCAGTCCGCAGGTATCCTGATTTCTGAGCATTCTCCAGAAAAGACTTGCAAAAATCCGGTTATTTATTTAAAATGTTATTATTATGCTAAATAGTGCGGTATTAGTGCTTAACCGAAGCTGGATGCCGATTCATATCACCACTGCGAAGAGGGCTTTTTGCCTGCTTTATATTGGAGTGGCAAAAGCGCTGGATGAACAATTTGAGATGTTCAATTTTGATGACTGGGCAGAGCTTAAGCCCAATGATGGGGAGCCAGTGGCGGGCTTGGTCAATGGCGTGATTAAAATTCCCAAGGTGATTGTTCTGCTGACCTATGACCGGATGCCCAAGCGCACGGTCCGGTTCAGCAGAAAGAATATCTATTTAAGAGATAAATACACCTGCCAGTATTGTGGCCGGAAGTCTTCTGCTGGTGAGCTTAATATAGACCATATTATTCCCAGAAGTAGAGGCGGAAGAAGCACCTGGGACAATGTGGTCTGCTCCTGTCATGAATGCAACCGCAAGAAAGGTGGAAGCACTCCTGAGGAAGCAGGAATGAGCCTGATTCGCAAGCCCAGAAAGCCTCGCTGGACCCCGTATTTAGGCTTCCAGTTTGACCCCCAGCGCTATAAAGAATGGCTCCCGTTCCTTAACTTCATAGATGTCGCTTACTGGAATGTTGAGCTACTTGAAGAATAAGAATGAGATTTTGGTTTTGTTTTATCTGGCTCAATGTTTTGAGCTTTGGTCTTAGCGCTTGCTCCCGACCAGAGGACAAAGTGATTCGGGAGCTGGTTCTGCAGATGAAAAAAGAAGCGGAGGCCCTGGACTTTGACGCGTTTATGGAGCATATCTCCAAGCATTATAAAGATGATTCCGGGAACAGTTATCTAATTATTTATCAGCTAATCAAGAATCACACTAAAGAGCTTGAGTCGCTTTCCGCAGAAGTTAATGTGCTTGGGGTTTCAGTCAGCGATAAAAAGGCAGAGGCGCAGATTAAGCTGATAGTCCAAGCCCGGAAAAGAGGAGAGATTTATTATCTTTTGGGAAAAGAGGATTTACCAGAGTATCCGAGATTATTTTTTGCCAAAGAGGGTTTCAGCTGGAGGCTGGTTAAGGTCAGCGGGATTAAAGGCGAGAGCCAGGCTGGCGGATGGTGGCAGGATTTTTAAACATTGAATTTTTAAAAAGCCTGGAGGCTTAGCTTTTGGCAATGGGTAAAAAATTAGAGGGCTTAAACTGGATTTTGCTTTTTTTATTTTTTTTAGCTGGGATTTTTTATAGGTATTATTATTGGCTGCAAGCCCTGCCCCTGCCTTTAGATGACCTGTATTTTTATCAGGGTTTGGCTCAGGCGTTTTTGAATCAGGACTGGGCGCATTTTTGGCATTTTCATTTTTATCCGGTATATCCGATTTTGATGGCGATTGCCCATAAAATTTCAGGGATGGATTTTGAGATTTGCGCTCGGGGACTGAATCTGATTTTTGATAGTTTGAGCATAGCGCCAATTTATCTGATTGGGAAGGAGGTTTTCAATAGAAGGGTCGGAGTGGTCGCCGGGTTATTCTGGTCTTTATCTTATCCAATGATTCGGGTAATTGGGGAGCCAGAGCCGATTTATGGGTTTTTTATCCTCTGGGCGCTATATTTTGTTTTTAAAAAAGAGGCGAAAATCAAAGATTACCTTTTAGCAATTGGTTTTGCCAGTTTTTCTTGTTTGATTAAGAGCGAGGGGACTTTTTTTGTTTTGTTCATCAGCCTGATGTTGGTTTTCGGGCTGAAAAGCCATTGGCAGAAGAAGATTTTATTGGTGATAATTGCCGGAGTGATTTATTTAGCTTTTAGCTCGCCGATTTCTATCCAGTATTGGCGGGCAGTGGGCAAATTCAATCCCAATCCCAAGCCCAGAACCCTTTTTTTCATTCATAATCCGATAATAGACTATCAACATAATCTTTATGCTCTGGTTCGGGACGAAACCGGCTATCATACTTTGGGCCAGAGGATTTATGTTGAAGGAGACCGGGAGGCTTTTAAAGAGTCCCTTCTTGGCTTTATCCGCACTAATTTTAGAGACCTGGCTTTAGCATATCTGGGCAAGCTCAAACTGGTTTTTAGCTACACGCTAAAATGGCTACTCAAGCAGATTTATCCGCCAGCGATCATTTTTGCCCTTTTTTACTGGCTTCGCAGGAAAAGAGACTTTTGCTTAAGGAAGGAGCTCTGGCTCTGGCTATGGGGCTTAGGATTGATTTCTGGAATCTGCGTCTATAATCCTTGGGATAGGTTTTTCTACACATTATTTCCGGTTTTGGCTCTGATTTCTGCCAGAGGCCTGGAACAGATTATTATTTTGGTAGATTCTGCTTATGCCAGATTTTTCCCGAAATCCTCCTTGAGAAAGGTATTACACTGGTCAATACTATCAATTTTTGTTATCTGGTTTATCGGATACAATCTGATGAGAGTAAGCTATACCCGTCCGGCGCCCAATCTTCAAGCCATATTTATTGCCAAGCAAGATTTGGCAAAATGGCTCAAGCCCCAAATTACTCCTCAAAACCGAATAATGTGCCTTGGTTTTCCACAGCCGTTTATTTACTTCCTTGATTTACCTTTCTGGCAGATGGTGATTCTGCCCAGAGTGGATGAAAAGCTATTAATTACTTATGCTCAAGAGAAACAGGTAGATTATATTTTTATGGAGATGGAAGACCTGCAAAGGAATCCTTTTCTCAAGTCCTGGCTTTCTGGAGAGGTAAAAGATAGTTCGGTTGAGCTAATTAAGAGGATTGATGATGAGGACCCGGAGAAACGCTATCCTTATGCGCTTTATAAACTGGTCAAACCGTAGCGGTTTTCTAACCTTTTAAAAATCTGGTAAAATAAAATATATGAAAATAAAAGCGCTGGGATGTATGGGAGGAAGGATTCCCGGACAGGAGTTGACCGGGCTTTTGGTGGATGGCGAGCTTTTATTGGATGCAGGCAGCGCCAGCGCTTCTTTGACCATAACTGAGCAGAATCAAATCAAGTTTCTGCTTCTTTCTCATGCCCATTTAGACCATCTTTACAGCTTGGCTTTTCTTTTAGAGCATCGGCTTTACGCGGATGTTCAGGAACCGCTAAAAATTTTTGCGAGCTCGGAGGCGATTGAGATTGTAAAAAATAATTTTTTGATTGATGAGATATTAAACCCAGCAGTGATTCAAAACCTGGAGCGATTGGTGATTCTTTCAGAGCTGGAGACAGGCAAGAGCTATGAGATTGGGAAATATAAGGTTGAGCCAGTTTTGGTCAATCATTTTTCTGGGGCAATAGGATTTTTTGTTTCTGAGGGAGATAGACAATTTCTTTTTACCGCAGACACAGGTCCCAGTGAGACGCTCTGGGAGCAATTAAAAGCTCGTTCAGAATGTCAGCTATTGATTACTGAGGTCTCATTTCCTAATCGGTTAGAGGAGGTAGCAAGACTCAGTCGGCATCTAACCCCTCTGCTTTTAAAAGAGGAGCTGACTAAAGCCCAGATTCAAAATCGGATGATTTACCTTTATCATCTAAAGCCCGGTTATTTAGATTTGCTTTTTCAGGAATTGAGCGAGATTTTTGAGTTTGACCTGCATCTGCTCAAGTTAGGAATGGAATTAGACCTGGATTTGCTCTTGAAAAAAACTCGCGGAGCAGAGGCTCTTCAGTCCGAGTCCGCCGTCCCCCGCAAGGTCCCCAAATTTGACTTCGGCAGAGACCTTTATGAGCAGAGACAGGGCATAGAGAGAGAGTTCGGGGTCAGCTTTGAGCAAGGGGTGATTATTTTTGAAGAGGGAGAGCTGGGCCGGCATTTATATATTATTCAAGAGGGTGAGGTGGAGATTTATCGGATAATTTTGGGCAAGAAAAAGGTCTTATCTATGCTGGGCGCCGGGGATATTTTTGGAGAGATGAGCGTGTTTTTTACTCAGCCCAGGACCAATTCTGCCCGGGCGCTCACTCGGGTAAAGGCTTATGCCTTTGACCGGAACGCGTTTGAGCAGTTGGTTCGGGAAAATTATGGGATTGCGCTCAAGGTGATAAGGATGCTGGCGCAGAGGCTTCAGGAGGCAGACATTCACATTGAGAATCTGCTTTATCAGGATAGTGAGAGCCGGCTGGTGAATACCATCATCCGAGCAGTGGAAGACGAGGCGATAGAGACTAAAGATGGTTATTTGCTTCGGCTGACCCCGGAGCAACTTGCTATCCGAACCGACCTTCGGGTGGAGGAGCTGAAAAAACTTTTAACCAAGCTGATTCGCTCCGGGTTGGTCTTTTTCAAAGAAGGTTTTTTCTCCATCCCGAATCTGGAGGAGCTGAAAAAACTGCTCTCTTATTTGGAATTGAAACAAAAATTTGACCCATTAGAAAAATTAAAGCTATAAAGCATTCTTAGATTCGCTATAGCGTTTAACTATCCGCTCAATAATTCCACTTGAAGACCTGCCCGCTGTTAATTTAATCCTTTTGACCTTTCCTCCCCAGCTTAAAACCTCTTTTGCGCCAACAATCCGCTCTATCCCCCAGTCCGCGCCTTTGACCAGATAATCCGGCTCAAGCGATTTGATTATTCGCTCCGGGGTCTGTTCCTGAAAAATCACCACATAATCCACAAACCAGAGTGAAGCTAATATCTCCCCGCGCTCCTTTTCAGACATAATCGGTCTTTTCTCTCCTTTGATTTTTCTTACTGACCGGTCAGAATTAAGCCCCACCACCAGATAATCGCCCATCGCCTTTGCCCTTCTCAAATACCTGATATGACCAATATGAATAAGGTCAAAACAGCCATTGGTGAACACCAGCTTTTTACCCTGCTTTTTCCATCTTTTACGAAGCGCTTTTAATTGCTCAAGTTTTATCACCTTCCCGGGCATTTTATTCTCTCCTACAAATTTATTGGATTTGATTTTTTTAGTTAGCTAAAGTATATCTTAACCTGATAATTCAGCAAAGCCAAAAACCTTTTGCTGATAAACTCTGAGGCAAAAACAAGATGAGCGAAATAGAAAAAAAAGTCCAGCGTCGGCTGGAAAAAATTGAAGAGGGGTTAAAAAACCGATTTGGAAAAAGCGGGAAGATAAAATTTTTTCGCGCGCCGGGACGCCTGGACTGGCTCGGCTCTCATACTGATTATAATCAGGGCTTAATTTTAGCCTCCACGGTTAATCGGGAAATCCTTGCCGGGGCAAGAATTAGAAAAGATGAGAAGATAAACCTCTATTCTATGAACCTGAGCGATGAGGTAAGAATTAGCATCAAAAAAATTAAGCCCTTTCCCATCCGCAATCCCCATAACTGGGCAAATTATCCATTAGGGGTGATTGATGAGCTATGTAAAGCGGGCTTTAAAATTCCGGGCTTGGACTTGGTCTTTGATAGTGATATTCCAATCGGCGCAAACCTTTCCAGCTCCGCGGCTCTGGAGGCCGTGACCTTGGAGACGATTTTAGGATTGACCAATCAAACTATGACCCGGTGGGAAAAGGCGATTACCGCTTGGAGAGCTGAGAACTTTTTTGTTGGAATGCCCTGCGGGATTTTAGACCAGTTCACGATTTTTATCACCCAGAAAGACTCTGCGCTTTTTCTGGATTGCGATACGCTTGCCAGTCAACAGATTCCAGTTAAATTTGACCAGATAGAGCTTCTGGTGGTTGATTCCGGGGTAGGCAGGTCCCTGGTGAAAAGCAAATATCAGGAGCGAAGAAGGGAATGTCAATTGGCTTATCAGGTTCTTAAGGAAGCGGGCTATAAAATCCGTAGCTTAAGCCAGCTCAAGCCCGAACAGCTTGACCAGCTGAGGAAGCAATTATCTCCCTTGCTTTTCAGGCGGGTAAGACATATTGTCAGTGAGAATCAAAGGGTGCTAAAGGCGCTGAATGCGATTCAGAAAAAGGATTTTCAAAAATTAGGTGAGCTATTTTATGAGGGCTATGAAAGCGGAAGTAAAAATTATGAGAACTCTATCCCGGAGCTGGATTTGCTGGTAGGGCTGATTAGAAAGGCGCCCGGGGTCTTGGGAGTGAGAATCGCGGGCGCAGGCTGGGGAGGATGTTTAGTCTCTCTGGTCAAAAAACCGGATTGGGAGATAATGGAAGAGAAGGTGAGAAAGCCCTATCAAAAGAAAACAAAAAGAAGATTGGATTTTTTCCTGATAAAAACTGGAATTCCTCCCGGAGAGCTTGGTTAATCAGATAATGAGCTTGAAAATATGGCTCTTTAGTTGACCTTAATAAATTATTATGCTATGAATTTGAGACAAACAGGTATTTAAAAGCATCTTAAATTTAAAAGGAGAAAATTTATGAGCCAGGTAAAAGGAGCGCTAATTTTGGAGATTGCTCGGCTGATTCGGGCTAATAAGGATAAGAATTGGGATAAATACCTGACTAAAGAGGATAAAGAGATTCTTTTTAGTCGGGTGCTTCCTACCAGCTGGTATCCAATGAGCGCCTATGAGCGAGCCGGTTATGCGATTCTGATGGAGATTGGTCAGGGCAAATTTGAGAACGCAAAACTATGGGGCAGGTTCGTGATTGATGATACTATCAAAAGGTATTATCACAATCTTTCTGATGCCCAAGACCCAATGGTGGGAATAGAAAGGTTTAGACTTTTTCGCAAGCAATGGTTCAAATTTGATGACCCGAATTTTGAAGCGATTGAGATAACCAAAATTACGCCTGACCAGGCAAAGGTGACTCTTCGCTCAGACTATCCCACGCCCTATTTTGAAGCTTATACTCACCAGAGCATCGGCAGTTTGGAACGGCTGGTGGAGCTTAACGGCGGAAAAGAGATTAAAATCACCATTGAGGAGCACGATTGGAAAGGGGAAAGACCTTATACGGTATTTTTGGTTAGCTGGAAAAAGTAAGGAGGGGTGATGCCAAAAGAGGTTTATGAGAAGTTAGCTGAGAAGATTCTTTGCAAAGGCTCTAAAATTATTCCAGAGCTTTTCCAGATGATTGCAAATGAAAAAGAAGCTAATGTTTTGCTTGCGCTACCGGGCGCCGCTTCCGAGCTGAAGGCTAAATTAGGCTGGGAAGAAAAAGAGATAAACGCAATGCTCAGTGAGCTTTTCCAGAAGGGACTGGTGTTTAAGTCCAAAAAGCCAGACGGGATAAAATATAAGATGTGCAGAGATATAGGACAGTTCCACGATGCGTCTATCCTCTGGGCGCAAGCTCCTAAAGCCTTTTATGACCTCTGGCAGAGGTATATGGAACAGGAATGGCCCTCTTATTCCAAGATGGTGGAAAAATTTTTCCAGAAACCTCTTACCCGGGTAATCCCGATTGAAAAGACCGTTCCAGCCCGGAATCAGGTCTTGGCTTTTGAAAGCGTGAGCGAGATTATCTCTCAGACCCACCGGGTCGCGCTGACCAAATGCACCTGTAGAATCATTGCTCATAAATGCGATAAGCCGGTTGAGGTCTGCCTGCAGGTGGGAAGAGCCGCGGATTACACCATTGAGCGAGGCTCTGGCAGAGAAATCTCCAAAGAACAGGCTATGGAGATTATCAAACAGGCAGAGTCCGCGGGATTAGTTCATCTCACGGTCAATAAGGCAAGTGAATTCACCTTTATCTGTAATTGTTGCTCCTGCTGTTGCCAGGTGCTTCCGGTTTTGATTAAGGAAGGAAGAAAATTAGCTGACCCGAGTCGGTTCCAATCCAAAATAGACCTTGAAAAATGCAATGGCTGTGGACTTTGCATTGAGGAATGCATGTTCCAAGCCTTGAGTATGGCGCCTTATAAAACCGGGGAAGTCGCGGATTTGGAGCCGGATAAATGTATGGGCTGTGGACTTTGCGCGCTTGCCTGCCCAGAACAGGCGATTTCCTTAGTCCAGGTCCGGGAAAAAGAATTCATCCCAGCTTAATTTTAAAACTCTATAACCCCAAAACCCTGAAAACCAAAATCTATCCAACCCTGAAATTTTTTCCTTGACAAAATAATGGGGGGGGGTATAATTAAAAAAAATTAAAAGGAGGATGTAAACATGTTTTCTCTGATGAAAAGAAATAAAATCTATGTAAAAAAGTTTGAGGATGAGAAGGACCGTTCACTCCAATTAGCCCTTCTCTCCTTTGATGGAAAAATCAAAGATGACATAATCAAAGTATTCAATGAGCGTTATAAGATAGAAGGAGACCATATAAAAGATGGCGGAAGAGTTAGCCCTCAAGCCATTCTAACACTTCTCGGTTCAGGCACCGGGGCATTAGGGTTAAGCGCGGCAATGTCCGGGAAACTTTTTATGGCGACCGCAAACCCGGCGACGCTTATGGCACTCGGTGCCGGTTATGGCAGTACGGTAATCGGAGCTTCTGGCAAATTTATAACACAAATGCCATTTATTCCAGTAGCCGGAGCAATAATGCCTGTGATAGCGCCTCTGCTTGCTTTTCAAGTAATTACAACGATAATGCTTATGAATCAATTCAAGCTTATCCATAAAAGATTGGATGAGATTTCATACAAAATTGACCGTATTATCAAGATAGATGAAGCTAAAGATATTGGAATGTTGAGTTCAGTTT
>Ga0172364_10005078_pt1 | contig 10480 bp, 11 predicted proteins | sample LakKivSesite10cm_FD_114545 | JGI IMG/M metagenome (GOLD analysis project Ga0172364, IMG submission 114545) | Sediment microbial communities from Lake Kivu, Rwanda - Sediment site 10cm | ecosystem: Environmental > Aquatic > Freshwater > Lake > Sediment | place: Rwanda: Western Province, Lake... | reverse complement strand
TGGGTCACGGTCCGATTGACCTCGCCCACGCGGGTCGTAGAAAATCAGGCGGCGATCTTTCGCCAGAGGACGCAGATCCTCCAATAGCAAGATTGCGGCGGGAATGACGATGGTGACTGGACCATCGCCCAGTAGATGATAGTACAGCCGCACTTCATCGTCGGTCGAAACATAGCCTTCGTTGTCTTGCAACGCATTCCTCCTTTGCTCGTCGTCTGTCAGGATAGGCCACATTGCTTTCAACGGAGTATCAGCGGCAGGTAGACACGCCGTCCGTTAACAATAATCGTCGAGGACACATTTCTATCGTGCCTCGTGTCAGTCAGCCACGCAGTGTTGACTATGGGCGAAGACAGTGAAAGAGATCCAGTTCCAGTAATACCTGGAGTGATCTGAAAGGAAATGGTCACCACCGTATCGGTGGGGAGCGTTCCTTCCCAGATAATTCCCTTGACGGTGGGACTATAGACTGGCAGTGGTGAGAGTGTGCTGGTAACGCTATCAGAGATGTAGAAAACGGCGTCCGGCAGCGGGTCCCACAGGTAGACGTCTAGGGCAGGGCCGGAAATGGTCAGGGTATAGGTTAAGCGGTCGCTATTGCGGAGACCATTCGCAGGAATTGCACGCTTGTACAGGAGAAGAGGAGGCAACAGATGGGCATACTTCAAGTCACCGTTTGTGAAATCGTAGTAACTGATATGAGGGTGCGCATCTCTGTCCAGCGCGATGGAGGTGTAATACCCTACGTTTCCCCTGCTATCCACCGTCTCTATATGCCACCCTGTTTCATCACGCCATCCGTATTTTAGGTCTTGGTCGTTGGACCCTTGATAGAAAGCGATATGAGGGCGGTCCAGCTCGTCCAGTACAAGGGAAGCGTAGTTCCCCACAGCTCCTAGAAAATCGGTAGGGACCCATTCAATCTGCCAGGCATTCCCATCGTGCCAAGCGTAGCTCACTGCGCCGCAGTAGAACGCCCCGCGATAGATGACGTGAGGCCGTCCGGTGCTATCTAATGCCAATGAACTATCGTAGCCCCACTCGCACATCCATGCCCCCTCATGGACTATCTCGGTTTGCCAGGCAGCTCCATCATGCCAGGCATAACCTAGGCTCACGCCGCTCAGGTAGCTGATGCGGGGGCGACCCGACTCGTCCAACGCCAGTGAGCTGTACTCACCTACATATCCATCGTTGTCTACCACCTCGATCCACCAGGTTGCCCCATCGTGCCAAGCGTGTTTTAGGGCAGTACTTGTCACGTCAAAGTAACTGATGTGCGGGTGGTCCAAATCGTCCAACGCTAGTGAAGTATATTGCCCTACGTTTCCTGCGGTGTCCACCGTTTCGACCTGCCAGGCTGTCCCTGTATACCAAGCGTATCTCAGTGTCCCACTGGTGGCGTCATAGTAGCTGATGTGCGGGTGGTTCAAATCGTCCAACGCTAGTGAAGTATATTGCCCTACGTTTCCTGCGGTGTCCACCGTTTCGACCTGCCAGGCTGTCCCTGTATACCAAGCGTATCTCAGTGTCCCACTAGTGGCGTCATAGTAGCTGATGTGTGGATGACCCTTGTTGTCCAACGCCAATGAGGTGTGTTGTCCCACATTACCCTCACCGTCCACTTTCTCTACATACCAGTCACATGTCGGGGATGACTGAAGAGCCGCAGAGGGCATCGCAAAGCGACCAGGACTGGTGAGAGACGACGTAATAGAAAGCCTGTTCGCGGTTCTTTTCGCAAACTGGCCCCCTGCAGCGGTGCTCTCGATTTCCAGACTCAAAGCTCTGGAAGAGGGACAGTTGCTCACCAGAGCAGAATATAGCAGCAGTAGCAGCAGCATTGGGAGGAGCAGAGCAATACATCCGCTGAACAGCCTGCTGCGTGACTCCGAGGTTGACGCACATAGTTGCAACAATTTCCTCCACCCTCCCATACCTGCAGGCCCGTCGGCTCGTCTTGCGGCTCGCTTTCCCGAATGGACGCATCCACCGGGAGACCTGCGGGCCTACCACGTTGCGCGCCAGTATCATGTTGCGTGGGGTAGGCTCCGCCTCTCCGCCGGGGGTACACCGTCTGCGACGGGTGAGTTAGGAGCACCTATCTAAAAACAGCACTGGTGTATCTGGCGTGCGATGGCCCGCGCTCGCGTATCGTATATCCCTGGCCTGGTGAAAGTATACAGCAAGATGTCTGCGAAGTCAAGTATTTTTGAGGATGACGTGGGTGGCCGGCTGCCCCATCATCACCCGCGCCACATCCTGTTCGCTCAGGTCGGTCGTTTCTACCCGCAGGTGCGCCAGGCCGGCCAGTACCAACACCGTATGCCCCGGCATCACGGTCTCTCCGACGTTCGCCACGAGGCTGGTCACGGTACCGGCGAAAGGGGCGCGCAGCGTGGCCTGGTCGAGTGCGGCCTGGGCGGCCTGCAACGCGCCTTCCGCCTGGGCCACGGCAGCCTGAGCGGCGGTGATTTCCTCCACGCTGGGGCCTGCCTGCAGCCGCTCCAGTTGTGCCTGCGCAACGTCCCGCCCGTGAAGGCGCGGATGAAACCGGCGACGTCCTCCTGCTCCTGCGTCGAGACCCGCGCTTGCATAGCAAGCCGCCCCTGCAAAGCAAGGGACGCCATCTGCAAACCCGCGATCCAGCCTTCGGTGCGGGCTTCGAGGGCGGCTACGTCGTCGGGGGAGAGATTCAGGCCCACACGAGTGTTGAGGAAAGCGGCCGCTTCGTCGGTAGTGAAGCGCAGGTCGGATTGGCGCAGTTCAGTCAACTGGCCCTGCCCGCGCAGTCGTGCGATAGGCAGGGGCGGGTCGACGCGGGTGGCGACGGCCAGGTGCATCCTTGGCGTCAAGAACTGGCCCCTACTCCGGCTCTTGACTTTCGAATGCGTGGCCCCTGCAGTGTGTCTTCGACCTCGTATCCCGAAGTCTCAATCTGATCGCGCAATGCGTCGGCTTCCTGCCAGCGTTTATCGGCGCGTGCTCGTTGACGCTGTTGTACCAGTGCCACGATTTTATCGGGCACGACTTCTCGGGGCGGTTCCCACTCAGCCAGGCCCAGACCCAACACCTTGTCAAATTCACACAGTGTGGCTTTCTTGGTCGAGGCAGAGAGGCTACTCTTGACCAGTTCCCACGTCAACGCCACAGCGCCCGGCATATTCAAGTCATTGTTGATGTGTGCTACAAATCTGTCCACATACGCTTTGTCAAACGTACCGGCTTGATCCCATTCGTGGCTCGTGGTGCGCAGACGATTCAATGCTGTGGCTGCGCCATCCAAACCGTCCCGCGTAAAAGTCAGCCTGGAGCGATTGTGAGCGCTCAAGCAGAGAAGACGATAGGCCAGTGGATCGTAATCCTCGTCAATCAAGGTTTGTAGGCGCAGAAAATCGCCACTCGACTTGGCCATTCTCGCGTCACTGAGCTGGAGGAAGTAATGGACTGTCCCACTCCATCTGCCGTTTCTGATCGGGCGGACTGAACTTCCATAGCGCGAAATCGGTCAGGTTTCGTTTTTCTGCCACGTCAACGCGGGATCCGGCTTGCAGCCCGTCAATATCTAATCGCGCCAGGTGGCCATAGTCCGGCAAGTGGGACGTGTCGAAATAGATTCCGCGTGTACAGTTCGGCAATCTCCCAGGCAGACCTGCCGGTGCGCTGGGAGCCTCGTTCCATCTTGTCTTCCCCCACATCAGCGTCGGACGTCAGATGCCCTACGTCGGTGATATTGATCACGTGTTTGACCGTGTAACCGCTGAATTCCAGCACGCGACGCAAGACATCTTCGAAAATGTATGTACGCAGGTTGCCGACGTGAGCATAGTCGTATACCGTGGGCCCACAAGCATACAGACCTACAGTCGGCGGGTGCAGAGGTTTGAAATCACGCAAGCTGCGTGAATATGTGTCGTACAATCTCAGTATCATCGTGTTATCCAATCCTCAAACGGGATGCCCGACTTTATCCGCCAAACGGCCAGTCCATCCAACCACGGCCCGGAGGCCAGTCCAGCAGGACGAACGGAAGCGAGAACGAGATGAGTATAGCAGCGTAGACGACGAAGGTCAAGAGGAGTTCCCACCTATTCTCGGGCCGCTCCTTATTGAGCAGGAACCTGAGAGGAGCCGTCACCAGTGCGGAAACGAACGCGGGCCGAGGGAGCATGAGCGGTACGCTGGCCCGGTACGCTTCGTACTCCTCTCCGCGCTCCCGGTCCATCTTGATTTCCTCTCCCAATGCCACGCAGACGATGGCCAACGTAGAGAGCAGCCAGGGCAGACTGCCTCCAGGGTTCACGTCCCACGGAGGGCAATCCCGGCGCTGGGCTGCAAGCAGCATCAAGCCGTAGCTCCAGAGAATCCAGCCCAAATACTGGGGGTGTCTCGAGAGCCTGTAGAGCCAGAAATCAGCCGTGCCCTTTTTCTGGAACCTGGCGTAGAACCAGGCCAGCACGCCCAGGACAAAGATCAGGAGCCCCAGGTCAGACAGCAGGTAGGCCAGGGGCCTTCTGATGTCCACTCCGATCAAGGCCAGGGGATAGACCAGGATCATGTACGGGAGGTAGGCAATGTCACCTAGCTTTACCAGGTTCCCCCAGAAGGGCAGCCACAGTGCTTTTAGTATTTGCAGGCCGGCGAGGAAGGACATGTGGATGACAAATTGGATCGCCCGGTTCATCTCCGCAACGCCGTCACTTTGGCGTATGATGGGGACGATGGCGCGTTCGATCAGCCTCTCAACCTCGATCGTCACAAACGTCAGTCCCATGGTGTACACAATCGCCACGGCCAAAAGAGTCAGCACGACGGAAGGCAGGACTCTCCCCATTTTCGCACCTCCTGTATGGTTACCGGCCTCATTCTGGCTCCCAGTATACACGAGGTGAGCACCGTTGCCATGCCCAATGCAGGGGAATTGACGTTCCCTCGTTTGGGGGAAATTGGTGCCGATCTGCTTCGGCACTACCTCACCCTGCATCCTCGAGCCCACCCGCCATGCGCTCCATCAGCCACGAACGCAGTGGTTCTTGGACCTCGATCTCGGTCCAGGGAAACGCATCTTCGTAGACGGCGTTGACCAGGCCGTTGAGCGCCGGTGCCCGGCGGTGCGGGGGCATCTCGTGCAGCAGGTTCAGAGGGTAGTTGTACTCGGGCGGCAGCAGCCGAACCCGCTGCCAATCCAGCGTTTTCGGCACCAACGTGCTGAGGATGGCCTGGTGCAGGAAAATCTGGTGCAGCTCGCCACGGCAGGGGCCGGCCTGAAACGCCTGGTCGGAGACCATCGCTTTGAAATATGCCCACCAGGCGCGGCCCAGGCCCGTGGCCGGATTGAAGGCAAAGCAGTGGGTGTTAAAGTAGGGCCGGAGTATCTGCCTGTCTACGAACGACTCGACGGTGTAGGGCATCTCGTCAACCCCCAGCGCCCGGTAGACCCCCTGCCAGAAGTCATCGGGCGGTTCGTGGGCCGGCGAGCCGACGTTTTGGTGGTGGACAGGCCGGAACGCAGCGTCGGCCGACGCCCCGCCGGGCGCCGGGCCGAGGTTGAACAGGACGGGTGGATTGATGACCAGGCAGTCGAGGCTCAGCCAGACGAGAGAGCGAATCTCCGGTCCGGCCATCTCTTCGGCCCTGGCGCAGGCGTACACCTTTTCGGCAAAGGGGTAGGGCGGGCAGCCCTCCTCGACGGCCAGGAGAAACCGGTGAAGCCCCTCGATGCCGGGCAGGGCGTGCGAGGCGCGGTCCGGATCGAGCAGGAAGGCCCAAACCGGGCAATCGCGCAGCGGCCCGCCAAAGGCGCGCAGGCTCTCGATGACGATCCGGGCCAGCCGCTCACCCGCCTCGGAACGGAACAGGACGAGAAAGCATGTTTCGTTCGTGGTGCACCTTGCCTTTTTTACTTTCTAACTTCCGATCCCTTATGCCTCGTCGTCACCAACACAGCGCAACCGCTTCATGATTTCCGTCAACCATCCCGGGACCTTGAAATCGGTCACAACTATCAAGTGCTCTTGCTCCCAGTCGGGATACGGCTTGACATCCACTACCGGCGTCCCATCATACGCGTCAAGTCCTCTCACCCATAGTACATTTCGCTCTCGTTTGACAAGCTCCACCAGGGTCAATCCTATTGGATTGGGATGAATGGGAGACCTCGCGGCCAAGATCCCCACAGCGCTACTTTGGTGATATAACTCAGGCTCCGCCGCACGCACCACCCTGTCCAGCCAGAAGATCACATAGATGTGTGACCACTCCTCTATCCCATCCAGCGCTGGGGCCAGGTCTTCATCGAACACAACCTTTGCAACGAGGCTTCTGTCTCTCTCGTTCTCGCTCGGTGAAGCGCGGCTCACAAACCCTATGGGCCTCATCTCGATTGTCTTTCGATCAGGATCCTTCATCTCTTCCCTCCCGTCTCGCAGAACTCTGGACCTGACACCTGCTGTTCAATGCGACGACAGGCGCAGCCATTCCGCTTGATGCAGGGTTAGGTAGCCAAAGACCCTCTTACCTCGGCACACGCTACTCTCTCACCGTCGAAAACATTCATCTCACGACCCAGTTGCTTGAGATAAAGATCTTGGTACTCGGCAGCACCAACATCGTCTATTAGCTTTAATCCACGGTCGGACAAGTATTGCTCCAGTTCAGCTTGATCAAGACCAAATATCAGAGGTGACCCTACTTTTCTGGCAAACGATAAAAATGGCCCAAACCATTCAGGACGAGCAGTCCCATCAATTATACCCCGACGAACGTAGGTGAACACTATCGCACTTCCAACTCCAGAAACGCCCGAGACAAATTCAAGGGTATTACTTACCGCTTCTGCCGTGATGTATTGTGTCACCCCCTCCCAGATGAAAAGCGTCCTCTTCCCCTTTTGAAAACCTGCAGCGCTCAATATATCATCCAGGTTCTGTTGATCAAAGTCCATGCCTACTAATGTTACATTTTCCGGAACCGCCCCCAACACTTTCTCAATGCGAATTTGTTTCAGCTTTCGTGTCCCGGGAAGATCAACTTCAAATACTTGGACTTGATTCATACCGGCAATTCGATAAGCTCGAGTGTCAAATCCCGCCCCAAGAATCACCAGTTGTTCTATCCCTTCTTCCAATGACCTTTTCAACACGTCATCAATGTAACGTGTCCTACAGAGAATCGCTCCCAATGTACCAGGCATCCGCCGTTCGCGTAAAGACAAGACCGCGCTCCGCAATCCTGGCAGGTATAACAGTCTAAGAAACACCCGCCACCCAAGAGGAAGAAGTTTAAGCGCAAACTGATCATCAAAGAGTCTCTTATCTTTAGGCTGGACTTTGGCCTTTTTTGGTGCACTTTGTTAACTCTCATTAAGTCGTAACACCCAAAGTCTCACAAAGTCGTAGCACTCGCCACTCGTCCCAAGTGAAAGGTAGAGCCAGTTGGAAGCAGTCCATATGCGCCAGCGGTCCCAATTCTCCCATCAAGTCGGTCTTGGTGAGTCCTTTGATGGGCAGTCGTTTAGTGAGTTCTCCATCGGGGGCATAGAACCGGAGGTGCTGATCGGTTGGGTCAAACGTGATCTGGACATCCTTTCTGGCCCACTCACATCCCAAGACATAGGTCTGATCGCCCAAGGAGACAGTGCCGACGTTGCTACCCTTACGAAACCACCGACCTTGGCTCAAGTAGGTGTACACACGGGACAGGTCCAACACCTCAGCCTCCCACTCTGGGCGATAGAGACGGCGGGGCTGGCGTGCTTCTGGGTGGGCGACCAGCGGCGGCTGATCCTGCAAAGTCGAGCAGGGCAAGTCTTGGTTGAGAAAAGATCGTCGTTCTTCCAAGTCTCCCCACAAGGCTTGCCAGTTGGCGAAGGTGGCACCTTGCAGAACCTGCTGGGCCCACGTCTGATGACTGCGCTCGGTTGTCCCGCGCGCCGTGGGACGACCTGGGGTGCCCAACACCAGGTCAATCCCCAGGGCCAGCAGCCACAGGTGAAAGCGGGTGGGAAAGGGCGACTTGGTGGTGTTGTCGTAGAATACGCTATCCCGATCCACGGCCAGACGATCCGGCAAGCCCCATTCACTGGCCGCCAAGCGCAACACCAGTTGGTAGTCCGCGGTGTTCGGATGTCTACTGGCCCGCTGGTCGCCCAACCAGCAAGGATAACTCAGCAGTTTGACCTTGCTGAAGTAATCGTTCAGGTTGATCAAGGCGACCGCACCGACACCGGACGCCTTCTCATGCCCACGGGCATCCATCTCCCATTGCTGGTGACAGGCCTGCACCGAGACCTTGATCGGTTGTGGCAAGTCCTGATGGCGTTCGTAAGACCGTGTGAATCCCTCCTGTTTCAACCAGCGGGCAATAGTCGAACACGTGGGCAACGCTTTGTCCTTCCAAGACAGGTCCTTCCCCAACTCGGTGCGCAGCGTCAGCGCTCCCCAGCCCGGACGAGAGCGACGCCACGCACGCAGAGTCTCCGTCAAGAGAGGGGGAAATGTGCTCAGCGCCCCTGTGACAGGACGTCCCACCTCCGAAACCAGCCCAGGATAGCCCTCTCTTTGCCCGCGCCGACGCCACTTGCGCACCGTCGACACCTTCCATCCCGTCCGCTCGGCAATCTCACCATCGCCATGCCCTACATCTGCCAAGGTCAGGATCGTGACCCTGTCTTCCAGATTAGTGGTTCGCATCGCCATCCTCCTTACGGCATGTTTGGAGGAAGCATGGCTCAAATGCCTGTTTTTGTCGAGCCAGGGAGTGATACGACTTTATGAGACTTTAAAGGTACGACTTAATGAGACTCGACAACTTTGACAAGTGAGTTTCGACGTGGGCAGACGGGCAACTGTGGGTTGGTTCCACAAACCCGCTGTTGGTATTCGTTATTGGCTCTCTGAAGCCCACAGTGGGGCCTCATGTTGAATAGCAGGCTGTTTCGAGCAAAGCCTCCAGGGTGGCCCGTGGAATTAGGAGCATGTCGTCGCCTGAGGCCGACATGCTGCTATTGGCGTGGTTCCACAGGTCCTTGCGCACGGCCGCCAGGGCATCGCTGAAAGTCGCTTCCTCTTTGGGATACCAGCTGGCTTGCCGGATGGGCAGTGTGTCAGGGTGTAGCATCTTTGCCATCAACACCACCAAACTGAAAACACCAAACAGGCACGGTGTTGTACGCTCGATGGCTTTGTCAGACCACTGTCGCTGGGTCTCAAAACCAAGATGAGCTCGCACTTCTTCGAAGGTGACCTCAATGTTCCAGCGTGCCAGGAACCACAGGACGATCTGCTCGGCGGAGACGGTGGAATCGGAACAGAAGCAGGCGCCGGGCTTGAAGTGTGGGTCTTCAGGACAGCGGATCAAGACCCACCGGATCTGCACAGGAGCCAGACCCCGACGATGCCACATCGAGACACCGGACACGAACTGGATGGCCTTCTCCTGACCACCATACCACGGCACCTTCAGCGTCTGCCAACAGGTCTTGGGGTCTTGCACGCGATCCGCCAAGCTGGGTTGCCGCGCACCTTTCTTGGGATCAGGGCCGCGTTTGCCCTTGGGCCGTGGGGCTGGGAGGTCGAACAAGCGGGCGTCCAAGCGTAGACGCGAGACCAGCTTCACGGGATACTGCCGCCGCTGACAGTACTGCACCAATGGCACAGCGGCGTAGCTTCCATCACCCATCAGTACGATTTCGCGCTCGGGTTGCCAGCACCGCACCTTCTTGATCATCACGATGGCCCAGCCAACGAGTGTCCGATGCTTCTTCTTCAGCTTGGCACTGGTCTTGGGACTCAGAGCGGGAACGAGCATGAAGGGCAAGGCCCATAAGCGCTGGCTCCAAGGGACTGGCACCAAAACAGATAGACAAATCCAGCGGATGCCCAAGGACTTGGTCACGTGGTGAGCCGTGGAAAGAATGGCGTCTCGAAACCAGCCTTTGTACTTGATCTTGCTCCCCCGGCGTCGTTCCAGTGTGTCATCCATGGCCAACAGCAAGGGCACTCCCGGCAGCACGCAGAGCGTGATGATCAAAGCCAACAGCAGCTTGCTCAGCACCCAAGGCGACCAGTGATCTCGGTTGAGCAGGCGATGATAGTTGGTAAAGTGCTTGTCGTCGGCCAGCCCCATCGCGCGTAGAGCGGCGGTCACTGTCCGTCGGCCAGGGGCCAGAATCGTGCCGTAGAGCAAGACCAACGTTTTGGCCCAGGCTGGTGCTGTAAAGGCAATGGCGAAAACCGAAAGCAGTTGTATAATCGTGGAAGATGGGTTTGGCATGAGCACTCCTGTGTTGATAGAGTTAGGGAACTCCATCATATCACAGAATGCTCATGTCAGCCTATCCCCCTGCCAAAAATGGCCAAAGTCCAGTGGTTGTGGGTATGCTCTTTTACCTGGCCGATTACGTGCTCCAGATGAATACGATGATCCCTTTGGTGTGCGTGTTTATTCCGCTGATCATCGGCGTGCCGACGACCAGCCTGAT
>Ga0172364_10005076_pt1 | contig 10483 bp, 2 predicted proteins | sample LakKivSesite10cm_FD_114545 | JGI IMG/M metagenome (GOLD analysis project Ga0172364, IMG submission 114545) | Sediment microbial communities from Lake Kivu, Rwanda - Sediment site 10cm | ecosystem: Environmental > Aquatic > Freshwater > Lake > Sediment | place: Rwanda: Western Province, Lake Kivu... | reverse complement strand
GCTAGATACTGGAATGCTTATAACATCTCCAGGTCTAACCTTCTTCATATCGCGTTCTTCATAGATCGAATTAATAGAAAAATCCTGAGTTGTAGTAAGTGGAGTTAACTTTGGCTGCAGCAACTCCCATAACTTAGTATGCTCGATTGGTACATTTATGTTCGTATTAATAACACAGGAAGTTGTTTTAGCTGTAGTTATCGTACCAGACTCTGTATTATATGTAGCAATAGGTTTAACTGTGCGTTCACCTCGAATATCTTGAACTAAATTAATTAGCGCTTCAGCCAGAACATTATAGTTGGTTTCAGAAGTAGGACTCATTATATAACCTGTGCATTAATTGGATTATCCATTTCAATTACATTTACTCTGGTATTTTTTCCATTAATAACTGTAAGAGAATCTTTTAATTGTTGTATAAGTTGTCTAGTATCAACGTCTTCCGAGGCTTGTATATTAATATTGGCTTCTATTGTGCTCATCTATTGGCCCTTCTTTGCTCATCATAGGAATTAAAGTATCCTATTCTTTTAGTATAGTTATTATAAACTATCTCTGGGTCTGAATTAAAAAATGATTGCATTGAGTAATTACCACCAGTGCGTTCATTATATCTATTCATGTTAGACTTAAATAGCAAACTCTTGTATTCTGGCGCAAAGTTATCATTTGACTTGATATAAGCTGACTTTTCAAAGGTAGCTTCTACTGCATCCAATGGTAAATTCCTAGGAAGCTGCAGATCCGATCCCTTTAAATTATACTGACTGTCTACTCCTGTTCCAAGATTGATAAATCCATCGAGTGGATTAAGAGAATTAGACATCTGATGTGGTCTAAATAGGTTAAGCCCCAGATATATGGCTGCACCAATAGCAGCAGCTTTACCACCAAACTTTATCTTCTCTGTTATCTCTGGCCTTAGATACCTATCTTTAATAGCTTTACTATAAGAATCAGACTCCTGACCTATCTTATCTTCTAGCCATCTACCAACAGTATCGAACCTCATATTTGGATCATCATCCACAATCTCCATACTTTGCAAGAACATATCGGAAATTGTCTTCTGATGTGAATTAAATTGCTCATCAAACTTCTTAAGCCTATCATGAATTGCTAAATCTAGGACGTTAGAAGACTCATATCTAAACATTAATTTCTTTTCTTCTTCTGTCATTAATTCAAGTGTTGGATCCTGTCCTTTCATCATTTCCATATATCTTGGAAACTCTAATAATAATTGATGTGCTTTTGTGACGTTACGTTTTCTAGCATCTGTATAATTTTCAAAATCAGGATGCATGGATTTAAGCATTTCGTTGATCTCTTCGTGCGTTTGTTTATTGGTAGAAGAAGGATCACCCAACGCTTTCGAATATTTAATAAGATTTAGAATCTCATCAAAGGATCCAGACTTAACGCTAGTAAAAATCTTCTGCATAAACCCAGAAGCTCCAGTTGATATGTCTCCTATAACTTCGTGAATGACCTCATTAGATAACCTAAGTCCAGCTTTAGCTCCAACAATTTCATGAATTCTTTCACGCATGGTATTAGTTAGAACTGGAAGTAATCTCTTAGACATAGCATTAATCATATTTGTTTTAGCATGTACGTCTAAACAACCGCGTCCTTGGGTAGACATAACCTTATCTACAAGACCTTTCATTTCTAAGTAGTCACTAAGATGATTTTTAGTTGGTAGCTTTCTTGAATCAATCTCTATCTCTTTAGTGCTCATAAAATCTGGAGAATTAATATCGGTATCTATCCTAGAAATCTTAGTCTTACTAACTCCATATTGATCAGGTAGTCCTTCTGATATAATAAAGTTCTTAGCGTTATAATCTTCTATTCTTTTTCTAGTGGCTGCATCTTCCCAAAGCATTGTAAGCGCTTTCTTATCTTCCATTCTTCTTTTATTTAATTGCTCAGTGGTCTTATAGCCAGAGAATACCATATACAGTAAGTCATTGTCAGTATCAGCTTTAACTAGATCTCCATACTGACTCCATAGAGCCATTCTATCTTGAGGCATTCCTATCTCCTTAGCAATAGCATTATGTAATAACATTACAGATGTAGATATTGTAGGATGTACTCCATTATTAGCAATAGGATTTCTAAGAGCTTCTCCTCCAGGAAGAGTTCCAAAATTTCTCATTGCTTCGCCCCAAGCCGCTTTAGCATCTTTATCCATATTCTGAATCATCTTAGCGAATGACATTACCGATCCATCAGACATATACATATGCTGTCGCCCACCACCAGAAAACTTATCAGCAGTCATAAAGAGAGTATTTAACTTTGCATTCTTAATACTATGTAATGCAGTTTTGGTTCTATCTGCTGTGAATCCAGCAGCATTAAGGCGCTTACCCATATCACTAGCTTCAAAGGTAACTGGATCCTTATTAATCTCGTTTAGTATTCCATTAATATTTGTCATCATACTTTCGATAGTAATATACTGTGCCCTAAAACCTTCCATATGAATTGATGTAGCTGCATCGTATGCTGTTCCCTTACCAAGCCTCATAGTATTTAACAACATTCCCAATGATTTCTTAGCTAGTTCTTTCTGTTGCGCTTCAATTTTTCCAATAGCTGTTTTTGGATCTAACTGACTATCATAATATTCTTTAAATCCCATAATGATATCTCTACTAGCAAACACGGTATCTGTTGTACGATGAACTGCCTCGTGCATATTAGATACCTCAAGAATATTTGCAGTATTCTCTTGAGCTGGTAATATAAATCCATTCATAGTTACTTCATGTAATCCAATTTCATTAACTCTAATATCAAATAACCTGTCAGCCGAAGTATTTTCTTTATCTATTCCCTCTCCTAGTGCGCGCATAACCTTCATTGCATAGTCAGCAGTTATGTGACTATTCTTTTCTTTATTTAGTTGCTCAAGTGTAGTTTCAAGAGTAAACTTAAATGGAACCTTACCAACAGTAACTCTTTTACCATCAACAATCTTAGTTACCTTGGTTGGAAGAATCCACGTTCCACCTTTTTCTACAGCCATCTGAGCCCAACGCCCCGCTTCATTATAAGAAAATATTCTTCCACTAGTTAGCTTTCCTTCTAATTCTCTTATTCTAGATGCAAGCTTTTCTGGAGAATCATATTTCTGTTTAAGATCAGCATAGTTATGTAAATGTAAGTTAATCTTATCAGTCGCATCTGCTACTTTATTAACTACTTCTCCCGCAATAACATTGAGTGTCTGTAACTCTTTATTTATAGCTGAAATAGCATCGGATCTATCTATTAGTCTTTCTAATTCTTCATATACCAACGCTTGTCCAGAAGCAATACTATTAGATATATTTAGATCCTGTAGCTTTCTACTGACGGCTCTAATTCCAAGCATTGCATCATTTAGTTTAGCAGATGTATTATATCCCGTGTGCTGTTTAACAACGGTCTTCATAAACTTAGATGTAAATGGACTATTAAGGATCTGATCAAATGACTGTCTACGTAGTTTAACCGTTGCATTATTTGTGAATCCAAGTCCAGCCCCAGGTCCTCTAAATTGAGTAGATTGCCATGCTCCCCACACTGCTAAACGCTCTGACTCAGGCTGACCTGGATCACCAAACGTTTGAGTAAAGATGGGAACTTCTTGTAATATAGATGACCTGTCGTGTGGAGTTAATCTTTTAAAATGTTCTGTAAAATCATCAGCGCTCATCTTATCATATTTAGCATCTTGAGTCTTTAAGAACTCGTGTGCTATTGCTAAGGGATCCATATACTGTAACAGTCTCTGATGATTCTGTACCATTCTTAATCCAAACTCATCCTTTAAACCTTTGGTAGATTCTATATTAATAGCATTAGCAATAAAGGCTTGAATGTTTTTTCTTCCAACTTTCCAGTCTTCACCCCAGTGTTTCATATAAGATTCAAATGTATTATTATTCCATACCGCTTCATTACCAACAAGTTTTAATGAGTTCATAATAGAATCAATCTCAACGCTCGATTGAGACATTATTTGTTTCTTAATAGTATTCTGGTCTGATTTATGATTAAGTGTAAAAGTATTATCTGGATTAACAGTAACATTGAATTGAGCATTAAGAGTACCATGCATCTTCTTTAAGGCATCCTGCATTCTTTCTTGTACAAGTCTATCTCCAGAGTATAAATGGTACTGAGCAATACTAATCGCCTTACGCATTAGCATTTCTTTCATTGACCCATAGTGCGATCTTTTAAGAAATTCAAAATCTGTAAAGGCAAATTCAGTTCCAACTACTCCAGCTTTTCTTGCCGCGCCAGCAGCATTCCTAGCTGATATTTCATTCATAGTAACAAGTGCTGCTTTATGGTGATACTGCATAGCAGTGATAATAGATGCAGCGGATTCCATCTTAGCTTCTATTGCAATTTTTGCAATAGTTCCGGTTGGGCCCATACTAGCTCTAGTAGTTGGATTATAATCTATACCGAATCCAGATAATTTCCCACCTAATTCACTTGTAATTTTTACTTTTCTACCTTCGAATTCAACATACATATTGGGTTCAAATGTAGGTATTCTATTTGGTTCATTTTTTTCCATCTCTGCAAATACTTCAGACACAGCACTGTCCCACAGAGCAGACTTAACATTATCAAAAACGTCCATACCTAATTCAGATCCATGTTTCTTAAGATAATGAGCTTTTACTTTATTATGCACATACATTAGATCACTATAAATTTGAGGGTGTGATACAGATAATGATTCCCAAAGCCTAGAGTCTAGAAGCTTCTGATCATACATTGTGATATCACCATATCCCTTGGTCATTTCAAAAAGACCCATCTTTGACGCAGGACGCCCAAACCAATAGACAGTATTAAGGTGAAGATTCTGAGACAACCGATCGGGCATTCCTAGTACATTATTAAGAACCATCTGTTCTGCATTAAGATATGACTTCCATCTAAGTGGATCTCTGAGCGCAAGCGCACGCTCTCGTTTATTCATATTTTTAAGTGCGCCACGCTTCTTAAACCATACACCCATTCCTCTTTGACCTAAGTCTTTATTAAATGCATTATCTGCAGCCCAGAACATATGAGCTGCGTGGTGTGGACTTAGGAAAAACTTACCAAGAGAATTAGTAGATAAAAGAGTTCCTGAATATTCTTGTCCTCCAACATCTATTCCTTCTAGTTGCATATATAACTTAGCCGTCTCACCAAGATCTTTCTTAAGCGACATCTCTAACCAGTTCTCATATGTAGAAATGTTGCTTGATCTTGTCCAGTTTTTAAACTTATCATTTTTAAGCAACTCTAATATAACTCCACCTAAAGCGGAGTCAGACAAAGCTTCATGGGCATTGATTGCTCCAGCCGTTGCACCAATTGTATCTTGTAGCCAATTAGCTAGACTTCTTCCGCCAGATGTATGAATCTTAACATGTTTACCACTAGATAGAAACTTAATAACTTCCTCTGGTCTTTTTTCCCAGTTCAATACAATTGCTTCAGGAATATCCAGATGTAATAGGATGCGCTTTAATAAATTACCAGCAGCTAATGATTCTGGAGTAGTCTTTCCAAGATGCTCCATGGTATACATCATAGATTGCACGTCTATAATCTTATCCTTAACAGCATCATATCTTCCAGGAGCTAATGATTTTAAAATGGTAAAGTCAAAGTCAATACCATTAACTGTATTAACGTATACTTTCTTACCTTTGGCTGCAGCTTCATTAGTAAGTCTATCAATAATATCAAATATATGATTAGCAAACTGACTATCGGTTTGGAATGACTTATGAAATCTTGTTGGCTTTTGTTCTCTAGTTCTTCGCTGAATGAACTTAGAGAACTGTAATATAGCCTCTCCATCTGATGCTGGAACTTTGAATCCCATATCAGTAAGTCTTCCTCTACAATAAGCGGCATGACCCTTAAGAGCAGTAGCTTTAGAATAACCACTAGCAATGATCTTATCTATTTGGTCCGGAGTCATATTATAGATTTCAAAGTTCTTTAGACCATGGTCACTATTAATTTGAATACCTTCAGTAAAAACTCCATTTTCAGAAACAGAAATACCAGCCTGCCATATAGATGTAAATGAATCAGTAGCTTGCAACTGAGCAGAAGAAGCTAATGGATTAAGTGTTTCTAAGTCAAGGTTAATAATAACTGCGTCTTTATTAGCGTGTAATTGTTTTAATAGTTTAAGTGATTTTAAACCACCGGCTAATTTAGCCTGTGTTCTCGGTACATGATCGCCCACTAGTAAATCATTAAGTATACCAAACTCTAAACCTTCAGCTTTAAACGCTCCTCTTAATTCATGTGGAGCATAACCTTGTTCTCTGATACCACTATTGATTCCACGCTGAACATCTTGTTCCCACTTTTTAGCTTTACCTTCTCGTAGATCAGTAAACTTAGCACTACCATAAGCTCTAGTTAGTTTTGTAATAGCTTCACCTGTTTTATTGATAGCTACTTGATCAGATATAGTACTTCCACTTCCAATTTTACTATCATATATCGGCCTACCACCCACATTAAAAGAAGGAATCATAGAATCAGTAGATATACCAATAGAGTTTCTAATTTTAACAACTTCCCCAGCCTCTTGTTTCATTGTTTCAACTATAAGATACTTTCCTCTTGTTCCAAAATCTTCCATATATACATTTGAACCAATAATAACATCTGGATATTCCAAGGCTACCTTTGCTAGAGTAAACTTTAAATCTTTAATCTGTCTTGTATAAGGACCCATTACATTTGGTAAGTCTACACCGGTACTCTTATACTGCTTAATCATTTCTGCATCTCTTTGATTTTGAGATAGCTTACTAGAATATGAAATAGAGAATAACTTTTCTCGGTCATTAGGTACGAATCTAATTTTTACATCCTTAAAGGCATCTTCGAGATCACCGTAGGTATTTGGAATTAATTTGGGATCTTTAGACTCACCAGTAACTGTTTGTATATTACCAACTGATGGATTAGATGCGACAGTAGCTTTTACTTTAAGATTAAATCTACGCTTCTCATTTTGTAGATTCTTAATGTACTCAGCACCATATGCAGCATCATTCAAAAAGTATTCGTGCATATCGTTTATTTTTTTAAGCTCTGCAGCACCACCTACAAATCCCCTATTACTAAAAATTAGCTCATGAACTGAATTAAGATCAATAGGAATAGAATCAGATAGCTTTCTAATACCACTAGCAAAGTATTGTTTCATACTATCTAGTTTTACTTTAAGTACAATATTATCATACTTAATATCTTTCGCAGTTGTAGCACCGGGGACTAAACCTCTAGTCTTAACAAATTGAAAATATCCCTCACCTAATTGAGTAGAATTAAAAGTAGTTTCAAAACTTCGTTCTACTGCTTTTACTCTTTGAGTACTTACTGCTTTTCCCTCATACATTTCATATACTTTGTTATTGCTATCTCGTATTGCATCTACTGATGATATATCTACGGTATTAAAGTTAGGCTTTCCTCTTGGTGTTTTATTTCTTCCAAGTATATCTTTAACTCCACCAATAGCACCAACTCGCTCACTCTTTGCTAGGCCGTCTTTAATATGATTAGAAATAATAGAATGTTTAATTTTTTCTAATATGGTCGAAGCTGGGCCCATCTTATTAATAAACTTAATACCAGCCAGAATAGTTCCAGCTATAACAAGTTTATGAATTATTTTATCCCGCGCCATAGTTGTATATGGAACTAAGCTATCGTCTTTAGAATTATTACTTTGGTTCATTTAACAAATCTTTCTCTATTTCCAAGTGAACTTCTTAGCTTATTTAAGTTTGGCCTTTGAATAGTTATGTTTAAGAAGTTGTCCCCATTAGATGAAGCATTCATATATACACTAACTCTTCCACGTAATCCAAGCCTATTAAGAACGTTGTATATAGCTGATTTAACGTGTCCTGGATTAACGTGTGATTCTATTTCCTCTGGTATTCTATCAGTATCTACGGTATCAATTCTGCTCATATAGTCTTGGACTCGTATCATTTGTTGTTGCCAGCCTAGTCCAAAATCATGAGCATTCATACCCTCTTCTGTTATTGTCTTAAGTTTAATATCATCTAGCATAATAGCGGGGTCTAGTTCTTGTGCACTATACTGTCTCTTAGCTGAACTAAACGCAGCATTATCTAAGTAATTCTGATTATCTAGACGCTTACCTTCATTGTTCCAAAATGTTTTAAGCGCAACACCAAGTCTTTCTGGAACATATGATAAGATATCTGCTCTTCGTTGTGGATCAGTTTCTTTTAACCAAGGTTCGATATATGGTTTCTCTGAAAAGTATGCAGCTTTAAAAAAGTCTGAGTAAGTACCACCAGCATTATTAATATTATATAAAGTAGCATTGGCTTCTTTAAGATAATCAGTTCTGTCTAATCCTTCATTAAGCGACGCAAGTCTCATATTTTTATAATACTTAAGCGTATCAAAGTAATCTTGTATATCTCTTTTCTTTTTTTCTTTACCTGGAATATATGCTTGATCTCTAATTCCTTTAATTCCACCAGCTATAGTTCCGTAAATTGCTCCACCTACTGCTCCAAAGAATGCTCCTTTGTTTCCACCATATAGATAAGGAAGCGACAATGCAGAAGTAACAGCTCCACCTATTGGATCAGTCTGGCCTAACATTGTTCTTATTTGAGGAGCAATAAAGGATCCAACTGGATCTGTCCACGGAGTATATTCTTTACCATATAGATTAAACTGCTTATAGTGTTCTAATGGATCTTTAAAAGCAAAGAACTTATTAGTAATAAATGTATTAGTATTAGTAAAACTTTCCCACAGTGCTCCAACAGCACGCTCTGGTAAACTATACTCTGCGCTAGCTTTAATGTCCTCATTTATAGATTGTATATTCTTTTCAGTACTAGGAGAAAATATCTTTCCTTTAAAACGCAACGGATACATTTCATATTTTCTAATTACAGCTTTTCTATGTTCTTGTATTACTTTAAATCTAGTGATCTCTTCTTGTGATAATAGTCCAGCTTTAATCTGTTGATTAACTAAGCTTTTAACTTCATCAAATTCATCTGATGTTGGAGCAACATCGGCTAATATAGCAGCTCTATCTAACCAAGAGTATGCGAATCCTGCAGCTGCTCCCACTTGTCCTTGCGCTATCATAGCACCAGCAGTCTCTCTCGCAGCCTTAATCTTCTTAAGCGCTATATCCATTATCTTTGGATTATAGTTAATTTGATATGTTTTAATCTGAGAGGGGTTATCTCTATTAACATATAGTATCGTGCCCTTTTGCATCTTAGTTTGATTTAAGTAAAAGTTTAACTGAGTTACGTGACTAAACTTTGGACCAGCTAACTTAGCAAATCCAACAGCATTTATAGTTTTTATTTCAAGTGCTCTCTTACCCTTACCTTCTCTACCATCTCTAATGATAGCATCTATGTGTCCGGAGATATCGTTCTTAACATCATATACCAATGCCTCTGCTTGAATTAACATGTTCTCAGCTTTAAGCCAGTTCTGTATTGCTCTGTGTTCGTAGGTACCGCCCTCCATGTTTTCAAATTCGTCTCTCATAACCGGATCAGCGAAACCAGCAAAATACTTAACCATATCTTCTTCATTAGAACCAAGCATAGACGCACGAGCGGGCATATCTTGCTTAAGAGTCTTATGTGTAACTTCATATGCTCGACCGGGAAGTCTTAATTCACCCTTAATAATCTTAGCCATTGGATCGCCAAAGAGCATTTCTCTTGGTAACCAGTTAGGTAACAAGTTAGGAATGGGGTTAATTCCATATCTACGAGAGTCTGGTTTCTGTATAAATCTTCTTGCTGGTTCAGTAAATACACCAAGTCCACCCAAGGCCATATCGTAGTACGCCCTAGACATAGACGCCATACGTCCAGCAGTTTCTAAAGTAGGAATAACTTGAGGAGTATCTTTAAGTGCTGACACTCCAGAACTAAGTCCGAATCCAAGTAATCCACCAAAGTTAGTAAAGTCACTAAGAGCTTGATTTGCAAATCCTCTTTGAAATGATTGCACTGATGTACTTCCCGGAACAGTATATCCTCCAGCATTAATAGCTCTAGCTGAAAACTTATTAGGATTAAATGTTCCTATACGCATCATCTCCATACCTTCAGTTGGACCAAATAAATTTATTGATGGAGCTGAAGGATCATCTGAAGAATTAACAGTTCCTTGTAAGAACTCTCTATGCATTATCTTCTTTGGCTTAATGACTCTGCCCAACGTACCCGCTACAAGAGGTCCAACGCCTAGTGGAATTTCTGCACCAAAATCACTAGTCTCTGGATATGGTCTAGAGAAGAAATGAGAGTTATGAAATGTTGCCGTATATGATGAAAAAGAATAATTATGTTCGACTTTTAAATCGATTACTTTTCCAGAATAGGAAACAGATTGAACGTTGGTT
>Ga0172364_10005075_pt1 | contig 10484 bp, 24 predicted proteins | sample LakKivSesite10cm_FD_114545 | JGI IMG/M metagenome (GOLD analysis project Ga0172364, IMG submission 114545) | Sediment microbial communities from Lake Kivu, Rwanda - Sediment site 10cm | ecosystem: Environmental > Aquatic > Freshwater > Lake > Sediment | place: Rwanda: Western Province, Lake... | reverse complement strand
TTGTCCATTTCTTTTGCTTTATTAAGTAGAGCATACCAAGTAAATTTATCTTTGGGCTCGTCCCATAGTTTTTTAAATAACCACTCAATAGGTGTTTCAGTGGAATTATCGTATTTTTTTAGAATCCAAGCACATTCAATATCAGTTTCTTTACCTTCTAAGCCGGCATCTACTATATCAAATTTCTTAAAACCTTGCTCAAAGGCTTCATACATTAGATGAAGTACTTCTTTTTGAGTATATGTTTTATTTTCCATAACTTTTTATTCTTCTCCGTTATACATGTGTTTTATAGTAACTTCATACCCTAGATGTTCTAGAACTTGCAATAAGATAGTATTTGTATCTGTATTGTGTACAGGTAATTCTACTCCGTTTACTTTGGTTACTATTCCGTAATTAGTACAGCAACCATCAGCACATTCGTAGTCGTACTCGTCTAGTTCAATCAGAAGTTTCTTTTCCATTTACTATGTCTTTAAGCTGATTAAAAACTGAATCTGAACTTGGTCCCCAATACATCTCACATTTAGTTTCTTGTCTTGGGGACTCTGTAAAGTAAGATTGAAGTATATCAGCAGGAGCTGTATATCTTTTACAGTTTGTTTTCATCGGACATTCTTCGTCTCGACATTTTGTTATATCCATTGGTTTAAAATTAAAAAGAGGGGGAATAAATCCCCCTCTCAAAGATAATAAATAAAATTGATTAATCGTAAAGTATTCCAGAGTCTTGATTTGTTCCGTCAAAATAATCTTCCGGCACAAAGAAGTAAGAACCACAATCGTAACAAGATATCATTTCAGATCCGTGTGTATCTAGTTCTAGTTCTTTGCTAAAACAACAAGGACAATAACCTTCTTGAAGACATTCTGCGATTTCGTGGTCTGTTAATCCATCATACTCAAGAACATGACGATACTGATACGAAGGAACTGTGATATTAGCTTCTTTAGGTTTATCAAAACTAGAATTCCAACTTTGAAAATCCATGTCATACTCATCCATATAGCGGTCATAATAACTTGCAGTAGAAGTAGTACCCGTAGTAGTAGTTCCATAACCATAACTCCCATAACTTACGCTAAGAGCTTTGTGTTTCCATTTAGTCTTACCTAGAGTGGTTAGACACTCATAGCCAAAATTAATAGAATTTTCCAAAGCTTGAATAGAAGTTATTTCTTGTTCGGAATGCTCATCAAAATAACCTGCGCCAATATTACAACCGATACAATCTACTCCTGCTAGTTTAACAATTTCGCCTACATCAGTAAAACTACCTGTACCCTCTGTTACATGATATTTAGTCATAAGAGGCTCAGCAGCATCTACAAACTCTTTAGAACAGACTTTAACTCCGTTAGTTTGAGTAATTAGCTCAAGACCTTTGTAAGAGTTTCTGTCCATCTGAAAGATCATAGAACAATCATAAAAGAAAGCAGCGTCAGCTTGTTTAGAACCTACAGCTCCAATCTCTTCGTCTTTAAAGAAAGCTACTTTAATTGTATCCATACGTTCTAACATCATAAGAGCAAAAAGACAACCATTCTTATCATCAAAACCTACACCGCACTGCTGTCCGGTTTCATTATCCATACCATAGATAAATTTATCTGTTTTTTGGATTCTAAGTTCTTTTGTATAATCTTGGTTGATATCTGTGTGAGCTATGACACAAGGATACAGTTCTGCTTCACCTTTAATTGCATAAAGGTTTCCATACTTGTCTTGAGAAACTTCTACTCCCGGTTGTTTGCAAAGATATTCTTTTAGCCACTGCACAAACCTTTCTTGGTAAGGACTGCTACTGGGACTTTGCTTAAGAAGTAAAGTGTAAAATAAAGACCAATCTATTTGGATTGGGTTGTCTAATTTAGGAAAGGATGGTTTAACATCTCTGTAACTATATCCTTTATAATATGAACTCATTGTTTTCTTGGGTGTTAATTAATTCGATACTTGATTCAATACTTGTTTCTTGGATTGTTTCGTTTTCTTTGATTGCGTTGATTTGTTCTGATTCCTGCGGTTCTTGCGTTTGCTCATTTTCCTTAATATTTTGAAGTTGATAATTTATGTATTCTGAAGATTCGATGTGAAGCCATTCACTTAAGTCTGGAACATACTCTACTTTTTCATGGTCGTGAAGATAATAATTCCCTTCGAACAATACACAAAAGTCTTCAATATTGTCATCAGAATAATAATTTCCATCTACAGCTTGAGTTACGTAGTCTTTATGTTCGTATTCTCCGTTGTAAAGCTCTATAGCGTCTTCTCTTAGACAGTATCTTCCATCATGAAGTTCTCTAGTGTCATCGTTATGAGCATAGTTTCCGTTTGTAAGTTCTACTACGTCATCTTGATGATAATAACCACCTATGTATTCGCAATAAACAGCATCCTCAAAATGAACTGTATCCCCGTCTTCTAAGTAAGTAGAGCAGTTATTACAATACATGTTTCCACGACCACGACCTCTAGTGATTTCGTTTAAGTCATCACGGTCTACTTCATCTCCGCAACAATCACACACTCCACTATTAGAATGATAACCGTCAGCACAATCCAAACAATAATCATATTCATGATCGTTATTATAGATGTAACCTCTTAGATTAAGATATCTAAAAGTATCCATATAAGGATACCGATCAAATCTGGTGTGTTTTAGATTAACTTGAAAACTTTCCGACCCGTTATAAGCGTCATAATAGTTTAAAGTTTGGAACTTAGCCTTAAGAATAATCTTAGTTTCTTCGTTATAACCATAAATTCTGTCGTGAATTATTTTAGAGTTATCATGAACATTCCAAATCAAAGATCTTGCTGCAATCTTGCCTCTTTGTTTAAGAACACCTAAACTAATTACTTCAGGATTTTCAACATAAATATCTAAATAATTCTGACAATGAGAGTAACGCATACAAGATGAGCCCAATTCTGAACTCAAGTCATAATAATTATTTTCGTGATATGACCAACGGATATCTTCACCTTTTACTTCTTCGTAAATATAATCACCGTTGTCACCACACTCTTTAAAACTTTCTAACTTGTACATTCCGACAAAATACTCAATGGTTTTGTCATCAAATCCCTCAATTCCTAGTTCACCTAGAATTCTTCTTGCTACTTTACCGGCAGAAGCGTGATAACGTTTCTTAGGATCATAAAGAAGAGTCTCTATATCAGGAGTTTCAGTGCTTAGAACTACAGATACTTCGCAAAACAAAACTATATCTTTAAATTTAAGATAAGTATGATAATTAAAAATATCATTAGTCCTCAAAAGAAAAACAGACTCTGGGTTTATCAGAGACATAAAATAAGCTTTGCCTTCTTCTAGATTTGCACATTCAATTGCTGTATCAAGGATACTTCCAACAAAAGAACTGTCTTCTACGCTGAAAGCGTCATAAAACTCTTCTCTAAATCTATCTTCCCAATGTTGAGGAAAGTCTGGATCCAAACTATGCAAAGTGGCAGTTCCGTTTTCAGAGTTAAATCCGTTTCCTTTAAATTTAACTTTGAGTCCTTCAAACTTATAAATAGGTTTAATTAGCTCGCTATCAATTCTTGCTACACGAGCAGCATCCAAATAACTGATATAAGTAGGGTTCTGTTGACTGATACCTAAATAAGAAATATTTAAGTTCTCGTTTTCAGTTCCTTTTAAATCAATTAGCTTTTTAGCCACAGGAGAATCAACTCTTCCTAGCTTGTCAAGTAATAAGTCGTTTATTATTAGTTTCATAATTTTCTTTGGTTTTTTAACTTAATTTAAATCCATGGTTCTGTTTTGGGTTCGTAATGAGGATTCTTTCTTCTGATGACAATAAAATTGTAATAACCATAAGGACCTTTGTAAAGGTCTCCTACATGGTCAATGTTTACTTTACACCATCTGTCTTCAGTGTAATCATAATACTCGTCTTCACGCAGTATCATGTCGTCTTCTGTTAACATTGTGTATTTTCCGTTTGGGTTATGGCTATCTATAATCATTTTTTAGTTTTTTAACATAGTCAAGTGCTTTTTTATAGAGTGTTAAGCTGCACTCATTACACATCTCCCTAAAGAATAGTTTAATGTTAGGTGTTTCCTTACAGCAAAATTTGCAAGGAGTCTTCCAAGCCTTACTGAATGCATTATCACTAGTCATCTTGTTTAGGTTTAAATTCTTCTTCTATTTGCTCCGTAATGTTTTCGTTTAGTACTTGGTAAGGATTCTCTAACAGATGTTCGTCTGCGTAAGCTTCATTATAAGCCTCTTCTAAGATTTGATCTGTTATGTTTTGAGGCAATGGCCCCATCATCGATTCGAAGATGGGATTTTGCCACTGCTTTATTTCCATACGTAGCTCTTCAGCTAACTCTTGCCGGGTTTGATTTTTCATTTGTACTTCTGTCTTAGTTTTAACTCAATGTACCTTACTCCTTTTCTGTAAACTTCTCTGTCTGCTTGATGATAAGATTTAGGTATCCAATCATAATAATTAATTCCTTGCTTTAGATTGTTTCTGTCTTGGTAGGAATTTACCATAAAATCAACTGAATAAGTCCAATGCTTAAATCTAATGTATCCTTCGTGGTCTTTGAATCCAAAAAGATTATTAAATCTGGCTGAGCTATTTGGTGAAAAGTTTCCTGATTCATATAAACCTTGAGCTGTAGTCTCATAAGGATGAGAACAGCCTAACAGTTTAGTATATTCAAAGAAATTCTTTTCAGTAAGATGAGAATCACGATAACCTATAACTTTAAGTTTTAATGCCATAGTGTCATACATTTTTATCATTAAACTATCTTCCGCTAAATCTCTGCACACCACAGGATTAATAGTCCTGTAAATAGTATGCAGAGATAAAGTGAAAGAAATACCAAATAAAAACCAAATCAATCTATTTTTGAATTTCCACAAAGAAGTAACATCTTTAACCTCTAAGTTCTTTGTTACTTTGTGAAATGTCATTATTAAGATTCTTTCTTAAATTAGTGTGAAATTCATTAAATGCATCCATATCAATTTCTCGCTTAGGATTGAGACGGGCATACCAATCTTCAAATCTTTCGGCTTCCGTAATTTCTGACTCTTCAAACCAAGAATTAATCTTTTTTACTAATCTTTCCATTTGTTTGTACATTAAAACGATTGTTTATCCAAATCACGTACAAATACTCTAACAGACTTTAATTTAACAACAGCTTTGCCATCCACTACCTGGAATAATATTGGTTGGTCGTCAAATTCCAAATCATCATCGGCAAAGATTTCCCATTGATTTTTAGTAACTTCCCACTCTTCTTCAGTCTCGTAATCATAAATAGTCCAACTTTCATAATCACTCCCTAATTGTCCCTCTCTCCACTCAATTGTTTCTTTAGAACAATTACTAATATCAGATAATTCCATATTTTTTACGTTACTCATTAGACTTGTTAAACATTTCGTTATACCAATCTTCAAAGCAGGCATATTGAAATCCTGTAGAAGGATGAGCTAAACGACTTGAATCAAAACAATTATCTAATACTCTTTTCTCGTGGTCTAACATAACTGACTCGAGAAACTGTAGGCTGTCTGCTTTGCCCTCTTTAATGAGGTCAAATATCATCATAACGGGTGTTTTCATTTTAATTAATACAAATTGCGTTAGGTTTAAGTCCTTCTGGATTGATTGCTTCTGGTCTGTTAGATTCAGGATCATCTACTACGATTTCTCCTGGAGTAAATAATACTTGAAAATAACTGTTTCCTTCGTCGTCAGAAGCTGCGATTACAGGAAGTTGTGCATACTCAGGATGCTTTTCAAGCACTTTGTTACAGACTTTTACATAATGTTCAAATGTCATAGGTTTAAAATTTATTTTTTTTGTTTAGTTTATTAAAGTTTCTGTAACGATATTCCGTAAAAGTGACTCCTAAAAGCCAAATAACTCCGTAAATGGCTAAAAGTGCAAAGATTTGTAATACTATCATTTTATTTTTTAATTTATTTTGTTTTTGATTTTCTTAATACAATTGATACACGAGGCTTTTCTGCCTCAAAATAATGTTCCCACGTATATCTGAGATCTTCAGACATAACCGCTAAGGAATAACGAGGTAAAAGAAACTCTTTTATCTCTCCGTCTTTTCTAAACTTAAGTACTCCGTCACTCAAAAGACTAACAATATAAATAGCATTACCGCCATCTCTTGCGTCTTTATGCCAATCTATTCTTTGTCCTTCTTTGTACTCGTTAATAGTTACAGAATTATAAGGCACTTCTATCTGACTAAATACTTCTGGTATCTCATTAGAAACATGAAAAGTACCATAAGGTCTATTAACTCCATAACGAAGGATTTGATTTCTGTCTTTGCCTTTGGCTCCTTTTTCAGGAATCAAAGCCAAGACTTTATCTTCAAAGTCCTTATCTACGTAATTTTCAATTACTTCTAGCATGTTTATCGTCTAAATAAGATAAAACAAAACCTACCGCTACTATTAGATTCATTCCTAACGAAGCCAATAATTCAGTAAGGTCTTCATAAACATTTACAGTCAAATGAACATGACCTATAACCCAAAAAGGAATAGACAAGTTCTGACTAATCCAAAGTATTAAATACTTAAAAAAGTATAATAATTCAGATTTAAATTTCTTTTTCATAGTATTTGTAGTGTTTAAAGTAATAAAATAAGTTAAGGGGAGATTTCTCTCCCCCTAACACAACTAAACACAAACCTTACTTTGTTGTCTTTTAAAATACAGCTTTTTCCATCTGATTTACAGCATTGTTTTCAGTGATAGAAACACTGTCAAGGTTCATATTTTTTACAGGAATATAAGCCTTGGTTTCATCGTCACTACTACCATCATTGCGAACTTCTGTCCACTCATACTTATGATAAATAAGTTCTCCATCAGGAGTAATAAGTTGAGGACCATTAGCACCTGCAGTTTTAGGTCTGAAATAATTTTCCAAAGCAAAAACTTCATCGGTAGTTTCTACCAAACGAATTCTGTTAGGAATTTTAGTAGCCTCAAACATGTTAATGTTCAGTTCAGTAGCATTCTCATAACCTGCAGATAAAGATTCTACATCTATGCCAATTAAACCAGCTACTTCTTCAGAAAAGCTTACTACTACAGTCCTACGGTTTTTGTTTCCGTTCATAAAACCAATTAGACTAGTAGATACACCTTTCTGTTCCATCATAACACTTACAGGACGTACAGTAGCTTTAGTGTTAATCCATGCTGCAATAGCAATTACTGGGTTTTCGTTGTTAATTTCCATGATTTTTTAAATTTAATTTTTGTTTTTTTAATTTTCAGTTTTTAGTTTTTCTTTTTGTTGTTAGTCACCCGATTTGTAGGTGTCTTTGATTTCCGTAAAGTTTTAGATTTATTATAAGAAGTTGTTTTTCTTTTCTTTGGACCACCTGGTAATTCAGGTCTAGTTTCTGGAGCATAATAAGGATCATAATCTTCTTTTTTCCGTAAAATTGAAATCTTTTGAGCATTAGTCCATTTAATCAATGGTCTAAAAATTACATACTCAAATACTGCTGCAAATAAAGCAATTGTAATAGCAGTAATAATTACAAGTACAAGCAAATTACTTGGGCCTTCTAATATTATGTCAAAAACATAACATACGCCTAAAATTGCAAGAAAAGCAACACAAATACGTGCTGCCCAAATTAAAATAGAATTGTTCATATATTTAAGATTGGTTTAATTAATAATCAAGTTCCCCCTCAGCACTACCTGGTCGGGGGAACTATGAAAGATTTTTACATAGGCAGACGACTAACAATTTGTTTAGTTAAGTCTTCATACCTAATTAGAATTCTACCCATCCAAGCAATAAGAACTTGATTCTTACAAGAATGAATGGTATTTAGAATGTCATTACTCTTTTGAAGTAATTTTAAAGATGTCTTGGTGTCTCCAGACATAAGAAGTTGCAAAGACTCTTTTCTTAATTCAGTTGCTTCTTTGCGAAGTTCCACAAAATAATTTTCAAGATTGTCTTCTATGACTTCTTGAAGAGTCTTTACAAATAGACTTGTATGTTTTGGAACAACATACTCGTCTGTAATTCTTGCTGGCTTCTCTTTAGGAGGAGTGTAAGAACCTACTTTTTCTGCTGAATACAGCTTTCCGTTTTGTTGAAATGTCTTTCTCATAGTTTTTGATTTTAGTTTTTATTTTTTTGTAGTCAAGACAGGATTCGAACCTGCATGAACACACGCCCTCTTAATTATCGGTTGTGTTCTACGTATAGCGTCTACCAATTCCGCCACCTGACTGTTTTATTTAGGTTAATCTAGTTAATCTGATTCTTTACCTGAATAAACAATTCTGTTAGGATACATATCTACCCAATAGTCAATATAACCGGTAGAATTAAGATAATATACCCTGTCAAATCCTTTCTTTTTTAAAGTTAGGATAATGTGAGAATCAACTTTGATTACACAGTGTTTAGTGCATTCTTCGTGATCCAAAATGTGAAGAACAAAAGATGAATCATAACTCGTCAATCCTGCAAAGTGAGGACACACATTAAGTCGTGTGTCCTTTACTTTACAAGAAAGAGCAAATAGATTCACAATTAAGATAAGAAAGAGAATTCTCATAACCCAAGAATTGTCTTAACAACAGCCTTTTTATCTTCACGATTCAGTTTCTGAATCATTCCCATGATAATTTCGACTTGTTGTTCAGTAGTTAATTCTTGTTTGAGGTCTCTTCTTGAGTTTTTTTGGTTGCCTAAAGTAGCAACGCCTTTAGAAGACATTACAGCTATTGCTGTACTGTCATTACGCAGGTTTTTGTAATACTGAACTGAAATTGCTCTAGTAGTTCTACCTGGAAGTTCATTAGCAGCTTGCTCAAAAGCAAAAGCTAAGTTTGAAGGATAAGTTTTAATGCAATCTAAAATTACATTACTTTCTTGTTTAGTCCAATTTTGTTTCATATTTTTTAGTTTTTTAATTTTTCTTGGTTTATTTTTTCTTGGTTTTTTTCTTTAGAGAATTATGTAATTTTCTTCCGTAAATTTTTTATTGTTTGCATTATCTCTTACTTTTTCAAGTCTATCATAAATAGTTCGCCAATAATTATCTCCTTGAGGAGAAAGTGCCCAATGAAATGAAACTGTTAAAGCTTCAGCAATATCAGATACTAAATGGTTGAGTTTATGTTCTTTTACTTGATTAGAAATATTAAAATAGATTAATTCTTTCTGATCAGCAGGAAACATTTCTATAAAATCCTTAATAGTTTTCATACTTTGTAAGTTAGTTCAGATGAGAGAATTTTTTGTTCTTTTTGTTTGATTTTTGAGTGAATTTCATGCCAAAAGTTATAACCTTCAGGGGTTTTGCTCCAAGAAATACCATGGTCAATAGCATTATGAAGATTACTAGCAACACTGTCATTAATATCTATTCCTTGAGTTTCAAGATATTGTTTGTGACGTTGTATGGCTAAGTCTTTAATGTCCTTAGGCAGTAATGTAAGTAAGTCGATTGTTCTTTTCAAGTCCTTTTGTTTCTAAGTTATAATATTTAATGTGTAGATTTGACCAAAAATCAAAATCACCAGTTTCAGTCCAACAAATATTCATAATAGCATCAGAAATAGTATGAACTGTTAAATCTAAAATATTTTGCTTTTCAGCCTCTATTAAAGACCTTTCTTTTATTTCGGGCTCTAATAAATTAAGCATGTCTTTTACTGTTTTCATAAGTTAATAACTGTTCCAACCTTTAGTGAAGTTATTGTTCCAATGTTTCTTGTTGTACTTGAAACATCTCTTGCCGTTTAATTTAGAACTTCCGCAAGAATTAAGAGTTACTGCAATAATCAGCAACAATACGATTGTTAATGTGAATTTTTTCATAGTGATTTTAATTAGTAGCCGGAAGGGGAATCTAACCACCTATTTCTTGAATAAAAGTCAAGCGTCCTAAACATTAGACGATCCGGCCAAGTATCTTAGTTTAAATTAAAATTGTCTTCATAGGTATATCCTGCAGAATCAACTTTAGGATTAATATCTATAAGAACATCTTTTACTATTTGGCCTTTAATGTAACGACTAATAGTAAGTTCTTCAATTTCTGAAGAATGTTCGTCAACTTTTTCTTTAAACTCATTGTATTGTTTTTTAGATTTAAAAGAACCAGTAATCGCACCCACACTTTCTTTCATTACCAAACGATAACTTCCAAAAGGTTTCGAAATAGAATAAGTAACAAATTTAGGTTGTCCATCTTTTAAAATGGCTTTTCCTTCTTTGTTTCTTTTAATAGAAAATTCGTGGTAATAACCACATTCACTACAAGCGGTAATTTCTTCGCCTGTCTTATAGTAAAAGTCACTGAAACAATCAGGACTTTTACAATAAGGACAATCAATATAATCAATTACAGATCCCATAATTAATTAATTAAAAACAGCGAAAACCACCTTTAGG
>Ga0172364_10005074_pt1 | contig 10485 bp, 18 predicted proteins | sample LakKivSesite10cm_FD_114545 | JGI IMG/M metagenome (GOLD analysis project Ga0172364, IMG submission 114545) | Sediment microbial communities from Lake Kivu, Rwanda - Sediment site 10cm | ecosystem: Environmental > Aquatic > Freshwater > Lake > Sediment | place: Rwanda: Western Province, Lake... | reverse complement strand
GCGGGGCGCCGCTCCCTTCCTAAATATTTTGCTCTTTTAGGTATAAGAGCCAGCACGGATGTCTGACGACGACAATGATGAGAGGATCCGTAAGATCCTCGATGAGCATGCACGAGAGCACTACGACAATCAGCTGAAGATGACTGCGCTGGTCGTAGGACTGTTTTTAGCAGTCATCTGGTTCATGTTAAGGAGGTAGGAATGAAGTTCGCAGAGTTGCCGTATGAGGAGGCGCTCAGCCGTCACCCGGAGGGAGTGGCGGAGATTCTTCGCAAGCTGCGCGCAGGGAAGTCCAAGTCGCGTAACGCAGCCCCAGAGACGTTCACCTGGTCTTATCAAGGGTGTGTCGAGGTGACGGGTTCCGGTTCGCTCGCGACCGTCCTGGCGAATCACATGAAGCCCGCGCCGGTGATGTCTCTGGACGAGAAGGTGGCGGACCAGCTGAGCCGTACGCGCGTGAGCCTGTGCGGTACGGTGGGGCGCTGGGCGGGGCACGCGGACGTGTCTACGATGCCAGCAGAGGTCGAGGCTTACGCACGCAAGGGCTTTGAGAAGGAAGCCGCCGAAGAGGCGCGTCTGGCCGCGCTGACGCCCGCCCAGCGGAAGGCTGAGGTCGAAGACCTGCTCAAGCAGCTTCGCAAGTCGCCCGGGTTCTTCGAGCTCTGACATGGCCAAGCCCACATACCGGGTTACTTTAGTCAAGCCGCCAGATCTGGCGAAGACGGCGCCCCCGGTAGATATCGTCGCTACATCTGCGCATCATGCGGCGGAGATGTATGTCAAGCGGTGGGCGCCGCGGCACCTCTTCGAGCGCAACACGTCTGCCACCGTCGATGTAAGTGTGGTGGGAGTCGACGTTAAAGCGCGACTACTCGTGGAGTTCGATTTCGTGGCGGTCCTTCTCAAGGGTCCGCGCGTGGGTAAGCGCGCTCTACGCCGTGAAGACAACGCATAGGGTGTTGCGGATCGGTGTCCGTATCAGCGGCGCCACCAAGTACGTACCGATAATCTTCGCGTGGGAGTTGGCAGAGAATCCCACGCTAGCATTCATTTTGGCACACATAGATAGAAACGCGGATACGACGCAGTATTTGGCGGTGCCGATCAGTTGCGACATAGACCGCATCTTGCGGGAGTACACGAATTTGTGTGCCACACGGCGCCGGAAACCGCCGTATGGGTACGATGAATATAAAGTGGTTGAAATTAATCCCCAAGGACTAGAACAGTTACTAGGAGAAGAGTAATGGCAAAGCTGACTCAGATTCTCGCCATCGAGAAGGACGTCAAGTCACGCAACGAGCGCGAGCTCACGGACATCTACAAGAAGATCCAGAAGGAGGAGCTGTTCTCCGGACGGGTCGTGTCCTACACGCCGCACGACGAGAACGGCGACAAGGAGCCCAACAAGGAGCAGCAGGTCCAGGCCCGCGCTGCCGAGGTCGTGGAAGGAATCATCAAGTCCCGCACGCGCCTCTACGACATCGTCGCCATCAAGGACCGCACCAACGTCACGACGAAGGCCGACGTCGTCGTGGAGAAGCCCTCCGGCGAGAAGGTCACCATCTTCGAGGGCATGCCCGTCAGCTTCCTCCTGTACATGGAGAAGCAGCTCGTCGATCTCGAGACGGTCGTCTCCAAGATCCCGGTGCTCCCCACCGACAAGGTGTGGACGTGGGACCCCAACCAGAACATGTACGTCACCCTCCCGGTGCTGACGTACAAGACGGCGAAAATCCCCCAGAACCACGTCAAGCACGTGGCGACGGACCATCACCCGGCACAGGTGGAAATGTACTATGTCGACAAGCAAGTCGGCACGTACACCACGCTGCATCAGTCGGGAGCGATGCCTGCGCAACGCAAGGCGCAGATCCTCGAGCGCATCGCCAAGCTCAAGGACGCGGTGAAGTTCGCCCGTGAGGAGGCGAACAACGTGACCGCGGTCGACGTGAGCGTCGGCAAGCGGCTGTTCGACTACCTCTTCGAGTGAGCCCACCCTTGGGCTGCGACATCCATACATACATCGAGGTGTACCGCCGCGGTCGGTGGGTAACGGTGTTCGGACCTAGGTACAAGTCCGCTCGCCGATCCCGGCGTGACGACAACGACACGGCGGTCACGCGGGGGTCACCGGAGGGCGTCAGGCGAGATTACTTCATACCACCCAGCGTTCCGTATACTGACCAGTACAAGGCTCCGTGGGATCACCCTCTGTATCTCAGACGTAATTACGGCATGTTCTCCATACTGGCAGGCGTGCGTAACGCCATCGACTGCGAGCCCATAGCACATCCTCGAGGGCTGCCCGAGGACGCCAGTTACAACGTCCGCAAAGAGGACAAAGTGTGGGAGCACGACGGGCATACTCACTCGTGGTTCACGCTAGACGAGCTCGAGGCGTTCAACTGGGACGCCGTAGCGTGGTACGAGGAAGAGCGCACAGGAGCGGGCGGGCCGTGGAAGCCGGGTGAGTTCTCTGCCGAGCGCCAGGCATTCATGGTCACTTCCGGCAAAATTGGAGTGAACGTGGGCCCCGGCAGACTAGCGTTGGTAAAGGCGCTGAACGAGGCAGCGCCCGACGACCCCACGGTGGTTAAGCTCACGCTTACGCATTGGCACATGGCAAGAACGCAAGTAACCTACAAGGAAGGCGCACGCCTTCACGATGAGTTCCTGCCGGCCTTGCGTAAGCTAGCCCCCAACGGCGACGCATCGAAAGTGCGCTTCGTCTTCTGGTTCGATAACTGATGCCTCCTCCCAAATTCGGCCCTCCGTCGGTGACGGTTAAGCGCTTCACGTGGACGGGGCGTGATGTGCATACGTTGTTTCTGGGACCTGCGCTGGGAGGTCTCTCTGTGTGCCGAAAAGGTACGCAGTGGGAAATCAGCGCACCCAGACTCAACGTGGCATGTATGAGCGACGCCAAGACACTCACCGAGGCTAAAGTCGAGGCGGTGGCTGCAGCGCTCCACGCGCTCGAGCAGATATCAGAAGACGTGAAACGCGCACTAGATCACTTGCGTCGTACGTAAAAATACGATATCTGTGGTAACAGTATGCGCAACCAGTGGCTAACTACCGCTGGTTGCAATTCCCTGGGGGCAGTGTGCCTCTAGGGTAGACACAAGCTAAAGCTAACGCCAAAGCTTGTCCTCAAATAGGATAGTCACGGGGGTAAGTGTGAGCTGCCCCTTGCAGGTTCGAGTCCTGCCCTCCCCATTGTTGGGGTGTTGAGTACTTCTGGTTGAACCCCCTGCCAGGCGACTTAGCACCCCAACTTCCTATCGGGGAGGTGGCGAAATGGTAAACGCAGTGCCTGTCCTGAATTCTTTGTTCTGTCTCAATATACAATTACGAGTCGATCGCCAGCTCAAGGTGTTGCAAGAACTACCTGAAAACGCGGGTTCGAATCCCGCGGGGGCCCCTGATCTAAAAAAAGAGAGGAGGCTATCTATGTCTGTACCTGTGTGGTAGAATCACGGCAGCTGCAGCCGTGAAAGAAATGCCAGGCTCTACGCCGGAGTCGGGCCGTTACAGCTGGAAATAGCGCGCATCATTGTGCGCAGGCATGGCAGACACACAGGGCCCCCTGGTCTAGCGGAATGACGTCGGGACTAAGAGCTAATTTGCAACATTAAACGGGTCCGCTGGCGTGAGCACGGCTCGTATCTACTTCTAACGAAGCAGATGTGGAAGGGCGGGGATCTAAGGTATAGACCCCCGCCTTTCTTTTAGCTCCGAATCACGGAATCAGATTCTTCTCACCGACGTGGATGATGATGCTCGACTGCGAGAACGCGAAGCCGATGCGGATCGACGTGCGACCGCTCAGGCTCGGCACGGTGCTCGTGAGCAGACCGGCCGTCGAGTCGCTGAGGTAGACGGGCGTGTTCGCCGTGAGCCCTCCGAGCCCATCGACGTAGCCTCCCATCGCGACTAGAGCGCGTTCACCCGCGAGGCCGGTTCCTTCGACTTCGATGACGACGCCGAAGGCGTTGTCCGTGTTGTTCGCTGTGATCGGGTCTGCCTTCACGACGGTCGAGGTCGCGGCGTCCATCGCGACGACATCCTGCACCGCGACGCCTCCGGTCCCGATGACGAACTCGCGGATGAGCGCAGTCGCGTAGAGCCTGCCGCCCTTGGTGAGCAGCGTCTCTCCCTCGGAGCCTGCGCGCAGCGCAAGATCGGCTGCCGTGCTCGGCGCGGTGTTCGTACCGGGCCGCATGAGCAGGCGACCCAGGTTGTTTACGTCGAGCGGATCGCTTCCGACGTTCGTGGTGTAGGCGTCGAAGCCCTTGACCTGCGTGCCGGGGGTGAGGTTCGTGCCCATGCGGACGACCGAGTGCCCGATCACAGGGATTGGAGCCGTAGGCTCGCCCACCGTGATGAGGGCGGGGTCCACCACGAGTACGTCTGTGCCGCCTGTGCGCGCGCTGATGAGGACGTTCGATCCTCCCGCTGCGTTCAGGTCGAGAACGACGCCGCTTCCCTGATGCTCGATGACCGCTGCGATGCCGCTGCTGACGGGGTTCGACACGATGATCTGCGCGGCCCCCGCGTTGCCTGCCTGGTCGATATCGAGACCCAAGGCAGCGGTTGAGAGGCCCACATCCACGTCGAGCGCAGCACCGCTGCCTGAGATGGAGAAGTCCACATGGACGCCCGCACCGAGCGAGGTGACGAGAAGCGCGTCGCTCACACCTGCGTGATTGACTTCCAGCGCAGGGTTGGGGTTGCCGAAGGGAGCCGAGACGCGGCTGGCCGGAGTTGTCGCGCCTGCACTCACGAGCAGCGCAGGACGCCCGCTGCCCGAGTGGTTGACCCTGATGCCCTCGCCCGCCGAGTTCGCTCCGTTGGAGATGTTGAGCGCGTCACCCGCCGTGCTCGCGATGGTCGGGTTCTTTGTGATCTCCAAGCACCTGCCGACGTTCGGCGTGGTCGAGGTGATCGACATGACGCGCCCTTCCGTGTTCGTCGCCGCGTCGATGATGTCGATCGCTCCCGTGGCGTCGAGCGTGATGTCCGGCCCGGCGTCGTAGGCTTGCTGTAACGTACCTCCGCCACCGCCCCCACTCAGGGGGCCAACTACTACACCGGTGGTGCTGTTACGGAAATACAGATTACCGTCAGCCTGGTCGAAGTACAGGTGCCCTGTGCCCGCCCCTGCCCACGCGGGAACTGTGCCTTCACCAAGTCGGAAATTACCTGCGACAGCCATGTATTTTTCTCCAGCACGCTGCCCGTGGCAGCAGAATCAGTTAAGGCGCTAGTTCCACAGGCTCCCCGAGGTTCATGATCAGGGTCGTGCTGTTCTTAGCGGTGCCGATGCGGCGCACGACCGCGCCCGGCACTGCAGGCGGGGTTGTCGTAATACTACCGAGTGTTCCTAGGTAGTAAGTAGCCGCAGGGATCAATCCAACGAAGAACCCAAGTTCACCCGCGTATGCAACGGTAGCTGTGGTTAGTGTGGGTTTAGCCGTGACGATGCCGACGATTCCGCGTACGGTGCTGATTAGCGTGTTGGTCGCCACGTCACCAGAGTCAGGGCCAGTGCTGTACACTACGTTTCCTACGGCGACGCCGCTGGGAACGTTCCATGTACCGACGGCAGACGCTAGGAATACACCTGCGCCACCGCACGCTACGCATACGATCGCGCCGGTTAGACTGTTGCGAAAATACAGCCCGCCGTCGGCTTGGCTGAAGAATAGGTGGCCTGTACCGACGCCGACCCAAGCGTCTGGGGTACCATGGCCTAAATGTATTTCGCCCGCGATGGCCATTTAGTTCTCCGTCAGCCCGTGAACCAGGCTAGTCCGTCGCGGCTGAACAAGGTAATGCGCACGCGGCCGACCGGCGCTACGTAGGGTACGCCTACGCCAGCACCGTTGATTTGACTGGATACGCCTGGCGTGATGGTGATTGCCGTAGCGGCCGCCTCGGCCTGCCAGGTCAGCACGGCTACACGTCCTGCTAGAACGCTGGTAGCTAGTGATGGCAGGTTTACGGCGTGTGCGCCTGCAATGGTCACGCTGATGACGCCGCCGATATCTGCAGCCAGTGCGGTGTCGCTAACGGCGCCCGTCACCCTGTTGAGGGGTTGTCGGTACACCGAAGCCATCGCGTCTATGGTGGTGCGTTTAGTATTGTTGCTTTGAACTACAGCTAGTTGTTCTGCGCCGGTGAGCGCAGTAGCAGCAGTAAGCGCACTGATTTTTTTACCGGCCATCTACGTGCCTTATCAAATTACCGCGAGCTGCGCGCCCGGGTCGATGGTCAGTGTTGCGCCGGGGTCCACAGTAAGCGGGCCCTTGACTAGATATTGAAAATCCTCAGGCACCGTTATGGTTACTCCTGCGGGGAGGCGGAACCTAGGAAATCCTAGACCTCCGCCGCCGCCTCCGGGTATTACGCTAGGGTCGAACTGGCCGGTAGCAGTGTCCAGTTTGACGAGAGAGTCAAACCCGGCACCGGGGGACACTACCACGGCGCCTACGACGCGAGCAACCGCTTCCTCGGTATCCTCAAGGATCAGGTCGTCGTTGGTAGCCCAGCCGCGCGGGTTTACGTTGCTGGGGAAACCGAGGCCTGGGAAGGTCTGATTATCCTCGAGGGTTTCCGTATGCCCCGGGTAGCGCCACCCCATGGTGTTGACGCCAAACGAGCGTACGGCAATGAAGCTACGCGCGACGTTTGCTCCAAGAGAGGACCCGTTCAGGCGGAGCTGTATTTGGTACGTGCCCTTGACGTCCGGAGTGAACGTAAAGCTAGGCCCGGCTGTTACAGCGCCACGCACGATCGTTGACCGGATAGGCGAGTCGATCACGGTCCACTCGTAGCTAGTGGCTAGAGTGGCGGATGTGCACGTGACTAGCTGGGCAGTGACGCCGTCAGAGCGTGCTATGCCCGCGACACCCGGCGGACGCGTCGCCTGGTTTATGATTATCTGCGCAGCCATTGCACACCTCGATGTGGTATTTTAGCGGTTGAGACGCGAGCCCGCAACGGATTGAAATGTGTGGAATTTGTTGGTAAAAGAGGGTCTATGGCAGTACGAGAGACGGTCCGGTTGACGTTGGTTCGAGTGGTCTCCGCGGCGACGCGACGTGAGCTCGAAGAAGATATCTCTATGATGATCGAAGAACTCGAAGAGGAGGGGTGGCAGGTAAATAACGCCGCCGAAGAGGACTTAGCGTTGGCGGAAGACATGGATCTCGAGGATACCGAGAGCATGGAGGAGGTGGAATAATGGACCCCGTCTTGGGTAAGGTCTTGATTGCTGTAGCGCTGGCTGCAGGCACAGTAGGGGTAGCAATGGTGCTAGCCCCGAGTAATGACTCTGGGCGTACAGAGTGCGCTGAACTCTGTGAAAACGGTTACGACTACTCAGTTGATATAGGAACAACGCACTGCACCTGTCACGACATGGGCTGTGACCCCGAGTGACAAATACCTTGTTGTCGCGGAGATCACTACTAGCGTAGATCTGGGGGCGCATATCACTGCGCGTGAGGCACTGTACTGGGTGACTGCCCCGTCTAAGAGAAGTGCGGCCGCGGGGTGTGTCCGTGCGGTCAAAGCCGCTTTGGGCCCCACCTGTTTTGGTGTTAAAATACAGACCGTAGTCTCTTCCGAGCAATGGGGGACTGCGTATTTTGCACACATAGATGCAGAGGACAAAGATGTCTGAGCCTAAAAATATCGAGGAAGCCGTTGAGCGGCGCGCGAAAGCAATGGAGGACCTTTTCAACTTAGATGCACGGCTACACACGGCTCCACCGGAGGCACGCGAGGCCTTGCGTGCACAACGTGCGCAGTTGACTCAGGAGGTCACTCGTTTGAGGAAGTACCTCCATGCCAGCAAAGAGCAACCGCCCGATGATGTAGCCCTGCATAAACGGTCATTAGAGATACTGCAGCAGATGCAGAGTGACGGGGTAGATATTGACCCGTCGGAGCAGGCACACATTGCCATGCTGGAAAGGCGTCTTGGAAGGAACACATGATGAAAATCTGGCCGCTGCGGAACAGATAGAGCAGCGACTGGTGTCAATGGTGGCCGAGGAGCACAGCGGACAGCCGGTGCTCGTAGTGGTCGTTGAGCACAATTACGCGTGCTGTGTGATTGTGTTGCGGTGGAGCTTGCCCGACTTGGTGCACGTACCACAAAGCACCGTGCTGACTAAGCGGGCTGTGAACCGTCTGCAGAGCAGCGGGGTAGCTACTTACAGGCTAGAGCCGCACGAAGGCTCACGCAGGCTGGTTCGCCTTTAGAAGATCATGCAGCTGCTTAGCTAGCTGATCTTTGTTGGCAGCCATATCCCGCAGATACTCGTCTATAGAGCCCTCACGCTCGGCGCCAAAGAACTTGGACCAGCGTGAGGGTTCTGGCATCGTAGAGTAATAGTGCTCTACATTTACGTTGCGCTGATCTTCTGGAAGGTCAGCGTGGGACCCGAAGCGGATGCCGCGCCCAACCACCTGCTCTTGGCGCGGGTTGTTGAAGTGCGGCTCGAGCAGCTGGATTTGGCGCGTTCCTTTTAGGTCTAGTCCTTCGCCGCCCGCGCCTGACACGAGCAAGGCCTTTAGCCGCCCTTCGTTGTAGTCTTTCACAGCCTGGTTGCGGACCTTGGCGGTCTCGCTGCCGGTGAACAGGCCGTAAGGCACGCCCTTATCGGCGAGTAACTGTGCGTATGGGTTGAGGCCGGACTCCAAGAAGTTGGAGTAGATTACGGCTTTGTGCTGAGGATTGGCTTCGAGGTTCTTCTGCAACCGCGCGAAGGCTTCACGGACCTTGGGACTAGGGCGCGGCTTTTTTCTGGCGGCTAGAGACGTGTCGTATCCAAGAGGTGTGTTGCTCACCTGCCGTGCGGCTGTGAGGAACGCATTCAGATCCTTGGATTCCTTTTTATCTGGGGGAAGGCGGTGCCGGATCTTGTAGTCAACCCAGCCCGGAGCCGACTTCATTATGCCTTCGTACAAGGCTCTTTGCGGCGGAGACATAGGCACTAAGACGTCTTCGTCCTTGCGGGACGGGAAGCCTTCAGTGTTGTTCTCGTGTAGGTCTACCCACTTACCGAGTATAGACCCGAGCTCCTTTTCGTTCTGCAGCGCTGGTACCGTGCCAGGTTTAATCCCGCGGAACGTGCGCGCAAACCAACCAGGGTCTACGGTCTTTGTACCGATGTAGCGCTGGTCGAACGCCGCTTGGCTGGAAGGAAGCACGTTCTCACCTGCAGCTAGGTTTACTAGTGCAGCTATGTCGTGAGGACGGTTGTAGACAGGCGTGCCTGTGAGCAGTAAGCGTTTATCCGCCTGGGCGTCGGCGATAGCTTTGTAGCCCTTGGTATCCGGGTTACGCAGGCGGTGCGCCTCGTCCACTATCAGTGTCTTGGAGGGGATCAGCTCCGGATTGCGGGCTAGGGCTTGCAGAGAGTGCAAGTCGTACGTAGCGGCTGGGTTCGTTACGTGCTTATCTATCTCTTTCTGATAGTTAGCTCGAAGAGACGCCGGCAGCACGACAGTGGCGTTGTCGCCAAACGCTTCGGACGCAGCGATCGAGGACAGGGTTTTGCCGGAGCCCAGACCGTGCGCGACAACCAAGCCCGGCTGGTTCTGCAGGCGGTCTATTACGCGCTGTTGGTGCTCTTTAAGAGACGTAGATACTTCGGCTAATTTGAAGCTAGATGAAGCAACGCCTAGCCGCGCACACGCAGCGTGATTACCGTTCATGTACGCGGCGGGCAGCATCACCCGGGGGATCTTTGCGGTTTGTGCTGGGGTTAGGCCCAGATCCGCTGCCGCCGCAGCCTGGCCGTTACTTCGAGGATTCGCGGATTGTGCAGCCATGTGCTTACGCAACGCCATCAATGCCAGCTCATCTGCGTGTGTGAGCAGATTGAGCAGGGGCTTGTAGTCGAAGCCGTGTGAGACTTCTTCTTCGATGGGGATGTGCATGCCCGAGTCCGCTCTTAGGAACGCATCACAGAACGTGCGTGTGTTCTTTGTTTAGGATGTTCTGGGTCAGCTCGTCCAGCTCTTTGCTAGGAGCGGGTGTCGCAGCCGGTGTGGGGGCAGGTACGGGAGTCGGAGGTGCTTCGACGACCGCGGGCTTCGGGTTTAGCACGGCATCCCGTTCAGCTTTGCGCTTCAAGTACTGCTCGAAGGTTTCGGCGGGGTTGAACCGCACAACGGCGTCGGATTCGTAGATGTCTTCACCTAAGTGTGCCGCCAGGTTTTTCTCAGTAGGAGACCGATAGGCCTGTGCGAGCGTCTTCGCTCTAGCAGCCTGCGCCTGCTCCGCGAGCGCTGCAGCGGTTTCGGCGGCAGGGGCTGCCTTGTACAGGCTGTGTAGCACCTTGCCACCCCCGCCCAGTACGCCACCCAGAGTACCGCCGATCATGGCGCCTTGCGCACGACGACCTTCTCCCGCGGCCGCGGCGCCAGTGGCAGCTCCTAGCGCGGCGGTGCCTAGTACGGGCG
>Ga0172364_10005073_pt1 | contig 10485 bp, 8 predicted proteins | sample LakKivSesite10cm_FD_114545 | JGI IMG/M metagenome (GOLD analysis project Ga0172364, IMG submission 114545) | Sediment microbial communities from Lake Kivu, Rwanda - Sediment site 10cm | ecosystem: Environmental > Aquatic > Freshwater > Lake > Sediment | place: Rwanda: Western Province, Lake Kivu... | reverse complement strand
GCACCTAAAGCAGTTCAATATGGTGCCGGGGTGATTAAATTATTTATAGATGAAACTGAATATCAGGCGCGATTAGGGAAAAGCAAGCCAGAGTTAAATTGGTGGCAAAAAGCCCAGGTTTTTATTCAGGATTTATTCGGAATCGGAGAAGAAGTCCCAGACCTGGTTGCGACTCCCACAACTTCTCATGAACCCTTACCCGAGCCAAAGCCAGCAAGATTTCCTGACGGCGGCCCTGCGGTCCAACCCCTTGAGCAGCCCTTAGAAAATCCCATTGAATCCTCCTTACCAGAGAGTTCAAGCGACCGCAAAGGCCAAGAGCAGTCTAGGAATAATCAAGGCGAGGTCAAAGGGGAATCGATTGAGAAAAAACAAAGGGAAGACAAAGGGGGCAGCACTGTTGTTAGTGGTCCAAAAACTGGCGATGGAGGTGGTGCATCTCGGCCAGACACGCAAGAACCAGCTCAAGTATCAGTCCAGCCACCAACTCCTCCCGAGCCCCCTTCAACAGAACCAGAAGATACAACTCCGCCAGATGTTCTGATTGAATCATTGACTTATAATTATGCTTCCTCCTCTTTATTTCTTGAATGGTCATCTCCTGAGATTCCTTCGGTTTCTTTTGATGTTGAATATAAAAAAGACGATAGTGATTGGCAAAATTTATTGGCGAGTACGAGTGAAACCCAGACAAGTTTGTCTGTTGATATCCAAGATATTATTTATTATTTCCGGGTGCGTGCCACAGATTCAGTCGGCAATCAAAGTAATTGGCAGGAAAGCTCAATCGAAATTTTATCCAAGCCAGTAGTAATTAATGAGATAGCTTGGATGGGGACAATTGCTGATTATAATGATGAATGGATTGAATTATATAATCAGGCTGATTATGATATTGATTTAAATGATTGGGTTTTGGAATCAAGTGATGGAACCCCGACTATAAATTTAATTGGTAATATCTCATCTTATAGTTATTTTTTGTTGGAAAGAACAGATGACGAAACTATTTCAAATATTCCGGCAGATGGAATTTATAGTGGCGCCATGAATAATGAGGGAGAGAAATTTCAACTTAAAGATAATAAAGGAAATATAATTGACCAGGTTGATTGCGAGATAAATTGGTATGCTGGCGATAAGGACGATGATAGAACAATGGAGCGAGTTAATCCAGCTGCTCCGGGAACTGATTCTCAAAACTGGCAAACCTATATTGGTTTAGGTTCTAGCGTTCTCGATGCTGACAATAATCCAATTTTTGGCACGCCCAAAGCCCAAAATAGCGTTTATGATGCTAATCCGCCAACAAAAATTAATGATTTGGCAATTTCTGATTCCTTAGGCACGTTTCTTGTTTTACAATGGACTGCTCCCTCTGATGAAAAATCTTCTTTGAGTTTAACTTATGATATGCATTATGCCAGTGAGAGCATTAGTGAAGAAAATTGGGTTTCAATGAGTCAAATTATTGATATTCCTTTAGTTGAAAATCCAGACACAATTCAGATTGCCACTATTTCTGGACTTAAATATGACACAACCTATTATTTTGCCATAAAAACTATTGATGGTTTAAATATTTCCGAGATTTCCAATATTTTAATTTATTCAACTGGTGCTCCACCAACTTTAGCTAAATCTGCTTGGCCAGTATTCCAAAGGGATGTTGGCCATACGGGTTTTAGTCCATATCAAGGACCAGATTTTATTGCCTCATCATCAGTAAATATTAAATGGATAGCGACTCTTGATGCTGCTGTTTATGTCTCGTCAGCGATTGGTTTAGATGGAACAATTTATGTAGGCGATATTATGGGAAAATTTTATGCCATTAACCCGATTAACGGCGAAGTTAAATGGTCTTATGATACCTATAATTATGACCTTGGTAGGGGCGGAATTTATTCCTCGGCTGCTGTAGCTTCTGATGGTACAATTTATTTTTCGGTCTTCGGCTCTTATCTTTACGCCTTAACTCCCAATGGTAAATTAAAATGGAAATATCAGATTGGCGGACCCAATACTAGCGGTTCTTCTCCTGTAATCGGCTCTAATGGAATAATTTATTTAACCGGAGGCAACACGGTTTATGCGATTAATCCCGATGGAACCTTGAAATGGAGCTATTATGTCATGGGTTCTAGTGTTTCTGCCCCAGCAATGGCTTCAGATGAAACAGTTTTTGTGAGTTGGGGTGGCTCATATTTTACAGGGGGTCTTATTGCTATAGATTCCGAAGGTAATTTAAAGTGGTCTAGCGAGCAAAGGTCAATTATTACTGGTCAGGCATTAGCTATCGGATCTGGGGATGTAATTTATGTTGGCTTCAGTCCTGGTGAGCATGCCCCTTTAAAGGCAATAAACCCAGCTGATGGCTCAGAAATATGGTCTTGTGTTATTGGTGAAATGTGGAATTCGGCGGCAATTACCCTAAGTGGTAAAATTTATGCCGTTATTCACAATGGCGCGTTATATGTTATTAGTCCGGATGGAAATGGTGAATGGATTTTTAGTGCTGGCGGATTAGTCAGTAGTTCTCCAATTATTGATCCCAACGAAGTAATTTATTTTGGTGCTGAAGATAAAAAGATTTATGCTGTTAATTCTGACGGGACTTTAAAATGGAGCTATGAATTATCGGATGCGGTTTATTCTTCCCCGATTATGGATCAAGATGGCACGATTTATGTTACCACTATTGACGGCAAGGTTTACGCAATTGGGGACTAGGGGGTCTCGGCTTTAAAAAATCGCCTCCGTCGGCTGACGGATTGGCGATTTTTTGATAATATTAAATTATATGGTAATAATTTTTTGCGGGATTCCAGGAGCTGGAAAAACAACCATCGCCAAACAATTAGTTAAAGAATTAGAAAAACAAGGCAAGGTAAAAATTTTTATTTCCGATAAAATTTCCGGCAGTTTTTATAAAAAAATTCCCCGAATTTTAGAAGAGAATTTAAATAAAGTTGACTTTCTTATTTTAGATGCCACTTTTTACAAGAAAAAATGGCGAGATTTGGTTTACGATTTAGCCAGAGGATATAAGGTTTTTTTAATTTATATTCATTGTCCTCTGGCTACTTGTTTAAAAAGAAATAAAAAGCGAAGAGCTGGTATTTTAGAGAAAGCAGTTTATATTATGTCCCATCAAATAGAAAAACCCAAAAGACCTGATATTTCTATAAACAGCCAAGAAATTAAACCTGAAAAAGCAGTAAAAATAATTCTCCAGAAACTTCGGGGTTGACAGGATAGCAATAATATGCTATCCTGTTTTTAGTTTGAAAATTTGAATAAAAAGGAGGAAAAATGTTAAAAGCATCCGCAAGGGCATATGAACCATTTACCAGAATAGTTTTTGATATCTCGGGGATTCAGAAACACCCACTAAATGAAGCAAGAGCAGTATTGGATAAGCAGGATGAGCTGATATCGTATTTACGAAATTGTGGCCTGGGGATTAAATTTTTAAATTTAACCCCCGGGGAACTTCCGGTTCAGAAAGATAATCGTTTTCATCGGCCAATTCTTATTGAAGTTGCTCTGGTTAGCCCAATTACCGTAAAAACATTCATTGAGAGAATGTTCGAAGATCTTAATCTCGATTACGAAATTCCTCGCAAAAGGAATTGAAAAGGCAGGAGAGGAACAACAACGAGGAGAGGAAAACTCTCCTCTTTTTATTGACAAGAATTTATTTATCTGCTATTTTAATATTAGTACAAAAACCTAAAAAGGTTTTTATTTTAAATTAAATAAGGAGGTCTGGATGAAATTTGTGATGATAGAACGGGAGAGTAGATTCAAGTTGGAAACAAGAATTCAGTCGGAAAAAGGCGAAAGGGACTTTGAGAGAACATCCCATAATTTTCTCTCAAGATTGAAGTTGGCGCTCCAAGCCATGGGAGAGGCATTTCGTATCAAAACCATATTTTCTACTTCTGACGAACAAAGATACACAGTCAGTGGTCCCCTGAAAGAAAAAGAGACAGTGAAAGAAATCGTCGGAAAAATCGCAGCCGAGATTTTGCAAAAAATTAGATAAAGGAGGATAAAGTGCCAGAAATATCAGATGAATTATTGGACAAGATTCAGAAATGTCATGTCCAAAGCACCCCAACTCAGGAAAAGCTGCGCAAATTGTATGCGAAGCTGATGAACAACAAATGTTCAAGAAACACGATTTCTGATGATGCAGAAAGAGCTCTGAATAAATATCTTGACAAGCTTGAAAGAGCTCAGACAGAGGTTATTGAAGAGATACCGGATTAGAAAGGAGGAAAAATAATGATATTTACAAAAGTGGAGGAAAAAGAAGCTCCGAGTAAAGATCTATTTTGGTTTAAGGTAATTGTCATTGGCGAGAATAAGAAAGACGAAAAAAAAGTCTTTGAAGAGGGGAAAAGAATTCACTGGGTTTTGCGAAAGTTGCAGGTATTAGGATTTCGAGTGAATAATGGTTTGCCCGTAAAAGCTGATTTTTCTTATTATTTTTTCATTGTGGAGTGTCCGCTGAAAAACAAGGATAGAACCAGAGAGGCGATAAAGGAAGTCGCCGAAGCCGGAGAAGGGTTGTACCAGGAATATTAGCTCATTAGCCCGCCAAGCGGGGTCGTTGGAAAACGACCCCTTTTTTTATTGACAAAAATATTTTTATCTGCTAAGCTATAGTTATTCCTGGATAAACGGGAAAATTCACGCCTTGGAGGAAAAATGCATTCAAAGAGAGGTTTTAAGAAGTATGGTGCTTGGAATGGGCCCTGTCGTGAAGTGGAGACTTTAAGGGGTCTGGTTGGCTCGGTTTGTTTAGAGCCGTTTAATCTGGCTCTGAGATTCAGGGACCAAGAAATGAATGTCGAGGTGGCAAGAGCAGAAGTTGGAAAAGTCAGCGGAGGAATAACCAACGAAGAAATCTTAACCGCTAAGCAGAAGTTGGTGCTCTTTCTTCAGGCAGCAGCCGTAAATAAGGAAAGTTCAACTGATCTCCAAACCCATGTCCAAAGCTGGCCAGAAAAAATTATCCCCTTTGCAGGGACTTCACCAGCATTATTTGTTGATCCCAAAAGCATTATTCTCAAAACCTGAAAGAAGGAAGAAAAGGCGAAAAAGGGCGATGCTCAAAGAGCATCGCCCTCTCTTTATTTGTATTTTATTAATTTTTTGTGATATGCTAAACTGTAATAGGAGAGTAACATTATGGCAAAAGTGGAAACAATAGATAAAGAAAAGGAATTACTTTCGCGGGTGGTTTCAGGAGATAAAGATGCCTTTGGTCAACTTTATGATTTTTATGCCCCGCGAATTTTTCGTTTTATTCGTTTAAAAGTTGGTTCCCAGGTTTTGGCCGAGGATTTATCCTCCGAATCTTTTTTAAGAATCTGGGAATATCTCCAAGAAGGAGAAAGAGAAATAGAAGATAGTTTTCAGGCGCTTTTATATAAAATTGCCCGTAATTTAATTGTTGATTATTATAAAAGAAAAAGTTCCCAGGAAATACTTATTGACGATGATTTTAAGGAATTTTTAGAAGGACAGCTAATCAGCGATGAGACAAGGTTGAAAGAGGATACCGAAGCGGTTCACCGAGCTTTAGTTGGGATAAAAGAAGAATATCAAGATGTGATTATTTGGTATTATATTGATGAACTTTCCGTGCCCCAGATATCTAAAATTATGGGTAAATCCCAGGGCGCGGTTCGGGTATTAATCCATCGGGGTTTGAAGGCATTAAAAGAACACTTGGAGGAGATGTAATAAAAGTGTAACAAATGAGGGTAGTTATTCGTCATATATAGTAGACGGACGGAATCCCATGGATGTAATTATCCGAAAAATTAAGAACTTACAGCGAATTAGACCTAATACTTCTTGGCTTGAACGTCAAAGAAGTTTTTTATTATCTGAGATAGCCCGAAGCCAAGAACCAGTAAAAGAGAGGAGACCATTTTTGGTTTTTCCTCTTTTTAATTTTTCCAAGATTTTCCGTCCAGCTTTTGCTGTGGCTTTTTCAGTGATAGTTTTAGTGAGTTCTCTGGGTACGATTGGATTAATTAGCGCGGCTCAGAACAGTTTGCCCGGGGATACGCTTTATTCTTTAAAGACGGTTATGGAAAAAACCCAATTTAGTTTTACAGCTGACCCAGCTAATCGGACTATGCTTTCAATGAAATTTGCTACTCAAAGAATAGACGAATTTAGTCAACTGATTGATAAGCCCGAGAAAAAAGCAGATATCCAAAAAACAGTCAAAAAATTCACTGAGCAAATGACTACAGTTAGAGAGGAAATTAATAATTTGAAAGAAAAGAATGCTCAAAAAGCAGCCGAGGTGGCAAAATTAATCAATGCCCAAGCACCAGTTTATGAAGAGACCCTGGTTAGGGGGACAGAAAAATTGGGTTATATTCTTCCCGGAGAAAAAGAAAGTTTGAAACAAGATATTAATCAAGCATTGGAAGAAGTAAATAAAACAAAAGAAATAACTAATGAAATAGTTGGAGAAGAATCCTCAACAAGTCAAGAAAATATTCAGCAAGCCCCGGAACAGAGCAGTAAGCCAGAAGAGAATTTAGTTCCGGGGACAGAAGAAAAAGTTGAATCGCAATCAATGCCATTTGAGAACATTAATAAATAAAAAAATCAGCCCGCCTTGATTCGTAAGGCGAGGCAGGTAGCCGTTATAAAATTAATAATTAATAAGGTCGGTAACGGCTACAAAATTAAAGGTCGAAAATAAAAATTTCCTGGTTTTGTGGATTTCAATTAGCTTAAGTCTGACTGAGACCACGAAATCAAGGATTAAAGTCGAAAATGAAAAAATTTCTATCGATTACTTTGGCAATAACCACCGTTGCGTGGTTAGTAGGAACATTTTATGTTCCAACTGCCAAAGCAGCCGTAGTTGAAGGCGATATTGTTAGTCCTGACGCCACATTTACTGATGCCGATGGAAATACATACTATCCGTATGATGTTTTTATTGTCAAGTTTGTTGGCACCAAGACTTTCAAGCGCCTTGTCTTAAACCCACAGGTTTTTGACAGCTACGGTCACTTAAAGTGGAGTAATATCAAGACAATCTCAGCTGCCACTGTCGCTGGTTATACCACCTCTTCTTTGGTAAGGGAGATTAACGACACTAAAGTCTATAAGCTCTCACCGAACGGAGACACGGGTACCAAGCAGTGGGTAGAAACTCTGGATTGTTTCAACAGCAAGGGTTATGATTGGGACTCTGTCTACATAATCAATGCTACTGACCGAGACAACTACACTACTGGTGCAAGTATTTGTGGAGGTGGTGGTGCTGCCGAGGGTCCAATTACGCTTTCATTAGCGTCTGACAACCCAGCAGGTGCCACTATCCCGCCAAATGCTCAAGGTGTTACCTATCTGAAGTTAAAACTTGATGGTTCAGGAACACTTAACCAGGTTACCGTTACCAGAAAAGGTGCTGGTGCAGTTACCGATTTTGGCGACATCTACATTTATAAAGATGGAGTTCGCATCGGTTCTGGCCGAGCTCTTTCTTCAGCAACGAGTAAAGTTACCTTCATCAACTTAGGCATTGCTGCGCCGGCTACTGTTGAAGTAGTCGCCGATATGATCACTACAAATGCTCAAGTTGGAGACGTAAACTACTTTGCAATTGAAAGTGCTTCTGAAGTAACCGGTACCGGAACTGTTGGTGGTGTTTACCCCATCAATGGTAATCCAATGGCCGTTAGCGGTACTGCTGCTGGAACATTGACTATTACAGCAAGCGGTAGTGGTAGCAATAACGTGACTATCGGTGGTTTAGACCAAGAAATTAGCCAGTTTAAGATTGCGGCTACTAGCGAAGGTGCTTATCTTAAGAGACTTCGTTTATTTAACAATGGAACAGCTGACAATGAAAAGATTACCAATCTTAAATTAAAGGATAACGCCACAGCCTCTACATTGGCCACAGCTACTTCAATTAGTAGCGCTGGTTATTTAGACTTTGTGCTCAGCTCTCCTTACTACATTAAGAAAGGAGAAAGTCAGATTTTCCGCGTTTATGCCGACATTGGTGCAACCAAACCAACTTATACAATTAAACTTTACTTTGAGTTAGCTACTGATGTCTTGGCAACCGGAAATATCTACGGATATGGCATGGAAGCTGATATTAGTGGATTTGACAGCGCTGGCACAACTGCAACCGAAGGTATTGATATAACCTGCATAGGTGGTGACTTAACCTTAAATAAGGTTGGTCCAAATGCTGGTAAGATTGGAACTACAACTTCTGACACGGTGTTTCTTGAATACACGATGTCGGCAGCTGCCGATATTACCATCAAGAGAACAGGATTGATTTTCTGTGAAGACGAAGATGGCGATGGAACCTATTACGACTGGAGCTTAGCTGCTTCTACGAGTGCGGGCGCGGATATTGAAGATATTAAGATTAAGGATAAAGATTCAGGTGTTACTATAGCCGGCCCTAAAGATGGTATTGCCTTTAATGATGAAGGAGATGGTTCTGGAGAAATTGGTTATCAGGCTTGTCCGGGCAGCAAAAACGGTGTAGGTGAAGCATATACCGACACTATTGATTTGACTGCCGGCACAACGAGAACCTTCCAGATCACAGCTGACATCAAGACATCGAATACCAATTCAGGAGCCATAATCACAGCTGGCAGTAGATTGAAGTTTATTCTCTACAGCTACGCTTCATTAGTTGGCGCAAATGGTACTGTTAATTATATGAAATATGCGGGAACCAGCGATGCTGTAGATGATTCGGCTATTGTTCCGTCCGGTGATATTGCTGGAGAAGAAATGACTGTTGAAGCAGCCAGTTTGGCTCTAAGTTTAGCAGCCACTCCATCTGGCACAACCGAGACCTATATTAAGGGTCAGGCTGGTGTAGAAGCTGTAGGAATTATCTTTACAGCTGGCTCAGCATCTGATGTCAAGGTTAACAGTATTACTTTGGTAGCCGCAACCTTGGAAGCAAGCGGTGGAACATGGGCTGAGGGTCAGGACACGAATTATGTTAAGGACAGTATCGGAACTGTCTATATCTATGACAAAGATACTGCTGCCTTAGTTCCTGGTTCTACGGGCAAAGGATTTAGCGGAAGCACCTTCGAGAACGTGGTTTACACTGGTCTCGACTGGACAATTCCAGCTGGTCAATCAAAGACTTTATTGGTTAAGGCCGATATTTCTTCAGCTGCTCCAGCTAGTGCAGCAACCGCTGATACCTGGATTGCTTTTGATATTGATGATGTAACAGATGTTTCCGCAGTTGACAAGGATGGCAATTCAGTTGATTTGAGCACTGCTGATCCTAATGGTATTGATGCCGCTCTTAGTAGTGGTAATCCAACTACCTACTTCGGTATTGCTCAGCGCGGTTCATTAGCTCTCCTTGCTGCTACTGACACACCAGATAAAGCAATAGCTGTAATGGGAACTGCTGACAATGAGATTAGTAAGTTTAAGTTAACCGGAACCAGTGAAGGTTGGAACATTGAAAAGTTTTCTGTTTCACTAATTGATGGTGATACAAGTTATAATCCAGACGCAACCAATGGTCACTCTGAGAACTTCACTGCAGTAAAGCTGAAGTATCAGACATGTGTCCAGCCAGGCACATCTGATAACTGTCAATGGGGAACATCTAACTGGACCCTCTCCTCTGGCAAGACATTTGGTTCTACAGCCTCTTTAGCTTTCAGCTTTAGCGGCGCTGACAGAATCTATGTACCAAAGGATGACAGCTCCTATATCACTGTTCTAGCTAGCATTGACAATTACAATGGTGGTACTGGCGCAAGGTCTAAAGTTCCATTTAGAATTGCTCCGATTAGTGGTAGCGCAAGCTCATTCGTAGCTTATGGTGCTCAGTCTGGTTATTACCTTACTGAGTTCACCGAACCATCTGCATCAGGTTTCAACCTGCAATTAGTGGCTCGTTCAAAGCCAGTCTTTGCTAAGAGTGCCTGGTCAGGTGGTGAACTGGAATTAGCCAGGTTTACCATTACGGCAGTTGGTTATGATGTCGTCTTTACTGGTAATGATGATATAACTGCTGGTTCTATTGGTAGTGCATCTTTAAGGTTTGATGCTGTTGCTTCAGCCACTGATGCCACAACCGGTGCCCTGTACCTCTACGACTGGAACGAGAATATAATTTCTTCTGTTGCCAGTGTTGGTTGGGGTGACCAGGACCTGGGCGGTTTATCAAGTGTTGCCTTTGGATTCGAGGTTAGAAATACTACTGTGCCCTCAGGTACTACCAAAGAATTCCACATAGATATGGACGCTGCTGACTTAACTGACTTTGACCATTCTGATGAATACGTCTATCTTCAGTTAAGAAACGACGATGGTGGTAATCTTGCCACTGGTAGTGCAATGAGTAGTGGAGCTGATGAGGAAGCCTGCAGTAAGAGCTTCCAGTCAGGACAATATGATATTGTCTGGGATGATGGTACTCTT
>Ga0172364_10005068_pt1 | contig 10491 bp, 10 predicted proteins | sample LakKivSesite10cm_FD_114545 | JGI IMG/M metagenome (GOLD analysis project Ga0172364, IMG submission 114545) | Sediment microbial communities from Lake Kivu, Rwanda - Sediment site 10cm | ecosystem: Environmental > Aquatic > Freshwater > Lake > Sediment | place: Rwanda: Western Province, Lake... | reverse complement strand
ATAAATGAAAACAATCAAGATAATTATCCGCTAATGGGCATGTTTCACATTTTCAGAACTTCGCTAAACTATTCGGTAAACGTTATTTCAAACTTTACCATCCCAGGTTTTCAGTATGTTCAGTCTAATAGCACAATCAAGCTCCATGTATCTAGCAAAACTGCAAATCAGACGCTTGGCTTCTATCGAATCTGCATTTCCAATAAACTGATGAACCTCACTGGAATTTCAGTCATAATTGACAACGGAAACACCATTGTGTTATATCCCAACTACACGCTGCACAACAATGCCAGTCACTTATGGATATATTTTGCTCATCAAGGCGGAACACATGAGATACTTATAATCTCAGAGTTACCTTCAATCATTACATTGCTTATTATGACATTACCAATAATAATAGTCTACAAAAAGAAAAAGACCATCAGAAACATCCTTGCTTGATTTACTTTCAATTAAAAGGAAACATTATTCAACTGGCTGCTGTTCAGGAATCTCTATTCTAGGTTTACTCGCAGTTCTTATTCTAAAAACTGTCAGAAAGAATGCAGACGCTGCGAGCAAAAACCCGACTATATAAGCGTATGGTATTTGAGGCGGAATTTCAGGTGGAGAAGGAATATAAATGAAATACAACGAGAAGTAGTTTGAATTTTCGGTGAAATTGATTGAATCTGTGGGTATGAGCTGTCCATCAACTAAGACGTTTAGATTTTCTAACGAATTGTTCAAAAAGTATTTTGATATTACAACTTTGAAGAAACTTTCAATTTCTGTCTCAGGGATAGCTGTTGTAAACATTATTTGCCTTTCAGTGAAGTTGATTTTCTGTATTGTAGTGTTCGCCGAGTATGCGATGAAATATACGGCATCTTTGACAATTGTAACGTTTGTTACTCCCACAAAATTTCCTACTAACGGGTACATATCGTTATGGCTGAGGTAGACATTGTAGAACGTGTCACTTATACCATCGCTGCCTGTTTCGTTCTGATAGGGTCCACTGAACTCGTCTATCCCATAATTATCACTCCAAAAGTTGCCACCAACGGGATAACCATAATCCCAAACGTTATATGATTCAAACCAAGAATCCACATTTACATCATTAAACAAAAAGCTATTATAAACAAACGAGTTGTTAAAGACACTCGAACCAACGATTGTTATAATGTATTCGTTTTTTCTTAAGACATTGCCCATAAAGATGCAATTCTTGACTGCAGGACCTTGGAAAAAAAATCCGTTAGTGCTTTTGGCAATATAGTTATTGATGACAACATTGTAATTCGCCTGGGAACCCAACTCAACACCATTCGAGCAGTTTTCTATCAAATTTTTTTCTACAATGTTGTAAGTCGCTCGGGCGCCTATTCTTATTCCTGTTCTGCATTCAAGCACTGTATTTTGCAATATTCGACTATTAGAACAACCATCCAGAAATATGCTCACGTTCGTATTTCTAAAATTGTTAAACGATATTTCACTTTTGCTGGATTGAAATAAAAGAACCCCTATGTTGCAGTTCTCTATTATGTTGTGAGTTATTACACATGAATTTGAGTGACGCACATCAATTTCGCCATACGGCCAGTTTCCAGAATTTTTTACTGTAAAATTTTCCATCGTTACTTCATTTGCGGTAATTTTGACAATTGGGCATGTTCCGTTCCCGTCAATAATTGTAGTCTCCGGGTTTTGCCCGACAAGTATTATTTTTTTGTTTATTGTCAATTGTTCAAAATAAGTTCCAGTGTTAACAGTTATTTTATGTCCTTCCATAGTTTCAGTGTCATTAATGGCTTCTTGAATAGTACTGTAATATTTTCCAATCGTTACGTTTCGCACTGGTTTTATTTCGTTTGCGCTGGTGAATTTTGCTAGTAATGGAGCAAAAGATAAGCAAATTAAAAGGAGACTCGAAATTGATATTTGCAGTAAACGTCCATTCATAGAGATTCGTGATTATTTGAGACAAGTATTTTATTTAAGCTTGGTGCTGTCATCACGTTTTGTCTGTGCATTCTAGTTAATGCGACGAAAAAGGTAATAACCTATTTTTAACAAGTTTAGTAACTTTTTTGCAATATCCTCACGGTTTCCCTTTCCTCATGTACTCTACTATGCCTGCAAGAATTGTTAGTAGGCCAAATAGGAGTATCCAGAATAAAGCAAAAGCAATATAACCATATTGTGGCGAAAGAGAACCCAAGAGGAATATATATAATACAGCCGGGCTAAGAACAAGGACTGCTAATCCTGCAACTTTTAGTGCAGAGCTAATTGCAAACCACACAAAAACGAATGGATTTTTGTCTTTTAACAAGTTTGGGTTTAGATCGCACTCGTTATCCTCGTGAAATCTACGTTCTTCCTTTGAAGAAAATTCTAGATCACAATACCTGCATGGATATTTCTTCTCTTTAGACAAGTTTCCCCCATCTGATTGAATATGAATCGATGGCAAACTTAAATATTTCTAGAGAGGAATACTTTTACAATTGTCTATAGCTTTTGAGCAATAAATGCTGAAATAATCAGCCTAATTATTTTAGACCATTTTTAGTAACAGAACTCTTTCCCACATGCCTGTCCTTTTGAAGTGTTCGGTGATGTATTCCATGATTTCTCTCTCGCTAACTCCTCTACCTACCACAAGACAACTTAATTGTTCTGAGGCAACTCGTCTTTGGAGCACTGGTTGGAGAGTGTCGTTTGGAACATTAAATCTCCTCACAACTCTTATTTTATATCTTTCCAACCCATACGTTGGATGATTTACCTCAACTAATAGACCTGGCATATCGGTCCCATACCTATGAATACCTTCCTATAGGTAAGCGGCCCGTAATTGATATGAAGAATACAAAAAAATAAAAGCTTGTCGGTTTCTTGAAGTGTGCGAGTCTCGACTGGTGACTTTTGACACTTTGCCTGTTCTGCGGGGTTGTCGGCGTGTTTTCTTTCTAATCCCAATAACAATAGCTATGACAAAGAGACACAAAACCAGTGGCACAATAATCCTAAGGTCAAATTTCCATCCGCCCGTTTGAAAAGCTGTGGTTCCTATTATTTCGACTTCATGTGGGGAGCTATGATTATAAGTGAGGTATATGGAGGTGTGGGTTTCATTGGCTGGTGGATCATAATCTTCAAATATAGTGATGTTGTCTATTTCAACTCTGTATGGTCCTCCAAGCAGGGCTTTCGGTATTGTCACATTGCAGAAGCCTGTAGTGTCAACGATCCCATCAATATCAAAGCTTATCTTTTTCAACTCTCCAGAAAAAAGCATATTCTGCGTTGTGGAGTTACTTTCAGTTGATACATAAAACAAGTGTCCATCAACGTTTATCTCATGAGTAATTTTGCGGGTCCCTTTCAACATGAATAATGTCTCCTTGTCTATCGTCATTTCTCCTCCTATTCCACCTATGGTTTCTGCTGTAAGAATACATGCCACCCTTTCTAACTTGCTGTTTACAAAGATACTTTGAATAACGAATGGTTCTTGGTCTTCACTACCAGGAGCCAGCGGTTGTTCATACCTCCAACTGTCTGCTTCTACAGCACGTATTCCTTTCTCATCATAAAACATTGCTATCACTTGTATTGATCTTATTGACTTGGAACCATTGTTGATTATTAACCCCGAGACAGTTGCATTGGTTGGGCTCAAGCTTGCTTGAAGACTATTTGGATCTATAATGATGCCCGCTTCTTCGCCCTCAGGATACAGCTCGTAACTGTGAATTTTTGTTTCGTAACTGGCAAATCGTGACACGTTTGTTTGTCCCGTTATACTTGCATAAGCTGGCGACCTTCTATGGGGCAAAATGACTTCTAACCAAACGTTATCAGTAATGTTTGCTATGATTCCGCCTTGGTTGTCATAGAATGTAAACGTAACATTAACATTTCTAACAGCTACAGTGCCATTATTAATGACTTCCGCAAACACATAAATAGAAGGAGTATCAGTTAGCAATGCTCTATCGTTAATATATAACGGTCCATCACTCTCTAAAGCAGATACACGTGGGCCTGAAGGGAATAAAGGTGAAAAACTGATATTAAGTAGAATAAATAAAATCGCTGAAAAAAGTGTAATGAATTTTATATCTGTCATGATCCTTCCTACAAGTTTTCTACATTTTTATGTTGAACTTTATGAGTTTTGAAAGCACTGCTGTATTTAAGGATATTGCCCTATTTCGCAATATGAATCTGGCATGGAAATTTCGATTATCTTAATGATTCGCTCACAAAATCACCAATGATGACTCCAAAGAAAGAAACAAAAAAAGTCGTGAGGAACAATAACACAACTGCATGAATTGTTGGGAATAGAGCATAATTAAACCCAGGTAGATCACCCGCCCATAAAATTGGCGATAATGTCAATATGACTGTTGTAGCGACTCCAAGAGAAGCTGAAATGCACATATAAATAATGCTTCTGGTCATGTTGAAAATTAGAGCTCCTGCAATGATGCTTACAGCAGCCGAGATCGCAACGAGATACGGAAAATCTATGTAAAGCAGAGTGCCACACAAATAAATGTTAGTGTAAATCGCCCATAAACCGAGCACAATAGCGAATTCTTTACAAATCTGTTTGTAATTCACTTTTATCTTGTCTTTTTGTTTGCCAACAATAAACAGGAAAGCAATAATGAGAGTCATAATTACCCCGAAGTAAGGACTAACTCTCCAAACAAAAAACATAAAATAAGAGAAAGCACAAAGGGCAATAATACTTAATGTGAGAATAATCCACCACATTCTTTTCAGCATCTTATTCTTCTCCTCGGCAACAAAGATTTATACGTAAAGGGTTATTAACATTTTTGTGGTCTGCAATGGTATCTAAATTGTCGACGCTCGAGGCAGCTTTCGCGGCAATCTCGATAATATCATTAGTGACAACTTTTTATATTGTATACCTTCTATTTTCATCTTATAGCGTCGTATATGGAGTAGATGCATCCGTTATAAAATTCGATACTGCTGGTTTCACAAATTCCGCGAACGTTACAATCCTAATAAAAAATAAATCTTCTTTTCATCTGCGGCTTGTGTACGTCAAAATCGAAATATACGTAGAATCCGCCGAATTGGAAAATTATGCAACTTTTTACGATAATCCAATAGGCTTAGAACCGCTGTCAAATACTTCTGTCTCGCTACTTGCATATGCACTGCCAGGCAATGTTGTTTCTCCTCTAATAGAATATGGGTATGCCATTATTTACCTACGCATATATGATGTTCCATTGATCAATGTAGCATCTTTTAGTAGACCAGGTCCTTTTTATGTCTCTTAAAGAAAAAATAAAAAATCTTGATTATCCTTTCGGTCGGTCCTTGGCGATTTTGAGTGGAGTACTTGCCAGCATGTCAACGGGCTTTGCAATCATAATCTTAAAAGATGAAGCAGGTGCTATACCTCCAGTTTTTCTATACCTGCTCATAACCTTAGTGATCACATTGGCGAGTTTCCTCATAAAAATTCAATTGTACTCGCCAACTAGATCATCCACCAAAATCTACACAGAAGACGCTGAGGAAAGCATAAAGAGTTTCCAGCGATTTCTTATTCTTGCGTACGCTCTAGTTCTCGCAATCATCGCTGTTGTCCCGTTTCTTGCCATGTGGGTTCCCGGATTATGGTGGGTCATCAGCTTAACAGGTTTCATAAGCGGAATTAACATTTCTGAGATAATTTTGTATATTCTTTCTCGAAAGCAAAGATAAAAAGCACTCAAAGCTTTTCAAATATTGCTTCGACAAACTTAAATATCCATAATCTTATTTTTGATTGGGGTAACAGGAGAACGGGAAGGCTCGAAATATGACATTAAGAAAATATTTATTGAAAAGGGTGGCAGTTGGTTTAATAACCCTGTGGATTGTTGCATCATTAAACTTTGTTATTTTTGTTCTGCAACCAGGAGATCCAGCTCGTTATCTTTTGGAACCCGGTATGAAACCAGAACAGAAAGCGATGATCAGAATTGAATACGGCTTAAATGAATCTCTGGATGTTAAATACGTCAAGTACCTACGAAACATGTTTTCTTATGGATTAATTCCGCCCTATTTTGGTATTTCCTTCAAAACAAGAACATCTGTTGCATCTGAGATGTCTTGGAGAATGGGTTTAACCATTTTCCTATTGGGAATTACGATGGTGGGACGAATATTAGTAGGCATTCCATGTGGAATATTTGCAGCTTCCAAGAGAGGATCAAAAACGGATGTTACTGTAATGGGTGTGGCACTCCTAACATTTGGTGTACCCGTCTTCTTTTTGGAACTTTTAGGCATATTTATTTTTAGCTATCTTGCAAACATCTATGGGATACGCATATTTGCTACAGGAGGTGGTTTAGGAGGCCCTTACAACTCCATGTTGGAGTTTATTCAAGGTGCAGCATGGCATTTGTCTCTTCCAATTGTTGTTCTAGTATTTGCTGGGTTTGGAGGCTGGGCTCTATATACTAGAAATATGCTGATTGATGCGTTGACACAAGATTACGTCGTTACAGCCCGTGCTAAGGGCTTAAGTGAAAGAACAGTTTTGTACAAACATGCTTTCAAAAGCATTCTTCCGCCTATATCAACTATGATAACTCTTGCTATTCCTGGGATTGTGACTGGCGCTATATTGACAGAAACTGTGTTTGGTTTGGAGGGCATAGGCAAATGGTATGTAAATGCCCTAAATCCTACGACCCCTGATTATCCTGTAGTGCAAGCAGTGCTTTTTATTTTCGCTACATTAACTATTATCTTTAACATTATAGCGGACTTGTTATATGGAGTTCTTGATCCTAGAATTCGTGTTGGAGCGAGGAAGTAGGGAGAGTAGTAAGACAATGTCTGGAAAAATTGAGCCACGTCGTTCCTTGAGGGTTGCAATAGTTAGCATTTTGATTTTTGCTCTAGGAATAATTTCAATAGTATTGGGCGCAACATCAATGTTTTTGGGTGGTCGCTTAACGGAAGATTGGGCATCGCAGCTTTGGGTGAATTTTGCTGTTAACGGACTTATCATGTTAAGCGGAGTAACTGCCCTAATCGATATATGTGTTGGCGTTATTTATCTTATCAGTGGCTACCTCCTTCTAAAAGGAAAGAATCTGGAGTTTGGAGCAGTATTAGCTCTCGGAATGGGCCTTGTGTCATTATTTATTTTTGGCATTGGCGGTTGGTGGACATTGATAAACAATGTTGTGTACAAAGGGATTGGCGTTACTTATCTTAGGATCATTTTGTTGGGGCTTATCCCAATGATAAGTGGTGCACTTGGATTAACAATGCAACGTGAAGAAGCGAAAACAGTCATGGGAAGAAGGATTAGAGGTTTTTGGGAAGATTTTTCCCATAACAAGATAGGCTTGGTGGGCGCTACAATACTGTTTATGTATATTGGTGCAGCTATCCTAACACCTGTTTTATCATTGGGAATTAATCCAGATCAAACCGATCTGGCTGACGATCTTGTTCCACCTGAATGGCTAACAGTATTTAATCCATCGTTGAACACTCTTCCACGTTCTACGGTATACACGCTAGGCTGGAAATTGGATAACTCATCAATCCCAGAATTCATTAGTAGCAGTTCAAGTTATAATGTCACTATGGTAGGTAATGAGACAATATTCAAATTTGATCAAGTGACTTTTCCTGAGAACAAATCGATCTGTATAGTTTTAAATACCGATCTCTTCAACTATCCTTACGATCCACCCCGTGGGGGAGGGTTCAATGTTATATTTAGTGCTCGGACAGACCCAAACTACTATTACAAAATTGGCAATGCAACTGTTTCAACGTCAAGAGCATTATACAATGTTGAGGTCAATTTTACAAATCCTGAGCAAACTTTTTCAATTTGGGACGCAGAGTGGTACCTTAATAAGCTGTCCTACTGGAGGCAAGGTCCAGAAACGCAGATGAAGTTGCTGCCGATTATACTTCCTCCTGCACAAACTAGGCTATTGAAAACAAAACAGACTTTCAGCGTTTCTTTAGCTGCTGACATATATTGGGCTTACAGAATGGGCTATGTTGATGAGAGCGGCGGCGTGGATTCTAATGGGTTAGCTCGCACTCTGTTCTCAAAGCCAGGTAACTACAGTTTCAAAATGTACATTTTCATTTCACCGACAACTTCAGCTGGTACACTGAGACCAGTGTCCTTCAGCCTGAAGGTATCATCAATTAAGCTTACAATAAGAGGTTTGCTTTGGGGCGTAATGGGCACTGACTATCAAGGACAAGACGTGTGGGCAAGAGTGGTGTATGGAATCAAAATTTCACTAGCTATTGGTCTTGCTGCTTCTGTTGTCTCAATACTTCTGGGGATAGTCGTTGGTATAGTTGCTGGTTATCTCGGAGGAACAGTTGATGAACTCTTAATGAGGGTTGTGGATATACTGCTGTGTTTGCCGTCGCTTCCACTTTTAATGGTGCTGGTTTACATATATGGAAAAAATGTGTGGTACATTATAATTCTAATAGCCGTTTTTGGATGGTTAGGTTTGTCCAGAGTTATAAGATCTCAAATTCTCTCTTTGAGGGAGACGGCATTTGTGGAATGCGCTAGTGCTTCTGGGGCATCTCGAACCTATATAATGTTTAGGCATCTTCTTCCTAACGTTCTTCCTATTATTATCTCTGACTTTGTGCTTAGCGTTCCTGCTGCAATAATGTTCGAGGCTTCGCTAAGCTTCATAGGATTTGGAGATCCAAGCACCCCAACTTGGGGAAGAGAGTTTAATAGGATGTGGATTGAAGGAGGCGCCTTTACACACTTCTCCTGGTGGTGGATTCTTCCGCCTGGAATAGCAATTTCAATCTTGTGTATGGCATTTGTGTTCTTAGGGCACGCTGTGGATGAGATAGTCAATCCAAGACTTAGGAGGAGACGGTAAATGTCACTGTTAGCTATTGAAAACCTGAAAATGTACTTCTACACGTTAAGAGGATGGGTTAAGGCTGTTGACGACATTTCCTTCCCATTAGAAACTGGAGACAGCCTTGGTCTTGCAGGTGAATCCGGATGTGGAAAAACCAGCACGATTTTGGCGCTGCTAAGGCTTTTACCTAGGAATGGAAAGATCTTTGGTGGAAAAATCGTTTTTAAAGGCACTGACTTACTACGAATGAATGAGTCACAGTTTAACAAGGAAATCAGATGGAAAAAAATCTCTACAGTTTTTCAGGGAGCCATGAATTCGCTTCATCCAACGATTAAAATTGGTGAGCAAATAGCTGAAGGCATCAGTATGCACGAGGATATATCAAAGAATGAAGCTATGGAAAGGGCAAAAAAGCTTTTGGATCTTGTAGGAATTGGAGCCTCTCGATTTGACAGGTATCCTCATGAGTTAAGTGGGGGTATGAAGCAACGTACAATGATTGCCATGGCTTTGGGTTGTAATCCTGAGCTTGTTGTTTTGGATGAGCCAACAACAGCCTTAGATGTTATTATAGCTGCTCAAGTATTGAAAGTCATCAAGGAATTGCAAGAAAAGTTGCATCTTTCCACAATTCTTATTTCTCATGACCTTTCGTTGATTGCTGAAGTGTGTAACAAGGCTTCAATTATGTATGCTGGTAAGATTGCTGAGCAAGGCGATATCGTTCATATTTATAAAGAACCTCTACATCCTTACACGATAAAACTTATCGCAGCTTTTCCAAGTGTTCTGGGGCGAAGAACTGAGCTTTCATCTATACATGGATTCCCGCCTGATTTGTTAGATCCTCCTTCTGGCTGCAGGTTCCATCCGAGATGCGATTATGCAATGGAGATCTGCCGTAAAGAGGAACCACCCCTTCTTGCAGCTAGCGCAGATCATTACGTTGCTTGCTGGTTGGTTGGAGGCCGAAAGGAATGAGTAGCGTTCCTATTGTTAAGGTTTATAATCTGCGAAAATATTTTCCATTGAAACTTGGCTTTTTGAAGACATTGATGACTTCTGATGTTCCAGTTGTTCATGCCGTAGATGACGTGAGTTTTGAGATTGAAGCTGGAGAAGTTCTTGGCTTAGTTGGTGAAAGTGGCTGTGGAAAGACTACTACTGGAAGGGTGCTTGTTAGATTAATTGAACCAACTGCGGGACAGGTTGTTTTCAAAGGCATAGATTTGCTGAAGCTTAATCACCTTGAAATGAGAAGACTGAGAAGCAAAATGCAAATAATTTTCCAAGATCCCTACGAGTCTTTGAATCCGAGGATGAGTATTTACGATATTATCTCTGAACCTTTACATTTGCAGAAGGTTGTGGAAACAGAGGCTGAGGTAAAAGAACGTGTTGTTCAAGTGATGGAAGACATGGATCTGGTTCCCCCCGAAGAATATCTGTATAGGTTCCCCCATGAATTGAGTGGTGGACAAAGACAGAGAGTTGCCATTGCCCGAGCTTTCGTGGTGAGGCCAGAGTTTATAGTTGCTGATGAGCCTGTTTCTATGCT
>Ga0172364_10005065_pt1 | contig 10493 bp, 6 predicted proteins | sample LakKivSesite10cm_FD_114545 | JGI IMG/M metagenome (GOLD analysis project Ga0172364, IMG submission 114545) | Sediment microbial communities from Lake Kivu, Rwanda - Sediment site 10cm | ecosystem: Environmental > Aquatic > Freshwater > Lake > Sediment | place: Rwanda: Western Province, Lake Kivu... | reverse complement strand
GGATGAGGAGCAGAAGGAGGCTGTGGTGAAGGATGATAAGCATAATTTGGTTGTGGCGGCGGCGGGTTCTGGTAAGACTGAGGTTTTGATTACTCGTGTTGCTTATTTGATTAAGCGTAAGCCTGATGGGGTTCAGCCTAACAGGATTTTGGCTATTGCTTTCCAGGATAAAGCGAGGAGGGAGATTGAGCAGCGGCTTCGTTCTCGTTATGGTATTGGCGATGTTAATGTGAAGACTTTTCATAAGTTGGGTAAGGATATTTTGGAGAAGGCTGGGTGGCGTATCAAGCATACGGATATTGTTGATGAGAACAAGTTTGAGATGGTCAAGAAGATTTATGAGAGCAAGTTGAAAAGTGAGCCAGATTTTTATGATGCTTTTTTGCGGTATGTTAGGAGTTTTCGTGACGTTGAGGATAAGGCGGATTTTGAGGATAAGGAGCGTGCTTTGCGATATAAGAAAATGTTGCGTTATGTTGCCATAAATGGCGTTCACGTTAAGAGCAGAGCTGAAAAGGAGATTTTAGACTTCTTTTTGATGCACAAACTTAATGGAAAGACTGTCAAAGTGGAATATGAGCCTGACATCGATGGGTTTAGACCTGATTTTTGGTTGAGTGAGTTTGATCTTTTTGTTGAGCATTGGGCTCTCGATAAGAACTGGAATGTTCCTGAGTGGTTTGGACAGTCGAGTGAGTATTACAAGAATAATATGAGACGCAAGAAAGAATGGTTTGACAAGAATAGCAAGTTGCTGGTTGAAACTTTTGCTTACGAGTACGATGATGAGAACTCGGATAGGTTTGTTGATTTGCTTAAGCAACGCGTGATTGAGAGGCTTCAATCAAAATATGTTGAGAATTTCGAGTTTAGTCGGTTGAGTTATGATGAGGTGGTTGAGGTTGCTTGGGGACCTTATAGAGACCCTGTTGCGAATGATGTTCTCAATTTTATTAGGAATGCGAAGACGTATGGTTTGGCTCCGGATAGGGTCGAGGAGAAGCTGCATAATGGGGTTTGGTCTCGGAAGCAGTTGGCTTTTGGAGAGTTGGCTGTGAGGGTTTTTAGGGATTATGAGGCGGAGTTGAGGAGGCTGGGTAAGATTGATTTTGAGGATATGATTAACAAGGCGATTGACGAGTTGAGGAGGGATAAGAGTCTTTGTGCGGATGTTTATGATCATATTTTGGTTGATGAGTATCAGGACATTAGTGCACAGAGGTATAAGCTGATTAGGTTGTTGCTTGACCGTAATCCTAAGTGTAAGTTGTTCTGTGTTGGTGATGATTGGCAGAGTATTATGGGTTTTGCGGGTTCTAATGTGTATTTCTTTATTAATTTTGATAGGTATTTTGAGAATCCTGCTGTGACCAAGATTTCTACGAATTATCGCAGTGTGAAGTCGATTGTTGATGCTGGAGCAAGCATAATAAAAAATAATGGAGTCAGTCAGATTTCGAAACCCACGGTTTCGTACAGAGATGAGATTAGGGAAATCAAGGTTCTTCGGTCAACTCATAAGAAAGATTTTGAATCACGATATCATGAGCAAACCGCAGAAGATTGTCTGAGCCGTATTAAGAGCTATTTGGATAATGGTTGCGCTCCAAGTGATGTTCTTGTGCTTAGCAGGTACAAGTTTCCTCGGGTTCTTGAGCTTTTTGTTGAGAAGGCTAAGGAGATGGGGTTAAGCGTGGCTTTTGATAAGGAACATGCAAAAGAGAATCAAATCAGGGTGATGACGGTTCACAAGAGCAAGGGATTGCAGGCAAAGGCTGTTTTCCTGTTGGATGTGGTTTGTGGGGCTTATGGTTTTCCCTGTGAGATTGAGGATCCTTCTATTCTTGCGCCGGCGAGGGAGAATTATCCCCCGTTTGACCATAAACAAGAAGAGAGAAGATTGTTTTATGTGGCAGTTACGAGAGCAAAGGAAGACTTGTTCATTTACACTTGGGAGCCAGCCAAAAGCGAGTTTTTAGAAGAAATAAGTAAGCATGTCAACGAAGAGCCACTTTACTATTAGACGCCCTAATCTTAAGCAGGTCGTCAAAACTTGGCTTGTGCCAATATTTTCTTAAGGCTAAAAAAGAAATTGCACTAAGAAGCATGTTGACCAAAGCCCACGCTCAGTTGTGCCAGATCTGTTTTCTTCCGATATTATTATCGATATTTGCTAATGCACTACTCGCCCTTAGTATACTTTGGGCCCTCATATTTGCCTGATGGTGTAAATTCTGGTCTTTTTTGTTGACTAAGTGCCATGAGTCTCTCTCGAAGGTTTATTGGGTTCTGACCCAGCCTGTCAACAAGGCGAGCTAAGAGTTCTTTATCATCCCTGGCTCTTGCGATTGCCATTATGTTTTCCAGTTTTTCACTTAGATCCAGTGATTGTATGGTTGTCCCATAGTTTCGGAGTTCATCCATTATTATATGTCCTAATTTGAATCTATCCTCAAGTTTGAACAGAGTGATAAGCAATCCGTGAGTTGCTTCTTCTGAATTAATGAGAGACATAATTTCCTCGTAGGGTTGCGAGTCAACTCTATCACCATACAAACGTGCAGTGGGAATGAAAAATCGTGGGTCCCCTATCACGTAACGCACAGCAAATTTAGTTTCTGCAAAAGACCATATTTCTAATAGTGGATTTGGCAAAATGGTTTTTCGTTCGTTTATGCAACTTGGAACGCTTTGAGTTGCTCTTATTTCAACACCCATCAGATTGACAAACTGGTTCAGACTGGCTACGATGGTTTCATGTGTCAAGCCAATCTCTTTATCTCCACGAATTTCATGTTTCAGCTTTCCCAGCTCTTCCAAAAGACTTTGCTCTTGAATCAGCGGCCCCATTTCGTTGATAAGCCTTTGTGCGTTGGGCACCCATCCTAGCGCCTTTCTAGCCTCCGCAGTCACGCGCATCGCTTCTATGATTAACTTGTCTTTAATAACCTCAACTTGCCCTTTGTTGCTCAATATGTCTATACATTTACTGCAGAAACAAGAAATATCTCCAGGAAGCTTGTCAGTCATTTCATAGGCAAACTCAATAGCCATTGGGGTGAACGGATAAATCGATACAGTCTTGGATTCTATCGAGTACAAGCAGTCTTTTTGGTCTTGTGGAAGTGTAAGGCCATTTTTCGTGCACCAATGTTGCATGTATTCGTGAACAAGTTGTAAACATTGAGGCAGTGACAAAGTGCCGAGTATCATGTTTTCAGCAGATTCGGCTCGCCTGGCCTTTGTTCTGCCAATCCGACGTAGTTCTTCTTCAACGTTTGGCCAAATCTCATCTGTTATTGCGAGCATAACCATTCCTTTTCTTAGAGGGTCGGTCATGTTTCGAATACTGCCCATGAGTTTATCAACGGCATAAGCGATTGATTCTTTTTCAGTCTTAGCTAAACTCTGGGATTGAGCATCCTTCTTTCTCGCGTCGATATATTCCTCCACGTTATCTAATGCGATACAAATAACAGCTTCTTCAGGCAAAAGATTGCTGATTTCCTTTGCTATCTCGCGGTATTCAGAACTGGAAAAGTACAAGTTTCCGCCAAACAATTTGAGAAGATTTTCCTTGACGTCTTTGCGAATTGGCAGAGAATCGATCTTGTCTTTCGGAATTAAAGTAGCCAGGCGTTGCTTAGAACCTTTCTCGCCACCGAACAGCTCTTTCCAAACAGAGCTTTCAGGAAATTCTTGATCACTCAAAGATATGTGAGCATAGATCCCGTCAAATTGCTTTCCATTTGGTTGATAGAAAAGATATTCGAGATGATTGAAAAAATAAGTTTTGCCCGCACCTGGCCTTCCAACAACAAAGTAACTGATAGTCCCCCCTTCTTGTCTTTTCGTGTTTCTGTAGGACCTAGCAAACCAAGAAAGAAGCGAATCGCCTCCGATAATAAATGGAGGTCTATCTGGTGGGTGAGGATATGGAAATGGGTTGATGCCTTCTATTAATTTTTTATCGAACTGTTTGTCGGACATTTTTCTACCCACCTCTAAGGCTTACATAAAAATACTTGTTTCCATCATATTCGAGGAATTTAACTTCTTCTCTTCCTCGAGGGGCTCCGGAGTGAAGCGACACGTATCCTTTCTGCCATGCTTGGACCAGTTGCTTATCGAAATTTCCTTCGCTTATTCCCAATCTGCTTGTAACTCGTTCTCGTAGTGTTGGAATTTCAGCTTGATTTGGGAGTATTTCGATCTTTGGGATCTCTTCCTGAACTGTCTTAACAAATTCCTCAAAATCAGCAGGCCACTCCATTTTTTTGATCTTCGTTGAAAGATAGTAGGCAAGCATTATTTCTAGTCCTCTTGACGTAAAAGCGAAGTCATTAGTACGAAGCCTACTCTTAGACTTCTCGACAAGTTCACAAAGCCTTTCGGGCGAAAGTGTATCTTGTAGAGCTAACAACTCTTTGCGAAAACTTTCCAGAAAATCAGACGCTGAAGGGGCGTCTTTCATACTAAGGAGTCCGAGAAGCATCTCTTGCTGCTTAGATAACTGTTGAATCTCCATAATAGTATGTTGAATCCTATTTTCGAGTTCGTTAAAAGATTCAACGTTTTTTTCTTGATGTTTTCCCCACATTTCTGTAATACCTTGGTTAAGAGAAGAAATCTCCTTGCTAAGTCTCTTTAAATCAGCCTTAGATAGTTTCTGCGATGTTATTCTTTTGCGTAGAGTCTTGCTCTTCCAGATTTTGTCGAATGGAATTTCCACTATGAGCCTTTCGATTATCTTAAGCTTCTTTTCTTCTTCCACGAGCGCTTCCTTTGACAATTCCTTATAGACTTCTACTATTGTTTCTCTGTCAAAATCGTCAAGAGTCCTCTCGAGCCCAGTTGAGATCATATAGTAGTTTTCCATAATTCTAACGATGAATTCCTTATCCTTCAGGAGATTATTTACATCCGTTTTTTCGATTATCTTGCCTATGACAAAATCTTTTGATGCGGCTTCAGCTATAGCAGGGGTTAGGCCCAAAGAATAATAGAGATTTCGAACATCAGCAGAGCTCATCGATTTCAGAACTCTTGCTGCTGCCATTTTACTTATCTTGTATGAAGTAATTTCGGGATTTTTTTGCTGTTCCAACTGCTCTGCCACCCAGTAGATATTTAGTTGTTAAGTTTTTAATAGTTTTTAATAGCTATTCAGAAGAGGCATTGACAAAACAAATCTACTAGGATGCTAACTGCAGACTCCCTTTTTTCTTTGATGAACATATCACTCATAGTATCTACAGAAGAAAACAAGTCATCTTGGCTGGCTTTGTATTATTTTTCGGGAACAGGGGGCGTTACGACGCCCTGCGTTAACATGTGATGATTTAGCTATATTTGATAATGATGATAAGAGTAAGCCCCTCTGGTTTCGGCCAAATTGCCTGACCTGATATCTTTAATAATCTTTCTGATGCCCTCATCAATGTTACCTTTTTCCTTTTTCTCTTCCGTCGTAATTACGATGTCACTGAGATGCAGTTTCTCTTTGTATATTTGCCACTTCATGAACCATCTGTCTTTGTAAGGCTTATGTTCCATATCACCGAGATGCTCAATATAATATGACTTTCCGTCGATGTTTAACTTGAAGTCTGGCCATATTCGGAATTCTTGATAGAAATCATTTGGTTCGTAAACGTACTCTACATCATTCTCGTCAAGCGCCTTTGCGATCAGTAGTTCTATTTTTGACCTAACTTCGATTTCCTTGCCATCTTTTTTCTTGTATGAATACGGTTTGAATGTTGAGGTTTTATAACCGAATAATAATGTTTTGCGTTGGGCAACCACTGAATTTTCGCAGGCTTTTGATAGAATAAATGGCAACTCGTCTTTCAGCGTTTCATTTACCAGAAGAAACAGCTTTGTTTCTGCCCTGGTAACTGCAGTGTAAAGTAACTCTTTGGTTATAAAAGAACTCTTTTCAGGAATTACAAGCACAACGTGCTCAAAATCACTGCCTTGAGATTTGTGGATGGTGATTGAATAGCCGAGATTGATTTTCCTTTCGATTTTCAGTGTGCTGTAAAGCTCTTTCTTGACTCTATTTATTAGCGATTGGATTGCTTCACTGTCGTATTCTTCCCTCAAGTCCTCTATGTCATCAAAGTATATTTCGTCGTCCTCAGTGATATAACCAATAGAACCATTTGCCAACCCAAGTATTCGTTTCTTTTTTCCCTTGGAATACATATCGTGATACAAATTCTCTTCGCAAATCAACTTAGTTCTTGGATTGACTCTGAAGTTCCCATCAAGAACCAGACTTAGATTCAAATCCTCGCTTCCGAAACTTCCAACTCTCCTAGGAGTGATGATTTGAACCTTATCCAGATTTAGTATGTTGCCTCTCTCAAAAATATCTGCGAATATTTCAAAAAGGCTCATTTCTTGATCTGTTGAATCTAAACTGCACAAAACGTCTTTCATAACAGATTTTATGTTCTGTTCTGTGAAGTAGTGCAACCCAAAATGCTCATCTTCAATAGACAATGTCCCAGCTATTTCTGAGGGAAGTGGAATTTCAGTACTCCCAAATTGCTCCGCAAAAAGCCCCAAGCTGGAGTTGATATCGAATCGCAGACTTGATTCAAGTCGTATTAACTTGCTTTCGAAACCTTTTTTCTTTAAGTAATATAGTATATCGACAAGAGGTTTACCAACTCCAATGGGCGGTAATTGCCTTTCATCTCCCACGATTATGAAATGCTTTATGGCAGTTCGATTCAGCATAGACAACAGCAAAGCCAAAAGAACTTCATCGACCATGGAGCTTTCATCAATGATTACGACGCTGGGATTGAATTGCCACCTCTCAGCGGCTTTCTTGTAGTCGTAAATTAAGTCAAACCGTCCATCCAAAATTCTTTCGACTTTCTCTCTCAATTCGACTGCATCTTTGTATCCTTGTATATATTTAGTATCAAATAATGCAGTGAACAAGAAACGGTGTATAGTCGATACTTGGAGCTTAGGCCCGAGTTTCAGGCCTGTTTCTTTTAGGCGCTTCTTGATCACCAGATTGGCTTTTCCAGTTGGTGTGAAGATGTAAATTGGGTATTTACCATCTTCCAAGAACTTGGATACGATCTTGATTACGGCACTTGTCTTGCCACTGCCTGCTTTACCAGTTACAGCGAAAAATCCATTTTCGTGAATGCCATAATATAAGCGGCGCCTTTCCTCTTCAAATAATCTTGGACCATGTTGTTCTTTCTCAGTGCTGACTATTTCATCGATGGCTTTTCTGTCTTGATCGCTAATTCTGTGGTTCGTGGTGAACATGAATTGTAGAAATGATTGTACTGTATCTTCAATCTCCCTTAAAGCCAAGAGTTGATATGTTACGTCATCCTTTCCGAATATAGGTAGAATCAAGAACGCATCTCGAAATATACTGTTCTGTTCATATAGGGTTAGTTTGCCAACATCTACGCGAAAGCGTTCATTGATATAGTATAGCGGGTACTCTTCAATTTTGTGTAGTATTTCACTTCTGTCTAAACATGATGAACCTTCATTCAAAGCAGAGTCAGTTAAAATTTCCTTGATTACTGCCCTAAGCCGCTCAGGGCTCTCAGCGTGATAGTCTGTTGACCAATCTGCAAAATCAAAATCTGGAATCAGAGCTATGTCAAAGTTGTAGAGATCCAAGCCAAAGTCAGAGTCTTCTAACATGACTTCTTCTTTCTTTGGTTTAAAATGATATTTTTCCAAGATAAGGTACGGATTGTTTTTGACTTCTTGGAAATTTACGTCACGCAAGAGCATCATAATATTCTCAAACTGACATCTTGTCAAATCGAACTGTGCTAAGAAAGCAATTTTTTCAAAGTTTTCCGAAATAAGCTTGAATGCCTTTTCCAATGCTCCTCTCTTTTGAGTCTGTTTTATTTTGTCTCTTCCCTCTAAGTAATTTTCAATGCTTCCATATTCTTCTGCAATAGCATCAGTCAAAAGATCTGTAATTGTCTCAGTTTTACTGCCAAAATTGTTTTTGAAAAAAACGCTTAGAATATTTTTGAAACCCGGGTATCTGCCTCTTTCTTTCCAAGCTACCTCTAAGAGAGCATTAATCTTAGATTCGAGAGTGACTAACTTGTCATAGTCAATAATACTGTGTTCTTTCATTTTTTCAATTTTTTTCTTTATCGAGTAGAGCAGGTATATTGCTTGGTCATTGCCGATTTGCCGCGAAACATACTTGAAGCTTGGTATAATAGTTCTATTATCTATTGTTACCGCAATCTCGTTCAGTTTATCCCATTTTTCGTCACGCTCATTGGGAGGATAGCTGTAAATGAAGTTGAGATACTCGTGGTAAGGCAATATACATACACTTTCCTTGTTGAAGCAAATCTTGAATTGCCAAACAACAGGGTTGAAATTCCTCATACTTGGTTGAGCTTGAACAGATCGCATTACGTCAGATGGGATGGCATAGTGCTTAGGGGATTCAGCTGTTTCAAGCAATCCTGCGCCTACTAATACATATTTGTAATCGTTACCGCTCACAGGATTGCTATAGTTAACATAGAAGAAGACTATTGATTTGCCAGGTTTCAAAGACTCTATGTATTTTTTCACTCTTGATTCTAGTACTTGCTGTGGAACATATTGTTCACCCTCCACATCTGAAAAGCCTAAACGAAAATACCACGTAAAACCTGAGTATTCACTGAGCGAGTCTTCCAGTGGAGGCACCCTCTCAAACCGTGACTGATATGATCCAATATCGCTGAAGGGATGATAATCAGCAACGTCGCACTTGGTATTCCCAAAAATGTTAATACTCCAAAAACAAGGAGGCAAATAATGTTCCTGTTGTATTAGGTCGGCAACGGTCTTTTCTTGTTTTGCAGCTTTATTCTCTATATCAAGTCTTATTCGTCTTTGCAACCTTGGTGAGAGCAATGAATAGTTTCCTCTGCAATACACATTCTTCTGAGGGTCTTTACAGACCATGCCATTCCATTTGTTATCATGCCAAGCTACTCTGAATGATACGTGCTTAGGCATCGTCATATCCTCCAAGATTCTTCTCTTTCACGCAAGTGCTATTTTTATTTAATCCGTGTCTTTTGTTATAGTGCGTCCTGAACGGTGCTTTGTAGGTTTCAGGTTCCCAGTAATATGATATAAAATGTTTAGATATAAAGCTGGAAAAGGACGAGAAGAGGTGCCTCTTCAATACCCAGAGGACACAGAAAGGATGAACTATCACTTTCTTGCTATTCTATCCATTCTTCTTCTATTGCGCGCAAGTCTTCTTCTTCGTTGTAGCAGTCCCAGCAGAGGATCATTCCATCCAGTTCGCAGACTTCTTCTTCGTCAAGTTCTGTGCCGCAGGTTTCGCAGTGTTTTTTCTTTTTTGTTTTTGTGTTATTTTCTGGGTTAACCATTTTTGTCACGTAGATTATCCATATTCGTCTTCACAGTTGAGTTCATCTATTTCTATTTCGTGGCATTCTTCGCATAAGCTGTCGTATGTCTCGTATTCTTCTTGTGTTATTGTTCTACCACATCTTTCACAACGATATTCTTTATTTTTAATCATTTTTCGCTTTGCTCTTCTATTTGTGTTATTTGTTCGAAGACGTTTTTCAGATGGGTTTGTTTTTGGTCTACATCGCTGGCTTTGTTGTATGCTTTTTTGATGTGGTCGTATAGGGTGTTCCATTCTTTTTCTACGTCTTTGAGTGAGGTGGAGAGTTTGCCGAGGTTTTTCTGGATTTGTTCTGCTTTTTCGGATATCTCCATTGCTTGTAGGCTTACGGCGAGTAGGTTTAGGTTTATGGCGAGTGTGGCTGGAGAAACAAGTAGGACACCTTCTTTTGCTGCGTCTGCTACTAAGGTCATTTCGCATTCTGTTAGGTATTGGTATACTGCTTCTGAGGGAATAAAGCCAAAAGCGAATTTTGCTGTGCCTTTTTCTGGTTTGACGTAGTCTGTTTTGATTTTTTCCGTGTGTCCTTTCACGTCGTTGCAGAAGTTTTTGGCGAATGTTTCACGTTGTGCTTCGTCTTTGGTTTCTATCATTTTTCTGTAGTTATCAAGTGGGAATTTGGAGTCTATGCAGACTATGCCTTTAGGCGTAGGTATGTGGGCGTCTGGTATTTTTCCGATTTTTGGAAGTTTTTCTCTGATGTGAACGTATTTAGGTGGGAGAAGGTCTTTTAGTATGTGCTCGAGTTGGAATTCGCCGTATTCTGCTCTGCCCCGTGTGATTTTGAAGAGATCTTCCAAGTTTTGTGTTGCTGTTTGGATGTCGTCTGCTCTTTGTTTTATGGCGCCTATGTCTTGGTCTATTCCAAGTTCTTTCCAGCATGTGGCAACTGCGCCTTTAACTGTTTCTTGGTCGATTGAAATTTTTCCAAGCTTACCAGATAATCGGAGCAAGATTGCTATGATGACAAATATCAGGAAAAGCACTACTGCTGTAAGCAGTTCGATAACCAATTCAACCTACCGCTAAT
>Ga0172364_10005062_pt1 | contig 10494 bp, 8 predicted proteins | sample LakKivSesite10cm_FD_114545 | JGI IMG/M metagenome (GOLD analysis project Ga0172364, IMG submission 114545) | Sediment microbial communities from Lake Kivu, Rwanda - Sediment site 10cm | ecosystem: Environmental > Aquatic > Freshwater > Lake > Sediment | place: Rwanda: Western Province, Lake Kivu... | reverse complement strand
GATTGGAGGCAAGAAAGTGAAGACGGGAACGGAGTTTTGGGTTTGCACGTCTCGTTGTGTCAAAGAATTGGCTGGGGAATGTGTGAAAAAGATAGAAAGAAGTGGTGCCCACGTGCTCACAGACATGTGCACAATTGTGTCATGGACAGAACTGCTTGGAATCAAAACGATAATGACAAACTCCGCCAAAACCGCTTACTACGCACCCACACTGAACAAGGCTGACACTGTGCTGGCGCCGCTGGAAGAATGTTTGAAAACTGCCACAAGAGGATAAGGTTTATTCGAATGAAGGCATACTTGCAAGATGTTCCGGGCTGTTGGGCTCCGGTAGTATAGCCCGGTTAAGTATTCCGGCCTTTCGAGTCGGAGACCCGGGTCCAAATCCCGGCCGGAGCACCATTTCTTGGCTGTTGCTGTAGGCGATTTCGGCAGTTTGCGGGTTGGGTAAGTTGGGACGTGAATGTGTTGTTGGGAAATCGTGATTTTTCCAAGGAAATATGCTGTATGCTGGGGGTGCAGATTTTTTGTTAAAAAGTGGACAGACGGCACTAGCACCGACAGAATTTCTTATGTTCGCATTAGTTTTTCGCTGAAGAATCTGTGTACTTGCCTTTTTTGTCAGATGATTTTTTTGATATGATTCATGTTTCAGAAAGAGTTATATGCTGTTCAATTGTTGTTGTAATTTGAGGGTCTATGAGAAAGTTGTCTGGACTACGTTTTCAAATACTTGTAGTTTTGTCTGTAGCCTGTGTAGCAAGCCTGTTGATATGTGTACGTGGTCTAGATGCTTATACGTTCGTGTCTTGGGGGGAAGTGGATGTTAAAGTGTATGTTATTGCTTTGGATGGAGTCAGCGGACAAGGTGTTGATAACATTACTGATGCAGTGGAGGGATGTCTCAGCGCTTGTCGCGTCAACAGTTCACGTAGCACGATATGGCCTGACCATGGCGGTCCTCTTTATTACAAGCTTGGAATTAACACCAACGCTACTGTTGTCCGCGATTGGAACACGTATGAGGAAGTTGTTGAAAGCGGGTCTAACGTCATCATAGTGAATGTTCATGGCGAAACCACTCCCGTGCCAGTTGGCTACACAAGAGATGAATGGGTTGACAAGATAGCAGAGGCCATGCTCACTCGCAACGTTACGTGGGTCCACACTGCAGGCTACCCGTTCTTCTACTCTTACCTGCAGGAAAGCGGAGAAGCATTGTGGGGCGAGGAAGGCTTCAAACGGCTCATGGGACACATTGGCTTGGAAAATGTTACTTGTTGGCCTCCTGGCTCTGAAGAAGAGAAAGTTAGCATGCATACTTATGTCGAGGCTACTTTTCTTCTGGATTGGCGAACTGCAGATGACGCTTTTAAAGTAGAGTGTGGAAGGCCCCTGAAGGCTTCAGACTTGGGAGATCGCGTTGCAGGAGTGATTTGGGGTTGTGAAACTGACTACATGCCGGGCGCAATCATAAAGTTTTCAGAACCCAACCAAACAGACAGTTCTGGCTTCTACGTTCACGTTGGGACTCACAAAACATACAGATTCCACAACGGTTACGAAGAAACGGATGGAGATTTCTGCAGGAGTTACGTTGGAGCCGCGCAGGCAATATACACGTCCTCCTTCAGACTTTTCTCTGAACATGCCATTTCAAATGCCGAAGACGGGATAGCTGAGGCTGAAACTGAAGGAAGAACAAAAAATCTTGAGGAAGCAAGGCAGCTGCTTCAACGCGCAAGATACGACTTCGACTCTTACTATTATTCCTATGGAGTTTTTTATGCTAACGAGGCGAAAGAGGTCGCTGAGACGGCTGAAAAACCCACTTTTCTAGAGTCCTATGGCATGCATCTAGTAGCGTTGGGCGTGATAGGCGGGGTCTCTGCATGCGGTCTTATAGTCATTGTAGCAAAGAAGAAAAAGAAAAGGGATGAAACAAGATGAAAAGAATAAAAGTATTCTTTGTAATGATACTTGTGCTTTTGCCGTCATATATCTCAATAAATATTCCCTCAGTTGGAGCCACTAATGGACAGGCCAAAGTCTATATTGTCTGTCTATCCAATGTTGGCGGATGGATTTATGGTGATCAAAATCAAACGGATCCGTCAGTAACAAAAGAAGGTGTAATTGAAGCGCTAAATTTCATGGATGTGCAATGCAATATTCCAAAGGCTCACCCGAAGTTTGGAAATACTCCACCATTCTACGACACCAGCTACACTGTTGTAAGTGATTGGAATACGTACAAGTCCATTATTGAATCTGGTGAAAAAATCATTATTGTGAACACACATGGCGAAATCCTACCGATCCCATCGGGATATAATCCTGTGGACTGGATGGATAGGATTGCTGATGCTATGTTAAACCGACGAGTAAGTTGGGTTCATACAGGTGGTTATCCATTCTATCGTGTTTGGTATCAAGGTGGAGTCGAATCTGAAATTTGGCCTTCCAATGGAGAATATGGCTTCAAAAACTTTAGTTCTCATGTCTGATGTCTGTTAAACACAGCTCGTTATCGAATGGGAGCAATAAGCAATGAATGATTGGCGACTGCGGAAACTTGAAACCAGAAATGCGTTTGAGAACATGGCAGTTGACGAAGCGATCCTCGAAGCCAAAATCAAAGGTCTTGTTCCTAACACTTTAAGGTTTTATCGTTGGAAGCCGTCCGCTGTTTCTATCGGAAAGTTCCAGAACATCGAAAAGGAGGTTCAACTAGAAAACTGCAGGAAGGAAGGAGTGGATGTCGTTAGACGAATAACGGGAGGTGGAGCGGTTTACCATGATGCTGAAAGCGAGATAACATACAGCCTGATTGCAAGAAAGGCAGATTTGAACGCCCATGACATGCTTGCTGTCTATGCTATGGTTTATGCGGGAATAGCCAAAGCCTTGGAAATCTTGGGATTGAACGTTGCTTTTGACGAAGGCAATGAAAGAAACTGTCCAAACTTGGTCTTTAATGGGAAGAAGATTTCGGGAAGCGCTCAATCTCACAAGAGCGGAATGGTTTTGCAGCATGGCACTCTTCTGCTGGATGTCAATCTTGACAAGATGTTTAGTTTTCTGCGGGTTCCTTGGGCTAAAACTTGCATGGAAGCTTCAGCAATCGCTGAACGCAAGATTACTTCTGTGAGCAACGAGCTTGGGAAGAAAGTGTCAACAGAAGATATGGAGCAAGCGTTGGTAAAAGGTTTCGAAGAAACATTCAACATCAGGTTAGTTGATGGTTCGCTGACGCCTTACGAACGTGAACTTGCAGAGAAACTGTACAAAGAGAAATATCTCAATAAACAATGGAACAATGGTGTAGAGAACAAATCGGGTTAGGAGTTTTCAAGTCTCCATTTCTGACCTGTCGCCGTGTCTTCGACAATCACGCCCATATCCTTCAGTTGTTTCCTTATCTGGTCTGCTGTTTTCCAGTCTTTGGCTTTTCTAGCCTCTTCTCTCTTCATGATCAGCGTTTCTGCCGTTTTTGGCAGTTTATCTTTTTTCCGAACTTCGCCAATTACGCCGAGAACCTTGTCAAATCTCATCATCAAACTGTAAATTTCTTTTGCTTCCTTCTTGCTGAGCAAGTTATCGTCCAAGAGATTGTTAGTTTCCCTCACGAAGTCGAACAATGCAGCCAACGCCAAGCTTATGTTAAGATCGTCGTCCATTGCATTGCCAAAATCCTCTTGCACACGATCTATCAGCAAAGATGCTCTTTCTCCGCAACCTTTGCCATCTGCGTCAACCAGTCTGTACGCGAAGTTTCTCAACCGCTCAACTGCATTCTTCGCCGCTTCCAAACCCTCAAATGTGAAGTTTACCTGTTGCCTATAATGCGTTGCCATGACCAAATAGCGAATAGCTCTGGGATCATAGCCCTTTGCAGTCAAATCCCTCAGAGTATAGTAGTTGCCTAAACTCTTGGACATTTTTCTTCCTTCAACAAGAAGATGCTCGTTGTGGAGCCAGTAATTTACAAACTTCTTCCCAGTTGCTGCCTCGCTCTGCGCAATCTCGTTTTCATGATGAGGAAACAGATTATCCACTCCTCCGCAGTGAATGTCGAAAGTTTCGCCAAGATACTTCATAGACATCGCTGAGCATTCGATGCTCCAGCCTGGTCTGCCCTTGCCTATTTCCGTCTCCCAGAAGATGTCTCCGTCTGCTTTGTCGTAAGCCTTCCAGAGTGCAAAGTCATGTGCTTCTTCCTTCGCATATTCGTCAACTTTAACCCTTGCGCCTGCTCTCAGTTCTTTAACTTTGATTCTTGCAAGTTTTCCATATTTTTTGAATTTGGAAATGTCGTAGTAGATCGAGCCGTCTTCGCCTTTGTAAGCGTAGCCTTTCTCCATGAGTTTCTTGATCAATTCAACCATTTCAGTAATGTGTTCAGTGGCTCTGGGGTAATGTTCTGCCTTTTCAATATTCAACGTTGCCACGTCTTCAAAAAAGGCTTTTATGTAATGTTCCGTGTATTCACGGAGCGGTATTCCCTGTTTTGCAGAGGCTTTTATTGTCTTGTCATCAACGTCTGTTAGGTTCATTGCCTGAGTTACTTTGAAACCGCGATATTCAAGCCACCTTCTCAGAAGGTCTTCAAAGATGAAGGCTCTGAAGTTGCCAATGTGACCAAAATCATAAACTGTCAAGCCACAAGTGTACATTTTAACTATGCCTTTCTTCAATGGCACGAATTTCTGTTTTTTGCGTGTTAACGTGTTGAAAAAGTGAATGTTTGTAGATGCTTGCCGCATGTGGTTTCCCTTAGAAACAACAGCGGAAGATATTTAAGTATTTCACCTTAGACAATCTAGTCGTACTTTTTCAGCCTCAGCATTCTTCTGAAGCTCTTCAAATCCTCGGCAACGCTCCTCAGAAGACGCAGTTCCTCCATCGTCTTCTCAAACTTCGCAAACTCCTCACGAATCTTCTGAACCGAGCGCTCATTCCTACTCATTCTTACCGCATTTCCCATTTGTTTTTAGTTGGAGGGCCTTCATCGTGTTTTGGCTAACCACGAGCCATTTCCGTCATCGAGGAGAAAGGAGAAGGCTTCGAGAACGGAAAATATGGGATACAATGGCTTGTGGTTTAGCCTTCAACCTTAGCCCTCCAATTACACTCTCGTAAGACTTACGATACAATGCGCCTATAAAAACATTACTGAATACGACAAAATACAAACGCAGAGAAATGGCTTAGCCTATGGCAAGAATTCCTTCGAGAATCTTGTTTTCGGGAACGCCTAGCAGTTTCGAGAGCCATGCTTTCAGAAGTGCAGCTTGTTTGGGAAGATCGCCGCTGTAGGTTATGATCTGGTTACCTTTTAACGCGTCTGCTTGGAAGGTTTTTTCGGCTTCTTTGTACAAGAAGGACATTGTTTGTGCTTGATAAGCTAGGGTCTGGAAGTCTTCCCACTGTTTGCATCGCAGAATCACTGGCGGACCGCGAACTTCCCTAGTTTGAGATTCTTCGTTTAGTTGCGGTCGAACTGGCTGCTGAGGCAGTGCGGGTGTCTCGTGTGGAACTGAAAGCTGAGTGATCAGGTTCGCTATTTCACCTTGCAACGTGGTTAGTTTTCCCTCCACTCTCTCAACTTTCTCGCTCAACTCGCCGCTGTCACCCATCTTTTCAGTTATGCCGCCTAATTCGTTGATCAACCGATCCAAGTCTTTTTCATGTTCTTTCAGAACGGCTACTATGAAGTCCAGCGCTTCTAGCGCTTCATCCTTGGACGGTGGTTTTCTAGACATCGTTCTGTCTCCCCTTTTTCTTCAACCTACTAATGATCGCCTTTTATAAATAAACGTAGCGAATCCTCAAAACTTATCCGTGTGAAGACATATCCGTATGTATTAGGAATTAAAACTCATATGGGAGAGCTAGAATATCAGTTTAGAAACTGATCAGAACAACCGCGCGAGGAAGAATGCTCCATGCACAGGATGTTAAACCTCCACGAAAAAGAAGATATCATCAAATTTGTTTCAGAAAACAATGTTAAAATCATTAACTTGTGTCACATTCCAGAAGACGGAAGACTGAAAACACTGAGTTTCGCAGCCACCAATAAGGACAAAATCCGCGACATTCTAAGTTTCGGCGAAAGAGTTGACGGTTCAAGCCTGCTTTCGTTTATTGAGCCTGGAAAAAGTGACATCTACATAAAACCGAACATTGATAAAGCGTTCATTCATCCGTTTGCAGAGTTGCCGACTCTCAACATCTTGTGCGATTACCTAGATGAAGGCGGGAAACCGTTGGCAGTAGCGCCAACGAACGTTTTGGCGAGAGCGGAGAAAAAGCTGTTTTCAGCAAGCGGCATAAGCATGAAGGCTTTGGCGGAGCTTGAATTTTACATAATCTCTGGACAAGAGAAGGAAATACTTTTCCCAAGCTCGCCAGATAGAAACTACCATGAGTCAGCGCCGTTTGCGCAGTTTGAAAATTTGAGAAACGAAGTTTTAGCCACTCTAGACTCTCTGGGAATTCCAACGAAATACTGCCATAGTGAAGTTGGGCGGATACAATGTGAAAACGGCGTGTTCATGGAGCAGCATGAAGTGGAGTTTGCGCCCGAAAATCTGGCAGAAATGGCTGAAACAGTTGCCATAGCAAAATGGATAATCAGAAATGTCTGCGCGAAACATGGAGTGTCAGTTTCGTTTTCGCCGAAACCTGCTTTGGAGCACGCTGGAAACGGAATGCATATTCATTTGGCTGGGTTGCGAAAGGGAAAGAACATTATAAAGACTCCCAGCGGAACGCTGAGTGTTGAAGCTTGGAGGATGATCGGCGGACTTTTGAAATTCGCGCCTAGTTTGGCTGCTTTTGGCAACCCTCGACCTGTATCATACTTGCGCTTCATTGCCCGAAAAGAATCGCCGATGCACATTTGCTGGAGTGCCAGAAACCGTTTGGCGTTGATACGTATACCTTTATGGTGGGATTTTGCACGGTCACAAGAGAAGAAGGAAGGCTATAGAGAAACGTTTGAGTATAGAGCGTCTGACGCATTGGCAAATGTGCCATTGCTTTTTGCCGGAATGGTTACTGCTGTGAGTTACGCTGTCGAAAGACCTGCTGAAACTTTGAAAATTGCGGAGAAATCACATGTTGAAGGCAGCCGCATTGAAAACGAAAATCTCAAGATGCTGCCTCGTTCCTGTAATGAAGCTGCAGAAAACCTGAGAAGAGACAGGTCGCTCTACGAGGAGGGCGGAGTTTTTCCTAAGAGGCTGATTGACAAGACAATAGAGGGGCTTAAAGCACACAAGGACAGGAACCTGTGGAAGGACTTGGAAGGAAAAAGTGAAGAAGTTGAGAAGATGCTGAAGGAGTATTTGCACTGCGGCTGATTAGAATAGGAAGCCCTTATAGTGTTTCATTTTGTCCCTCAAGAAGCAACGTTGACATTTGCGGCTGGTTAATCACCGCTATGCGAAATTTGTCATAGATTTTTTAAATTAAGCTGCAAGAACTCTATGAATGAGATTAATGAAGCGGTTTGCTGAGGAGCAGCTCAGCCTAATCAAGGCTCTGGCAGAAAAAGGTGCTAGCTTAAAAGAAATTAGCATACAGATTGGAAGTTGCAAGTCTGCCGTTCAATATCACGTGGCAAAGATGAGGGGCAAAAAACCAAGAGAAAAAACGTTTAATTCAGGAAATTTAACGGATGCTGAATTGGGCTGGCTAGTTGGTTTTTATGCTGGTGATGGTAGTCGATATTTCAGAAAAGAGAACTATTCTTATGAAATCAAATTTGCGCTAAGCGAAGACCAAGATTTAACCGTGAAGCGAGTGGAAGATTTTCTTTCTAAATGCGGATTAAAAACTTGGAGATCAATTGAAGGCAAACGAGTTTATGTTAGATGCAAGAGTAAGATGTTCTATCGCTTTGCTGAGAAATATCTTGCTTGGGAAGGAACAAGAAAATCGAAATCTGTTAGACTAGCCAATATCGATTCCAACACGAATGATTTCTTGTTTGGCTTTCTCTGTGGTGTAACCGATGCCGAGGGAGGAACCAAAAAACTGTACATTTCAACCTCTTCACTTAAGCTGGCGGAAAACCTCATGGAAATTGCTGCTAAAATGAACATTCAAGCGAAAAAGTACACCTACGACGTCTATCATGTTTATCTCAGAAAAACCGACTTCCAAAACGTCTGTCAAAAGCATGGCTTTTCCTCGATAAAGCATTCGAGAAGGTTATGAGCGATGGGCTGGGAAGGGATCTCCCCTTCTGCCGCACGAATGGACTGGGCGGGATTTGAATTCGCGAGCTCAGCCGAAATTGCTGGGCTTCCCGCGACCTCCACGATGCCAACGTGGCGATCGTGCCAGACTGATCTACCAGCCCTCAGCGTACACATAGCACGAACAAAAACAATTTAAGCATTATGCCACTGCGGCTAAAGTTTCAGAAAAATACCGCTCTGTCCACTCAATTCCTATAGAGCAACTTCCATGAGAAGCTAGTCAGTTTTGTCACTTTTTACATGTTATGTGAAATGCCTGTGTTACGTTGTTTGTCTTTCATCTTTTTGTAAACGGCAATTGCGATGAACGATGAGATCATTATGGCCAGAAATATGCTGGATGTTGAGTATTCTGGGACGGTGGGGTAGTTGTCTTGGTTTTCTTCATTAATCACGTATGGGTGGTCCCATATTCCGTCGCTTCCAGTCTCGTTCTGGTACGGACCACTGTACTGGTCAACGTCTGAGTAGCCGCTCCAATAGTTCCCTCCAGAAGGATAACCATCATCCCAGAAATTGGGTTCAGGACCAGTCAAGAATACAGGTTTGCTATTATCCAAAAAGTTGTTATGGTAAAAACTGTTGTTGAAAGAATAAGACAGCAAGATGTTACAGCCGCTGCTTCCTGTTATGTTGTTCTCGTATATGCTGTTGTTTGACGAGCACGTGAGAAAGATGCCGCGTATGTTGCCAGTTATGTTATTTCCAGCGAGAGTGTTGTTGTATGACATTTCAAACCCGACGCCAGCTTCGTTGTTTGCTATGTTGTTGCCGATAAGAGTGTTGTTGGCAGAAAATGAGTGAAACACTATCCCTGCCTCGTTATTCATAAAGTTGTTTGCAGAGAATGTATTGAAGGAAGAATTCCTCAGGTAGACGCCTTCGTCGTTCTCTGTTATGTTGTTTCTGGCAAAGGTGTTGTTGCACGACGACTCAAGCAGGACACCGTACCAATTACGTGCCGTGCTGTTTGTCATGACGCTATTTCTTATTGTTGAGTTGCTAGTGTACGCGAGCATCAGCAGTGGTCCAGTGTCTGCCAAACTCAACCCGTCAACCATAGTGTTCGTGCAGTTTACCAACGCCAGATACCCGACTTGCGGGTGCGTCGTATTGTTTAGCACAAGGTCGGTTTGGTTCACAAGGTAATAGACAGGCTTGCCATTAACAAGGTTTGAAGCGCCAACCGAATGCACAAAATGCCTCGGTTCAGAGCCTACAATATCAAAGCAGAAAGAATTATTGTTATTGTTTATCATGTTACCGCTGAGAATTTGGTCAGAAGACTTGTGGAGATAGATATTTTCCCAGTTTTCCGCCAAGTAGTTGTCAAAAACCATGTTGCTTTTTGAACAGTTGAATAGAATGATGCCCCAATCGTTTGCTGTAACGTTGTTTCCGCAGATCGTGGTGTTAGAAGACTCCACTATTCCGATGCCCCAGAAGTTGCTTATGACTCGGCTACAATATATGGCACAATTTGACCCATTTCTAACATACACGCCATAAAGGAAACCCCAGATTTCCAAATTCTTCACAGTCACGTTTTCTCTTCCGTCAAGATCCACTCCTGTTCCAGACCACCAAGTGCATGAATCATAACCTGAACCCTGAATAGTGTAGCCTGCACCATCAACCACGATGTTATCTCTCTCCACGACAAGACCGCCAATGGAGGCGTTTAAGACATAGGTAACGTTGTCGACACTAGAAATAAGTCCTGAGGGAGGATTAGTGCTCCCATCAGCATGGATGTAAACGTTACTGAGACCTTCGACCTTCTGAATTTTGAAAATTACACACAAGAAGCCTGTGAGAACGGTTAAAATCATCATCAAGACAAACCCGTCACGTGCACGGAACAATTTGAACCTCAAGTTACACATCCTCAATTACGCCCGTTTCAACGGATTATTTAAGGCTGTCGAAACAATAATCGCAGACAACCGCCACCGAAAACCCAACCGCAGACAAAGCTGCGTTCAAAGTCTATTCCTGCCGCCAAAACTCTAAATGAAGAAACATATAAGCGGGCACGTCCAACTTACGTGTGATTTGGAAATGCTCCCTGAAACGAACAATCTCGGCATGTTTCAGCCCTTGATAGGACCATGGTACGAGTCCTTGAAAAACCCCCAGGAATCTCAAGAGAAAGTCCTCTCGGAACTTGTAGAGAAATACGCGCATACTCGTTATGGAGAAGGCCACCATGTCTCCCAAG
>Ga0172364_10005061_pt1 | contig 10495 bp, 12 predicted proteins | sample LakKivSesite10cm_FD_114545 | JGI IMG/M metagenome (GOLD analysis project Ga0172364, IMG submission 114545) | Sediment microbial communities from Lake Kivu, Rwanda - Sediment site 10cm | ecosystem: Environmental > Aquatic > Freshwater > Lake > Sediment | place: Rwanda: Western Province, Lake... | reverse complement strand
ATATGGTCAATTCTTATTTTCATATTTTTCTACTCGCTATTATTATCTCATTTTTCTCGCCAAATCTTTCCATTATCAATTCAATCTCTTTGTCATGCAAATGGGCCTTGTATTTCAGGGCTTTTTTCATTGCTTCCAGATTAATCCCTTTTCTTGGACCACGACAACCATCGCAAGGAAAATTGTTTATTGGACAAGGCGCGCCACAGCCAGCTAAAGTTATTGGTCCTAAACAGGGTTTGCCCAAAAGCAAAAGACAATTTTTATTTTTTCTCGGGCATTCTTCGCAAACTGACTTTTGTTCAATTTTAGGAATTTCGCCAGTATTCAAAACCTCATTCATTAATCTAAAAAATTCTTCTTTATTAATCGGACAACCAGGAATTTCCAAATCAACTTTAACCAATTCTTTTACTGATTTAACATTAGGATTACCAATGCCGCGGATATTAGGATAAATATATCTTAAAACTCGATTTTTATCTCCTCGATAATCTTTGATTTCTTGGGGACCGCCAACACAAGCGCAGGCACCAAGAGCAATCAAGATTTTAGATTTTTTTCTGACTATTTTTAAACGTCTCAATTGCTCTTTGGTAATTGCTGTACCCTCAACAATAGCAATATCGTATTTTTTAACATCGGGTAAATCTTCGGCTAACCTAAAATCGCCAATATTCACTTTGGTTAAAAATTCCAAAAATCTTTCTCCCAAATCAAAAATAGAAACCTGACACCCTTCACAACAGGTTAAAGAAAGAATAGCGATAACCGGTTTCTTCTTCATAAAGAATCTAAGGTCAATTTTGTATATTTCTCTAAATTTTTTTTATCTTTTTTGGTTAAAACCTCTACTGCTTGATTCCAGTGAAATGATACCCAGTCCCCTATTTTTACCTTTGGCAACAAGCTTTTATCCCAATCAATCTCCTTCTCAGCCCATTTTCCTAAGCTTATTTTTTTCTTTATTACTAGCGGTTTGTATAAAATTTTTAATTTTTGATTTTTAATTTTTAATTTTTTTACCCTCCCCCATCCCACTCTACATAAATCCAAAAACCTTCCTTTCAAAACTATTCTTCCCGTAATCGAACCGATAACTAAAACATGATAACTATGATGAGATTTAATGCCTCCTGCTTTTCCCAATAACTTATTACCAACCCAATAAGCCCTAACTGCTCGTTCGTCAAATGGATCTTTTATTTTGTTTGCCTTAGCAATAATTTTGTAATAAGGATAAGCACCCCGAAATTGCTCTAAAATTTTCCTGATTTTCTTTTCAGAAATTTTCTCACCTTTTAGATAATTTAAAAGAACCCCTTTGTCTTTTGGTCCGCAAAATCCTAAGCTGTGCGGTTTTATGCCATAAAGAGCAGCTAATTTAAGTCCTGACATAGATTATTTTCTTTATTCTTTCAATAATATATTTTGATCCTAAAACCAAAAATGCCCCTCCCAAACTCAGTCCTATACCAAAAATCTCTTTAGAAGTGATAATGCCGGAGCTCATAAAAGTGAGCAGGGTCGTTATCGGGGCGCCTAAAAGCAAAATAGTTGTGGCTAACGAAACCGGCACATATTTCAAACCAGAATACCAAGTCATTACATAGCCAAAAAGAATAATGCTGGTTATTAATACCCAACTGATTTGGTTAATATTTAAATTTTCCATTAAGGATATTTGGCCCGTGATTGCTAAAAATAACAAAATAAAAATTGAACCAAAAAACATCCTGCCCCAAATCACGATTCGTGAAGGCAATTCTTTTAAGGTATATTTTGAAATTATATTTTCAACAGCCCAAAGCAATGTCGCTATTAAAACCAATAAATCGCCCTTGCTTACACTATGAGGAATAAATTTAAGTAAAAAAACATTGCCTAAAAGCAAGAGCAAACCGCCAAATAAAAGTTTTTTATCTATTTTTTCTCTAAGAAATAAAACAGCTAAAATCATTACATAAATAAACATTGTTTTATGAATAAATGACCCTTGGCTAGCAGTAGTTAAGGATAATCCCTTAAAAAATAACAAAAATGGGATTGAGCCGCCTACAAAACCAATAGCGATAAGCAACAACCAATATTTTCTATTTAAATTTTTTAATATCTTCCAGTCCTTTATTACCACCACTAAGCCGCAAATCAAAACAGCAACTACAACATTTTTTAAGAATGTAAAAATATACGGGTTAATTACCGAAACGCTGAATTTATTAATAAAAATAGAAAACCCCGAAATAATTGCGGTCAAAAAAACTAATAATACGCCTTTGTTTTTCATAAATTTTTATTTAAAATTTTTAATAATTCTTCTGCTTCTTTTTTATTAACTTTTTTAATTACAAAACCATTGCTCACCATCACATAATCCCCGACTCTAATTTTAACAAGTTGGGTATCAACCTCCTTTTGCTTGCCAGAAAAATCAACTTGGGCCTTATTTCCTTTAAGGAAAATAACTTTTGCTGGAATGGTTAAACACATATTAATTTTATTATATCATAATCATCGACAAAAAAACAAAAAACCCTCGAGGTAAGGACTTTTAAAGTTATTCTGATAAATTTCGGGCATTATAAATGCTTATCAGCTAAAGTAGCGGCCGCAAAGGCCTCGGGCTTAATCTTAACAAAGAAGCCGCTGCCTTTAATCATACCCACTATCTCTTTAATCATTTCTCGAGTAGGTCCTTTTTGACCAATATCAACATGAATCTCTAGTTCGTTAGTAAAAATAATTTCTTGATTTGAACCATCTTTGGAGTCTTTCTCTAATGACTTAAATATCTCATTAATTGACTGGCCCATATCAACTCTCGTATTGTGACGCTCTAATTCTTTCTCTAATAATGCCCCAGCTAAAGCCAAAGAAACAACTGCTTCCTGATAAATTCTGGTTCTTAAATCAAATTTTCTTTCATCATAAATTCGTGACCAAAAATATCGTCCACCCCTTCCTATTCTATGAACTGCCACTACGCAAACAAACTCTGCTCCTTTTTCTTTGGTGTCCGAATCAGTTCCAATAACTATCTTATATTTCGCTTCTGGATCTTCTCTTTTATAATTAATCAATTCTTCAATAATTTTATCCAAAGTCAATAGACCCTTGGTTGGACTATGAAAATCTCCTCCTTTTATCAGGTTTTTTATTTCATCTAAACTCATATTCTAAATTTTAAGGCCTGGGTTCTTTATTCTCTTCTTTTGGTTGTTCTTCAATAGGAATTTGCTCGGGTTGAGTTGGCGGACCCAATCCAGGTGAACCCAGAGCAGGAAGACCAGCTTTTAAATTGGCAATAACCTGTTTCACATGCTCATTATCAGGATTTAATTGGGCAATCCTCTCAAACTGGTCAAGGGCTGATTCTTTATCACCTTCTCTATCATAAAGTAAACCCAAGAAATATCGAGCATTAGAGAAATTATCATCTAAAACTATAGCTCTGATAAATTCTCCCTTGGCTTGAGGATATTTCTCAGCTTTATAATAAAGAACACCTAATTGAAAAGCAATGCCTGAATCCCGAGGAAGAAGTTGTCTATTGATCTCCGTCCTAGCAATGGCTTCGTTCAGTTTTCCTTGGCTTTCGTAAATTCTGGCGCTTTCAAAAAGAGCAGGAGCATAATCTGACTTAACAGCAATTGCCTGATTAAATTTCTCTAAGGCCTGATTTAAATAGTTATTTATTGCTTCTTGGGTTGCTTTATCTCTTTTGTCCTGAGCAACTAATATCCTCGCCTTATCTAGAAGGACTCTTCCCCATTCAGTGTAAGCAAAAGGGTTTAATGGCTCAAGTTTTATTGCTTCTTCATAAGAATCTTCTGCCCAATCTGCTGCTCCATTAACAAGAGCTATCACTTGTCTATAAATTTGACCTCTAATTATCCAGTTGCCAACATCTTTAGAAGACAAGGTGGTAGTCCGAACAGCTGAGTTTATAGCATTAATAGCATCAACCTGGACAAGATTTAAACGCTGCTGTTGATCTAATCCTTCTAATCTAGCATCTCGGTTCATCTTAAAAATAAAAAGCTGAGAAAGAACTAAATAGGTTCTGTCCTCGTAGGGATTAATAACCGTAGCTCTTATTATTTTATTCATTCCTACATCTAAATCACCCTTTACCTGAATCCAATCTAAACCATTTTTATAAACTACCTCAGCTACAAATTTTGTCCCTGCAATATAAATAAGACCAACCATCAAAATTATTATAATTACAAAAGAAAAACTGGCTAAAAGAAGAGTGCCCGGAGATTTTCTTAAATTATAAACTTTTTCTTTGAATACAGAGCTTTCAGCTAAATAAATACTAAATAACAGCCAAAAAGTAAATATTAAAGTTAAATTCTGGGGAAAGAGAAAAAAAGCAACTGCTAATCCTAACCAACCAGCAAACAATCCTATTTCTAAAAATCGTTTCAGAATATTTTCTCCTTCACCTGCGCTCCTTATTAAGTTCTTTGCTCCTTTTACTATAAATAAAATTAAAATGATTAGGAAAGAAACCAATCCTAGAATTCCTAAATCCGAAGCTATAGAATAAATCTCTGCTGGTGGATTGGTAAATCTTACATTCCAGAAAATTGTCTGATTAATTGCTGGTGATTTGTATTTAGTGTAGTTAATTACAAAATTTTCTGGACCAATACCTAAGATTGGTTTTTCTCTTAGGGTTTTATCAATAACTTCAAATCCGCCTTTATAAGTCAAACCTATTTCAGCTGGCAAATTTGGTCTTAAAGGCAGGGTTGGTCGAAAAAATACCAATATAAGAGCAATGGCTAAAAGAACAATAGGCCAAGCAATCCAACTAATACTTTCTTCTAATTGAACAATTCTTATTAAACCAAATATCAGTATTACGGCCATTCCCACTATCAAAACAACCCACAAAACCCAAAAGTTTAGACTAAGCAAAAGCAACAAATTAATTAACCCCAAGAGCACTAAAAATATTTTTATATTAGCCTTTTTTATTACAAAGAGCAGAGCAGTCACCAGAGTTAATATTGTGGCTGAGAAAATTCCTAGAGTATTTACAGTGCCAACTGTATTAAAGGAACTTACTTTAGTAAAATCCCAAGGAAAGATAAAACCACCCCAGATTTGAATCAAGCCAACAAGAGAAACTATGGCCGAAGAAACAAGAAAAACAAATAATAATCCGAAAGTATCTTTCAGCTCTTTAAAGTTATTAATAATTAAAAGATACAAGGTCAAAAAACATAGAATATTTACTAAGCTACCACTTAAATGAGTTGACCAGCCAATCAAACTTCCATACGGACGCAGAGAAAAAATAGTGGCTAAGACATAAATAACCAAGAAAATGCCAAGAAAGATATTTAAAATACTGCTCTTCCATCGGACTTCCCCCTGATTTAGAATTTTTATTAACCAAAGAATAAGGGTAATCACCACTAAAACAATCATCAATGCCTGTTTATTAAACTCAACAGCATTAATAGTCACTGGCAAAAACCAAAAGGGAAGCAAAAATATTAAGACATAAATAAATCTCTGAATAATTTTATCCAGAGGCATCCCTTTAGAAAATGCTATTTGATTAAAAATTGATTTTAAGCTCATAATTGTTGTTTATTAATTTTTATTAATTATTAATTTTTATTGTGATATAATGATAACATAAAATTATTATCTATACAAATTATAACATAGATGCAAAAGAAATACTATACAATTAAGCAAGCAGCAAAACTTTTGGGAGTAACCCCCCTGACTTTAAGAAATTGGGACAAAAATGGCAAGCTCAAAGCCTATCGTCATCCTATTAATAATTATCGAGTTTATAAACCTGACCAGCTTGAGTTATTTTTAAGAAGAATGGAAATTAGTCGTGAGAAAAAGAAGAGAAGAAAGATAGATATTTATTATATTTGAAAACAAAATTCCCCGCAAGCACTTACGGGGAATTTTGTTTTACCAATAAACTTTTTTAAATCTTGCTGATTTGAGTTTAAAAGCAAATTTTAATCTGAAATAGAATCTCGCCAAACATTTAGATATTTTATTTGATTTACCATTGGCTTGAACTTCTAAAAGTTTATTCTCTCTTAATCGGCAATAGATTAAAAGGGCAAACAAACAGCTAATTATCGCTAAAATTATTAAACCGATTAAATTAGCCCCGGTGGGAACATAGGCTGCTCCTTTAACCTCGCCTGATTTTTCAACATTTACTGAGGCCTGGTCAGAAACCTGGGAAACATTATCTGCTTTTACATAAGCGGTATTAATTAAAGCGGTTGAGCCAACAGAAAATTTATTAGCCGAAGCAATTTTGGCTTTAAACTTAATAGTTCTTACTCGATTAACCCTTAGAGTCCCCAAATCCAAACCCCCCTCAACAACATCTCCGCCCCAGCTTACCCCGTCAATCGTGGTACTATCTTTAATTATCAAAAGATTGGCTGGCAAAATGTCCCAAACCTTAACATTAGTTAAATCAGCATTGCTCGTATTGGTAATCTGAATTAAAAATTCTACTTCTTCGTCGGGTTTAGCTGAAAAAGAGTCTAACCAATTAGTTTGTTTCTGGCTAATGTTATGTCCTGATTTGCTAATCGAAAGATGATCGGTCAAAGAAACACTTACTCCTTTAACTGAACCGCTTGTTGGCTCTCTCACAATGATTTCAGCTGAATCTTTAATTTTCGTTCCATCACTTCCCCAGGCATAAGCAATGTTTACTAAGTTAATGGGATATAAACTAAATTGGCTGGCTGAAGCTATTTTTGCTTTAAATTTTATCTCCCTTGTAAGATAAGGATAGACAGTACCAATGTAAATATTCTTGGAGGTTATATCATTTGGCTCATAATAACCATCCACTGCGGTGCTGTCAGGGATATAGGTTAATCTTGGAGGCAATTTATCTTCAACCCTAACACTGTCGATTTTTTTAGTTCCTGAACTTATTTTAATCAAAAATTCAAGTTCATCTCCCGGTTCAGCATAAATAACATCTAACCAACTCTGCCAATAAGTAGAACTTTTGGTAATATTACGAACTAATTTACTGACACTCAAGGTTGACGAGGTTGAAGAAGTTGAGATTAATGAAACATTGTTTCCTCCTTGAATCTCTTTTTCAACAAATACCGCTGCTGAATCATAGATAACATATATGGAGTCGGCCTCGGCATAACCATAATTATTTAAAATGGTTGTCCCGGGGTTAAAATTACTTCCCGAGGATAACTCAGCTTGAAATCTAACATTCTTTTTTTGTCCAGCAGCAATACTGCCAATATTAATTCCTCCCTCGGTTATACCATCGATATGAGAGACATCGTCAATTTTGGTGCTGCCGGAAATATAATTTAAACGGTCTGGTAATTCATCCCAAACTTTTACATTATCTGCTTTACCATTAGCAAAGGAATTAATTTCTATAAGGAATTCAACCTTATTCCCTGGCTCGGCCTTAACCACCTGAGAAAAACTTGAACTAGTGGTGATGTTTCGGATTGATTTAGTAATATTTATAGCTGGCCTAACGCTTACGAAAGTAGAGGCATAATTACTATATCTAAGAGTGGTTTCATTACTATCAATAGAAGCTCTATTTTTAATTTCTAAACTTCCCAAATAAATAGCTGAACTAATCTTAGCTCTGATAGTAATCTGACCTGTCTGAGCCGGAGAGAGACTATCAATAATCCAAGTATCACTCCCAGAGTCGGGAGTAGGAGTAGCTGAGATAAAAGTCAAATAATGTTGATTCTGGTCAGTAAAAGAATCTTTAATTACTACTCCCGTGGCTGTTCCTGGACCACTATTTTGATAATTTAAAGTATAAACAATCTCCTCATTTGGCAAGGCAAATCTTTTATCAACTGATTTACTAATACTTAAAGAAGGACTAGAGGCACTAATTCCAGTAAAGGGGACAAAAATAGATACCAAAACAAAGACAGCTATTAATCCAGCTACTGTCTTAAGATTGAAAATAGTTTTTTCAGAAAAATATCTCATATTCTTTAGTATAGCATTTTACTCGATTCTTGTCAAATTGGCTTGGACGGCTATCCTTTTCCAGGTAGTTTTGATTGGCCAACAGCTGATGAGATAAAGGGTTGATTTCCCTTTTTCCTTTTTTATATTTAAATCCTCGGGCATTTGAATCTCTTTTTCTATAACCTGATAAACATATTTTTTATCCTCTGAAAAGAGAAAAATCTCATCGCCCTTCTCGAGCCTATTTAACAAACTGAAAACTGAACCATAATTGCCTTGATACCAGGGATAAGCCGAACTATGTCCCAAGATAATGACAACTCCCTCTTCATCGGGCAAATCCGATTCTGGCCAATAAATCACTCCTTTTTCCAAAGCTCTTTGCAAAGTATATTCATCAATACTCTCTGGTAAAACAATTGGTGCTTCTACTCCAATAGTTGGAATTGCCAATTTTTGAAGTTGAATATCTGGTTTAAAGGAAATTGGCGAGGGTCCTAAAAAATGATATTTTAATTGAGCATAAATAAACCGACCATTAAAAATGAAAAGGGTAAAACTAAAAACAATTAAAAATAAAAAAAGAAAGATAATGAATTCTTTCATATTTAAAATATTTTAATAAATTTAAAGTATGTCAATAGCTCTATTCAAAAACTCCTGACCATTAAAACTAGCAATGCCAGCAATTAAAATAATGAGAATTATAGCTGTAAAAATCAGTTTAGGATATTGGACTCGGATATTAACAAATATAGTTAACAATAAAACCAAACTCAATAAACCAGCAATAATAAAATAAATATCCTTAATTACTGGCTCTGATTTTTCGGTTACTGTGTTTAAAATAGTATTTGATAAAGGAACTTCCTGACCCTTAATATCTTTTTCCTGAACAATTGTCTCAGCCGCTGAGGGAGAAGCTGCTTCTGGCTCTGGATGAGAAATGGCTATCTGAGAAGGAGTTGGTTGTTTTATTTCTGGCTTCTCTATTTTTTTAATAGCTAATTTCCCAAATAGCTGGACAGCTAAAATAGTATTTTTTCCATTTATTTCGCCTTCAATCACGGCTATGCCAATTTCTTGATAATTTTTATTCAAAATATTATCTCGGTGAGAAGGAGAATTCATCCAAGCTTGATGAAGATAAATGCTCTCAGTAAAGCCCCTGGCTAAATTCTCTCCAGCGGCTATATAATCGTAACCAACCCTATCAAACCAATACCAAGGGGTAATTCCCGAAGGACTGGTATGGGCAAAATATTCCTTGGCTAACATATCTTGGGCTTTTTGAAGAGCAGCTTGAACTAACTTGTCATTTAATTCTAGGGGTTGGAGTCCTTTAGCTATTCGTTCTTTATTGGCTAATTCAATTAATTCAGAGCTAGTAACAACCGCAAATTGGTTTGTTTTGGGATAATAAAAAAACCAAGAAAAAAGCAAAAATTTTATTACTAACAAAATTATAGCCAAAACAAATAAATTTCTTGGTCTTAAAATATATGGCTGGTAATTGTTGTGCTGACTAGGAAAAAATACCTTATGAGTTTTTACCACTATTCTTTTCATCATCTATATTATATCAGACAAAAATAATTGTGTCAATAATAAATCCCGCCGGAGCGGGATTTTTATATCCATTATCTCTTGCTCCACTGAGGGCCTCGGCGGGCTTTTTTTAAGCCAAATTTCTTTCTTTCTACTACTCTGGCATCTCGAGTTAAAAAACCGGCTTTTTTTAATTTTTTTCTAAAATTAATATCAAACAAAACCAAAGCTCGGGAAATGCCAAGTCTAATCGCCTCAGCTTGGCCAGTAGGACCACCACCTTTCACTTTTACTGTGGCATTAAATCTATTCAAAGATTTTAATCTTACAAAAGGCGCTTCAATTACTTGTTGCAAAATTAAAGTTGGAAAATATTCTTTATAATTCTTATTATTAATTAAAAAATTTCCCTCGCCAATTGATTGGGCTGGATTACAAGTAAAAAGACGCACCCGAGCAATGGCTGTTTTTCTCCTGCCAATTGCTTCAAAATAATTTTTACCCTCTTCTTTTGCTTCAGTGGTTTTAGCTTCCTCCACTTTTTTTGTCTCTTTTGGGGTCTTTTTTGTTTTTTTAGTTGTTTTTGTATTCGCCGGCATACAATTTTAGATTTTTAATCATTTTATCTCTTAATTTATTTTTAGGAAGCATTCGATAAACTGCTTTTTTTAATACTTCATTAGGATTTTTTTCAAATAAGTCCTTAAATTTAATTGATTTAATTCCCCCGAGATAGCCAGAATGGCGGATATACTCTTTTTCCTCAAATTTCTTACCAGTTACTACTATCTTAGAAGTATCAAAAATTATTACCCTATTATCGCTTAATTTATAAGGCAGATATCCAGCTTGATTCTTGCCCTGTAAAAGAAAGGCTACTTGGCTAGCCAAACGACCGAGAATCTTACCAGAAGCATCAATTTTATATGTTTTTGTCATATTTATTTAATTAACT
>Ga0172364_10005060_pt1 | contig 10495 bp, 2 predicted proteins | sample LakKivSesite10cm_FD_114545 | JGI IMG/M metagenome (GOLD analysis project Ga0172364, IMG submission 114545) | Sediment microbial communities from Lake Kivu, Rwanda - Sediment site 10cm | ecosystem: Environmental > Aquatic > Freshwater > Lake > Sediment | place: Rwanda: Western Province, Lake Kivu... | reverse complement strand
TCGAACCACCTATGTCCATGAGTTCGTTTTCAAGTAAATCATATATGCCAATGAAAGTTTGCCTAATCTCATCGCTACTAATGTCAGCTACGTCATCTTCACCGCCTTCCCAGAAGCCGTCTTTGTCAAGCACTTGAATCTCAATAGTTACATACCGACTATACGCAAACATCTCATGATTTTTGTTTGGATTCCATATGTCCTCACTAATCCAATTCCCGTCGTATGTACCATCATCTGTATTGTAATTAGATTGCGACTGAACAACGTTTCCAGAAAGAATCTTTACGGTGTAATACCACTCAGGAGATGATAAATAATCAATTTCATCAATTTCGTATATTTGATGCATGAAAACATTAACTTTTTTTGGCGGTCTGTTGCCAGGGTTATAGTTTGTAGCCTTTAAGGGCATATCAAGAGTAGCATCTATTCCCTCCCATCCATAGACTGTTTCTTCTACTTTAACAAGGTAACCAGCGTCTGGAGAATACCAAAGATTCGATTCGCCACCAGTGCCTGGTCCGGTGCTACCTGAAATCAAAAAAGAGTCATAACTACCGCCAGGAACAGTTACATCTTCTCGTTTAACAAAATTTATAGTTTCATTCTCAAAAGGCCCCTCTGCACCAAAGTCTCTATCAAAAATAGAATCCACTTTTATGTGGCCGTTTATTCTACCATACGTTTCAGCAGGCCATGGCTCATCGTCTGATCTGATTGGAAAATCAAAGAAATCAAATGGAGGAGTAAAGGTCATGCTAATATTTACATTTGTTGCAAAAAGAGAGAAATCTCCTGAAGAAAAAAATTGAAAATCTGTTATAGCTAAAGTTGAAATATTTATGTGTGCAGTTCCAACTAAATCTGCATTATAACTGCCTGCAGGTATGATAAAAATGTTTAAAGCTGCATCTATTTTTCCAGTAATATTTAGTGTGTATAAATCTGCAGATTCGCCTATATCTACTACAACAAGCTTCATGTTTTTAATGGCACCTTTTATTGTAAATACATTTGAATATTTGAAATCAAAATTCATGTCATATACCCAAAAATTATCAATTGACCAGATCGGCAATTCTGCTACGTCTGAAAAAGAACATGTGCCCTCACTAGTTTTTATATTCTCAGACGATGCTGCTCCAAAAATACTAGATGTTATCAGAGTTACTAATGAAATATATAATAATAGCTTATTTTTCATTATTTAAACTACCTCCTCAGCCGTATATAAAATATCTAATTATTAAGATTTCTTTTTTTATAAAATTCAGTCTAATTTAAAAAAAGAATAATAAGAAAAAAAGAGAGAGTTAGTTAAGTTTTTTGATGTGCGTCTTTGTATTTTAAATGTCTGCAGAATATTTGAGGAACTTGAGTAGTATTGTTTGTGAGTTTGACGATTGTTGATTCAGTAGCGGCATAGTAACTTCAATTGTTCCCCAGTCACTTTCAGCACCGTACGTATCTTTTGCCAATGCACTAATCGTAAAAGTTCCCGCGCTATTGAAAGTGTGACTTACAGTAACTTCTTGTCCAGATGGATATGGTCCAACCCATACTATTCCAGGACAGCCCTCGCCCCATTCAATGCCATAAGTTACGTCATCTCCCTCAGGATCTGTTGTGACAAAAGTGTAATCATATTTAACACCTGCGTTTCCACTTGTCGCGCCTGTTATAGTCGGTGTTTCTGGCGGGTTGTTATCTTTGTCTACTAGAGGTGAATTTATTGCTACTGGGGAAGTCCAGTCTGGACTGTATATTACAAGTTGTGGGTCGCCATATATGCACTGTATAGTTGTTATGCCGTCAGGGGCATATATTGATGAAGGACCATACATTGAGGTCGGATCGCTAGTAGTGAAATCTCTGTAGTGTAGCCAAACTTGTTTTGAAAATGCAGGACCTACGGCCTCTCCATATATAAGCGCATCTTCAAAGAATTCATCGTCTTGTAAATCTGCTTCTGGGCATAGTCCTGATCCAGCATTTCCATACCAAAGTGTTGCTCCATGTTCCAGATATACAAGCGGTGCAAATTGCTGTGCCGTTGAACAAGACATATAAAATATTGCGTCGCTCATTAGATTTTCCATCAATTGATCTACCCATTTATAGTGGATGATATCATAGAGATTTGGTGGCTCAGGATTATACCATCTTCTGCCGTTATCTCTTGGTGTCTTCCAGTTGTCATACATGTATCCTCGCCAGGCATCATACCATATCTGTTCAGGATAGTTGGAAAAATCTGTTTGTAAGTATTGAGCAGATATGCCACTTCCACCTGTTCCGTGTCCTGAGTAATACATCACGCTTGCACCATCCTTTATTCTCTCAAGATGCGCATCCCATAGACAATGACTATCGTATATTCTATTGTGTGACATAAACGCTTCTTTGATTAGTCTGCTTGAATATACTTGATGGGTTATTCCATCGTTTGTTCTCCACGTGTCGCCGTCTGGATAATTCATAAACTGAGTCGTTGTTACATCACGGTTTGGATTTGCAAATATCAATGCAGGATATAGTATGTCTCTTACAATGATGTCTGATGTTAACGCCGGTGTTTCTCCAGGTATGTCTCCTGCATATGAGTTGTTGCCCATCATTACCGAATGCAATTCTAGTCGAATGTCTTTTCTTGGTGCAACAAACACGTATCCTTCCTGCCCATCTTTATCCAATTCAAAGCCGTCGATCCAATCATGCACGCCATTGTACATCTCTTCATTCCAGTATCTTTTTGCATCCATTCCTAGAGGCGGAAGATCACCTTGTTCACCATTTGATAATACGTATTTCAAAATCTCTATTAGCAGTTTTCCTGGTCCCATGGGTGGGAGAGGTTCAGTAGCAATTGGTAGATGGCCCGGTGCGCGATTTCCATGATAGTAATCGCCACCCCACAATTCCCAGCTGTCTATTCTATTTGCCATTCCTGCAGGATTTGTTGCTTTAGTTAGCGGTAGAGCATCAATTTTTACTCCAGTAATACTATTCGCGCTCATCGCTTCTTTTTTGTTTAAATCCAGATACACGCTACCTTTTGCATTATCGCGAGGCGAAGACTGTACATAATTTGTTGGATAAGTCCATAAAATGTCCCCGCTTGATGAATCTAGACAATATATAGTATCCTCAGTTGAACCGAGGTACATTTGTCCTTTTGGTTGTGATAGAGGCAATGGATTGGTCGGAGTCCATCCTACTGGATTGCTCCATAAGTATTCTCCAGTTGTTGCATCTAGAGCATAAAAGTTGCCATTTATCTGTCCTACTATTATCGCACCACCAGTGTTCTGACTTGAACCCGCGCTAGTACCATCAGATATTTCGCTACTTGCCTCTTCTATGCGAAGTACAGGTGAACCATGGTACGCGGCAAGCATTGCTGATGGAGCAAAGTATCCGTCTCCGGTTTTAAGAGACGTGATTGTAATATAGTTTTCAGAGCCAGGATAGTCTTTAATGTAATTGATGATTTTTTCCATCGTGTTTAGATCTTCTGCAACTGTTGGTAGACTGTTTTTAACAGCACTTCCCATATCATTTCTCTCGACAAATATTACACTGCTTACACCAAGCGCGGTAAATGCATTTTGTGTTGCTGCTGGCACTTCATCTTCTTTAACATAAAGCAATGGAACATGCTCTTGGGATGCGATAACTGCGGCATTTGCAGCAGAGATAGTTGCATCAACACGCTTTTGGTTCAGTGTTCTTATCTCCCCAGATATAGTATACTTAATCGAAGATGAACCTTGTGCATTTCTTGGAACAACGATTGCAGTCCAATAGCCCGTTTCAGGGTGAAGAACTTCGGCAGAAAACTCTGTGTGAGGTGCTGGATTCCAATCTCTAAATGGATCGCAGGCATAATTTGGATCGCCAGTGTCCATGCCATTCCATCCATGTATTGGGTTAATTTCTCCTCCGTTCCAATCTGGATAGTCAGGTGCTCTAATATGCCCCTGAGGATCAATTAGCATAACCATGAGATCAGAAGGAGTTGTCGTTGTAACAGTTGCTTTTAAAACTGAATCGGCATTAGTAACCTTTATTCTATATCTATCACACTCGTATTTTGTTATTCTCAGTTCCCAGTCTCCGGTTATACTGCCAACTCCAGCAGCCCATACGCCCGTTGTTGTTATTGGATAGTAAATATCATATCTGGGTAAGTTATCGTTTGCAGGCCACCAGTCGTTTGCTAGGCTCATAAATTTTGGGAATAACTCAAGAAGTGACGGGCTAGTAGCACTAGGTATACTTGCTCCAAACATTGATACATTAATAGCACCCCATTTAGGGCCGATAAACATTGGATATACATATGAGCCAGCTATTTGCATTAGTTTATCGCTGTCGTTTGGTATAATTTCAACATCAACATTGCGTGGAAGTGTTTTCGTTCTGTGAAGCACTTCTTTAGTTGTATCTTGATACTCACTTCCATCAATTGCGACAACTGCTAGACTGGATGACTCCCAATTGTCTGTTGCAATTTGAGCTGCAGCTTGTATTGGATCGCTGGGTATAGTGTATTCTACAGGCGTTTTACCCATGCTAGTAAGATACGTGCTCCAGTCGTCCAATAAATAATTAGTTGTATCATCAACCGTTCCAAACCAGTTGGTAGGTGTTGTGTCACCAGTGTAAACAATCGGAGCTAAATATCTCGTACCGTCCTCAAGATAATTGCATGCTGGGATTGAAGCCAGGTATCCAAAATCATCCTTGTTGCTATTTGGATCATTTGCTACTTTGAACGTCTGTGCGATAGCCGTTATTTGTGGCTGAGGTATGGGGCTTGGTGGGGCTGGAGCAGATGCCTCTAGAGCATAGATCAATTTGTAAGCACCAGATCCATATGTCCAATATTCCCAGTCTATTGGGTTAGGAATATCAGTATAACCTGGGAAAATCTTTACTTTTGCTCGCCAATAACCTGAAACATCTGCAGGGTAATACAGTTCGTCATCATAGTAGCCCGTTTCTCTGTAAACCATTGTTCCGCTAGGATTGTATAAATAGATATCAAAATCAGATAATCCAGCAAGCGTTTTCATTTCTAAAGTAAAATGTATGCCCTGGCCAGTATTTACATTGAATCTGTACCAGTCTTCTTCATCGTTCATATCGACATATCCGAAATACTCGCCCGTGGCAGAAAGAAGCGTAGCACCAGCAAAGTCATCTCCTGCATCGTTACCAGTGTTGGCATCGTTTTGTCCAACTAGGGTAACTGTAAATGAGTATTGCCCTTCTCCATCAATACGATATATTTTCATGTACCAATATCCCGTGTAATCTGCAGGGAATGTTATTGATTCAGGCGTACTACCTGAGTTTGTAGAAGCGACTTCTTCGTTTGCATCTTTATCAAAAAGAGCGAGATCGTAATTATAACCTGAGGGCGGAGTCATCGTTATAACAATGTTTTGCCCTTGGCATACTGAAAAGTAGTACCAATCTTGAGTGTCAGTTGAAGTTAACTTGCCGGTCGTTCCTCTCCCGGGCCAGTCATCAGCCATCTCGCCGGAGTATATCTGAAGAGCACGGCTGATTTCGTTTCCTGTGTCTCTCTTATAACCTGCATCATCATTATCACCCGGTGCAGTTGCTGGCAAGGGTCTTTCCATTATGTAAGTTTTATCCAATTCAAAGGGACCCGGATCCGTTACCATTTCATTAAAATCTTGTGCAGACTGTATTTCTGCTTGAGTACTAGCAATTTTTACATATTCATTTTGTTTGACTTTCAAAGCACTCACTGGAACCAAAAATGTTGCTGCCAAAAGAAATGCGGTTAAAACAACAGCTTCTATTTTATTTATCTTATAACTCATTTTCTCGCACCTCCACCTAATAATATTATAAAATACTTAACGGGCGTTAATTTATAATTGTTTCGCTTGCTATACTTTGTCATATTTAATTATAGCTATCTAAAAATTAGTTGAGAAATCATAGTAAACGCTAGCTATCTTTAAAGAAAATAAAATTAAAAGATATTTAGAAAGTTACGTATTTAGCAACTTTCTAAGTATTGGAAACGCATTTGGAAATCGATCCAGTAGTTTCTCCACGAAATTTAATAACGGCATCGATAATCCTTTTCTTGGCAGACTAATCGGTAAAGGATCTGACCATCCGCTCTGCGCACCGTGCTCATCTTTTGCTTTAACTTTTATTTCGTAGCTGCCCGTTTTTTTCCATGTATGTTTGGCTGTCGCTGTTGCTCCTGAATTGTAAGGACCAACCCAGCCAGATGTAGTACCGTCGTTCCAGTCGAATAGGTAATAGACTTGATCTCCATCTGGGTCAGTTGTCGAACTCGTGTAAGAATATTCTACGTTTATCTTTCCTGATGCTGAACCGCTTGGTTTTTGTGGTTTTTCTGGAGCCTGAGATGATGAAGCAATGGCAAGACTTGGGTCACCAAATGATTGCCATTCTTCGATTGTTTTATAATCGGTTCCTTCCATTCCGGATGTTATATAGTCGTTAATGGCTTTTCCCCAGAGCTCTCCAAATGTTATTGCTCCTTGTTGTTTGTATGCCTTAAAAGTGTTCACAGACATTTTTTCAATAAGACCTTGTGTCACATATGAACCAACATAGGCCCAGCCAAGTCCCGTAGCACCAAAAGTGCCAATGGCTCCACCGTTTGAATTTGATAAAAATGCCCATCCAACGCAATCAGGATCTGAGTTGAACTTGCTAAGAGAGCATCCGCCGAGAAGGACTATCGGAAGCTTTTCTCCATTTGTAAGACCTGAAACATGTGGTGAGTTGTAATATGCACCCAATGGAGTTGGAATCCATGTACTAAAGTCCAGATGTGGGTGTGTACCCCATAACATAGTGTTACCATGGCCTGAAAAGTCAATGAATCCAGCACCCGCATTTATTGCAGAGCTTATTTCTTGTGCTCCAGTTGGGACCAATCCACTTAATCTGCCATTTGAAGCCCAGATTCTATCTGGAATAAATCCATCCATGATGTTTATTACTGCGTCATTAACATACTCTCCTTCATTTACATCATGATCGTCATCAAACGAGTCCCCACCGACTGCCACAAGGTTTGAAAACCAATCTTGCGTATAGGCTTCGTCTGTTTCGTAATTAATTATTTTATTCACATTTGTGGTGACTTCATTTGTATTGACACAAGCGAGTCTGCCAAGATAAACATCAGGATATAGATCAACATCATCTGTAAGATGCGAACTTCCCCAGTCATATTCGCCAAATACATCATTTTCGTTAGAGTCCCAGCTGCAGAAATCTCCTAAATCGTCGTATATGTCTGCATAGTATAGATCACTTACAAAAAGCTCCGTGTCATCATCTGCTGCACGAACATGAGTCACTCTAACTGGGAATTTTAAACTGCCTCCAACCAGTAAAACATAGCTTGTGCCCCAATTTTCAATAGCGTCTTTAATAAAGTATTTGATTTTTTCCTGGTCATCGCGACCTTGGGCTGGGAAATATGTTCCGCCGTATATTTCAGTCAAACTTACAAATTTAGAAGTTATTCCATTATTGTTTTTATGTGTAATCAATGGCGTTATTTGGCTACTAAAATCAGATGGCCCTATAACAACCAACAAATAACTATCATCAAATAAAACAGGAGCGGCCGGCTCTTCGTAATTTATGATTATGTCCACATCATCTGTCCATGAAACCAAATTTTCAGCAGGATTGTATTGTACTGGATAAACACTTACTTTTACAAAAATACAGTGATTACGGTCATCTAGTCCACATCCCATGTCATATTCAAACCACACATTTGGATAAGGATCTGTTCCGTAGTCGATTGGATTTTGCGTATTTTCGCTATTATCTCCTGCAAGAACTGGTGCTGGGCCAGGTATTATATTTTTTGATATGGCTTGTTGGTAGATATTATTAGGTGTACAACTTACGCTTATAATTCTTGTTCCAAATGGGAATGTAAAAGTTTCTATGTAACTTGGCAATATAGGTTTGTTTTGTCTAATCAATACAGAGTTAGTTTCATCCATGCTAACAGTTGCGTACTGATTTTGCTCATTTATTACAGGTTGCGAAAAAGCTATAGATAAAATTTCTTGTTCGTAGTTATTTCCACTCGCTAAGGCAACAGCCCCTAGTCCACTTAGGACCAAAATTCCTACCACTATTATCGACAAAATTCTTCTCACTTTTTTACCCCCTTCATTAACATGTGTTAATTATGTAACTGCATATAATTATTTAAAGTTTATTAAAAAGTTGGCTTTGCACATAAAGTAGGGGGTTTATGTGCAGAATTGATTTTTGCACACAAACCAAGTTTTGCTCAACAATGATAAGATAATGTCTTTTTTGGTAAGAACTGTCAAACAATACTAATAAACGATTAGGTAGGAAATATAAGTTAAAACTTTAAAAAAAATCCTGAGTGATTAAATATGAATAAAATAATGACTTCGACAATAATAGCATGTTTACTGTTAAGTGCAATACCACTTAATGTAAGCGGAAATGAAGTTAACGAAGATTTTAATTTAGATGAGTCGACAAATACATTAACTTTAGAACAAAATTTATTTAAACAATCTACAAAGGATAATTTTGACGCTCTAAAACCAGAATACGAACCTGGAGAGATTATTGTTAAATTCAGAGATAATTTAGATATCACTTTTTATACTTCATCTATAAATGCTCAATATCTAGAAGAAACAATTCGAGATTATGCTGGAGAAACAATGAATACAAATATGGAATATTCTGTTTATGAACAAGAGACCATAGAGATAGGTGAATCAGAGACTTTACAGTCTGAAGAAGTAATTATGACCGGTTTTGAAACCCTGGATAATTTAAACATTGTTTATGGTTTAACTTATACTGAGAAATTAATAGATGATGATTCTGTTCCGGAGTTTTCAAATGTTTACAGACTTTGCTTTAATAAAGATATTAATGTAATTGGTGCAGTTGAAGATTATAGTAATGATCCAAATGTTGAGTTTGCTGAGCCGAACTATATATATCATTTTGATGATATAGATCTAAGCTATTCTTACATCAACAGTAAATCGGAAACAGGATTTATTCCTGATGATCCATTTTTTGATATGCAATGGGCATTACATAACACCGGTCAAAACGGTGGAACACCAGATGCAGATATAGATGCACCAGAAGCATGGGATACAACAATGGGTGATGACAATGTAGTTGTTGCAGTTATTGATAGTGGTGTTGACTATACCAATTCTGAGCTTGGTGATTGTACTGATGGAATCATAGAACTTGATTATTCACTTGAATCTCCGCACCCTTGGAATCGTGATGGTAGTATGTTATTAAATTTTTCAGAAATCTTTTCTCAATATGACTTTGATTCAATATCATTACATTTTTCAAAAATTGATAATTATGTGAGAGTACAAAGTCATGTAAAGATATTAGATTTTTTCGATTCTAAAGATATTATAGAGTTGCCATATGATGGAAAATCAACTACAGACATATGGAGCAGATATACTGAGATGGGGTCCAAAAAAGTTTGTATCCAAAGTAACCACGATGATTGTTGGGGTTTTGCTATTGATAAAGTACGGCTTCATAAATGGAGAAATGTTAAACAATCTGAAGAATATCAAAGTAAGTTCGTAGATGGATATGATTTTTATTGCAGTGACCCGGATCCAATGGATGATAATGGTCATGGGACTCATTGCGCAGGTATAGTAGCTGCAATTACAAATAATGATATTGGTATTGCAGGGGTTGCTGGCAATTGTAAAATAATGCCTATAAAATTAGGCGGAATGAGTCATATGAGTGGTTTTGCTATTTTGCGTGGGCTTATATTTGCAGCTAATCATGGTGCAGATATAATAAGCATGAGCTTTGGTGGACCAGAAAACAGAATTATGAAAAAAGTTCTTGATTATGCTTATAATAAGGGATGTGTGCTTGTAGCCTCTGCTGGAAATTTTAATTGTACAGCCCCGGAATCAACATTTCCTGGGTCTTATGATAAGGTTATAGCAGTTGGCGCTACAGATCGAAATGATAGTAAAACTGTTTTTTCCAGTTATGGAAGTTATGTTGATGTTGCTGCACCAGGACAAGATATTCTATCATTAAGGGCTTTTGCTACCGATATGTATTTTTCATCAGGGTATACTCCTGGTGAAAATTTTGTTCCACAATATGACAATAACGCGATACTGTATAGAGCATCTGGCACTAGTATGGCTGGTCCAATTGTAGCAGGGGTTGCTGCTTTAATTCTATCCAAAAACCCTGATTTAACTATTCCTGAGGTGAGAACAATATTGCGTTCCAGTACAGACCCAGTGATTTCAGATAAATACATTGGAACAGGTAGAATAAATGCTTTTAAAGCAGTCACTAAAGCTGCGCCAGTTGTTGCAGAATTTGATGGAACCATACATGATTTAGTAGTCGAAGGTGATTTTGATAT
>Ga0172364_10005058_pt1 | contig 10496 bp, 7 predicted proteins | sample LakKivSesite10cm_FD_114545 | JGI IMG/M metagenome (GOLD analysis project Ga0172364, IMG submission 114545) | Sediment microbial communities from Lake Kivu, Rwanda - Sediment site 10cm | ecosystem: Environmental > Aquatic > Freshwater > Lake > Sediment | place: Rwanda: Western Province, Lake Kivu... | reverse complement strand
TGTATCCGTTTCTGGAAAGATTTCGACTTCTACAATGGAGGGGTTTACAAACATCGATGGGGATTACCAGCGGGAGGACACGTGGTAACCATCGTAGGATATAACGATACCGATCAATGTTGGATTGTAAAGAACAGCTGGGGAACAAAATGGGGAGAAAACGGCTGGTTTAGAATGTCCTATGATGCAAACATGTTCACAGAATGGTATGGGACTGGTACAGGCATTATGTATCTCGATGGAGTATATGGAAACCTGAAACCAGATGTTCCAAGAGTACATATTGAAACACCAAGATTCGCCCATACCTATGCCTTCGGCAGAGAATTTCAAACGATTCTCAAAAAACTACCCATACAAAAAGCAACAGCAAGGATACTAGGGAACCTAACCGTGAAGGTAACAGCTGAGAACACAAACAGGGTTGAATTCTACATCGATAATGTATCGCAACATATCGATGATGAGGCACCATTTACATGGGAGCTACATGCTACACATGGACTCCACACACTAGAAGCTAGAGCGACAAATGACCATAACACATCGATAGACTTTGAAGATATCTATGTATTTTAATCGCCAACAATAATAAAGGTATGAACCAATTAAGCTTAAATAATTCGTGTAATATAATGGGGACGACTCTCATATATAGAATATGTTGATGGCCTATGGATTTAAATCTAACACAAACAATGAAACAAATAATCTCAGCGTTCCTACTGATAATATTACCATTGCTTACAATACTCCTAGGAATGATATTTAACATTGAAAACGCATGGTATTATATATTGTCGATACTATGGTTTGGAGCTGGTTTTATCTTTTTTGGCGCATTGAACTAGCTCTAGGATTCAACAAGTGACTCAGAAGAAAATACTAAATATTGGATTGTATTGCATTCGATGAAATGACATCGGTTTTTTCTACGCTAGATCCACGGATACAAAAACTACTTATTTCTAAAAAAATAGAAAAACCTACTGAGCCTCAGATAAAAGCGATCCCGTCTATACTAGAAGGCAGAAACGTTCTTTTGATAGCGCCAACAGGGCTTGGAAAAACAGAATCCGCGCTTTTACCTATTTTTCATAATTTTTTAAAGATGAAAGAACTGGTTTCTGAGAAGGATAAAAAAGATAGAGGTGTGTCGATCCTCTATGTTACTCCACTCAGGGCATTAAACAGGGATATGCTTCGTCGGACTCTTGAATGGGGGAAGGAGCTAGGCATTGATATAGCGGTACGGCATGGTGATACATCGCAGAGTGAGCGGGCTCGTCAATCAAGAACTCCTCCAGATATGCTTATTACGACTCCTGAGACTTTACAGATTCTTTTCATCGGTAAACGACTGAGGAAACATCTGGAAACAATCAGATGGGTTATAGTTGATGAGGTACACGAGCTTGCTGGTGATGAGAGAGGTGCACAGCTGGCTGTTGCTTTAGAGCGACTAAATGAGTTAACCAATGGGAAAGGACATGGTTTTCAGAGGATAGGATTATCTGCTACTGTTGGTTCACCGGGTGAGGTGGCACGGTATCTCGGTGGTTTAGAGAATGGTAAATTTCGTGATGCCGAGGTATTGGAGGTTGATGTAACTAAACATATAGATATAGGCGTGGAGCTACCATCTATCCAAAAAGGTGATTATGCTACTGCAAATCGGCTATCTATCGAGCCGGTTTCTTTCGCATCGCTTAGACGATGTAAAGAGCTCCTTGATGATCATGTCTCAACGCTTCTTTTTATAAATACTAGGGATGGTGCTGAGATCCTTGCCTCTCGTTTCCATATGTGGAAAAACGATATGCCCATTGGTGTCCATCATGGTTCTCTCTCTAAAAACGCCAGGATAGAATCAGAGGATGATTTTAAAAACGGTAAACTAAAATCCTTGATCTGTACGTCATCGTTAGAGCTGGGCATAGATGTTGGTGATACTGATTTTGTTATACAGTATAATTCCCCACGTGAGGTTACAAGGATTGTACAGAGAGTTGGTAGATCTGGGCATAGGGTAGGTAAAACCTCAAAGGGTATGATCCTGGCGACTAACCAGGAGGATCTAGCTGAGAGTCTGGTGATAGCAAGAAGAGCATTAGCTGGCGAGCTAGAGGCGTTAAAAATAAGACAGAACCCATTATCTGTACTGACTAATCAGGTTATATCCATCGCCTTGGAATATGGTAGGATAAAAGCAGAAAAAATATATGATATAATCCAGAGAGCTTATCCATTCCATACCCTAAAACAAGATACTTTTAATTATATCGTCAGAGAGTTGAGAACCCAGCGTAACATCTGGGTAGAAGACGATGGTTCTATCTCTAAACGTATGAGCTCTAGGCATTATTTCCTTGATAATATATCCATGATACCCGATGAAAAAACATATATGGTTATGGATATAACCACAAGAAAGAACATAGGGAAACTAGATGAGAGCTTTATTCTGAGCTATGGTTTCGAAGGAGCAAAGTTTATCCTCCGTGGTATGCCATGGGTTATAGTAAAAAAAGATGAAAACGAAATCCTAGTAGCTCAATCGAAAGAGATAGGAACGGTTCCCTCATGGTTCGGAGAAGATATACCTGTGCCTTTTGAGGTAGCCCGAGGGGTGGGAGAACTCAGAAGACTTATTGCCGAGGGAAATGAAATTAAAAAATATCCATGCGATAAAACCTCCTTGGATAAACTTTCCCAACAGATAGATAATCAGAAAAGGCAAGGGTTTATTGTTCCAGATGATCGTACGATAACCATTGATGTGGAAGATAAAACTGTGATAATAAACGCGTGTTTTGGAACTAAGGTTAATGAAACCATAGGGCGTTTAATCTCAGCTTTGCTGGCGCAATCTCTTGGGGAAAGCATAGGAATAAACAGCGATGCGTACAGGATAAATCTTGAACTTCCAGGAAGAATTCCTGTGGAGAGAATAAAGGATATCCTGTTAAAAACAAAACCTGAAACCTTAGAATATCTATTACAGACCATTCTAAGAAATTCTACATATATAAGATGGCAATTGGTACATGTAGCAAGGAAATTTGGGGCCATTAGCAAGGATTTTGATTCTAGGAGCGTGGGAGCAAAGAAACTGTTTACACTTTTTGAAAACAGTCTCATATTCGATGAAGCGCTTGATAAATTAATATGGGAGAGAATGGATATAGAAAACACTGAAAAAGTTCTGAAAGAAATACAAGGTGGTGCCATAGATATACAAACACAGCGACTGTCGCCTATAGCCCTAGCAGGATTTGAAACCATACGTGGACTAATGGTTCCCCGGCGAGCAGATAGAACTATTCTTATGGCTTTGAAAAAACGGTTAGAGGAGATCGATATAACACTTGTCTGCACAAACTGTAATCATACCTGGAATACAACAGCGCAGAGAGCAGACGCCAAACCCAGATGTTCTCACTGTGGTGCTATAAAGATCGCTGTTTTACCCAGATACAACAAAGATTTAGTTAAACTTCTTAGTAAAAAAGGACGAACAAAAGAAGAAGACAAGGAAGTAAAACGACTTCATAAGAACGCGAGCCTTGTGATCTCCTATGGAAAACCAGCTATTTTAGCATTGATGGGGCGAGGAATAGGACCAGATACCGCGGCTAGGATACTAAGAAGATACAATAAAGCAGAGCTTGAAAAATCAGATGAATTGCAAATTAAATTCTTACGAGATATCCTAAAAGCAGAACTAACATATGCAAGGACACGAGGATTCTGGGATAATACATAATCGTTTCTATAATACAAAAGAAAGTAACTAATCAAGACAATAAGTTTTAATAACACAATTACGCATTGACAAATGAACAAAAAATAGTTTAAAATTCCAAGAGCGGAATGAGGATGCCCCAGCTAAACAACTATGATATAATCGGACATATATTAAAATCAGTAATTGATATAATCAGTAGAAGAACATCCGAAGGATACGCGATTGTAGTAACCGGGCTAGCAATCAAAGATCTAGGAGAAAAATATAGCTTTTTGAGATATGTTGAGATAAAGAGTTCGAGATATTCAGAAGATACCAATATTATCGATATAAAACCAGATATAAACTATGTTAATCCAAACGAGATAGGCAAAGCCATGAAAGAATTTGTTCAGAAGCTTGTTATATCAATGGGAAAAAACGCTGGTTTTTATTTTATAAAAGAAATAAAAGAAGGGCTTCCTTATGATTACGAACTAACAATGAAAAATATAGGTGTAGATCTAGATTTCATACAGCTTGAATATATAACAGATAAAAAGGATACACATAAGCTCCAAATAGAAAACTCTGAAGCTCTTAAACATGTGTTAAAAACACTGTTCTATTTATTAGATAGCGATAACGGTAGGAATTTTGCGTTTTCAACTATGAATGATTTGATTAAGAGATTTAGCAAAGAATACGAGACCATAAAATATGTTAAGATAAACGATACAAGGTTTATCCAAGATGCAGATATAATCTCAGTTACAAAAGATGTAAACTCTATGGAACCAAGCAAGGTAGGTAATACGATCCAGAGAATAATACAAGAAGTCAACGATTCTATGAAAGAAAAAGGTGATTTTTCATTTATAGAAAAATTAAGAAGCCATCTCGCTGAAGACTATATTCTTAGACTAAAAGAGATGGGCGTAGATCTGCAACTTATACAACAACTACACCAGGATCTAGTAGTTAAACATGTATTGAAAGCACTGGTGGATGTATTGAGTGAGACAAGTAATCAAAGATATGCAGTTTCCATAGTAGACAATGTTTTAAGAAAAATCAATGGGGAATACAATTATCTAAAATCTGTAAAGATAGACACTACAAAATATCCTTGGGATCTCGATGCCATCAGTGTTTCATCTGATATAGATTCTATTAAAACATCTGAGTTGGGAAAGGCGATTCAAAAAATCATAGAGAATGTAATCAACTCTCTAGACAGAGAAACCAGTCAAAATTTCGTAGACAAGTTTAGAGAACACCTGGAGAGAACATATCTTCGTAGGATTGAGGAGATGGGCGTAAACCTACATATGATACAGCTAAGGCAGAGTCTACTCTGGTAAAAAAACCTGTTATTTATATCCTTGAAATAATACTACTATACCAGATAAATTTAAATATAAAACATAACGTATTTGTTAATAGGATGAAAATTTTACTAAAAATAGGGGCAATATTACTGGCATCAGTTCTTCTAATATGCTCTATCCATGTTGTATTTTTCATGGGATCCGAAGAACCGAAATCCAATAACAACGGTAATGGTGGAACCAACGAAAACAACGGAGATAACAATAATAATAGTAACAATGGCAATAACGGAGGCACTCATGAGGTTACTCATACTGTTCTTGTAGAGGATGGTACCTGGACTAAATGTGAGAACTGCCCAGAGGTCGCCAAAACAATACATGATTTATACGAATCTGGTGACTACCGCTTCTACTACATTAGCATGGTTGATGATCATGAACAAGCTTCAAAACATTTACATGACGACTACAACATACTAGGTTTTCCAACTATCTTCATCGATGGTGGATATAGAGTTATCATGGGTTCAAACAACTTCGAATCTATTTTTAAGGAGAAATTATCCAATGCAATATCAAGAGATGCACCCGCTATACATATGAATGTAACCGCCACATTAAATGAAAGCAAAGATCAGATGAAAATCCATGTATTCATAGAAAATTATGAGAACGAGAGATACACCGGCCGTCTTAAAGTCTATCTAACTGAGATAAACTCCCGTTGGCAGGATTTTGGTGGTACGCCATATCATTTTGGTTTCTTAGATTATATAATAAACAAGGAAGTAACCATAACCGGTAAGGAAAGCATCTCAGAAGATAAAACATGGGATGTTTCAAGTTTAGATCCTGATAATCTCATGATTATAGCGGTAGTTTTCAGTTCAGATTCCCACCAGACATATGCCGCTCCTCCAAATGATAACCCCTTCAATGCATATTATGCCGACGCCACCAATGGTACCCAGGTAGTCGAAGGAGGAAACCTACCACCAACAGTAGGTATCACCCTACCAAAAAAAGCAAGATTACATCTCTTTGGTAACCCACGACGTACAACATTACGTGGAAACACTGTTATAATCGGAGAAACGACAATCACTGCTCAGGCCTCTGACGATTCAAAAGTTGCGAAGGTTGAATTCTACATAGATAAAGATCAGGTTGCAACATTAACCTCAGGGCCCTATGAATGGAAATGGAGTAAACCTGCCATTGGGCGATACACCATAAAAGTCATAGCGTATGATGATGAGGGAAAAACCTCGACAGCTAGCATGGATGTTATAGCAGTTATTAATTTGATAGGACTTCTCTCGTCCTTAAACATATAATAGTTTTCTATTCATGTTTGCGACCGTATTCCTTACTAATACCATGAAAAACGGATAAAAACCTAATCTCATACTTCTAACAATTCTTTTTATCGTGTATTTAGTAGAGTAAAACTCATTATACATTTTTCTAACACCATCTAAGAGTTCTTCTTTTGTAATGTTTTTAGGTTCAAAAACAACGGTTTTCATGTTATATTTAGCCCAGTCTCTTGTTAGAATACGCCCCTCCGCTTCTAATCTTCTATACAATGGTGTTCCAGGGAATGGTGTGACTATGCAGAAATCCACGATATCTATCTGCAAATCTGTTATCATCTCGAGTGTTTCATCAAAAACACCCAGCGTGTCTGTATCAAAACCAAACATGAAACACCCGATGACTGCCATTCCATTGTCGTGTATATTTTTTATTGCTCGAACATAGTCTTCTACCATATTAGTTTTTTTACCTATATCATCTATGGTTTTCTGAGAAACTGATTCGAATCCAACAAGCCATGATACACAACCTGCTTCCTTGGATAGACGCACAAATTCTTCATCGTTAGCTAGTACATCTACATTCCCGTTGCAGAAAAATTTTTTGTTTAACCTTTTCATTTGTTTAAACAGGGATTTACTATAATTTGGATCTATGGTAAGTGATGTATCATAGAACATCAAGGTTTTCTGTGGTATAGATTCTATCTCAGCTATTACATCCTCTACAGGTCTTTTATAAAACTTTGAACCCCCGGGGATGTTTGACTCAGGGCAGAAATCACATTGATACGGGCATCCACGGGTAGCCTGTATAGCGCCTGCGATCACAAAACCAGGTAGATCAATATTCGTTGGTGGTATATGTGTTGATTTATCAGGTTTTATAGGAGGATAAAATGGTTTAAGCCTGTTTTTTTCGAAATCATCTAACAACCTAAGCCAGTTGACCTCCCCGTGGCCTAGTAGTACGCTATCGCAGTGTTGTTTTGCTTCATCTGGCAATGCAGAAGCATGAAGACCACTTAATACAACTGTTACTCCTTTTTTTCTAAAACAATCTGCAATCCCATAGGCTCTAGGAGTCGTTGAGGTTGTATAGTTTATATTTACAATATCAAAGGATTCATCAAAATTAATCTTTGAGTATCGCTCGTTTATCACTGTTACATTGTGTTTTTTTGGTGTGATAGATGATATCTGACGAGCATATAGGGTGGGAAGAATAGAAAACGAGGTAAGTAGCATTTTATCAAAGAATCTATATTTAGCGCACCCCATCCAAACATTTTCAATTATCAATATTTTCATTATGTTTCATCCCAGTATAAGAGACATATATTTAAGTAATGATACGTATCCAAAATAATTTAATATACAAAATATAAAATCTAGGATACAGCTAGGGAGATTATGAATTCTTTCTATAATCCGATTTTTATTTCAAGGTTGCTTAAAAGTTATTTGTTTGATATCAACAGGCTTTGGAATATAAGTGATAAAGAGCTAAGAAGATACCAGGATAAAAATTTGAAGAGGATGGTAAGGTACGCGTATACTGTACCGGTTTATCATGATAAATACAAGAAAGCAGGTGTCCACCCTAATGATATAACAAGTGCAGGAGATCTCAAGAAGCTACCCATTATTTCTAAAGAGGATATCAAAGAATATTATCCAGATGGAATTATATCATCTAGAACTCGTAAAGAGAAACTTGTCGAGGTTTCAACCTCGGGAACAACTGGAAAATCATTGTCTATTTATGTTGATATGTTTGATATCGTGATGGGGCTTTTTGGGTATATACGGATGATAAAGGAATACGAGATTAACTGGAGAAAAAATAGAATGACAATCATCGGAGATTTCGCACCACATACCGTTGAGAGCGGATATATCACAAAAGGGTTATTCACACAGATGAGACGTGATTTTCTTTTTAACAATATGCAATGGTTGAATACCAATGATGATCCGGAAAAACTAATCGAAGAGATTAACCGTTTCAAACCAGAGTTTATCGGCGGCTACGTTGGCATGCTTGGCCATCTATCTCTACTTAAAGAAAAAGGTTATGGAAAAGATATAAAACCCAAGTATATAGCGACCACAGGCTCCGTCTTGGATAAATCACTCAAGAAACTTATCGAAGAGACATTCGATGCGCATATCTTTGAAACCTATGGATCCACAGAAACAGGACCGATTGCATTTCAATGCAGAAAGGGAAACTATCATATAATGTCTGATCTTGTATATCTGGAGTTTCTAAAAAATGGGGAGCCAGCATCTCCTGGAGAACCAGGTCATACAATTGTGACAAAACTATATGGAAATGGAACACCTATTATTCGATATAACGCAATGAACGATATCATAGCCCCATCAGATGAAAAGTGTAACTGCGGCTTGTCTGGTGACTTGATTGAAAGGATCTATGGTAGAGATGATCTCTCACTATATTTGCCCGATGGACGATTGTTGCTCCCATCTTCTATTTCAGATATCTATAGCAGGGTCTTGTATGGGTTGAAAACCAACAAAGTTAAGGATACACGTATAATACAACATAGTTTATCAAAAATTGAGATACAGCTTTTGATCGATGAAAAACTTAGAGATGAGGGAGCCACTGTTGATGAAATATTTTCGGTAATTAAAAATGGTTTCCAGGAAAAAGTAGGCCCCAATATTGATATAGTGATTAGGGAGGTTAAAAAGGTTAGAAAACAGGGTCCTCGTATAATTTCAAAGATAGATAGGAACAAGTTTAAGATAACTCACTACGTTTAAATTTTTGCAATCGATTTATCGAAAGTTATTTAAAATCCATAAAGATAAACTGATTAACAGATGTTAATGTGGAGGTAATGATATGAAAATTGTTTTATGCAACGATGGAACCTGCATTCCACCGAAATGCCCCGTTGTGGACATTCGAGAGGATAAAGTAATAATAGGCGAAAAAAACAACACCTGCACACTCACAAGAAAACAGTTTGATATACTTAGAGAGAAAATAAAAAACAACGAGATTTAAAAAGACAAAATAGATTTTATTTTTTTCTTTATTTTTCTGATTTCAACTTACTCAATGTATCCCATTATGTTTTCATTATAATGATCTATTGCATCCTGTAGCATGTTTCTAAGAAATGCTTTACGTGCCTCATTGTTAGATAAAGTAAGGGTCCCATAGGCTGTTGCGTAATATGGTTCAATATGACCACTGTTATTTCCAAGTGTTATAAATACAAACATGGGAACACCACCGACATTATTTTTATCATATATGTAAAACGAATCATCTAGTTCCTTAGATACATGGTCATGGTTTATATGAATAAATGTAACATTATTATTTCCGATTTTAATCGTTTTATAGAATGTTTCTGTTTTTCCAAAATCAATCCCAAGGATTTCTTTCACTAGGGGCGCCATATCATCACAAGCTTTACACACATCCTGTCGATACTCGATAAACACCGGACCTTTTGTGAGATTCTCTAAAACAAAAACGGGGTGAGGCAATCCATTTGCTGTTTGAAAAGTGAAGTCAGTATATAGAGGATCCATCTTGATACAGCTTAAACATACCGTAGAAACTATAGTAGATCGAACATCACTATAAACATCTGTAAAAAGAAACATACCACTTAAACCACCGGCTACTAGTATAAGTAATGTTATTTGAACGACAAATATCTTCTTCATTTTATTATCCTCTCGAATTTTATACCGTTTCTCTGGCAGGCTTCTACACATTTACCACATAATATGCATTCCATATTTCTATGCATATTTGGGACATCTATCCCCATTGGGCATACATCTGAACAGAGATTACAATCCGTACATTTCTTTTTGTTGACAGATATTTGTAGAAAACTGATCTTGTTAAATGGGGCTAACATGGCTCCAACTGGGCAGAAATATCTGCACCAGCCACGCTCTATAGTGAAAATCAGGATAACGAAAAGTATGAAAATTATAAGAGCGATGTAAAAGAACTCATTTGGGAAATACCGCCCGGGGTTTAGCACTGAGATAGGGATAGTACCAACGAGAAAACCCACCGGGCATATATCAGTGAACATGAACCCTATCAGAAAC